>SESF01033755.1_pt1 | contig 21803 bp, 15 predicted proteins | sample 3171521 | NCBI WGS metagenome assembly SESF01 (sample SAMN10866945, study PRJNA518727) | freshwater metagenome | biome: subpolar coniferous forest; feature: holomictic lake; material: water; isolation source: holomictic Lake 227, 6 m and 8 m depth | place: Canada: near Kenora, Ontario | collected...
TCAATGAGGTGCTTGCGTGCCTGATCGAAAGCTGCTTGCCATAATGTTCAGCGACGTCGTCGGCTATTCCGGCTCCATGTCGACCGACGAGCGCTCAGCCATGGAAATTCTCCGGCGAAACCGGGAGCTGATCCGCCCTCTCGTGGAACGCTACAAGGGAAATTATCTCAAGGAGATCGGGGACGGCACGCTGTCGAGCTTTCCTAGCGCGATCGAGGCGGTGGCCTGCGCCCTCGAGATCCAGGCTGTTCTGAACGCGGCCCCGGACTTCTCGATTCGGATAGGCATCCACATCGGGGACGTCATCGTCGAGTCGGGGGACATCTTCGGCGATGGGGTGCACATAGCCTCTCGCATTGAGCCGCAGGCCCAGCCGGGCGGGATCTGCGTGTCGCGACAGGTCAGCGAACTCATCCGAAACAAGGCTTTCATCCGGACGAGGTCCCTCGGGGAGAGGGAACTCAAAGGCATCGGGACTCCTATCGAGCTGTTTTCGGTCGAATGCGACACAAAGGGGGCAGAGTTCGGGGAACTCAGGGCTGGTTTCCCGACGATTGAGCCGAAGTCCGCCGGAGGTAGGTTCCGTCCCTGGATCTGGATCGCGGCAGCGCTGGCGATCGCAGGCCTGGGATTCGGCGCCTTCGCCGCCCTTCGCGGTTCCGGCCTGCCCGCCACCGACAGGCGCCTGGCAATCGCCGTCCTCCCCTTCGACAATTTCAGCCACGACGCGGCGCGCGATTACATCGTCGACGGTTTGACGGAAGAACTGACGGCGACCCTCTCCCAGGTCGAGAGCCTGCGGGTCATCTCGCGCACGAGCGTGATGGAATACAAGGGCAGGCCTGGCAACCTGCCGGAGATCGCGAAACGGCTCGGCGTCGACCTCGTGATCGAGGGTTCCGTCCTCGCGAGCGGGGACCAGGTAAAAATAACGGCACAATTAATACGTATGAATCCCGAGCGACACATCATGGCCCATACCTGGGAAGCGAATGGCTCAGACCTGTTCAAGCTCCAGCGCGACGTGTCCAGGGCGATCGTCGAGCGACTCCAGGTGTCGCTCTCGGCCACCATGAAGGACAGACTCCGCTCACGACATGCCGTGAAACCTGAAGCCTATGACGCCTATCTCCAGGGAGAAAAGGCCTTTGCCCCGATGACCCTGGAGGCTGCGAACAAGGCACTGGAACTATATCAGAAGGCGACGATCCTCGATCCCGGTTTCGCGCCGGCATTCGCGGCATCGGCGAGTTGCTACATCCAGAAGGCGATGTACGGAGAACTGGCTCCGACCGAGGCATGGCCCAAGGTCCAGGAATACGCGGCGAAGGCGCTGTCCCTCGATGCCTCCGATCCCAGGTCGAACTACGCGATGGGCATGTGCGACTTCCTGTTCAATTTCGATTTTGCCAAGGCGGAAGCGGAGTTCCGCAAGGCAGCGCTCTCCACGGACGCCAGCGGCCTTATGTGGCTGTCCTTCCTGCTCACGACAGAGGGCAAGCATGACGCCGCTGTCGAGGCGATCATGGAGGCGCGCGCCAAGGCCCCCGGTGATGTGATGATGCAGATCAATGTCGCGTCGCGGCTCAACCACGCCGGGCGTGCGGCGGAAGCTGTCGTGGAGGCCCGCAAGGCGATTGCCATGGATAGCACCAATTACATGGGTTCGCTCATCGAAGCCCTCGCGCTCGCGGGCACTGGCGACTACGATGCTTCAATCAAGGGATTCAGGGCCATCTACGAGCCCTCGGGAGGCGTTGCCCAGGAGGCCCACGCCTATCTCGTATGGCTCCTCGCCAAGACCGGAAAGCGCGCCGAGGCTGAGAGGATGCTGTCCCAGATGAAGGCGGCGACGAAAACCACCTATGTATCGCCTTTCTTGTTCGCGATCGCCTATATGGGACTGGAAAGGCCGGACGACGCGATGGATTCGCTCCGGCAGGCCCTGGTCGAACGGGACATCAACCTGATTTGGGAGCTCCGCGACAGGGCTCTTGCGCCGCTCCATACGCGTGAGGACTGGAAGGCCCTGCTTGGGAAGCTCAAGCTGGAGCCCTAGCCAGGACGAACAGGGACATGGTCGGGCCTTGAATCGACGCATTCCCTACGCAATGGCCACCTGCGAGGAAATTATCAGGGACCGCTACCATGCTTACGATTGCGACCTTTGTCGCCTACACTGTGGCAGGCTCCGGAGGAAGGCTGTTGGGCCTGTTGCAGTGATGCCCCATTTCTGCTGGAAGGCTGCCTTGCTGAATCGCGAAGACGTGATATCCTTGCCTCGATAGCCAGAGCGTGATCCAGCCATGCAGGAGGTCATGAAATGCCTGACAGGCCGGGAAGTGAAGCACGACTCCAGATGCAGCCTCCAAAATCCGTCGCAGTCGTCCATTTCTCGGGTACCGGAGGGGCGCGACTTGTGGCTCGGGCTTTCGAAGAGGAACTTGTACAGCGCGGGATCCAGGTAGCTCCCAAGGCCCTCGACCGTTCCGAGGCATCGGATCATGCATCCGATGAGGATGCGCTCGTCGACAGCGCAGAAGCGCTCATCCTGGTTTTCGCCGTGCATGCCTTCGACGCACCCGATCCCGTCTATCGATGGGTGGAAGAAGCCCATGGTGGAGGCCGGCGCACGGCCGTCATTTCGGTGTCCGCCGGGGGAGAACCCTGGCCCAATACCGGCTGCAGGCAAAGAGTCATCTCCGCCCTCGAGGATCGGGGCTTCGTGGTGAATTATGAAAAGATGATGGTAATGCCCTGCAACTGGGTCGTCGCCATCCCCGATGGGCTTTCTGCCATTCTCGTCCGTGCCCTTCCCTCGAAGGCAGCCTTGGTGCTCGACCATTTCCTCGCCGGAGAAACCCGCCGCAGGCCCGGAAGGATGAGCCGGTCGCGAGCCGTGATCTCGAAGCTCGAAAAGCTCGGCGCCCGCAGATTCGGAAGCCGGGTCGAAGTCTCCGAAGCCTGCACTGCCTGCGGATGGTGCGAGCGGAACTGCCCGGTGGTCAACATCCTCCTGGTGAATGGAAAACCGGTCCTCGGAAGCGATTGCGTGATGTGTTTCCGCTGCGTCTACGGCTGCCCGCACGGCGCCATCAAAGCCCATGATTTCCAGGTGCTCCGGGAAGGCTTCAGCATCCCTTCAGCCATGAAACGCATGCAGGGCCTCGAACCCTTCCCTCCTGAAGCCTATTGCAAGGGTCCGCTCTGGGCGGGAGTGCTTTCCTACCTGAGCGACCGGGACGGCTATTGAATCGAAGCAAATAGCTAGGCTTGGCCTAGCGAAGCCGGCCCGCAGCCTCGTGCCGGAGCCCTGGGACTTCCTTCCACCTCGCTTCAAGGACTGTAGACACGTTCCGCGTCAGCGCGGATCTCGGATTCGTCCATAAGAACCTTCTTGAAGCGGCGCTCGGCGAAAAGGATGGCCTGATCGGCATAGTGCGGCGATTCGGGCCTCGAGGTAGCGCTGCCGAACTGGTGGATGCTCTGGGAGTCAAGGCCGCCCTTTCCGTCCCAGCGCACCATCATGATGTAGCAGTCGCCGTTTTCGCCAATCATCGTGCCGTTTTTCTGCGGCATTCCATAGACCGCCCGGATGACATCGGGAGCCCCGTCGAGGGGGAGATTGGTGCCGCCGCGCACGAGTCGGTTGACCTGTCCCCATTCGGGATCGATGCGACCGAAGTTGGCCACGAGGAGACCGAGGGCCTCACGGAAGGCTGCGACGACCTCGGGGTAAGGCAGGGGAATAGAGGTCAGCCGCGAGATCGAAAAGCCCTCATGCTTCAAATAGAGCTGCCCAAGGGTAAGTATTGGTAGGGCGGCAGCTCGATTGCTCGCTTCGGAACCCAGGTTCCAGGAAGCAAGGAGCTCGCGGCCCTTCCGCTCGAGCTCGCCCGAGAGCGACTTGTCCTCAGCCAGGCGTGCGACGAGCCGCGCGAGATCGGTCTTTTCCGAATACTTCATATCGAATTTGTAGGCGAAGAATTTCTCGTAGGAGATGCCCGCATCATCAGCGCCGAAAAGCTCGAGCGCGCGGAGTGCGCGGTTCGTCATCCAGGTCTCGATGCCCAGGGTCTTGGAGTAGTCGGACTCCTGGGGGTTGCCTGGGCCAGTTGTGGTTTCGAAGGGCGAACTGTTGCAGCTCTGGATGAAGCCGGAAGGCGGATCGAGAACCATGGGCATCCGCTCGAAGGGAAGGTACTCGGTCCAGAGGGTCCGCGAGGTCGTGCCATCCAGCTTGCCCTTCCAATTGTAGGCTTCGTCGCGGATCGGAATATGTGCGTTGTAGAGGTAGAAGATCCTTCCCTCCGAGTCAGCGTAGCCAATATTGAAGCAGGGCAGGGCCTGGGACTCGACGGCCTTCCGCCACTGCCCGAAATCCTGCGCCTTGTTCATGCCGTAGAGTTCCTCGATGACGTCGATCCGGTCGAAATTCGCATAACGTATCGCAAAAGTCCCGGTCTCGGTCCTGATCGCCGGCCCATAGACTGTCCTCAATATGACCTTTTCCACAGGCCAGACGAGGGGGCCAAAGACCTTCACACCCAGCGTCACCTTCGAAGTCTCAAAGCTGCGCCACTGGCCGTCGTAGAGGTAGCGCCCACTGTCCTTGGGATCGACCTCGAGACGATAGACATCCACGAGGTCAGGCTTGTTGACGGTGAAGGACCAACCGAGCTCGCGGTTGTGTCCAAGAACCACGACGGGCAGGAGGGGAAAGGTTCCTCCGACGACATCGAGTCCCTCCTCGCTTTTCAAGTGAGCTTCGTACCAGGTTACTGGACCTGACCAGGGCTGGTGTGAATTGACGGCAAGGTAGCTCGCCCCATCCGAAGCCCGGCCTGCACCGACTGCGAAGACATTGGAGCCCATCATCGTGTAGTAGCCGTCCCCGTCGGCCGGGTCCGCCACGGCTACCGGCGTGGTGGCCGCGCGACGCGATTTTTTTTTCTCCTTGAGAAGCGACATGATCGTCTGGTCGAGACCGAAGAAGAGGGGTACTTTCTGCGTGGTCGAGACGATGATGTCCTTTCCGCTCACGGGGAAGAGACCAGTTGTGAGGAGTTCAGAAGCGTGGAGGGAAGCGTAGCGGTTCAAGCCAGCAGCGTAGCCTTCCACGAGGGCGCGTGTCGCGTCCGAGAGCTGATGCTCGTATTCCCGATCGACGAGTTCCCGGATTCCGAAGAGGGCGAGGGCGTAGTCGAGGATGGTGCCTGACTCTCCCTCGACCTCGCCGAGGCGGCCACGCGCAGCCAGGAGGCCAAGCTGGATGGTGCCAAAATCATCTTCGGAGTTGGCGTAGGCGAGTCCGTAGGCTACATCGGCGTCAGTCTTCCCGAAGATGTGGGGCACGCCGAAGCTGTCGCGGACAATCTCGACGGTGGGGGATCGTTGTTCCGTACTGGGTGGAGCCATCGCTGGAACCACGCTGCCAGGGCTCGCGCAACCGAGGGCAAGGAATGCCGCTGCCAAGGGGCAGGCGCGCATGGCGAAGCGGAACATTTTCATTTGAGGCTCCTTCTGGCGGTGGTGCTTGCTGGGCAAACCAGAATGTGGCCAATCCCATCGAGCCCCTATTCTAATGCCCCGCCTCCCTGATCATTCTCGCATGCATGACACGTTCAATGCCTAGCACCCTGCCATTGGCCTGCCTCAGCTCATGGTCCTCGAGCCATCCGAAGGCTTCAACGCGCCTGCCGACAAGGGCCATCCACGCTGAGGGAATCGCCTTGCGGGATGGCAACCAGCATGGCTCGCCCCTAGCCGGAGCGACAAGGAGCCTCGGAAAGCGGCTCGTGCCGACAAGGCGAAGGAGACCTTCGATGCATACCTCGACCCGTCCTGGTATGACGTCCCTGTACTTCGCATCTTCCAGGTTTCCAAGGCTACGGGAAGCGCTGCTTGCGGTGGATTCAGGGTCAGGCGTTGCTGCAGCAAGGCTGCCGACACCCAAGCCGGCCTTCCCCGTCATGAAGGCGAGAAGGAGGGCAAAGACAAGTGCCACCCCCCATTTGCTCGTCACTTTCCGCCACGCTTCGGTGGCCTGATCCAGTCTATGCGGAAGCGGTGGCCCTCCCATGACTGACCGATGGCGCGGGATGGTGGCAATTGCCTGATTTCTGCCATGGTGGAAAAGCTTCCTGTTGTGGCGACCACGGGAGTGTCGGACACCAGGTAGCTCGGATTGTAGGCGAGGATGCAGTCCCCGGCAGCGAAGGTCGTAGCCCCGATAGTGATTTTATTGGCTCCGTCAATCCTCGCATAGGCAATATCGACACCCGTGACGGGCGAGAATGCTGCGCTAACCTTGCCCAAAAGGCCCTCGCCAGGGAGGAGCTTGTAGGCAGTTGCGGAGGTCTGCGCATCAAGGAGGGGCTGGGATACGGCAAGTTCAGCATCGCCCTTGTAGCCATAGACGGACGTGGGATCATTGAGGAAGTTGGCCAGGTACCAGGAACGGATGAGATACTCCCAGGTCGGCTTGTTCGCACCGAGATCGGCCTTTTGAGTGGCAATATCGGTGCTGGCCCAGTCTTCAGTGGCAGCCACCACAGCCTGGGCATCGTAGGCATCAGCCGCTATGATGTCCTTGAAAACCGCCGCTCCATCGGGCGACTGCACGCGGAGCCACTGGAAAAAGAGATAGACGGTTGAATAGCTGGCGAGCACTGCCGAGCCGCCCTCATGAGCGTCCCAGCTTACAAAGGCCTGTCCCGTCCTTATCGTGTCGCTGACCGTAGTGCCTGACTCGACAGCCTTCTGGCCGTTGAAATACTCCACCCTGTCCGCAAGCTGCTTTTTGCCATCGCTGCCGTAAAGCTCCTGGTACTGCTGCTCTGCGGCAGCTGAAAGTCCCTCGTTGATCCAGGAATCCTCTTCGGACTTTGTCGTGGCTGTGGACTGAATGAACTCGTGGTTGTAGTTGGCCATGTGCTGGAGCTCGTGCGTGATGGTCAAGGGAAGGTCATTCGAGCTGACGTCTCCCTGGACACAGTCGATATACAGCATATCCGCATAATTGGAGTCTTCTCCTTCAAGGGCGTTCGTCGAGTCGAAATAGCCCGCCGTGAAGCTCGAGGAGGAGGCGGAACTCTCGATCTCCAGAAGGAGGAGGGCAATGTGCCCATCACCATCGACGTCGCCAGGATCGGCGAAATCATCGAAGACGAGGTCGTAGGACTTTGTCTCGAAATCGGCGGCTAACTTCTCCGCGATCTCGTCAGTCACATTGGCATTCGCGTTCTCGCTGTCTTCGACAAAAACCTCGGCTATATCCCCCGGCCCAATGGCTGCAAGGCGCGCCTTGACCTCGTAGACGCTGTTGTCTTCCTTGGTAGCGCGAAAGATGTAGCGCGGCTTGAAATCTTCCGATGCTGCCTCGCCCTCGGCAATACCGCTCGCATCGAAGGCCTGGACCTTTACGGTGCAATCCTGGGTTATCCTCACTCCAGTAGCAGGCACCTCCGGAGACGAGGTGGAAGGCTCACTGCCGTCAGTGGTATAATGAAGCACCGCAAGGCCGCGAGCTGGAGAAACGGTGATGTCGAGAAACCTCGCGTCCTTGTCCCAGTAATTGATGTCCTGGCTTTCTGCGGTCAAGGTGATGGTAGGCTGGGTTCCTCCCGGATCGGTCCCTCCCTGCTTTGTAGCCCCATCGCTACCGAGGAATGAGACCAGAAGCTGACAGGATGTCAACGCAAATGCCATGAGAGAGACCAGGACAATGAAGAGGTACTTCAACTGCATTGCAAAACCTTTCCCCGACCCCGTGATCGGATCTGTCCCTGCGACCAGGAAGGGAGGCCATGCCCTCCCTTCCTTTCGGAATGCCACAATGGTTCCGCAGGCAAGGACGGGGGCGAGTATCGATCGCGTTGTACGACTCAACAATCACCCCGAGAGGGTAGTTCCGCCCTGTTTTCGCTGAAATAGTACTGCCTTACCCTTTGCGGGTAGGGGCTGGGGGTACGGCCCTTGGGTGGCCGCAGCCCTCTGAACGGCCCCTCAACCCCTCCCGACCTTCCTCCTCACGACCTCCGACCCCCAGACCAGGCCGGCGATGTACACAAATACGAAGACCGGCAGAAAGCCCATCCCCCTGGTCGAGGCGAGAAATCCGAAGGTGGGCGGCAAGAAGGTCGAGCCAATATAGGCTACGGCCATCTGGAAGCCCATGATCGACTGCGCGTGCTCCGCGCCAAAGCGTTCGGGGGTCTCGTGGAGCATGCAGGGGAATATGGGCGCGCAGCCGAGGCCGACTAAAAGGAAGCCACCCAGCGTCACTGTCAGAGGAAGAGGGAGGAGCATCATGGCTGCTCCTGCCAGGATGAGGAGGCTGCCGTAGCGGATCAGGTCCTTGTTCGAGACCTTGAAGGTGATGAAGCCGCTGAGGAACCTGCCGAGTGTGATGCTGGCGTAGAAGAGCGCAACCCAAGTAGCCGCAGCCGCTGCATCGATGCCCTTGACCTTGAACAGGAAGCTCCCACCCCAGAGTCCCATCGTGCTCTCGATGCCACAGTAGCAAAGGAAGGCCAGGAGCGCAGGTTTCGCACCCCTGAGCCTGAGCGGGAAAAACAAGCCTTGGTGAGGCGCCTCTGCAGCCTCCCCTCCTCCAGAGGAGGTGGCGGCCACCCTCCCCCAGAGGCGGACGGCCAAGGTAAGCACGAGTACCAATCCCATCTGGAAGAGCGCGATGCCCAGATACGCCAGACGCCAACTTGTCCCCCGGGCCAGAAGGGCGGAAAGGACGAGGGGTCCGCTCAGGGCCCCTACTCCCCAGAAACTGTGCAACCAACTCATATGACGCGATTCGTAGTGCCCCGCCACGAAAGAGTTGAGTCCCGCATCGACCGCGCCGGCCCCGATGCCTAAGGGGACGGCGAGCGGAAGGAGCCACCAGAAGGAGGGAACCTGCGAGAATCCCAGGAGGGCAGCCGCAGTCAGGGCGACGCTCGCCGCAGTCACCCTGCCGACACCGAAGCGCCGGAGCAAGCGGCTGCTGAACACACTTGAGACAATTGTGCCGCCAGAAATGACCATGGACACCATACCGGCGAAGCTATAGGGCACCATGAATTCTGCTTGCATGACCGGCCATCCCGCCCCGAGCATCGCGTCGGGAAGGCCAAGGCTGATGAACGCTATGTAGATGATGACGAGCAAGAGGCTTGCCAAATAATGCTCCTTCGATCGGACCCGCCTGAGCGGCCATAGACGCGCGGGCATTTTCGGCATTAGGCCCAGGAGCGTCAACCAGCTCCGTTGCTGTCCTCGGGCAATGCATTTATGATTGGGCATAAGGTCGGGCATGCACAGGAGAGCTGATGGCGACGACAGGATTCGCTTTCGATGGAATGGAATCATGCTGACCGACACCGCGAAGCACGAGGCCCTGGCTTTTCTCCGGGAAGCGGGAAAGGGAAGCATCTCCCTCAGGTTCTGCGAGCGTTTCGACGAGAAAAGCAAAATCTGGAACCTCAAGGAACACTCACATCCCTACCTCGAGCTCATTTACTTCATTGACGGAAGGGCTAAGGTAACAGCCGGGGGTGAAAGCGTCGATGTAGCCCTCTACGACCTCCTGGTCTATCCCCCAGGGGTCGTCCACAGGGAGAGCCTCGATCCCTCGATCCGCCAGGAAATCGTATGCCTCTGGCTCGATCTTGGCGGTCGGGCCTCGCTGCCCTTTCCCTTCAAGCTCGGCGATGACGGCGGGGAGCTAGGCTGGCTCTGCCAGAGCGCCCACAAGAACCACGCCCTCCATGGGGAGCACTTCCTCGAGCTCGAAGAGCAGCTCCTGAGGTCCCTTCTCCTGTACATCGAGCAGAAACTCATGATCGCCACTCCTTCCAGGAGCGCGGCCCTCGACCGCTGCAAGGCCTACATTGACGAGCGCTATGCCTCCCAGTTCGATGTCGAAACCCTGGCGAAGGTGGCCTATGTCACTCCCTCCTACCTTTCGCGCCTCTTCAGGAGACATCTTGGTACGACGCCCATGCGGTACCGGAATGCGGTGCGCATCGAGAAGGCAAAGCACCTCCTCCTGATCAAGTCGGCTTCGGTGGAGGAAGTCGCCGATGTGCTTGGCTTCGATGATCCGAAGTATTTCAGTCAACTCTTCAAGCGTATCACCTCGCTGACTCCGAGCGAGTTCCGGAGGAAATACCGGGTTTCCTGATAGCCCTGACAGTTCACTTCTGCCTCCCCAACAGTGCAGTTTATGGCGCTGCCCCGACACAAAAATACTCTATGATTACTTATGGAGGGGCCGGAGCTGTTTCTCACTCCCCCTCGCAGCTGCCAGCGCAACCTGGTCAGCGCGGTTGTCGTGGCGTTCGGAGTAGCAAAGGAGCAGGTTCATGGAAGGCATCAGCTCAGGTCGGTTCCGGGACATCACGAGCAGCCAAAGGATCATGACCCTCAAGCAACGCATGCTCGACGAGCCACGTTTTCTATCGCTTGAGCAGGCCAGCATCGTCACCACATATTATCGCAGCAATCCTGACAAGGCGCGCAACATCCAGCGCGCTGAATCCCTGGCGGAAACCCTGCGCTTGATCCAGATCCGCCTCGATCCCCTGGAATTGATAGTAGGCAACCGGACCGCGGGGGTCAGGGCAGGGGTGGTCTCGCCGGATGCGGGCATTTCCTGGGTGGACGCCGAGATCGAAAAACTGCCGAACCGCCCCCAGGACAAGTTCAATGTCAGGCCCGAAGACATCGAGACTTTCCGGCGCGACATCCTGCCTTACTGGAAGGGCAAATCCCTTGAAGACAGGGTGAAGGCCCTGATCGGCGACGAAATCGGAGCAATTGGCAAGGTCGCCAAGATCAACCAGACCGACCATGCCCAGGGCCACATCTGTCCCGACGTGGGTTCCTGGCTTGCCAAGGGACCCAAAGGCATCAGGGACGGCATCCTGGCCCGCATTCCCGGCTCTTCAGAGGCAAGGGTGCAATTCTATCGCGGCATGGTAATCAGCCTTGAAGGCGCCATGGATTTCATGCGCCGCTACGCCGACCTGGCCACAGCAATGGCGGAAAAATCGGAATCGTCCGAGGAGGCGCGCAACCTGAAGGATATTGCCAGCCGCTGTGCAAGGCTCGCTTCCGAGCCTGCTATAGGCTTTCACGACGCGGTCCAGTCCCTTTGGTTCCTTTTCGTACTCCTCCAGATGGAATCGAACGCATCCTCCTTTTCTCCCGGCAGAGCCGACCAGTATCTCCTGCCCTATTACCGGCGTGACCTCGCCGAGGGCCGGCTGGACGAGGGCGGCGCCCTCCAGGTCATCGAAGCGCTCTGGCTTAAATTCAATCAGATTGTCTATTTACGCAACTCCAACAGCGCGAAGTACTTTGCGGGCTTTCCCATCGGCTTCAACGTCGCCTGCGGTGGCGTGACTGAAGGGGGGCAGGACGCGACCAACGAACTGTCCTTCCTCTTCCTGAAGGCCCAGGCCGAGCTCGGCCTTCCCCAGCCCAACCTCTCCGCGCGCCTGTCGGAGAAGTCCCCACAGGACTTCGTGCGCGAGTGCAGCCGCGTCATCGGCCGCGGCTCGGGCATGCCCCAGATCTTCAATGACGAGAGCATCATCCCTGCCCTCGAGGCCAAGGGCATCTCCCACGCCGACGCCATGAACTACGCGATCGTCGGATGCGTGGAGCTGACTCCACAGGGCAACAACCTCGGCTGGAGCGACGCGGCCATGTTCAACCTGGTCAAGGCCCTGGAACTCGCGCTCAACAACGGGAACTGCCTCCTTTCAGGCGCGAGGATGGGACCCGACCTCGGCAACCTCGCTGATTATCGTAGCTATGATGAACTCGAAGCTGCCTTCCGCGGGCAGGTCGACCATTTCTTCGACCGGATGATTGCGGCCTGCGACCTGGTAGACCGCCTCCACGCCGAACTCCTGCCCTCCCCCCTGTTGTCCTCCGTCATCGAGGGCTGCACCGAAAAGGCCCTGGATGTCACCGCTGGCGGCGCGAAGTACAACCTGTCAGGCATCCAGGCCATCCAGGTAGCCAATGTCGCCGACTGCCTGGCAGTGGCCAAGAAATGCATCTACGAGGACAGGAGCCTCGGGGCAGGGGAACTCCTGGCCGCGCTTCGTGGCAATTATGAAGGTGCAGAACCCCTCCGGCAGCGGCTCATCAACAAGGTGCCAAAATACGGCAACGATGTCGAATGGGTCGATTCGATCGCCGCCCGGTGGGTGGACTACTTTGCCGGCAAGCTGACTGGATACAGGAACGCCCGCGGAGGCATCTACCACGCAGGGCTCTATACTGTCTCGGCCCATGTCCCTATGGGTCAGAATGTCGGCGCCTCCCTCGATGGGCGCAAGTCCCGGGATCCATTGGCAGACGGTGGAATGTCGGCCATGTACGGCCGCGACCGTGCGGGCCCGACGGCCCTCCTCCGCTCAGTCTCACGAATCAGTAGTGCCCATGGCAGCAACGGCACCCTCCTCAACCTGAAATTCCTGCCGGAGTTCTTCCGTAGCGAGGAGGGCATCGCCAAATTTGCGAGCTTCCTACGGACCTTTGTGAAGCTCCGCATCAACCATGTCCAATTCAACGTGCTCCGGAAGGAGGATCTTCTTGACGCCAAGGCCAACCCCGATGCCTGGCGCGGGCTCACGGTGCGGGTCGCCGGCTACACAGCCTACTTCCTTGAGCTTGCCAACGAACTCCAGGACGAGATCATCGCCAGGACGAGCTACGGGGATACCTGATGGACGGCACAATAATTGATATCAAGCGCTTTACCCTCCACGACGGCCCGGGCCTGCGCTCGACGGTTTTCCTGAAGGGCTGCGGCCTCCACTGCGCCTGGTGCCACAACCCCGAAGGCATCGAAAACAGCCTCAGCCTCTGGTACCTGCCACGCCAATGCATCCACTGTCATAGCTGCCTTGCTGCCTGCCCCCTGGACGCGCTCTCGGTCGATGGGAATGCGGACGCTGACGGTGGTGACCGCGCCGCAGGGGGCGACGGGCTTTCCATCGTCATCAACCGTCAGCGTTGTGACAATTGCGGCCTCTGCGCCGAGGCCTGCCCGACCAATGCGCTTTCCTTCGATGGGCAGCGCCTGTCGAGCGCAGCCGTGGTGGAGGTTCTCCTCCGTGACCGCCAGTTCTACGCGGAAAGCGGCGGGGGCATCACCATCTCGGGAGGAGATCCCCTGGTCCAGCACGACTTTACCAGGGAGATCCTAGCCCAGTGCAAGGCCGCAGGAGTACACACAGCCATCGAGACTGGCCTCCATGGAAGCTGGGAGCTGATCGAGGGCTTTCTTCCCCTGACCGACCTCTTCATAGTTGACCTGAAGATCTCCGATCCCGAGCTGCACAGGGAGTATACCGGAGGGGACAACGCACTGATCCGCGAGAACTACCGCCGCCTGGCCGCCCTGGGACTGGAGCTCCTGACACGGATCCCCCTCATCCCCCGGGTGACCGCGACAGTAGAAAATATCCTGGCAATTGCCACCTTCGTGCGCGCATGCCGAGCCGGCGCGCAGGTCGAACTCCTCAATTTCAATCCCCTGGCCGAGAACAAGTACCTCCTCATGGGCCGCGACAGGGATTTTTTCAGGAACATGGCTCCTCTGGACGCCGGGGAGCTGGCGGGATTCCGGGCGATCATCGAGGCAGAGGGCCTGGTCGAGACAGGAGAGCACCGGCTATGAGCGCAGGATCGGCACGTGACACGAACGATTCGCTTGGCGGGATGATCGCAGACGCCGTGGCTGGAAAGCCGGTCTACATCACTCGGGCGCATGCCCTTTTCGCCACCCTACCCGAGGATGGACGCGACAGGCTGGCCCTTGTCATCGAGCTCCTGGACCAGGACGGCCGAAAGGCCTGGGATCTCTGGATCCCCACTCTGGAGGGGACGACGGCAGAGGAGCTGGCCTTTGTCCGCGAGTATGTCCAAGCGGAGGTCTACAATATCCTGTCGAGCATCGGCGCAAGGTCGATGACAATTTTCGTCGATCATGGCCGGCATGAAGCGCTCAAGCTGGCCTTGGGCCTCGACGAGGCCTTCTGCATCGGCCTGTCCCGCAGTCAGCGGAACGGCTACGGTCGATCGGTCAATGTCCTCGACAGGATGATTGAAGCTGTGCGCCCCGGCGAAGCTCACTTCCGTTTCGCTGTCTCGGAGCTTTCCCAGCTTCCTTTTATCCCTCCCCTTCCCCGTCCGGATGGCGATAGCCTCGCGGCATTCCGGGCTTGCACCCTCGGCCTTGAAGGAAAGGCCTTCTGTGGCATCGATGTCGGAGGGACAGACATCAAGGCGGTGCTGGTCGACGATGGCCGCATCATCGCCTACAAGGAATACGACTGGTTCCCCGCATCCTTCCTTAAATCCAGCCAATTGGTTGATCCCATCGTCCTTGTCACCCGTCTCCTGTCGGGACGATTATGGCTTCACCACGCCTGCTTGGCCGACGGCAGGAGCAAAGTCCTGCTCGCGCGCATGGAATCAGCCATGGACAAGGACGCAGACGATGCTGGAATGGCCGACATTATGGCTGCCCTGGAATCCGAGGGATTTCCCGGGGGATCCGACAGCGGCTCTTTTTTCGACGGGATCGGCCTCTGTTTCCCCGATGTCGTGGTCAGGAACAAGATTGTCGGGGGGGAGGTCTACAAGACGCGCGGCATCCGCAACAATCCCGCCATAGACTACGAGTCGGACTTTGCCCATCTGACCGAACTCGACGAGTGTCTTAAAGCCTTCGTCAAGACCGGTGGCAGGGTGCGGATAATCAATGACGGGCCGATGGCCTCCTTCACTGCGGCAGTCGAGATGGCCATCTCCCCTGATGCTGCCAAGGTGGCCAAGGGCGTCTTCGCCCATACCCTCGGCACCGAGCTTGGCACCGGTTGGGTGACCGAGGCCGGCGGTATCCCCGACATCCCGCTGGAGGTCTACAACTTCATCATCGACCTCGGAAGCTCTCATGAGCGCGCCTATGGTCCTGACGACCTCCGGAGCATCAACAACTTCAATACAGGCCTTCCTGGAACGCTGCAGAAGTATTGCAGCCAGAGCGGCGTCTTCCGCCTCGCAATGAAGTATTTCCCCGAGGAACGCCCCGACCTCTTCCGGGAACTCGGGGAAAAGGGCTTTGTGGAGACCAGGCAGCTTGGTGAAATCACCCAATTGATTGTTCCCACCGAGCCGGTCGACCGGCGGAAGCCCTTCCTCGAGCACATGATGGCACTGATCGACAGGGAGGGCGACGAGACCAACCGCAGGATCTGGCGCGAGTTAGGCGAATCACTCGCGGTCACCTTTCTTGAAACCACGAGGATCCTCGAACCCGGCCCGGAGGAGCGCTTCCTATTCGGCCGCCTGGTCAAGAACCGACGCTGCTTCGATCTGATGGTCGAGGGGGCACAGGGCCTCAAGGCCGATATCCGCCTGGTCGTTGCAGGAACCGGGATGGCCAACAGCTCACTGATGAAACAACTCGACGGCCATCCTCAGTACAGCCTTGCCCAGTTCGCCCAGGCCATAGGCGCGGTGTATTTTGCCAATCTTGGCCCGAAAGCCCCGGACTTCCTGGCGGTTGCCTCGGCATCCACCCCGCCCGCGTCCAGGTCTTGAACTCCCAATTAGTACAACCTTAGGTCTTCGCGCAGATGTCGATCTCGAAGGAGCCGTCGGGGGTGCTGAAGGTGATGGCGACGACGGGGCCGATGTTGGGCCAGTCGATGCAGTGGTTGGGACCGCGCACGACAACCGGGGGTGCGATGTCGAACTCGTGGCCACCTTCGACCGAGGAGGCGGTGCCGGCGATGATGTTGGTGATCTCGCCGACGAGGCCGCTGGCAAGGCTGGTCTGGTCGTCGCCCCCGACTTCGACGCCGGATTTGGCCAGCAGGGCCTCCGCGAGGCTGCCGGGAAGGCGGAAGGCAAAGACGCCCTGAACCTGGCCAGCCATGCCGAGGAGGCCGGTTATATCCCAGCCATGCTCGCCGTTGGACGAAATCTCGACAGGCTTCCCTGCCTTGGCCTCGATTCCGAACATGTCGCGGAAGGTGCCCTCTGCGGAGCTGCGGAAGGCGGACAGGAGTCGTTCGTCCATTGGTAATCCCCTTTCGGTATGGCGGGCTTCGTATCCCGTGCAGGTTCTAGCTTAGGGCCTCAGAGCTTCGGCCACAAGGGTGGATCGGCGTGAAGCCATGCGATCAGGAGGGATGGCGGTGCCCGCGGATGCCGCTTTCGATCATCCTGAGTTTGAGATCGCGGAGCCCGGAAGATAGTGAAACCTTGTAGACGTGGGGGTTCAGAATGCGGAGATAGGTCGAATCAAAGGCTTCAAGGCGACAGCGCAGGCCCATGCGGATGTCAGCGAGGGAGGGCAGACTGGAACTGGCGCAGCCGCCCTCCATGACGGGCTGAAGGAGGCATTCCACCCGGGTTGCCAGGAGTTCTGCCTGACGCCAGTCAGCCGAATAATGGTGGAGGGTAAGTCGATCACCGGCACATGGCTCCTCATCTGGAAGGGTCATGAAGTCCGCCTGCGCGCTGCCATCCTCACCGTAGAGCCTAAAGAGGCGCTTCCTGCCGGGGGTAGTGGATTTCTCCGGAGTGTCGGAAACCTTCATCGTGGGTACCAGCTCCCCGTCCCGTCCGACTGCAGCCAGCTTGTAGACGCCCGTAAAAGATGAATCATCACCCCCGGTTACAAGGTGTGTTCCGACGCCCCAGCGGTCGACAGGGGCCCCCGATGCGACAAGGTGTTCGATGATGTGCTCATCAAGTTCGTTCGACACGATAATGAAGGCCTTGTCCAGCCCGGCTGAGTCGAGGCCCCTCCTGACCTCGCGGGAGAGGTAGTCGATGTCGCCGGAGTCGAGGCGCACCCCGAAGTCCAGGCCCCTTCCTGCGAGGTCCGAACCGACCTTGATGGCGTTCGCGAGACCTGAACCCAGGGTGTCATAGGTGTCGATGAGGAAGACGCTGCGCTCAGGATAGATGTCCGCATAGCGCTCGAAGGCCTCAAGTTCGGTCTTGAAGGACATGACCCAGGAATGGGCCATGGTGCCAGAGACGGGAATGCCGAGTTCCTTGCCGGCGAGGCTGTTGGATGTCGAGGAGGATCCGCCCAGCCAGGCCGCCCTGGAGGCTGACAGGGCACCGTCAGGGCCCTGGGCGCGGCGCAACCCGAATTCCATGACAGAACCGAAATTCGAGGCACGCCAAACCCGGGCTGCCTTGGTTGCGATGAGGCTCTGGAAATTCAGTGTATTTAGTAACAATCCCTCGATGAGCTGGGCTTCGACGAGGTCGGCTTCGACACGGAGGAGGGTCTCGTGGGGAAAGACGATGGAACCCTCGGGCACTGCCGCTATGTCGCCCTTGAATCGGAAATCTGCGAGGTAGTCGAGGAAGCCGCGTTCGAAGCCGCCCTGGGCTTCGAGCCAGGCCAGATCAGACCCGGTGAAGCGGAAAGTTTCAAGGTCAGAAAGAAGAGTCCCAAGTCCTGCAAACACCGAATAGCCGCCTGAAAAAGGATGCCGGCGGAAAAAATACTCGAAAACGGAGCGCCTACTGCCTCCCGCCTTCCAGAAACCCTGGGCCATCGTAAGTTCGTAGAAGTCAGTAAAGAGCCCGCTGACCATGGACTTACCCCAGGTCCGAGGACAGGAGGTAGCTCGCCCCAGCCTGTCCGAGGCGCAGAAGCGCTGCATCAAGCGTCCCCTTCGGTACATCAACACCCTTGGTGGCGTCGGCGATGATCAGGACCTCGAATCCTGCGGAGAGGGCGTCGAGGCTCGAGTAGAGCACACAATAATCGGTCGCGAGTCCAACAACGTAGAGGCGCCTGATGCCGAGGGAAAGCAGCCAGCCACCAAGGCCAGTTGGCATGGCTGTATTGTTCTCGGCAAAGGCCGAGTAGGAATCCGAGCGAAGCCGCATTCCCTTCCGAAGGATCATGGAGGCGCGATCGGTGTCGAGGTCACGGTGAAAGGCTGCGCCATCGCTGCCTTCCACACAGTGATCGGGCCAGAGCAACTGTGTGCCGCCCGGGACCTCCACCGTCTGGGATGGCCTCTTCCCCGGATGGCTCGAGGCAAAGGAAACATGGTTGCGGGGGTGCCAGTCCTGGGTCAGGACAATGTAGTCAAAGAGCGGCATGACCTTGTTGATTGGCCCCAGAACCAGGTTTCCCTCGGTGACGCCAAGAGTGCCGCCAGGACAAAAATCGTTTTGCATATCGACGACAAGGAGGGCGCTGGTCTTTCTGTCTGGCATCATGTCCTTCCTCCTGAGTGTCGCCTCTGGCTCCCGAGAACTGGACGGGACGCCCCACTGTCGAGGACAGTAGCAGAAAGACCGCCTAAGCGCAAATCCTGCGGCTTTGAGGCTTCGGTACGGGTATCGCGCGTCCAGATCTGCGCCAAATAACGCAGGATCTGAAAGAGGGCCCATTTGTCCGCATAGGACTTATGTTCGACCAAGGTATACCGGCGAGCTTCCCGGCCCTCGAGCTGGATACTTGCTGACAGATCGGGAACGTGCTCCCGATGCTCCTCGTCGATGAAGGTGCCATCGGAAATGTCCAGAGTACTTACATCCAGAAGCGTGAAAGCCTCAGCTGGCAAAGCAGTTTCCAGGAAAGGGAACGGTTCTCCGGCCGGGAAAACCAGGTCTTGATGAATTTGCCATTCGGACTATGAACTCGCCGCTTGTAGCTGAAGAATATCCGGGCGTGGGGAGGGAATCAAGGTGAGGAGCTGACTCAGCGGATCAAACACCGCAGCCGAGTCATGATTGAGAGTCAGGCCCCTTTCCCTTGGTCCCTCACAAAAGGCCTGATTTCCTTGCTGTCGCGCATCATCCCCGCCACGGTACGGAAAAGGCTAAAGACTCTCTCGAGTCTGAGGCCAACCTTTGTGGCGACGGGGAAGTCGCAATCGGGCGAAGCCAAAAAGGCCCGGAGGAAGGAAATCTGGATGGCCAGGTACTTGAGAATCCTGTAGCTGGTATCGGGAAGGTACGACACGCCGTCATCGTCTTCTATGGAATCTTCCTTGTCCGCCAGGAGTTTGACCACCTTGAAGACATGATAGTCGCCAAGAAGGATCATCTCGAGGATCTTGGTGGACAGTCGTTCGACGATCCACCGAGCGCTTGCGTCGGTCCTTGCAAGATTCCGGATGGCTTCCTTGCCGCCGACTGTTGTGAAGAGCTCGAGATTCGCGGCAATCTCCAGATAGAGGAGTCGGATGAGGGTGCCACGCATGCGCCTGCGGCGGATGGGACCAGCCGCGAGATCCATCACTGACTTCGCGATATCGATACCTGTGCTTATCAATTCGAGCATGGAAACTCCTTTGGGTGGTTCGGGGCGGCATAACCTGTGGTCATGCCGCCCCCGAAGCCCCAGAAAATGGATAAATGGGTACATAGGTCAATGGTTAAAAGGCCCGACAGGCACGGACAGAACCGGAAGTGAACTTGTCGTAGCCGTAATGATCGCCATTGGAGAAATACTGGCACCACGCGTAGTAGTCCTTGTCGTACTGAGAGGAGGACCACAGCCAGGCGCCGCCAAACCCTCCCAGACCTGGTTTCTTCAGATTCGTATACATCAAATTGAGCTCGTCCTTTGAGGGAAGGAACCAGTCGGAGAAGCCACCGAGCGAGAGGTTCTTGCAGAGGGTCGCAGCATAGTTTCCGCTGCCCTGGGCGGCGATGATGGCGTCGGTGTTGGATTTGCCGGAGCCGACTGCGGTGTCGGTTTTGATATCGATGTTGTTTCCATTGTACCACTGGATTCCGGTGCTCTGATCGCTCGGAGCAGCTTCCAGAAACTGCCAACCGTCGGAGAGCTCGCCCTTGTCAAAGAAGACGACCCCACCCGCCGGACCCAGGTCGCCGACTTGGTAGACATAGGCGACGGTAAGGTCCCTCCTCCAGAGTTCTCCGGGCAACTTTCCATCGCTCGCCAGGGAATAGCTGCCATCCGCAGTGATGGGTATCCGGACACCGGCACCCGCGACCTTCGTCCCCGCAAAGCTGTATTCACGACCCTTTATGTAATTGTCTATGGAAACGACAGTTTCACCTGCTTCCCCACGCGCCCTGCTTACCCTAAATCCCCAAAGCCCTTCGGTCACGGGATCCTTGCCATTTTTAGCGGCCAGTTCCTTGAGTCGTAAGGCTCCGGATCCTAAAGCTATGGTCGCTGTCGCGGTCCAGGCCGCAAAGCCCTTGTCCTTGAAAAAGGCTGCATTCTTGCGGTCGAGGTAGTAGCGAAGGTCAGCCTTGTCGAGGTCGGCAACAAAAAAGCGATCGACAGTTTTCCCTGCATCATCATCAATTTTAATCATAGCCAGGTCCGGAAGAGAGATTGAGAGTGGAAAAGATCCACCTTCTTGGGCGTTGAAACTTCCGAGTGTCAATGTAGCCGGAATCGCAATTTCGGTGTCGAAGAACAGTCGCCCAAGACGCTCACCTTCGGCTCGCCGAACTGTAAATTCCTCCTTGGTTTCGTACTCGTTCTGCTTGTATGGGTCAGTCATCATCCAGAAAGCGTCAAGGGCAGCTAACTCCCGCTTCCATGCCTCGAACTTGAGTGCAGCTGGCAGAGTCGAAGGGAAGGGAACACCCGCCTTGAAAAGGTATTCCAGAATGCCCGCCGCTTCGCTGGCAAATTGGGCATTCAACCTTTCCGCGTCACCAGCCTGTTTCTCGGTTTGGCCAGCTGGGCTGATGGAGTAGAGGTACAAGCCGACGATCAGGGCTGTCCCTTCATCGAGCCTTCCGGCGCTGAGTGCCTCCGACAGCAGCTTGGTATCGGCATCGATCTGGGCCTGGAGGGTCTTCTGTGTCGCCGCCACCTTGGTCGCAGCCTTTGCCGCCAGGGCAGTGTCGAGATCCCAGACATACCACAGGGCGCTGCTTTTGACATAGGGATTGGTCTTGCCCGTCGCCTTCTGCGCCGTCCTGGCCCCTGCGGCGGCGTTCTCGACATAATTGAAGATAATCTTGCTGACAAAGTCGCCAGGGAAGTGCTTCGCGTCAAAGAGTTCCGGATTCTGGGCCTGTACCTTGTCGAGCTGGGCGAAATTCCGCGCAAGCGCAAGGTTCTGGACGAGTCGCGTCACCTCCTTATCGTTCTTCGCCTTGATCGCGGCAAAGACTACGTCGGCCTGGTCGGCGGCGAAAACAGCCGCTGCCATGGCAGAAAGCAGGACGAGAGCCAACAGTCTACGGATCATGATTCTCCTTCCCCCTATGCGGAGTTCCGGGTAACCTGAGCTAGCCTGGCGAATTCCCAAACTGCAATCTTCCTCATAATTACCTCAGATGAACCGAGTTTACAGTTTTTTTTTTGTCAAACTCGATTTTAGTCCTTCGCTTGAAGACAACACCTCCCGTACTCGGAGCGATAGCCACTCGATCGCAAGAAATCCAAGGGTTTGTTTTCTGGCATTTTCGCCCTGTCAAGCCACATTTGCGGCAGAAGGTGGAATTTCCTAATAGACAATTGTCTATGTCGGCTTTTTTGCACGATGATTAGTATCTATTTTCGCAATAATTGCCGGGATATGACACTTTGATGTTTCTCGCCGAGCTGCAGGCATTCCAGGAACAGCTCTTGAATGCCCTGCGGCAAGAGTTTCTGGTTGCCGTCACCTCATTGTATGGAGGCTTGGAATGGCTAATATCACAAGGAGAATTTATGACAATCTCCTTCGCCGTGCTCGAAAAGCGGCGATCGATCGGGGTTCCAGCCTGTCAGATCTGTTTCGGACCTTCCTGGGCTAGCT
>SESF01012722.1_pt1 | contig 21800 bp, 19 predicted proteins | sample 3171521 | NCBI WGS metagenome assembly SESF01 (sample SAMN10866945, study PRJNA518727) | freshwater metagenome | biome: subpolar coniferous forest; feature: holomictic lake; material: water; isolation source: holomictic Lake 227, 6 m and 8 m depth | place: Canada: near Kenora, Ontario | collected...
TGTTCCGTGGCCATTCCGAGGCGGTCAACGTCGAGACAGCAAAGCCCTTTGCCATCGCCGAGGTCCGCGCACTTCTTGAAAAGGCCCCGGGCGTCAAAGTGATGGACGACCCTTCCAAGGGCATCTACCCGACGGCACTCGATGCCGAGGGCCAGGATGCCACCTTCGTCGGCAGGCTCCGCATGGACCCGACCGTCCCCCACGGCTTGTCCATGTGGGTCGTCTCGGATAACCTGAGAAAAGGCGCGGCACTCAATGCCGTCCAGATCGCGGAGACCCTCATCGCCAGGGGATACGAAAGAAAGGTTTAATTACTATGGCCCTGATCGTCCAGAAATTCGGTGGCACCTCGGTCGCGGAGCCCAGGGCCCGCGCCTGCATTGTCGGCAAGCTTCGCGCGGCACGGGCGCGCGGCGACAGGGTCGCACTCGTCGTGTCGGCCATGGGCAGACGGGGCGCCCCCTACGCCACCGACACCCTCCTCGACCTCCTTCGAGAGACCGGAGGCGATCCCGATCCCGCTACCAGCGACCTCCTTGTCTCCACAGGCGAGGTCATCTCGGCCTGCATCCTCTCGGCCCTCCTCAGGAAGGAGGGCATCCCCTCGATTCCGATGACCGCCTACACCGCAGGCATCGAAGCCGAGGGCCCGGCAGGCGATGCGACTCCCATAGCCGTGGACGCGGCAGCCATCCGCTCCAAGCTCGACAAGGGACTTGTGCCCATCATCACGGGCTTCCAGGGCCTCGACAGCGAGGGGGCTGTCATCACCCTCGGGCGCGGAGGCAGCGACACGAGCGCCGTAGCGGTGGGCATCGCCCTTGGAGCAGACTTCATCGACATCTACACCGATGTGCCCGGAGTAGCCAAGGCAGACCCCCGCGTTGCCAAGGATGCGCCGTACATGGACTTCCTCGACTATGCTTCGATGTTCAGGCTTGCCACCCACGGCGCGCGGGTCCTCCACGACCGCTCAGCCCTTCTTGCCGAAAAGGGTCAGGCCCTGCTCCGCGTGCGTTCCACCTTCGACGAGGGCGAGGGCACCCTCATCGGCCCCGAGGGCAAGGGGAAGGTCCCGGACTTCATCGGCATTGGCTCGGCGACCTTGCCGGACGGAAGGCTGCGCCTGACAGCTGTGTTCGCGAAGGGCCGGATGACGCCCGCAATCGCGCTGCGCCTGGTCGATGCGGAGGGGCAGGGCGGACAGATCCTTTCCGACGACCCTGATGCCCTGGCCTTTGTCTGCGCCGCAGCGGCAGCAGGCGATCTCACCCGCAGCCTGCTTGAGCGCCTGAAGTAGCAGGCGGGCCCTAAAGGGCGGGATCGACACGAAGGAAGCTTGACACATCCGAATTGCCGGGCAATGGTGACCTCCGATCCGGCGTGGGGACGAACTCCCGCCCCAGCGAGGTACCATGATCGCTCGATTGACGCTGCTTGCCCTCGCGGTCTCCATGCTTTCCCTGGCTTCCGACCTTGCCAGCGCCCAGACAGCGCCTGTCCAGACTGACCCCGCCATCTCCGACTCCGACCGCATCGCAAGCCTCGAAAAACGCCTGGCCGAGCTTGAGGCACGTCCAGCCCTCAATATCCATGGATCCCTCGAGGTGAAGATCTACCCGAGCACGGTCGGCCTCCGCCTCTGGGACCACATTGACCGGGCGCTGCCCGTGGTCTACCCCAACGACCTCAAGAGCACGGGGCTCAGCTCGGTGACCTTCAGCCTCGATGCCGGGATAGCGGAGGACAGGGTCAGGGTCGGCCTCGTCGCCAATCCCCTCGCCCTTCCCGAAGCAATTACCACGATCGGCCAATCCACCGGCTATGGCAGCTGGAGCGGGTACAGGGACCGGCCGGCGGGTGTCGCGGACTATGAAAGGATCGCAGCCCTGGTTGCCCTCTTCAACGACTGGCGCGAGGAAGGGGCCTGGGCGGCGGCTGACAGGAGCGCCCTTCTTGCTGCCCTGTCAGGCTCTTCGGCGACCGACCTCGTGTGGACTGCGACAGACGACATTGTCCTCAAGGCCTATGGCACTCCCGGCTCGAGTGTCTCTGCGAGTGCCTTTCCGATGAATACTGCGACAGAGGCTGATCTTGCAAAAAGCTATGTCGCCATCCAGGGCAGCGGCTTTTTCGCTGCTGCGGTAGATCGCAGCGTTGCTAGCTTCCTCGGCAGGGCCTCCGCGCCCGCAATCCGCGCCCTTTCAAGCGCTGCGTCCCTCAAGGCCTGGCTTTCCACGGGGCTCGCGCCGGAGGCGATCTCCGAGCTATCCATTCCTGACAAGCTTCTCCTCCGGAAATCAGCCAATCTTGTCCTGGCCTACGACAAGGCCTGTGATCCGACAGTCACGCTTTCGGCCTCCACCAGCCTGAAGCCCAGCTTTATCACTGCGGCCTCGGTGAGCTTCCCGAAGATCGGAGGCCTCTTCGACCTCGGCATCGACCTCCAAGGCAACCATGCAAGGGCGGGCTCCCTCAATGCTGACATGATGGACCACCAGGTCGAGTCTGTCCCAGGCTATCAGCGCCTTTCAGTTTCCCTCGCCGAGGGCCTGATACCCGGACTCGGCCTGGGCCTTTCCTACTGGACTGACATGAGGGATGCCACCAACGGCATTGTTCCCGAATGGTACGAGATCCTCTCCGTCTCGCAGGCCAAGGGCCCGAGGGTCGGAGCAGGAGCAAGCCTTTCCCTTGCATCGAAGCCGGGCGAGGACATGGAGGCGGGCATGGTGGCGGAGGCCGCAGGCTTCGACTTCCTCAATATTACCAATTGGGCCTTTTCAGTCCAACCCCGCCTCTCTGCCTCCGGCGCAGGCCTCCGGGGCGAATTTTCCCTCATGCCGTCCAAGGGCATCCTCCTGGCGGATGCCAGCCTCTCCTGGTCCAGGCCCGGCCTCGAGGTTTCTGCCCGTATCCTCCATGCCCGCGGAACCGTCTCCTACAACTCCGACCCGGACAGCGTCGAGTCGGCCACGAAGAACGCCCCGGCAACGGGGTTTTCTGCCCTTGGCGGCCAGCTGACCCTCAACTTTCACGAACTCCTGAAAGGGATTGTCCTTCTTCCCCTTGGAGTCCAGGCAAAAGGCCTCTATAGCATCGACAGCGGCGCGTATTACTGGGAGGGTGGCGGCGAGTTCTATCTTTCGGAAGACTTCAAATTCTATTTCGGCTGCGGCCAGGATCAGGTCTACAACAAGGGCAACAAGGCCGTTGGCCTCGTGGGAGGGGCGCGCTTCCAGCTGACCAAAAGCGCCGAAGTCAATGCCAAGGTCCTGTATGGCTATGATCGCTCCTTCGCCTCCGCCATGCCCGCCTACTCCTTCGGGAGTACCATCCGCTTCTAAGAGGGGAAACCCTTATTCCCGGCAGTTTTTCCACCCATGCCGTCGATTCTGTGGGATACTCGTCCGCTTGCAGGGAGCGGCCATGAGCGGTCTCGACTATTCAACGGTGCTCATCTTTTCCTCAATCATCGTCCTTTTGGTCGGCATTTCGATGCTGCTCTTTCTGGGCCCGAGTTTCAAAGGGCGTCAATGGCCCCTCCTCCTGGGAGGGATCGTCGTCATGGCAGCGAGCGGCCTGACAGGAATCGTGCCAACCAACAGCACGATGGAAGGCGTCTTCTGGGGCTCTGCCTTCATTGCATCCAATATTCTCGGGCTGGCCCTCATCTTTTCGGTCATGCAGATGTTCTTGGCTATTGGTGCCCCAATTCGCCGGAATCTGATGATCGCGCTGATCCATGGGCTTGCTGTCATAGCCCTGTATATGTTCATACCGCTCGTCCATGGCGCACGCACAGCCCTCTATGGCTTTTGCCTGTACTTCATTGTCATCCCCTTTCTCGTTCAACTGCGGAGGAGTCCGAGTCCCTTGTCCTATCAGCGAAGTTTCAGGGTCTTCTGGATCATCTTCCTGCTGATAGCTTCGATCAGGACCCTGTTTGCCTTCCTCGACATGGGGAATGACAATTTCATACCTTCGAAATATGACTCGTGGATCATCCTTGCCTTTGCGCTTGTCGGCATCATGGGTTTCACGTTGTGCATTCCCATGGCCATCGTCAGGCAGCGCGAGATGCTAAACTCCGGCAGGCGAAAAAAGCCCAGGCTTTCCCTGAGTTCCAGGGGGCTGGCAGAAATCGAAGCCTTGTACGCCATCGCGTTCATCAGGGGTAAGAGCGTCAAACAAATAGCCCTTGATTACGAGGTCACCGAATCGACGGTCAGGAATACCCTCTCCCATGTCTATAAAAAGCTTGGCGTGCCCGACAAGGTTGGGCTCATGACCCTGTCCATTGAAAGCGAGGTGGACGTGTAGTCATGGCTGCATTGACCCCCTTCATCGCCGGGATGGCGGGCCAGGGTGGGGCGTTTTTCCTTTCCCGCCCCCGCCGCTTCGGCAAGAGCCTCCTGCTCGACACTATGGAACAGGCTTTTGCAGGCCGTCGCGAATTGTTTACGGGCCTCTATCTGGACAGGCCTGAATCGCAGTGGGACTGGAGCCGGACCAATCCGGTCGTCCGGATCAGCTTTGGGACTGGCAGCTACCGGAACCTGGATGAATCCAGGCAAAGTCTGGCCGGCTCAAGTCCGACGGACAGCCCCTCCCGATTCGACTAATTGGAATCATATTCGACGAGGTAGAACGGAACGTCACAGGCTGGGAAGAGGCCTGAGGTTTTTCTGCAATCGGACAGCAGGCACGAGAAGGAGCTACCCATGCCGAGGAAACTGGCAAGCATTCAGCGTATCCGCGAGATCCTGCCCATTGAGGGGGCCGACGCCATCGAGCGTGTCGGCATCCTGGGCTGGTACTGCGTCGCAAAAAAGGGCGAGTTCACTGCGGGCGACAGCTGCCTCTACTTCGAGATCGACTCGCTCCTGCCTGAGTGGCCCGAGTACGAGTTTCTCCGCAAGTCCTCTTGGAGTGAAAAGACCGGGCGCTTCAGGCTCAAGACAGCCAGACTGCGCGGGGCCCTTTCCCAGGGGCTGGCCTTGCCGGTCGCGCGTTTCGCCGATCGCATTGAAGCGGCCGGTCTTGGGCCAGTCGATGCCCTCCCCGAAGGAACGGACCTCAGCGATGCGCTCGATGTGGAAAAGTACGAGCCCCCTGTTTCCGTACAGATGGAAGGCATTGCCCGGGCCTTCTCCTGGCCGATCGCAAAATCGGATGAAGTCCGACTCGAATCCGATCCCGGATTGGTTTCGGCAATGGAAGGCAGGCCCTGGTATGTCAGCGCCAAGCTCGACGGGACTTCGGCCAGCTTCATCCTCGACCCGACAGGAGGCTCTGGTGGGTCCGGCGAATTCCATGTCTGTTCGCGCAACCTCTCGCTCGTGGAGGATCCGGGGAACATCTACTGGATCCTTGCGCGGAAACTCGATATCGAGGGGATTCTCAGGAGGCATTTTGCCGCGGACGGAAAATGCCTCGCCATACAGGGTGAGCTCTGCGGCCCCGGCATCCAGGGCAACAAGCTCGGGCTTCCGGAGCCTGCCCTTTTTGTCTTCACCATTGTTGAGGTCGAAGCCCGCCGCCTTTTGAACCTCAATGCGATGCGCGGCTTTTGTGAAAGCCATGGCCTCCGTACCGTGCCCATACTCCGTGAGGGCGATTCCTTCGCCCTTTCATCCGAAGAGCTTTTTGCGATGTCCGAGTACCCCTATCGAGAGGTCTTCCCGGAAGCGCGCAAGGACCAGGAAGCGGAGGGCATCGTGGTACGCGCCAAGGATCAGTCGCTGTCCTTCAAGAAGGTCAGCAACCGCTTCCTGCTGAAGGGCGGGGAGTGAGGGGAGGGGGGGCCAGGGCCGAGTCCGACAGACCGGCCTTGCCAGCTTCCCCGTCCGAGCGCCTGCCATTTTGCGCCTTTGCCTGCAATTCGTATCTTGTGCAGGATTGGCGGCATGAATGTTGTGCCCGCCCGAACAGGCGATCCCGTTTCAACGCCAACAATCTTCGAGGAACTTTGGAGGAACCATGCGAATCCTGCTTCTCGGTGCCACAGGCGGCTCCGGCCGCGCCTTTATAGATGCTGCCCTCAAGGCCGGCCACGAGGTCGGCGCCCTTGTCCGCGGCGCGGGCCGCCTCCCAGTCCAGCCAGGCCTGGTCGAGTTCTCAGGTGACGTCACCAAGCCCGAGACCGTCGAGGCAGCCATTGCCGCCTTCAAACCCGAGGCTGCCGTCTCGACCCTCGGAACGCGGGGTGTCGAGGCGGGTAGCCTCACCGAGGTCATGGGGCCGGTTGTTGCTTTGTTCGAAAAACATGGCATCCGCCGCTTCCTGTACCTGAGCTCGGTAGGTGTCGGCGATTCAATGGGCCAGCTCGGCTTCCTCGCGCGCGCCATCATTGTGCCGCTCTTCCTCAAGGCCGCGCTGAAGGAGAAGGAGCCCCAGGAGCGCGCCATCATGGCCAGCTCCCTCGAATGGACCATTGCGCGGCCGGGCAGCCTCGTCGATGCGCCAATCCTCGGGGCCTGGAAGTGCGTCGAGAATGTTCACGAGAACCTGGGTAGGCCAGTCGTATCGCGGGCAGACCTGGCAAGCTTCCTGGTCGGCGAACTCGCAGAGCGGAAGTACCTCAGGAAGGCTGTGAGTCTCACGAGTCCCTGAGGGTGAAGCTGGCTTCCCCCCCCAAAAAAAGGTGGATTTTTATTTTTTTAAACCATGTACAATATCAAGTACAGGAGCGTGGACAAGACAATCACCCTGTCCCTGCTTCGGCAGGGTATGAAGGACGTGGCCGAGGGACGGCTTCAGGATTGGGAAGGGTTGAAAGGCAGCCTGTAATGCCCTTCCGCATCCTCATCGCGGAAGCGGCGATCGACCAGAGCGCGGAGCCTGACCCTCGAAGCGTGTCACGCATCCGTCGCAAATTCCAGAAAGGAGCTGGTCCCTCCCGGGCTCCCTGTCATGGTAAATCGGGCGCCTGCCTGTTTCGAAAGTCCAGTAACAAGCTCGATGCCCATGCCAGAGCACCCTGAAGGGCTGAAGCCGGAAGGCAGGCCCACCCCGTCATCGCGAAGCTCCAGGATCGCCAACTCCGGGCCCCTGCGCAGTGACAGCCAGACAGTCCCCTTCTTTCCGCCGGGAAAGGCGTATTTCAGGGAATTGGTGATAAGCTCCGTCACGATGAGACCAATTGGGGCAGCCCGATTGGCAGACACCACGACCTCCTCCATTTCAGTGATCAAGGAGATGTCCGCACGCAGGCCGAGGAGGGCCCGCGCCAGCTTGCCGCAGTACTCGTCGAGGTGCACTTCGGTGAAGGAACCGGAGGAATAGAGGAGGGAATAGAGTTCCGCAACGGACAGTACCCGCGAATTCAGCTGATCGAGTGTTTCAATGGTTTCAGAAGAGCCCCCCGCCGAGTGAGCAAGCTCGATCATGGCCGAGATCATGTTGAAGCTGTTCTTGGCGCGGTGCTGGAGCTCCTGGAGCAAGGCCGAGTTTTCCCCAAAGGCCTTCTCGAGTGCTTGTTCCGAACGCTTGCGCTGCGTGATGTCTTCCTTGACTGCCAGGTACTGCGTCTTATCTCCATCCATGTTGGTCAGGGCTGAGATGACTGCGGACTCGTAATATATCGAGCCGTCCTTTTTCTTGTTGACGAATTCGCCCCGCCATTCCTTCCCTGCCATGAGGGCAGCCCACAGCTGGCGGTGCGTCTCAGGCGGGGTCTGCTCCGACTTCAGGATGCTGGGGTTCTTCCCGACGACCTCGTTGATGGAGTAGCCGGTGATCCCTGAAAAGGCAGAGTTCGCGTATTCGATGCTTCCCGCCAGGTCGGTGATCACTATCGAGGCCGGACTCTGCTCCACGGCGCGCGTCAGCTTTCGAAGCTCCGCCTCGGCGTGCCTGCGCTCCCTGATCTCCTTCTCGGCCCTGGCGAGCGCCTTGTTCGTCGCCTGGATCGCGTAAAAGACCAAGCCCGCTGTCAGGCTAAACTGTGCGGTATAGGAAAACCACTGGGTGATGGTTACAGCGTAGTCGGGTGTGGGAAGGAGCCCCGCGTTCTCTGCCATGATCATGCCAGCGATGGCCAGGCTACTGGCTAGGGTTGAGAGGAGGATGCCTCGGGAACCAAAAATCAGGCCGGCCACTAAAATCAAAAACAGATAGAGACTGGCAGTGGGGCTGCGGATCGTGCCTAGGCCGATGTTGGCTGCGGTGATGCCAGCGAAACCGGACATCGACAGGGCGATCCCTACCACGGCGATGTTTCCGCGTCGTATCATGATATGCAACAGCGCGACTAGGGGAAGTCCGATGGAACTCATCATGATTATGACGCTCGGTGGGGTTCTCCCGCCTAAGGAATTGCCAATCAAAGCCAGGATATCAAACAGCACTGTGGTGATGGTCATAGAGTTGAGCAGCATGGCCTGAAGGGTCCTGAGTTCATCCCCCTCAAAAACGGGAGCCAAGATCCATTTTTGGGCGAAAGCCGGCCACTTCTGCGCCTTCATGACCTTGCCTCTTTCCTTGCAGCAGCGAAGATCATCACCATTACCATTTCAGCCTCTGCTCCATCGGCAAGGAGAATAGAACTTGAGTTCCCTTACCTTTGATTGTTTCAAGGCACATTTCACCCCCTAGCAGCTTCAGGTAACTTTTGACGATGTATAAGCCAAGGCCGCTGCCTTCGTAGCCACGGGTACTTGTTGTTTCTTCCTGCACGAAAGGATCAAAGATGAGCTCGCGAGACTCGGCAGAGACGCCAACGCCGGTATCATTGACAAAGAAAAATATAGTACCGCCATTTACATAATAACCAAAGCTTACTGATCCATGGTTGGTAAATTTGATCGCATTGTCCAAAAGGCAGGAGATGGTCTTTATCAGCAAATTGCCATCAGTGTACAGCGAAGATTGGTCTTGTTCATCCGATATATTCAAATCCAGGAATAGGTTTTTGACGGTACAGAAGCTCTGGTAGTCCCTTTTCAGTTCCTCTAATATGCTTCTTGCGCTGACCCTTGTATGGAATATTTCAGTAGTTCCAGAAGATATTTCCGAAACGACAAGGTAGTCGGAGATAGTATTGATTAGTCGGCTGCCTGAGGCTTCCATGAACAGGCCATACTCCTGCCGCTCTTCCGGTGTGATGTCTGGCTCCCTAAGCAGGCTGCCAAAGCCTATTATCCCATTGAGCGGAGTTCGGATCTCATGGGATATTGTCCTGATGAAATCAGCCTTGAGGCGATTGCCAGCTTCAGCCCTTGCGAGGGCCTCTTGTAGCGAAAACTCGGCTTTTTTGCGATCGGTGATGTCGTGCCCTTGGGCTATGGTGGCGACAGGAGTAGAACCATCGGCCGCAAATAGTGTGGCCGAATTCCAGAGTATGGCTCGTACCGAGCCATCAATATGCTGGATATCGATCTCGATCGATACCCACCGCTCACCGGAAAGGGTAGTTCTGATCAATGCCAAAGAGTGGGAAACTTGCTCTGGCGGGAAGAGTATATCGATAGCTTGCCCGATGACAGCTGCCTCATTTCGCCCAGTAATTTTCTCAAAAGCGCGATTGAAACGCGTTATGGAAAAGCGTGGATCCCAAACGATAATAGGCACATTGGCATAGTTGATCAGTATTTCCTGGTAGGCATTGCTTTCGCGCAGGGCTTCCGCAGCTTTCAGGCGATTGGTGATGTCCCTGAAAAAGCCTACAACGCATTTCTGGCCATTAACCATTATTAAGTTCGATACAATATCTGAGTATATAATATCACCATTCTTTGTAAGACATTGAACTGTGCCAGAAAAGCTATTCTTCCTATGTATTGCCCTTTTGAGACGAAAAAGTGTCTCCTGAAAAGAATTTTTAGGATGAATTCCAGAAATATTCATACTCATAAGTTCATCTTCAGTATATCCCAGCATCTCGCATTGCTTAGGATTCGCCGATATAATATTTTGTGTATCTGCATCAATAATGATGATTCCATCAGGACTTCCTTGAAAAATTGACCGATATCTTTTGTTGGACTCATCCAGCTTCTCTATTTCAGCTCTTCTAAGCGTTGTAATGTCCCAATCCGTGCCAACCATTTGTACCGGTTTGCCCGAGACGTTGTCGCGTTGAACGATCGCGAGCGATCTGATGTAGCGAATATCGCCGTCAGTCAGAACAATTCTGTACTCAGTATCATATTCAATTTCACCGCGAATGGCCATCTGGAATTCCCTATTGGCATGCTCCCTATCATCGGGATGAATCGCATTAAGCCGAACTTCATCTGCGCCATTATAATCATTCATGCTAATTCCATAAAGAGAGAACATCTGGCTATCCCACATCAGAATATTCCCTCCGATGTCGTAGTCCCATATGCCTATGCCTCCAGCACGTGTTGCCAATGCCAATCGAGCAGATATTCGCTGAAGGTTTTCTTTTGTCGCCATGCTTGCAGTGATGTCCCTGTTGCTTGCGCGGCGCCCATTGTATTTTCCTGAATCATCAGAAACCGGCCCGCTCAAATGTCCAATATGAGCGATGGAGCCATTTTTTTTTAGTATCCTGAAGTCGTACTCATCTATTTCATGCCTATGCTCCAGGGAGAGCATGCGTTCAGAATGATCCTCGAAAAGTTTAGCATCATCTGGATGGATTATTTTCTCCAAAAGCGAATTATCATAGATAAACTCTTCCTGTTTGTATCCGCTAATCCTTTCACAAGAGGGTGAAATGTAGATAAGCTGGCCGGTAGCATCCGTCAAATATTCCCAATCATAAGCAAAATCTGCAATCGTTCGAAATTTGTATTCGCTTTGTTTCAATGTTTCAGTGGCCTGACTTAGCACAGAAACGTCTGCTAGTTCCTTATTGGCGATGGTCAGCTCATCAGCACGTTTTGCTTTCTCGGCGTTTTGAAAGGCAAGCTCATTATTTGCAACAGCCAGCTCGTTGGCGCGCTTTGCTTTCTCTTCAATTTGAAACGCAAGTTCTATATTCGCGATGACTAGTTCACTTGCGCGTCTAGCTTTTTCGTGGTTCTGGGAGACAAGCTCTTCATTTGCAATGAGAAGCTCATCAGCGCGTTTTGCTTTTTCTTCATTCTGGAAGGCTAGTTCCTTGTTGGCAACTGTCAGCTCATCTGCGCGTTTTGCTTTCTCTGCGTTTTGAAAGGAAAGCTCAGTGAACAGTTCGTCTGCACGTTTTGATTTTACGTCATACAGCACGACAAGCCCTTGAATGACCTGCAATATTTCGGCTAATGAATTCGAATCCATCAGCCTTTCAACTTCTTGGCGCAGAAGTTGTCTGCTGTCATCGCTTATCATCTACCCTCCACGAGTTCGGGGCAGGTCAGCTTGGTATTGGCCAGTTCATGTTCAGCTTCCATCTTGATTCTGACTGTGATCTCCCTGTTACTGACACGACGGCCCCTGTAATTGCCTTTTTCATCAGTAACAGGCCTGCTCAAATGCTCGAGATGAGCCACAGAGCCATCCTTCTTCAGGATCCTGAATGCATATTCATCAACTTCATGCCTGTGTTCCATGGACTGTGTGCGATGATAATGATCATAACAGAACCTGGCATCTTCGGGATGGATGATTTTTTTCAAGAGTAATTGATCTGCATTATATTCATCGCAACGGTACCCGGTAATTCTTTCACATGAAGGAGAAATGTAGATAATCCGGTCATCGGCCCCTATCCAGTATTCCCAGTCATATGCAAAATCTGCAACTGTGCGGAATCTATATTCGCTCTCCCGCAACTCTTCGGCTAGCTGGCCGAGCCTCTTGTTGGCAATGAGAAGCTCATCAGCGCGTTTCGTTTTCTCCTCGTTCTGGAAGGCGAGTTCTTTCAGGGCAATAAGAAGCTCATCTGCGCGTTTTGCCTTCTCCTCGTTCTGGAATGCAAGCTCTTTGTTGGCAATGAGAAGCTCATCAGCACGTTTTGCCTTCTCCTCATTCTGGAAGGCAAGCTCTTTCATGGAGACAAGAAGCTCAGCAGCGCGTTTTGCTTTCTCCTTGTTCTGAAGCGCAATCTCTTTATTGGCAATGAGGAGTTCAGCGGCACGTCTGGATTTACTGGCAATAACCAAAAGATTGGCCTGTTTAGCCTCCTTTTCTATTTGAAGAGCCAGATCCTTATTGTCAGCAATCAGGGTAGCTGCACGTTTTTTCTGCTCTTCAAACTGAATGGTAAGCTCGTTGAAGAGTTTCAGTACTTCGGATTCTGATTTGAGTTTCGCGACAATCCGGTTTTTTTCGTTGTTGTCCAAGCGTCTTTCGGGGAGGGGGGCTGTCATCATTTCCATTTTCCGGTCTCCTTGCGAAAGGTTTAATTCACGTAACTAAAATTACCATGGCCTTGGCACGGACAACAACAGACGATCTTGATCTGCTCCTAGAACAACTCAATAGCCGGGCGCTTTTCCACAACTTTCCTGGCCTGGTCGGAGTCTCCCAGGATCGCCTCATGGATTTCTCTTTGACCGATCATCGTGTAGCTTGCCCTCAGGCTTTCCGCGATGTCGGGACCGTTATAGGCATCCATATTCAATGGCGCGCTTCCGGAGAGGATCCGACTTGCGTCGCGCATGGCCCGGCCCAGCATCGCGAGCCCCTTCTGCACCTGCTCTACCTGCTGCCTTGTGATATCCTGGAACTGCGCCTGGCCAAGGGCGTCAGAAACGGCGTCCCGGATCGAGCCAACCATCCCATGGGTTTCGTTGGCCAGGGCATTCAACTCGCCGACAACAGAATGGAAGGCTTCTGAAAGCTGGGGCAGGGCGATGGTAAGGCTTTGAAACCACTTCGCCTCATCCTGGATCATCCCGGAAATTGTGCTCAATTTGGCATCCACAGTACCTGAGACTTCCGTGAATTTCTCATCGATCTGGACAGCTGTCTGTGCGACTTCCCTGGAAAGCTTGCGCATCTCGCTGGCTACTACGGCAAAAGCACGCCCTGATTGCCCCGCGCGGGAGGCCTCGATGGAAGCGTTGAGCGATAGCATGTTGGTCGTCCGCGTGATTCCATGAATCATGCCCGTCAGTGCCTTTAGTTCGCCGACCTGCCGATTGACGGCCTCGTTTGTGGCCAGGATCTGGCTATCGAACTCTTGCTGATGGGTAGCCATCCCATCAATCAGGGACTTCGACTCGTCGATCTTCTTGAGGGCATTTCCTTGCAGGACGGTCGCTCGATCGCGGGTCTTTTTAAGGTTTTCAATAAGGCTTGCAGCCTGGGAGTTCACGTCGGTAAGACGCTTCATGATGGCCAGGGCAGCCGTTTCGGTCGTCGAGTTTGTATCCGAGAGCTGGAAGAGGAGGAGTCTTGCCATGCGCGGTGTCGAAGCAATGAGTGAGCTGACCCTGCCGAGGCTTTCCTGAACCTGTCGATGTTCGGTTTTCCGCAGGCTGGCCTCCCGGAGGAGCAGCCGCATGACAATGAACTCAATCTCTCCGGGCGCGTCCCTCGGGATTGGCTCCAGCAGATTGGAATCCGCCGCGTCTGCCAGCAGTTCGTCCAGGATAGCCCGTTCATCTTCCGACAAGCGTCCTTCCCCCTGCCAGCAAGCGGCGGCATCCCTCAGCCCTTGGAGCATGGACAGCTCCCCTGGGCGCGTCGGCCGCATGCCCCTGAGTCCAGAACCTCACGCACCAGGCAGAACCTGTTTGATCACTTTGATGAGATCAATTCCCGCGATCGGCTTGACAAGCCAGCCAGTCGCACCGAGTTTCTTGGCCTCATCGCGCTTGGCTGCCTCACTCTCGGTGGTGAGTGTAAGGATCGGCGTAAAGGAAAAGCCCGGAAGAGCGCGGGCGTTCTTGATGAATTCAAGGCCACCCATGTTGGGCATGTTCACATCAGTGATGATGAGGTCGGGCTTGCTCCCGGCCTTGAGTTTGCTGAGGGCTTCGAGCCCGTCGCCAGCCGACTCGACAGTGAAACCACTCATCTCAAGGGTGGATTTCAGGCTCATCACCATTGTGGGGGAATCGTCCACCACCAGTATCTTCTTTCCCATCCCATTCCTCCCAGTTAGTCGGATACCAGTATCGTCTGCAGCCAGGCGGCGAGCTCCGGGTCCGTCGGCATGGCCCGTATCCGGACCTTCGAGGCCAACAGCACCTGTAGGTTGGCAGGATGCAGATGAGCGCATTCTGCCAGGTCTACGATTGCCGAGGGCCTTGCCTGAAGCCATCCGAGGAGGGCTTCAGCCTCGTCAACGCCCACGACATCGCGGAATTTCGCCAGGCGCTTCAGGTATTCGATGGCCATCAGACGATCTCCTTGATGTTCAGCACCATGAGAACCGAGCCATCCCCTATGATGGCCGAACCAGAGTACGCTGCGATCTTCGATAGTATGCCATCCAGGGGCTTCTGGATCACGTCAATGGTCTCCCGGAAGTCATCAACAAGAAGGCCCAGCACCTCATTGCCCAGCTTGGCGACCAGGACGGCATATTCGCCTTCGGCGTTGGTCCGAGGCTCGGCCTGAATGCCGAGCAGCGCGTTGAGGGCCTTGAGCGGCACGACGCGATCACGAAGGATCGTCGTGCGGTTTCGTTTGATACTTCGGATCGATGCCTTCGGTATGCGCACTGTTTCAACCACGTGATCCATCGGAATGCCAAAGAGCTGTCCTTCCGACTCGATGATCATGACACGGGTAACCGCCATGGACAAAGGCAGGGAAATGCGGATGCTGGTTCCCTTGCCCACCTCGCTCCGCAGGTCGATGTTGCCGTTGCACTTCTCGACCGCGTTGCGAACCACATCCATACCCACTCCCCGGCCGGAAAGATCGGAGATGACAGAAACGGTCGACAGGCCGGCGGCGAACACAAGATTGATGGCTTCGCGGTCGCTCATGCGCTCGAGGGCAACTTCGTCGATAAAGCCTTTTTCGTAGGCCTTGCGCTTCATGACTTCCGGATCGATGCCTTTGCCATCGTCGACGACCTCGATGACCACGCGGTCGGCTTCCTGGGAGGCACGGAGTATCAGCTTCCCCTGCGCAGGCTTGCCAGCCGCCAGGCGCGTCGCTGGCAACTCAATGCCGTGGTCGAGGCTGTTGCGCACGATATGGACCAGGGGATCGGCAAGCGATTCGATGATGTTCTTGTCGACTTCCGTATCCTCGCCCTCGAGCACGAGCTGAATATCCTTTTCGAGCTTGTGCGAGATTTCCCTGACCATGCGCGGAAAGCGCTGGAATACAAAGGATGCAGGCATCATCCGTACCTGCATGATCGCATCCTGCATCTCCTCCGCAATGCGATTGATGACTGCGTATTGGGACTTGATCTCACGGGAGAGTTCACGGGCACCATACTGGTTCTCGGCGCGCAATGCGAGATATGGCAAAGCATTCTTGGATACGATCATCTCGCCGATCAGGTTCATCAGCCTGTCTACCTTGACCTGGTCTACCTTGAGACTCTTTGAGGGAGCACTCGAGTCATCAGCCCGTCTTCCGAATTTCCTGCTGTCGTCGGGGGCCGCCTGCGCGAGGGGGGGAGCAGCCTCGTCAGGTTTTGGCGCTTCGGAAACGGCGGCCGAGGCTGGCAATGGCTGGTTCACCGGCCCCTGCTGCCCAGCTCCGCCTGCCAGCACCGAAGCAGAAGCATTGGGCGAGGCCATCCCCGCGGATCGTGATTCGCCTTGCAAGGTGGAAGCCCGGGAGAGCAGACCGGAGTCCGCTTTCGAATCCTTGCTTTTCTTGCCCTCCGGGCTCTGGCAGCCTAGATAGCCATCGATCATTTCAAGGAGAGCCTGGCTGGAAGCTGTTTTAAGGGAACTGATAGAGGCCTTTCCCATGCCTGCACGCGTTTCGGTCTCGCCCACGGCCTCAAGGCAGTTGGTCAAGGCAATTGCGACCGATTCCCGCCGGCCTGGCCCCCAGGCAGGGTCGTCGTTGAGGAGCAAGATCCTCCGCTGGAGTTCCAGTATGGTCGTCAATGCCAGGCACGCATCCTCGCCTTCTGCAAGCCGTACTGGCTCCCGCACTGGCATCGGCGCGCTTCGCTGCGCCTCCACGCCGGGAATCCCGAGATCGGAAGCCTTTAGCTCCAGGATCCGGACCTGATCGATCACGTAGCGAAAATGCTCGATGACGGCTTCCCGCGTCGCCGAACTGAGAAGCTGGAATGCAAGAACACTCCGGTATGCATCGAGTTCCGCCAGGGGCGGCCAGGAATCAGGGGGCAGTATCCGGCCCCAGAGCTTGCCAGGGACCTGCAGCACCGTGAAAAGCGGATCCTGTCCATGGAAGAAACAGTCATCGACAGGCCTGTATTCGACCCAGAAGACAGCCCCCCCCGTTCCGATGAGCCTGAGGGCATCTCGCCTTGCATCCTCGGGAATGAGGGTGTATTTAAATGCCTCTTGGGACAGGCTCTCGGAATTTGCGGACCCGGAAACTGCCGCCGAAGCGTTTATGGCGGCATTTTCGGCTGGCTTCCCGGACACAGGAAGGCGGGCGCGGAGCACTGCCGCCAGCATATGGGCATCCTCTCCGCGGGAGGCTACGATGCCTTCTGTCGCTTCGATCTCGTCGCACAGGATGCCGACGAAATCCATCGCGTCCATCAGGTGATCCGCGAGATCGCGCGAATAGCGTATCGCCACGGCCCGGACCGCGGACATCAGGTCCTCGGCCGCATGGAGGACCTTGGTCATCTCCGGGAAGTCGAAGAGGCCCGAGTTGCCCTTGAGCGTGTGGACAAGCCGGAACAGCTCGTTCATGATTCCGGAGTCATCCGGAGAATATTCCAATTGCATCAGTTTTTCGCCGATGCCCTGCAGCGAGTCGCGGGACTCGGAAATGAACTGTTCGAGAAGGGGTGTCATGGAAGGACCTCGCCGATCAGAAGCCTGGTATGAAGAAGAAATTGGTCGGCTTTTATCGGCTTGATGAGGTAGTCGTTGGCACCCGCCCTCAGTGCCTCGTTTTCGTCGTTGAGCCCCCCCTCGGTCGATACGATGATTGCCGGAGCCTGGACCATCTGCTTCTCACGGAGGGCCCGAAGAAAGCCGAAGCCATCGAGCTTGGGCATGTTGATGTCCACGATGTAAAGGTCAAAAGGAGAGGCCGCGACCTTTTCCAGGGCTTCCAGGCCATTGAACGCCTCTTCAACCACGAAGCCGGCAGACTCGAGGATCCCGCGGTGGTACATGCGGACAGTCGCCGCGTCATCGACAACGAGGATTCGCTTCATCGTTTTTCCTCCGGTCTCTGGTAGATGATGGCCTCGGGGAACTTGCGGACTCCAAAGAGGGGGGAAATGCGGCTCATGGATTCCGAATGCCCCAGACATACGAAACCTCCGGGATTCATCGCATCGAAAATTGCCTCAGCGGCGAGCTTGCGCGAGACATCATCAAAGTAGATGAGAAGGTTGCGACAGAAGACCACGTCGAAATTCCGGTATGACCGCGTGGCTCCCGGCTCCGTGATGTTCACGCGGGTAAAATCCACTGCCTGGCGAAGCTCATCGGAAATCTGGAAGTCCTGGCCAACGCCGGTGAAATATTTCCTCAGCCAGGCCACCGGGACATGCTGGATCGATCGTGCGGAGTAGCGCCCCGCGCGGGCCTTCTGGAGGATCTCCGTATCGATGTCCGAAGCGATGAGCTCGATATCGGTATCCCGCATCGCCGGCCAGCGTTCCAGGAGGTACATCGCGATCGAATATGGTTCCTCGCCGGAGGAGGATGGGATGCACCAGATCCTGATCGGAGATCCGTCCTTTTTCCGTTTGAGGATTTCCGGCAGCATTGACTCGACAAGGCAGTCGAACTGATAGCCCTCACGGAGAAAATAGGTCTCATTCACCGTCATGAGATTCGTGATTGCCTGGAGTTCCTCACCGGAAGCCTGGAAGCGCAGGAAGGTAAAGTAGCCGCGGAAACTGGTATTGCCCGTCGCGAATATGCGCTCGATGATGCGCTTGTCGACGAAATAGCGCTTGGATTCCTCGAAGTTTATTCCAGTCTTTCGATAGAAGAATTCACGGAATTTGAGGAACTCTTCCTCGGAGATGAGGTGCCCTGCAAGGCTGTCGCTGCTGGATGCGTAGGTATCATCGTCCATCGTGGATGCGCTTGAGTGCGAGGTTGGCTGCGAACTGGATGTAGGGTTCTTCCGGAAAACGATCGCGCAAGCGCTCGAGTGCGCCTATGGAAAAGGAACTCCCGACCTCCGCAAGGAGATCCACAGCAGTGCCGCAGACGTTCACAACAGGGTCCTTTTCGATCACTTCGACCAGCCAGGTTTCAACCTGGCTGTGGCGCAGGGACTCAAGGATGTTGATGGAGAAGATGCGAAGGTCGGGATCGGGATCCGAAAGCAGGCTCCCCATGATCGGCGCTACTTCGTCCGGAAGCTGCTTCATCGCCTCGATTGCCTCGTTGCGCAGGCAGGGATCCTCGCTTCGGAGGCATTCGACGAGTCCTGCCATCGATGCCGGATCGCCAAGGCTGATGATGCTCGTGAGTATCACTTCGCGGACTGAAATGTCGACTTCGTTCCTGAGCCGGGCGACGAGGGCAGGCAGAGCCTCGGGACAGGAAAGCAGGTCCCTGGCAGCCCAGCGACGAGCGGTGGGATTGGGGTCTTCGAGGCTGGCGATGAGGTCCGCACAACCGCGACTGCCCTTGCGCTCGTCTTCCGTGAGTGGTTCGACAATGCTTCGCTTGACGAAGGCCATGATTCAGCCTCCTATTCCCTGGCCCAGGTTCTGAGCTGGGCAACGATCTTGTTCATCGGAAGCACAAGGCTTGCCCCATCAGCATCGATGAGTTCCTTGGGCATGCCGAAGACAACTGCTGTCTCCTCGGACTCGGCGATGGTCCGGCCTCCATGGTTCTTGATCGCGGCAAAGGCCTCGGCTCCATCATTGCCCATGCCTGTCAGCATTACACCGATCACACGGGCCGGGTCGCAGCTCTCCAGGACGGAACGGCCCAGCAATTCCACCGAGGGGTGATAGAGCATCTGCGGGCATTCCGGCTTCGGCAGCACGTGGAGCCTGCCGACGCGGTTGGCAAGGACCATGTCGGTTCCGCCCCTCCCGAGGTAGATGTTCCCTGGCTCCACCACTCTCGGCTGTGAGACTTCGCTTACCCTGAGTTCGCAAATATGATCCAGACGCTCCGCGAATGATTTCGTGAAGGCGGCTGGCATGTGCTGGGCTATGAATATAGGCCAGGGAAAATCCGCGGGCAGGCTGGGCAGGATTTCCTCGAGGGTGCGGGGGCCTCCGGTGGAAACGCCGATGACTACAAAGCCCAGGCCGCTGACCCCGCCGCGTCGAATGAGGGGTCGACGCTGGGAAGCGATGCTTTCTCGGTCCGCCCTCAAGCGAGCGGAGAGGCTGGTCGCTGAGCCTCCCTTTAGCTTGAGCTTCGCCTTCGCAGCCGTACGGACCTTTGAGACCAGCTCGTGGCGTATGGTATCTATCGAAAGTGAAATAGTTCCGTCAGGCTTGGCGACGTAGTCGACAGCCCCGAGATTGAGGGCTTCAAAAGTAGCCAGCGCACCCTTTTCCGTCAGCGAGGACACCATGACAACTGGCACTGGCCGTTCGGCCATGATGAGCGAAAGGGCTGTAAGACCGTCCATCTCGGGCATGTTGATGTCGAGGGTGACGGCGTCAGGCTTGAAGTCGCGGTTTTCAGCCACGGCTTCAAGTCCATTTCGGGCAAAACAGATCTCGAAGTCGCCTTCGGCTTCGAACTGGTTCTTGAGATGACGCCGCATCAGCGCCGAGTCATCAACGATCAGCAGCCTGATCATCGGCTTCCCCGGATGTTACTGCAGCAATCTCGGCCAGCTCCTTGCCCGCCACGAGGTGGGAAGAATCGAGCAATTGCACAATACGCTTCTGCGCTTCGAGATTGGCCACGCGGGAAAGAAGCCGTCCCTGCTCGTTCGAGAGCTGGGGAGCGGCACCGATGCAGGCCTGTGGAATCTTGAGCACCTCGGCAACCTGATCCACGATGAAGCCGGTACGGACATTGGAAATCCTGAATACCATGATGCGCTGCCGGTCGTTCCGCGCCACCTGGGCCATTCCCATCCTGAGGCGCAGGTCGAGGACCGGGAGCACGGTGCCCCGGAGATTGATGACACCTTCCACATAGGCAGGGGCTTTGGGCACACGCGTCAGATTTTCCGGGACGCGGACAATCTCCTCGACATTGGTGATGGGAACACCGAATTCTTCCTTGTCCAGACGGAACACCACAACTTGCTCGTCCTCGTCCATCGCTCTCTCCTGGATCGTGTCTCCCGTACCGGCTTCTTTTTCGACTTCGACCACCACGGCCAAGGCAGCCTTTACCGCTGAATTCCTGAAAAGGTTCTTGACGGTAATGATGGATACAAGACGCTTGCCTTCATCCAGGCGACAGATCTCGGTGATGTCGGTCAGGTCTTCCTCGCGGGCAAGGAGCATCGGCATCGGATCTACCGCGGTCTTCGGAACCCGAAGGACTTCATTGACTCCATCCACGCTGAGCCCGACGGAGGATCCCCCGAATACCAGGACCACGATGCGGCTTTTCTCGTCCAGCTCGCGTTCCGGAAGACCGAACAGACGGCGCAGGCTGACGAGGGGAAGGAGCTTGTTCCGCAGGGTCATCACCCCGAGGACATGACTTTCAGAGTGTGGCACATGCGCGATCTTTTCCGGAACCTGGACAATTTCCTGGACGGCGTCGATACCTACCGCGTATTCCTGCTCGTTGACGTGAAAACTCACCAGCTGCAGTTCATCAATCGCCTGGCGTCTGTCGACCTCCTCGCCGCCGACCATGGAATCAGAGAGGCCCGACGACCGCGATACAGCCGCGATGTCGGAAAATTCACGTTCGACAAGGCGGGCAAAGTCGAGGATCATGATCATGGAGTGTCCGCCCACGTCCTTGATGAGACCCGTCAGCAGCTTTGTGTCAACTGTGCTGCTGATCGTACCGACATCTTCAATCTTTTCCGGCTCCACCTCGATGACGCTCGACACCCTGTCGACCACAAAGCCGAGGGCTTGCCCGACATCGACCACGACAACGCGGGTAGCATCGTCATGCTCCTGTCGCGGGAAGCCAAAGAGCCCGCGCAGGGAGATGATGGGAAGGACTTTGCCGCGGAGATTGGCCAATCCCTCGAGGGTCGCCGGTGCCAAGGGCACCCTGACCACTTCCGGCGCACGGATGATTTCCTGCACGAGATCCATGCCCACGGCGAAGACTTCCGAACCGGTGGCGAAGGTCACGAACTGATGGGCGGTAGCGGTCTTCGCCTCGAGGACCTGCTCCTCGGGAAGAGCCGCCTCCTCCACCCTTTTCTTTGGGGTTGTACTGCTCATGAGGGTGATCCTCAGCCCGCACTCTGGAGCTCATCAGCGAGTGAGGCGATTTCCTCGATGGCCGCCGCAAGTTCCTCAGCACCCTGGGATTGTTGCTTGGCTGCCCCTGCTGCCTCCGTAGCTGCCTTGTCGGCCTGCTGGGCAGCAGTGGAAATCTGCTCCGTGCTTTTCTTGACCTGGGTGATCGCTGCAGCGATTTCGTTGGAAGCGGCGAGTATTTCCGCTGCGCCCCTTCCGATCTCTGCGATGTCGGTCTCGATGGCGACGAGGTCGGCCGTCGTGGCCTTGGCCTTCTCGATCTCATTGAGCGCCGTAACGGAAATTTCATCGAGGTCGCGGGCGACCAGGTCGATCTGGTCCTGGACACCCTTCACGAGATCCTTGATTCGATCCGCGTTTTCGGAGGAGTCGTGGGCAAGGTTGCGGATGTCGGTGGCGACAACCACAAAGCCCTTGCCGAATTCGC
>SESF01026793.1_pt1 | contig 21792 bp, 17 predicted proteins | sample 3171521 | NCBI WGS metagenome assembly SESF01 (sample SAMN10866945, study PRJNA518727) | freshwater metagenome | biome: subpolar coniferous forest; feature: holomictic lake; material: water; isolation source: holomictic Lake 227, 6 m and 8 m depth | place: Canada: near Kenora, Ontario | collected...
TCTCGCATCCCGCATCCTGCATCCTGCATCCTGCATCCATCATCAGCCCCGACCTGATCATACGTTCTTCGTGCCACGCAAGATTCATCGGCCTTCCGTCCTCAATCCTGATGGTTTCAAACAAGCGGCACATAGACCTTGTCAATTAGTTCCTGGTACTCGCTCCGGCAATCGCTCAATGCTGTAATCCCCCCCCCGCTTCGGTACCGTAAACGGCCATCCGCATTCTCTATAAATCGTATCATGACTGCGGATGAGAAATCCCGTCCGTCGAAATACCCGAAAATACCTGTATAAAATCCCCGGTCCACAGGCTCGGTTTCACGGATGATCTGAACGGTTTTCTCTTTCGGGGCCCCGCTTACGGATCCGGCCGGGAGAAGCCTGAAAATAGCATCTCCCAGGTGCGAAAGGTAACCACCAGGCATCCTGCCCCTGACCTCCGAACTCATCTGGAGGAGGGTCTTACGGCTTGTGCTGATCTTTTCAATATACCTGAACCGCTCAACCTTCACCTCTGTCGCGATCATCGAAATATCGTTGCGGATCAGGTCAACAATGGTGTTGTGCTCGAAATATTCTTTTTCATCGGCCAGCAGCCTGGCTTCGGCATCGGGAATCGCAGCATCGATGGTCCCTTTCATGGGAAACGAACTCACAAATCCGCCCTCGATACTGATAAAAGGTTCTGGAGAAAACACCACGAAATGATCGCTGAACAGGAGTTTAAAAGGTGCTGAACTTCGCTCGAAAATTTCCTGCAATCCAAGATCTGTCCTGATCTCCGTTGGGAACGTCAGGTTGATGAGGTAGGTATCGCCCCGCTTCAAATGCCAACTAACTTTCTCAAAGGCATGGCGGTAAGTCTCAAAATCAACCGGACTTGCCTCAAAGCTGAACGGCCTTGCTGTAATCCCTGATCCTGCATCCCGCATCCCGTATCCTGGATCTTGGATCCCCAACCCCCAATCCCTAATCCCTAATCCCTGATGATGCATCCTGAACCTGATCCCATGCATTTCTGCTTCGGCCATAGTGAGAACCGCTGAATGTTTCCCCTCAAAATCGCTCACCAGCAGGAACGGCGTCACACTAACAGCATATTCGTTAATTTTACAAACTGCATCCTCCCTGCTCATGAAGATACTGCTGCTCGATAACCATGATTCTTTCACCTTCAACCTGGTTGAACTTCTGCGTAATAACGGCAAAGTTAGCTTTAATGTGATTAAGTCGGATGAGGTGGATGTGAGGGCCCTCGATTCGTATGATAAGATCATTTTTTCGCCCGGGCCGGGACTTCCCGAGGAGCAACCTGCCATGTTCATTATCCTCAGGGAATATGCCCACAGGAAGCCCATCCTTGGAATCTGCCTCGGGCATCAGGCAATAGCCCTGCATTTCGGGGCCGATTTGTTCAATTTGCCGAAGGTCGTTCACGGACAGCCACGCACCCTTGAAATCCCTGAGCCGGCACATTATATTTTTCAAGGGATACCTGCGGCTATGCCTGTGGGATTGTATCATTCCTGGGCTGTGACGGAAGTGTCCCAAAGCTCCGACCTCAGGGTAATAGCCCGCTCAAACGATGGGACCATTATGGGACTTGCTCATAAGAAATATGATGTTTGCGGATTGCAGTTTCACCCTGAATCTGTCATTACCCATATGGGGCAGAGGATGATTGATAACTGGTTAGGTAACAGGGTAACAAGGTAACAAGGTAATGAGGTAATGGGGTGATGGGGTAATGGGGTTACTGGGTTACTGGATAGCAGGATTCAGGATGCAGGATAAAATCGGGGTTATTCGCATTATTGTTAATTTTAATGGTCCTCATTTCGGCTTCGCCGAAGGTAATTCGTAATTCGTAACTCGTAATTCGTAAGTCGTAATTCGCATAAAAATGCACCCTGTTTCTCAAATAGTAAAAGACACTCCCATCGTCACCGTGTACATATAGTACGGCAGGTAGAAGGTCAGCTGGTTGCGGTCGTGCTGCATGTAATATCTGAGGTCCATCGCCAGCCAGCTGAGGATCTTGAAGTTCATGATCATTTCGGCCGAAAGACAGGGATATGGAGTTCGAAAATCCGCCGACACATCCCATAATTCAGTCCCTTTGAAATTGCTTTTAAAGGGTTGCTGGTAAAAAAGAATGACATTCATGTCGAACACCTTTCCGAAACTGCCCGACAAACCCAGGTACATGGCTGCCCTCAGCCCGTTGCGGTTCACAAACCCGTTGCTGTCAGGGTCGAGGCTGCTGATATCCTTTTGCACAACCTTCCATTGATCATCAGTCCACCAGCCAACATAATCAGGAGGCAGAAGGTCGTACCTGTCCCACTGGTATAAAAAACCAAATCCCGCCTGTATCCTTAGCTTTTTATGGTTGAGAAATACCGGGGTCATATACACGCCGGTTTGCCACCTGGCATTTATCCCGCGGTCCTCATCGAACTGGAACAACGCGAAAGGCTCAAGGCTGAACTTGTTCAAAACGGCTTTGCCTTCGGTAAACTTATGCCTGAACAGGTTGGTGTGAAAATAAATATAGCCGTTATTGCTGGTCGAGCGCTCTTTCAGCCCCTGGTAATAGATTACTCCCGAGAGTTCGTAAAGATTTCGTGAGTCGAGAATAAGTCCAGATGCAGTTGCCGATAAATACAGGTACTGCATTGCATCTTCGAGAAAATAAAATCCCAGGTACATGTTACCTGTGGGCCTTCCCTGTTTCAGGGTGTCGACATACATCTTGTTGAAGGTGCTGACCTGGGCTGGTGAATTATGGAAGGTAAAAGCCAGGATAAAAACGATAAAAACAACTCTCAGGAATGCACCGGAACGGAAAAACCCGGAGATCCTGTTTCCAAAGGATTCCGGGAATGATATGTTTGTATAATCCGGCAAATTCATTCAGATCGGGGCTTTTGCCTTGTAAAAGTAGGAAAATCCTTCCGATCCCTGAGTTTTCAGCTGACTCGCCTTGCTTGTTTTACGGTATCAAGTCTCCTAAAACTTACCACAGCATCGGCACCTCGATCAGGAGAATGTCGGAGTCCTTTTCAGCCCTGAGGCTCACCACATCTGTGTCGTAAACGCCAAGAGCATCGCGCGTTTCAAGTCTGGCAGAAGCAACATCCGCAGTCCCGTCAATCATAAAGACATATACTCCATGTGATTTATCATGCAGGGTGTATTCAATGTTTTTGCCTGCTGATAATGTAGTGCGTGAGAACCAGGTTTTCTGGTGCAGCATGAGAGCGCCGGCTTCATCGGGAGAAACCAGACTCTGCCATTTGTTGTCCCGGTCTTTGGGATCAAAGGCTTTCTGGTCATACCTGGGGGTGAGGTTCTTCACTGCAGGAAACACCCAGATCTGGAACAGCCTGAGAGTCTTTTCTGCATCGGCATTGTATTCCGAATGAAAAATGCCTGTGCCAGCGGTCATCACCTGCACCTCACCGGCCCTAATCTGCTGGGTGTGCCCCATACTGTCCTTATGCTCGAGGCTTCCCTCCAGGACTATGGTGGTGATCTCCATATTGTCGTGGGGATGACGGTCAAAGCCACCGCCTCCTTCAAGCGTATCATCGTTAAACACCCTCAGAGCGCCAAAATGAACCTTTTCAGGGTCCTGGTAATTGGCGAAGCTGAAGCTGTACCGGGTGTCGAGCCAGCCGTAGTTGGCATGACCACGGCCGCTCCCCCTGTGTAATATGGTTTTCATCTTTTCTGCTTGTTTACTGAACTTTTGCAAGTTCAACATTAAGTGCCAGCTTGATTTCATCGGCAACAACCATTCCGCCGGCTTCTGTAATCGCATTCCAATGCAGCCCGAATTCCTTGCGGTTCAGTTTTCCGCTGATCTCGAAGCCTGCTTTAATATTTCCATAAGGATCAGTGGTGACTCCGCCAAATTCAACCTTCAGCTCGAGCGGATGTGTGGTCCCGCGAATCGTCATATCCCCTTTCATCAGAAATTCATCTGTTCCTGTTTTAGTGAATGATGTTGACTTGAAAGTAAGTTTGGGATGATTTGCAGCATCGAAAAAGTCGGCCGACTTCAAATGGTTGTCGCGGTCTCCAACACCTGTGTTGATACTTCCTGTTTCGGCCGAAAACTCTACCACTGCATCGTTCCAGTCGTCACCCCTGGTGAGAACGCTTCCGTCGAACTTCTCGAATTTACCTGTTACTGTTGAGATCACAAGATGTTTAACTTTAAATCCAATCTCTGTATGATATGGGTCAATAGCCCATTTTGTTCTTGTTGCTTCCATGTGTTTTCTGTTTTTAATGGTCAATTTCTGACCTGCATGTGTTTTTCGATTGTTTCTGTTGTATCTGTTTGATGATGCAAAATTACCCCCGCCGGACTTCACCGGAAAGGTAGAAATCATGGAATATGATGGAAAAATTACGGTTATCCGGACTAATTCCAGATTAATACTGTGAATTGACTGCGGATGAGGTAAGGTTTATGCCGAATGGGTTTGTTTGAATTCTTTCAGTGATTGTCCGGTTCCGGCGCTGAAGAATTTACTGAAATGTGAAGGATCGTCAAACCCAAGTTCGAAGGCGACTTCCTTGCTGTTTTTATCGGTAAAGACTGCGGTTCGTTTCGCTTCGAGCAAAAGCCGGTTGCGAATGAAGTCCTTGGCCGAAACGCCTGTATTGGATTTGATCACCTCGTTCAGGTAATTCGGGCTTACGTTGAGCACTCCTGCAAAATCCTTGACCTGGTGCCACTGCCTGAACCTGGTTTCTACAAGGTTCCTGAACCTCTGCACGATCGACTTGCCCACTTCCAGGCTCTGGGAGTTTGACTGAGGATAAAGACTGCAGTGGCTGCTGCATTCGATGAGAAGCAGTTTCAGGTAGGCACCTATGGTTTCGAACCTGAGTTCATGCCGGGATGCATACGCTTCCCTGATTTGTTTTGCAAACAGAAGCAGATTCTGAAGCATGGGTTCACCTAAAGGCAGTGCCGGGGTTTCGCTGCTGTCGCGGAAAAGTTTAAGATTCGTGATAAAATCTTCCCTGATGCTGTTCTTCATCAGGAATTCAGGAGTGAACAGTATTACCAGTCCGGTTGTTTCCGGACCGCTGATGATCTGGTGCACCTGGTGCGGACTAACAAAGAAAATATGGTGGGGAAGTATCGGATACTCATTGAAATCGATAATATGCCTGCCCGAGCCGCTGAACGGCCAGATCACCGAATAGTAATTGTGGCGATGGGGATCATCGGCAATCCCCTGCTGCCTGTCGGCAATCTCCTCCATCGTCCTGAGCACAAACGAGGCCGGGGCTCCCCCGTCAAGCAGTTCGAGGCTGTATATCTTCTTCTGCATAATGCTGCTGAACAAGGGAAAACCTTTGTTCAGCACAAAATTAATGAAACCAGGGAACTCTTCGTTAGAAGATCATCTCCTTTTTAACATTCACCAACTTCTGGCTGTGGTCAGAGTCGTAGTCGAACAGCACGTTGCCGTTACGTTTCAGCAGGGTTACATTGTTCACAGGGAACCAGATTATTGCTTTTCCTACCTTGACTCCGTTCAGGACATCAATGCGGGCATCCCCGTTCGGAAGCATACTTACTTTCATGCGTGTATCATTGCTGATCTTCAGCCGGTCGATCACCACGGGCTTCGCTTCTTCAGTCATCACTACGATGATCCCCTGCTCGTTTTTCATCATGCTGAACTTCCCGAGGGTTTCGTAAACTTTCGGGGCAGCTTTCTTAAAGCCGGGATTGTATTTTTCAAAGGCATCCTGTATGATCTTGCCCGACAGCACTATATTATTTCCTTTGATAAGCGTGATGGCAGCAAACAGTCCCGAAATCGTCTTCTCACAATTATCCTTCAGCTGCTTATCGGTTTCATCTTTAAGGTAATTGATTACAGAATAATCAGACTTGGCCGAAAGATGCATTTTATCGGTCATCCCTGCAGTGCTAGCGTAGGTAGCAGTGTAATACACATTGTTCGAGCCGTCAAAGCTCAGGCCGAATGAAGAATAATTCTGGTTCGGAGGAAACTTTTCGGTTTTCAGGGCGCTGCCTTTAGCAGAGTATGAAGAGACATAGATGTAATCTGTTTTATTGGTGGCATCAAGCGGAAGCTGGTTCATCCACAAGACCTTGCCGTCGTGACTCAGCTTCGCAATAAATACATCATTCTTTTCATTAGCCATCATCATAATGCTCCCGAAGGATATGTTCTTTTCAAAAACCCCGCTCACGTAAAGGTTGTTATCCTTGTCGAAACTGATATTGTTTGCCATGGCGTTGCCTTCGCAGTCACCTTTGACAGCCCACTCGAAATTGCCGTGCTTATTGAATTTGGCAATAAAGGCGTCGCGGCAGTTCGAAGCCGAAACGAGTTTCGTCCCTCCGAAATCCGCTTCTCCCTTATAATATCCTGCAATAAAAATATTCCCTTCCTCATCAACAACATAGGTCTGCCTGTTGTCGCCTGGCTTGCCTCCTCCAGCTTCTGCTTTTTCCCATATTGATGCTATCAGCTGATCCTGGTTTTTTGTATTTTCAAGGTCGATGATCTCTGGTTTCACACCCCTGAAATCAGGCATGGTTACTCCAAAAGGTGCATTGATAAACGTGGGATCGGCTATCATGTATTTGTCACCCTTGTACTCAAGAAAATCGCCTGACTCATCGGTTGTGAAATGAACCGCAGTGGCAATATGCCCGGGATAAGTCACTCCCAGCATTTTGAGTCCGATAAGTTCTCTTACAAGGTATGAGAATAACACAGCGCGGTCGTCACAGTCGGAGTATGGATAATAAAAGTCTTCCTCGGGGAAGAAAAATTTTTCTTTCCCGTTGAACTGTTCCAGGTCATCCTTATACGGGAACCCATTCTGAACAAAATACAGAAGAAAATCCACCGCATCAGTTGGTTTCATATTATCCACATAAGGTTTGAAATTGTTAAGCATAGATTCTTTGGCCACCGCCGTTACGGCTGCGTCAAAATTAACCTTGATGTCGCATTGCGGGAAGTCTTTGTATAATTCAACAGAATTCCGGTTATAATTGATCGTGAAAGCGTAGTCCTTGTCTTTATATTTGTATTTGAACGACTTCTTCGGATTATCCTTACCTATATTCAGAGCATTGTATACATTCATATCGATCACCCTTGAAGCGCCGGGAAAATCTTTCTCATAAGTCAGGATCTGGTTGCCATAAAAGTCAGGGGCATAAAACCTCACATTGTCGAGGCTGAAATACTTGATGCCATAAATCGTGGAGGCAGAAGGGAAAAGGAAGCAGATCGAATTTTCGGTATATGCAACCTTAACCTTATATCCTGACTTGGTCATGAGGAACCAGGTAAGGAGGCGGCTGTAATTAGAGTCCCTGTTGATGAATTCGGAGGTCTTCTTGACCATCATATAATACCCCCAGTCGTTCAGGTTCATCTCGGTCTTTTTGGTATCCAGCCATTTGACAAGATGAACATAATTCGTTTTATTCAGGCGGTCCCAGAAGTCGGCAATAGTGGTGTTATGGATCTCGGCTGGCAGACTGCCGTTAAGAGCAGCGTCAGGATCGGGTGAAAGCCGAACTCCGTAGAAGTCGAAGGATGATTTGTCGGAGACCGGGGCAGGAGTGTCCATGGGTTTCTCAGTTTCTGCAGGTTTTACCTCTTCAACCGGTACAATGACTTCAGCAGGTTTTACTGTCTCCGCCGGTACTGCAACTTCGGTGGGTTTCACCGTTTCAACTGGAACAGGCAGCGGGGCTTCCTCAGGCTTCACTGTTTCATCAGGTTTTGCAACTTCCTGTTGCCTTGCCGTATCGGATGGTTTTACTGTTTCCTGTGGTGGTGTATTTTCCACAGGCTTGACAGTTTCTTCGGGTTTGACGGTTTCGTCTGGCTTTACCTGTTCTTCAGGTTTCGTAACTTCTTCAACCGGTTGTACCACAGGCGCTTCTTCCGGGTCATCTTTCAGGATCACCGGAATATTTGGAACCTGCACAGGAGGAGGTGTTTCCACTTTATCGATCTTTATCTCGATTTCCAACGGCGACTGGTTGGGATTGATCTTGTAAATCTTCGGATCAAACCTGGGGATCACGGCAGGCCTGGGGCTTGTGTCGGGCTTGATCTCTTTGTTAAGCTTGAATTCGGTCCAGTTCTTTCGCAAATATCCCGAGAATTCCTTGTCCATTTTATCGACATACTTATTGAAATCTGTCTGACTTTTCTGAATGTAATCATTCATTTCCTTTTTCATGGCCTTCTGGGCTTCCTCAAACCCTTTATCCGTTTGCGAGAATGCAGGAATAGAAAGAAAAATGGTCAGAACACTGAGTAGAATTATATTTTTCATAACCGCTGGTTTTTACTTCAATAATTGCAAAAAAAATTATTTCGATTCGGGATCGAATGATAGTGGACGAACACTTCTCTTGGGAATTCTCACAAGAGTATAAAAAAGGTTTTTTTGTAAATCGGGATAACGTTCAAGAGTCTGAATTGAGGAAACAGCAAATTTAAGTTCTGTCCTCGTGTATTGCTTGAACTCTTCCTTTTCGTGCTGGTTATTACTTGTTGAGAAATTCAATGAATAGAATTTCATTGACAGCGAAGTAAGGATTGAGAATACCGCCTGTTCTTCAGAATTTTTCCAGCAATCGCTTGGATTTCCGATACTGGTAGTCATGGAAACCCCGTAATAATATTCACCGTCCTGCCATGTGTTTTTGTTTAGCCAGGAAGGCCGGGGTATTGAATCTTCTTCGGTAAGGGTACTGACAAATACTTCGTCCTTTTCAAGGGAGAACAGTTCAACATAGTCGCCTGATCTCACTGAAAGGACGAACCGGTCAATTTTATTCAGTTTTCCGCTGATCCGTTCTATCTCCTCTGTGGGATAGACATAATAATATTTTGCATTGCTAAGGAAATTAAATTGCCCGTCGGAGTATGATTCCAGGTATCCGTCCACATCGCAATGCTTGAATACGCAATACATCACTTCAGCATCCATAGAGGGCGGATTACCCTGATAGGAAAACCCTGTAATGTATTTCGGGTATTTTTTCGGATACAGAAACCATGAGGGATACGAAATAGCAAATAAATCTATGGCAATGACAAAATTCAATAAAAGCAGCAGGATTAAACGACGCATAATACTGTGTTTATCTCCGTTTTACTTTGGCTTGATGTACCTTATAACGGTTGGTTATAAGTAATATCCGGGTTGACCCGGATGTAAGGAAAGTAAGCGCAGGCAAATATCCGGCCTGCGCATACCAAGGGGGTTTAATGAAAATTGAAAAGACTATTTAGTATCTTTTTCGAATTCATCCTTATAAGCCTTCACCTGTGCATCATGCTGTTCCTTCGCCTTGGAATCAACATACCTCTGGTACAGGTTGTCCTTGCTGCCTTTCTTGGTCAACTCGGCTTCCAATGATTTCTGCATGGCTTCCGGAGTGATCACATAAAGTACAATATAAGTTGCAAGACCTTCCTTTTTGTTGGCTTTTGTAACATAATAAGCGAAGTCAGCAACTTCGGCACCATTCAGGATTGTGGTTGATACGGATTCAATGACCTGCCTGAAAACGTCGTTTGTTTCAGCATTTTTTCCTTTGCCAACTTCTTCCATAAAATCATGGGTCGAACTTTCAACGTAAACTTTGCGGTTTTCGGCCATTTCCTGTTTGGCTCTTTCAATTGACTGGCGTTTACCAAGGTCGATCCTGCTGGCATCGGCTGTGGCAACTCCAACAACTGCAAGAGCTCCCTTTTTCTTCATTTTCTCAGCCTTGTCCATCATTTGCTTATGGCACTTTTCGAGTTTGTCGCCACCTGCAAGACTGTTAAAGCTGAGAGCAAACATAAAAACGAATAACATTGTAACAACGGTAATTTTTTTCATTTTAGCCTCCTTTTTTAAAAATGTAACATTTCATTAATAATTGGTTTATAATATACATCAGAGGCGATCATATATGAGATCGCCGGGTGTTTGCCTGAAAATGCGGTGTGCTGTGTATTTCAAAGAAATATAACCTATAACAAGAACCGACAATACCGATACCAGGGTCCAGTAATTTATCAGTTCAAAATAATCCTGACCCTCCTCAAGCGTACTGTTCAGCAGGTAGAGTATCCCCCTGATTCCTCCCAGGCCTCCTATCAGCCATGCGATGACAAGCCCTGAAATCATAGCACATGCAATAACCGAAAGCACGATTGAAAGGTAAACTCTTTCGAGGATCTTAGGATCTATTCCAAAAGCATTGAAAGTTCCTATGTTCATTTTTATTTTCTGCAGATGGTTCCTCAGGAGATTTGAAACAAAGAGACAGATGCTGAGAATACTGAATGCGATTAGTATCAGGGAGATAATTTTTGTGAGCTTTGAAACAAAATTATAATTCTTAAGGGCCTCCACCTGCGCCATATCCATCACAATAGAAAATTTCGTTCTCAGGAACTCCTTGAATTCACCTATTTTGTCAAGGTTCTCAAATTCGATGGTGAGCCTGTCGTATTGCAATTCTGATTCAGTGCTTTGACTAAGTTTCGTAGTGTAATCATAAAACCTGAAGCATGATTTGCGGATCTCGGGGATTGCATTGATTGAGTTGAAAACCCGGTCGCGTATAGCCAGAGTACTGTCGTTCATGAGTGAAATCGTGAGCTGGTATGCAGGAAGAAAGGATGTAGTAATTTCGCGCACTTCAATCCATGGCTGCAAGGGAGCGAATTCCGGTTTGGTTTTAAAGTAATCCTGTAATAGGGTTTTCAGTTTTTCAGCCTTTTTCCTGCTCTCCATAGTTATAAGGCTGACGCCGGATGGCAATCCGGGATTGAACGGATTTCCGATATCAATGCCCACCTGCCTCTGGTTCTGAAAATACTGGGTGGTGACAAAATCGCAGAGATCTGGAAGTTCCTTTACCACAGCAATGACAGGTAATGCGATCTCGCGGTCGATATCTTTATTTATGTCATCAGAAAAAGCCATCATAATGAAGCCTGATTTTACAGGCAGGCCGATCTTTTTCAGCAGCTTTTCGGTCACAATAAGTCCTATTTCATCATTTGACTTCAGCATCCTTCCATAAACAAGATTATCAGTGGAAAATATTTCATCAAGCAGGCGGTTTTCCACCTCAATGCTCCGGCCGTTAAATGGCCTTGTCCCGTTTTTCTTTTTATCCCAGAACCTGAGAGGGGCAAGATTATATCCTGTAACTGTTTTGTATGAATAAAGATGCTTCGAGAGCGAGTCCTCATTAAGCTTCTTCTGAATTCCGAGTATTTGATCTGTTTTGTTCAGAGGTACATCAATTGATACCCATTTGATAAACGGGCTGCTCATTTTCTCTTCAAGGTATTTCAGGCTGCCATTGGCAAAGCCGATTGCAAAGAAAGTAAGGAAAAAGATGCTGAACAGGAACCAGAAATTGGTATAGCTCCTGCCGAGTAATTCCTTGCCCTCCTTGATGAAAAATATTTCAGCAAAATCTTCTTTGAAGATCAGTTTCACAGCTTTCGTCCTGAGTTTTTCTAACATAGCTGCAATTTGAAAAGTTCGTCAATGCTGCTTTTAATATCATCAATCGGCTTGCCCTGGTAATCGGTCCAGTTGCCATGCTGATAGTCCTTATGGAAGGTATTCTCATTCCTTATCTGGCAAAAAGGATCTTCTTTTTGATCTCTGCTCAGGACCATAAGCACATCGGCAAACTTCATAGAAAGTTCAACATTATGGCTTACTATGATCGCGCTCCCGCTATTCTGCCGGATATTGCGGTCGAGCTTCCACATCAGTTCTTCCGAATTGTAATTATCGAGGTTGCCTGTAGGTTCATCCCCGAAAAGCACAAGAAAATCGGGAGTAATCGCCCTGACGAATGCAAGCCTCTGTTTTTGTCCTCCCGAAAGCTCAACTGCCCGTTGAGAATCCTTTACCTTCTCCAACCCCATTTCGACCATCACCTCCCGAACTTTTTCCTTAGCTTTAATAAACGGCACACCGGAGATCATCTGGGTAAGGCATGCATTTTCGTAGGCTGTAAAATTAGGCATGAGGTTGGTATTCTGGAAAATAAAACTGAAATGCTCCCTGCGAATCTTTGCGATCTCACTGAGTTTACCCGAAAACCAAAGGTCCTTGTATGATATCATTTTATCATCCTCCCCCGGGAAGAATTGAATATCCCCTTCACTTATGGTGTTATTCATCAAACCGAGGGTTTCGAGCAAAGTACTTTTTCCGAACCCTGACTTCCCGAGCAGCACAATGATCCTGTTTCTGGGGATCTCCAGGAATGGTATCCTTAGTACAACAGGTCCCTTTTTATAGGAACAGGATAAATTTTCTATGACAAAAAGAGGTTTATTCATCAGTGTTGAAACAAAGGTTTAGTAGAATTCCCGCATTGCTATCCAGTAATATCTGACATTATTCGAAATAAAAGAATAGGAGTTGGTTCCCGAGTTGGAGATGCGTGAAAGGTTTTTGACTTTTTCCTTTAAATCAGCGTTCAGTTGTATAAGCATTTCATTGGTGACAATCTGGGGATCCTCAATCTGTTTGAATGTGTTTTTCAAAATGGGGGAATCGGAATTGCATACCCAGAACATAGTTTCAAAAATATGCCGGAGGGTAAGGTTGTACAAACGTTCTTCATCCAGTCCGCTGTATTCATCGGCCATCTGATACAGGATCGCATTCTGCAGGGCTTTTCTTCTATTTTCTGCTCCTGCAGTTTCAACAACTTTGTTCATTTTCGAAATAACATCTGCCAGTTCGGAACTGCTGATCAGGGTTACGGCTTCGAAAAGAGGCTTTGACATTCCGTTAACCTCCATGGGAGCGTATGCAGTAATAAAGTCTTTCTCAACAACTTTCAATTTGAGAACACCCTGGTTCATTCCAATTAAAGGAAACCTGAACCAACTGGGTGGATACTGTGTTTTACTCGTATCTTCCCAGATGATAAAAGCCTTGTTCATTTTTTGACCTGACTGGAACTGCCTGACCTTCGCCTCATCAATAAAAACTGTAGGAAAGACGCTTTTATCAAGCTGCTCTTTCTTTGCATCAGCTTCTTCGTTAGGCGCTATCCATATACGATTTTCGGGGATGTAACAATAATTCAGGGGGATCCATCCCAGTAAGATATCCTTTGCATTTTCACCAGACCCAATTCGTTTATCGTTCCCGATAAGAGCTGATTTGTCGTTGAGTTTGTATATGTAATACAGCTGCCTTACTTTTGTTTTCAGTTCCGATTTTTTTGTAAGGTCCTGATCAAGGAAGACATTTACACCATCGCCTTCTCCATCTTTATCTGATTCCATTCCCAGTATGCTTGTCTGGCTCAAAGGAATGGCCTGCACGCTTCGTTTGCTCTCAGAATTGATAAGGCAATGTCTCCACAGCAGGCAGTCGTTCTTATCGACCCAGCCCAGGTCGACCGCCTGCTTGCTGAGGCTGCATTTCGAGATGTCAGGAGCAGGATCGGTATACACGTGAAGCATGCCGCTGTTCAGGTTCGTTACATACATGGTTTCGAGGAAAGGAAGTTTCCCTTTGATGGTCTTTTTATCATAGTAAGCATACGTCGGGGCGTTTACTTTTACCGAAAAAACGTTCCAGGTAGTGCCCGGCATTATGCTCATGATATTCTCCTGGTCAAAGTTGGTTTCAGGAATGATAAAGATCAGGGGAAGTCCCATGATTTTAACAGGGGCGCCATTTACATTCTTAACCCCATTGATGGAGGCATTTTTAACACCATTGCCCATCCCATTCTGGGCTATGCAAGGAAGCGAAGACCCAACAAGCAGAAACAGCAATAAATGTATTAGCCCCGTTCTCATGCAACTTAGTTTAAGGAAGAATGGTTTGAGGCACCCAGAAGTAACGTGTATCATTTGAATCAAAAGAGTATTCCTTATCATTACCTCCTGCGTTATTCCATATCCTGTTAAGTATTTTAAGTTTCATGTCAATTTTTGACTGCCAGATTGAAAGCTTTTCATTCGAAAATTTTGCAGGATCGTCAAGATCGGAAAGCTTCAGGCCTAAAAATTCGGAAGTGCCGGGAAGTCCGAATACCATTCTTTCGGCTTCTTCTATTGTTTTCGAACCTATCTCTTCAGTTCCTCTTTCCCCCAGGGATTTTGTAAGGAGCTGTCTCCATGCTTCTGAGAACAATTTCCTGCGTTGAGGAGCAGATATGGATTCAGTTAGTTTTTCAAATGCTTTTTTAACATCAAAAAATTCATCACTTGTGTAGAATAAATCATACTGCCATAAACTTGTTGTCGAATTTGATTTGCGCAAGGTGGTATATCCGGTCACATACATCTGGTAATGTTCATCCAGAAGTATCTTCATTTGTTCAGGTGAAATTTTAGCATTTTCAATAGCCAGCCAGACCCCTGACGCAAAAAAATCGACTTTTTCGCTACTGGGTGTGGCAGTATTTCCCGCACCTGCCTTTTTATTTGCATCGTCGATTGCCGTTTGAATTGATTTACCCTCAAAGGCTGCTTTGCTTACAGCCTCAAGTACAGCATTAGTCGTGTCGGCGGCAGCATTGACGGCATAGATTATTTCCTTCTTCAGGGTCTCAGGAGCAACCCTTTGACCAGGGATGGCAAAATAAACTGATCCGTAACTCGCCGCATTGTCCATCACATATTTATGGGAATTCGCGTCCATCCTTTGTTTGGGCGGATTAGGGACTTTCCCTCCGGCAGCGGTTGCAGTGTTTTTTGCTCTCTGGTAAGCTTTCTGGGAAACCTGTTCAACAATATCCCGGTTTTGTCTTACAAACTCGCTATAGGCATTGCTTCCTCCCGGATTATGCACCTGGAATGCAAGAAAATTGAAACTATATTTGGCAAGCAAGTCAACGATTTCCTGCATGGGGACCTGGGTTTCATCCTGGCGGTTATGACTACCTGCATCACCAACGAGGATCATGTAATTTGTCTGGTCTTCAGGAACGCTAAGCGCCCTGATTGCTGTTTTTATACCATAGAACATAGCTTCCTCAGGGTCTTTATCTTTGATGTCACCTGCCTGAACCCCCTGAAGTTTGACTGCAATCTCATTAACATTAGAGGTCAATGGAAATACTTCGGTAAGCCGACCCTCACCTTCCTCTTTATCCCTGTATACAACTGCCCCGAACCTGAATGAATTTTTACCTTTTTTGTCACCAGGATCAAGCTGCTTCATTACCTGAACTATGGCCTCAGCAATTTTTGGAAAATATGCGCTCATGCTCGATGTTCCATCCACCACAAATACCAGGTTAATGTTCTTCAATTGTTTCCTGCTGGTATTGATTTTACTCTGGACTTCAGCGTAGGCATAACTGTTCACCGTTGTCTCAACCCCCTGGATCTCCCCCATTACCCCAACTTTCATAATACCGTTGTTCTCCTCAATCTTTTTCGAATCCCATAAAACCGGGAAGCGCATGTAAGTTCCAAGGAAAGAAGTACGGTATTGGTTTTCTTTCCAGTAAATCTGTGGTTCCGTAACAGTTTTATTATCCTGGAAAAGTTTTGCACGCTCAACATCCATAAGAACTGTGGCTTTCGTGCTGGTTTTTTTTCTGTCATTAATGGCATTCTGATCAACATTAGGCAGTATTGAAACTCTGTGGTCCCAACCTGTGATCCTTTTATAATCAACCCATCCCCAGATCTCATCAGTAACTATTCCTCCGCTGGCAACCTCCTTTTCGCCCAGCAAGACTGATGTCGGGGGACCGGTTTCAGGGTATTGTTTAAAAATAAAAAATATAGAAAAAATATTTGACTGTTTATCAGTTGGGTCAATCAACTTGGGGTCTTTAAAAAACTTGACTGTCTGGCTTTCACCTTTTTTTATAGAACTTTGAACAGATTGCATAGTATTTAAAAGCATCGCTTTCTTCGAAACATCCTTATTGGTATAAAGGCATCTTCTCCAAAGCAGCATGTTTTCTGTTTTCACCCATCCATAATCAACAGCATTTTTGCTTAACGTAAAAGATCCTTCCGTGCCTTCAGCCTCTTTGAAAATATGGATCCATCCGTCTTTTTCCTCAATCACATAAAAACTTTGAAGAAAGTCAATGGTTTTGAAGATTGTAAGCCCGTTGGAAGTTGAGTAGGTTTTATTGTTGGAACGATCAGAATATACCATCCACGGCAGCTCGGAGCTTTGCTGAATTTCAGCGATTTTCTCACCTTCATGGGGTTTAATATACTGGGGTGGAACCATGAGGATTTTCTTACCGTCCTGAGCTATAAGAGTTAAAGAGAATAAAACAAATACTGTAAGAGTTCCAATTTTTTTTGTTATACAATGCATAATCAACCCTCCTTTAATTTGAGATTGTATGGTAGAGATAATCAGGATTCTTCCGGTCAACAGGGATATCATAATTAATATATATGTATATATCTGGTTTTGTTTTGAAATACAGTTTTAAGTCCTTTATTAAATCGTTTATCAGGCCATCCGCCGATGATGCATAAGTATCGGTTGAAAGAAAATACTGGAATTGAATGATGTTGACCTTGGCAAGTGAATCCAACGGAAGAGCATTTATAATGGCATCCCTGTCTTCCTTTGCGTTTGGCTGAGTTGTAATAGCAATACCGATTTTGGAAATAAACTCAGTGAAAGCAGCCTGGTCTTTAATGATCATAGGTTTTTGCCCGTTGCTAACCACCAACAGAAAAGGGATCTTCAATTCGAGATAAGCACCTACTTTTTCCTGCAGCATGGTTTTCAGCACCATACGGTTTCCGGCAGCAAGATCCAGATAGATCATATTATAAGCCCTCTTAAATTCCATGCTATAAGTGTTTTCCTTCTCAAAATCTTTGTCTGAAATAAAGAAACTTTTAAGTGGATTGTAATCAGGATGCTGTATAAGAATTTTATAAGCGATACCAGGTAATTTGAACAGTTTGTTATTGATTTCATCGCCTGAGTTGAATGAGCCATAATACACATAGTCCCGCTTATTCTTATAATAGATCTTCAGGTCAATATTTTTTATGGGTAATGAGGTGCGTTTGTCTAAAATAGTCAGTTTGAGCGGGCTTTTAGGTATTTTAACTGAAACTGAAATACCGGATGGCTGATTTTTATCGTCCAGGACTATTTTTGCAACGGCTGACTCCAAGCCTTCAATCCTTATCTTTTCAACTGGTGTGAACGCTTTAGGAATTAAAACGGATGAAGTAAGGCTGTCAAAATACAATTCCTGGTTGTAAAACTTAAACCTGAATTTAGTTGAGAACAATTTAATAACATCCGGAAACTCGACATCATCTTCTCCTTTACGACGGTAATCTTCGGGTTGCGTAAAGGTTACCGGCATTGGCGCAAATTGAGGGATCAGCATTATAAAATTTTTCTCACCCTTGTCTGAAACCGCTTTTATCCTCAGACTATCAATCCTTTTATTCAGAAAATAAGTGAGCTGCACCTTATCCTTGTCAATTTTATTTTTCAGAATAAATTCGTCGGCCAGAACCTGGATCTCATGGATCAGGCCTGATGGAGCTGCAGCAGGGCTCTGGGCTTTGGGTTCTGCGTTCTGGTTGCCGGACTCTGGCTTCTGGGTTGGGGGAGCGGGTTGTGGAGAAACGGTTTTTTCCCTTGGTGTCTCCTTTGCAACAACAGTTGCAGCAGGTACAACTGCAGGAACGGGCGCGGGTTTAGCCGTTTCTTTGGGAGGAGCAGGTGCCACCGCTTGTGCGATTGCTTGCTGAGGAGTGCCTTTGAATTTCAAAGGTGAGGAGACATCGATGATCAATGGGTTGCAAGACTGTAAAATGACAGGAAGTCCTGGTTCTTTATACTGGTCCCATATCAAAAATAAAAGATTGCTTGACTCCGGAGAGATCAGGAATTTATCCTGAAGTGTCGAATAAAGAGCCTTTTCGGTATTCAGATTGTAAATTGCGATCTTGAGCTTTTTGATATCCTTGAAATCAAACTGCATTCTCTTTTTCACCATCAGATCGGCTAAAAGGTTATGAACACAGGGAAAAACAGAGGTATCAATGGGGGCTGTAAACAACTCTGATGCAGAGTTAACAGCCGAGGGAGAAAATCCCAGAAAGCCCACCATGATTTTAACAGGAGGATTGATCTGGCAGGGAGTTCCTTCTGCTTTTGCGTTTACAATGTATGTACGCATCATGACATAATTGAATTCCTTGACTTCACCAGAAACGGCCTTGATTCCATAAACAAAGCCAGGACTGCGGTAGGCCGACAGGTTAACATTAACCGGAAGCTTATAGCTTAAATTTGCTTCTTCCTGCGCATTCACCATTGTCATCGCAGCTAAGAAACAAAGAATAAATATCCAATTCCGGAGCTTCCTTATATTCACGATTTTTCCCTTTTCATTTTCCTGTTTTCGATTCCATCTCCTTTAGAAATTCCTTGTCTGTGTTTTTAAATAATTCATTTAAAAGAGGTGCAGTGGTTGTAGGAAGATACTTCAGATATTCCTTAAAATAATCTGACTTGTTCTTTGTGGCAATCATTGCTATGTAATATTTAGAATCACAGCTCATGCGGCCAGTTTCGGTATATTCAACTTTCCTCAGGTTAGCCTCTGAAACAGACAGGATAAATTCATTCAGGTCCTGTTTGACCTCCTTGCTTTCTTTGGATCTTTCACTTTCAGTAATTAATTTGCTCAGGGTTCTTACATAAACATGGATGTTTTCTGTGAGAGCCGCTTCGGCTTCCAGTTTTGCATCTATTAATGCATTCTCCCAGTTGTCGGCTCCATTATTCAATCCGAGGCCTAGAAAATTTTCAGATCTTTTTTCTGCCATTTCCCATACCAATTGCATCTGTTGTTTCTGAAATTTGCTGAATGAACATCCGCTGGATTCCAGTAACAGAGGGGAAAAGACCGATGCCAGAAACACACAGACAAACAAATTAGGACCCGAACAAACTGATTTCATCATTAATATTAATATCTCCTGGTAAGACTGATAATATACATGGATTCCCCTTCTTCCATGATCTCCTCCTGTATCTGGTAGGATGGCAGAATGATTTTCAGGCATTTTATCTGTTCACCTGCCAACCTTTCAGAGGTTGCAAACACTGCAGTTTCCTTTCCATTGAATGAGAATAATTTACTGAAGAACGAATTCCCATTTGATTCCTGGTATGCAATTTTGTCAAAAAACTCTTTGAGCTCATTAAAACTCGGAAGTGAATACCCGGCATCCGATCCCGATGCCATATATGCAGTATATGATGTTGGTTTATCACTGTATACTTTCCATCGTGTATGAGTGGAATTCTCAGTCATGGTTTTCTGGGATTCATCCACCACAAAAGAGCCCGCCGTAAGGGTTGCAGGTTGAACTGGTTTTGGAACTTCAACCGGCTCCTGAACTTTAATTTTTGCAGTTGTTGTGGTATTATAGGAAGTAGTGTTTGTTTTAGCAGCAACGGGTTCTTTCACATTTTGAGCGGCCTGTTCAGTCGAGATAGACGAAAAAACAGGCATTTCAGTAGTATTATAACCAATTTTGAATGCGATATTCAAAAACAAGGTAACCTCTGCATCTTTGGTATTAGGTTTTACCCTGTTAATTGAAAGGACTCTAAACTCTTTTGGAATAGCGGAAAATTTGACACTCGACTTTGTACTTCTAATCACATCTTTCCCTCCATCCTGGACTTTCTCAACCGATATCGTAATTTCATTCCGTTTGATAGCATCGATCGCACTATAACATTTACCACTTAAAATTCCAAAAAGCTGTAATATACTTAGGTCAGAATTTTCTGCATTTTCATTGCTTAAGCGGTTTGTGACTGTGGTTTTTTCCTTATACGTTGCCTCATAATTAATTTTTGCCTGATTTACAGCTTCTTTTAGTTCAGTAATCGTATTTGTATTGTCCAAAGTAGCCTCATACTTTTTGATGTCAGAATAAATTTTAGCTCTTCTTTCTTTTGTTTTAGTGATCTGGTTAATTATAGTATCTCTTCTTACCGCTAATGTCCTATTATCCAGGTCAAACTGTTCTGCTGCCTGTTGAATTTTTTCCTGGTAACTGGCATTCAGCATATTAGAAAATTCACAAAGAAATTTAATGTATTCCATTTCTTCTGTCTTAAATTGCAGTTCTTCATCACTGTTATCAACTTTTTTATCTGTGCCATCCGTTATTTGAATAACGTTGCAAATTGAATCCAAGCGAAATGCATCGAATCTTAAACCTGTTTCCGTAGAATTATTTTCTCCGGTTCCTAAAGTTGAAGTAGTAGTAGCTCCTGCTGAGGTTATTGTATCATATGGATTAACCTCTATCCTGATGATCTTGTATTGGAATTTCTCGCCCGTTGGAAGAGTTTTCGAGATCTTTTTAAAGTAGGTATCTGTCGTCCTCGCTTTTCCTTTGAGGGTTTTCACAAAAATTGAACTCAGCTTATCGTTATATAAAAGATTCGTCTTCTGAAATGTGAAACCATTGATCCTTTCAATGGCTTTAATCTTTAGTAAACTATCGATCTGGTCAGAAAGTTTTATGGACAATTTTTTCTCATCGGTTTCATCCCGGGGTGTTTCTATCCTCCCGATCATAACAATACTCTGAGGGATGGTTGCAAGCTTCTTCAATAATCTGTCCCGGATCTCAACATTAATACGGTTTTCAATAAATTTGAGCTGGTTTTCTTCATTCTCCAACCTCATGAGATTAGAAGCAAGACTACCCCTGCGGTTTGATAGATTCGTCTCCGTAGTTTTTCTGCCGGCGATGGTATCATTGTATCTTCTTATCACAGAAGTAAGAGTATCCTCATTTCTCTTGAATTTGTCAAACCATTCCAAATTTATTGTTGCATTATTTCTGAGCCAGTCCTGGTTAATGTTCATCAAAGATTTTGTTGAAACATCAAAACTGCTCATTTTATTTTCAAATTTTTCCCGGTACAGTGAATCCACATGTTTGCGTAATTCAGCCTGCTGGCCTTCAGGGGTGGATGATCTGAAGGGAATAAAATCCTCATCTGCATACTCAATAATTCCTTTTGGAACAGGATCAACATGTATAATTTTGGAACTGGTATCAGGCTTTGGTTCTGGTTCAGGGATTATGTCAGGGGAAGGGGGCAGGTTGTCAATAAAGACCTTGCAGGATTCCTTCCTCGCTCTCACAGTGGTAGTAAGTTCGGTAAAATGGTCCTTTAATTTCTGGTCTTTGGTAAATTCAGGGTTACTTAATGCATTCCTGAGATTATTTTGAACCCAGCTGTACTCATTAAAAGCATTTTTGTAAAATTTCAATTTGTAATAACATTCTGCAAGCTGGTAACAAACATCAACATTTGAACCATAAGTGCCTTTTAGCAATGTAAGATCACTTAAAGACTGTTCAACATTTTTCTCCATCCCGTTGACCGCTTTCTTGAAAACCGACTGATCCTCCTTTGAAAGTTTGGATACCTGTGCTGTTGAACCAAGTTGTAAAAGGATTCCAAAACAGGAAAGCCAAAACCAAAAAACACGTTTACCTGGCATCATTTTCATGTTGCATTATTAAATGCGGTATGCATTATTTACTAATTCAGCTTGAAATCTACGCCTGCCTCTATAGTAAAGGCGGAGGTCTTGACACTGCCGAGCCCGGTCAGACTGTTAATGTTGGTATTGTTGGGCGACACCTTGTAGTTATCTGTTTTTCCCGACATGCCAGTGAACCCGTAAGTGTA
>SESF01002550.1_pt1 | contig 21760 bp, 16 predicted proteins | sample 3171521 | NCBI WGS metagenome assembly SESF01 (sample SAMN10866945, study PRJNA518727) | freshwater metagenome | biome: subpolar coniferous forest; feature: holomictic lake; material: water; isolation source: holomictic Lake 227, 6 m and 8 m depth | place: Canada: near Kenora, Ontario | collected...
CACTAAGCGGCTGTCCACGACGGTCTGCTTACTGGCGCTCCAGTTCAACGCCGTAAAGAAGCAGTTCGTGGCGACCTGCAAAGTGCCCTAACCGGACATCCAGAGCGCGGGGCAGCAGTCGTTCAAACTCACACGAAAATGGGAGTGTTGGTTCCCACCTAAATTGCCACTTTTCGTCTCGTTTGCCGCGTGAACCGACGTTCACGAAAGACTACATTCAGGCAGTGTAGGGACCCCATAATGTGCCCTGAACAGAAGGAGGAACCATGAAATCAATTTCGCCAAGTGCTGAAGCCATTTCATAGGCCCAGCATCGTATGGCGGCAACCAGTGACCATTTCCTAGTTCGATTCGTTAACCTCCTCATCGTTGTGGAGGCCCTCCTGACAATTCCATGTTACGCCATTGGTGAAGCAGGACTGGTAATTTCGCTTGTATCGCTTTTTGGTGCGTTGGCGGCACGTTATGCCATTTACCGAAATCAAATGAGCCTTGCGAGGCTATTGGTCCAAATTACGGTGTCCGGCTTACTGCTTATGGCACCCTATTGGTTAAATGGAGTACGTTCTCCGAGTATCGCCTACATGATGCCTGCCAGCTTGTTAGCGGGCTGGTTCTTTGGTCGCCGTGCGATGGCTGTTATGGCGGCCGTCTTTGCCTCATGTGTTCTAGTGCTTTGGACTAGCGAGAGGAACGGCTGGTATGAAGTGGCTTCTCCGATGAGGTCCATCAATACTTGGAACCAGACCTGGATAGTTGCAATCTTTTGGACCGTGCTAGTTGCGTGGTACTTGCTTAAATATTTCGAAAAACTGCTTGAACAGGAAAGGGACTTGCGCATTCAACTGGACGCTGCCAATGCGGCACTAAATGACCAGCTTATCTTTAAGACCGAAGAACTTGACCGAGTAGACAGTGATCTGACCAGAGTCCGTCTAGACTACGAAAAAGCTTACCCCATGGCGATGATGGCATCGACCATTCCCGGCGTCGCACATGACCTCAATACACCAGTTGGCAATACCAATATGGCAGCAAGCTCCATGCGTAGCCAACTCGATGCCTTTCAGGAAAAAGTGAAGGCTGGCGCCCTCAAACGTAGCGAATTGGAAGCGTTTCTGGCTATGACAAGTGAGGGGCTGAATATCATCGAACGTGCCAACGCAAGAGCAGGTGAATTGGTTGAAAATTTGAAGGAACTTTCCATTGACCAGGCCTCGCAGCGCAGACGAACATTTGAAGTTGGAAAGGTCGTCGATGAAGTGCTATTCATGCTGGCCCCGTCCTTGAGCAAGATGCCAGTTCGCGTAGTGCGCGATATTGCGCAAGACCTGACCATGGATAGCTTTCCTGGTCCGTTCGGACAGGTTATTGCCAATCTAGTTCAGAACGCACTGGTACACGGATTTGAAGGAAGAGCCGAGGGAACTGTGACGCTGGTTGCTCAAAATGCCCCCCAGGGGATGGTTCGCATTCAGGTTCAAGACGATGGCGCAGGGATGACTGAAGAAGTACTCAGCCGCATTTTCGAGCCGTACTTCACAACCAAACTGGGGCGCGGTGGCTCCGGTGTTGGACTGTCCCTTTGTCAGCGACTGGTAGAAGAAGTGTTGTGCGGCAGCATTTCTGTGGAATCAGAGCCGGGTCAGGGTAGTAGGTTCATCATCGTGTTGCCGCAATCTACCCCTGACGCCACTAGTGAACCCATGTTTCCTGGGGTTTAACCTTGTATTTGAAAGGCGGGTTTGGGGCCGAAAGAATTTGAAATGCTAGTTCGGCTATCAGCCCGTTGCTGAGATTGCGGGCTCTTTTCTATCCCCACCACTTTCAACTAAGAACCGAACCGCCTTGCTGCGGTCGTTCGGGGTATTCAGCACCGTGCCCTTGTCGGGTACTTATGTCTTAGCAGAGCGGCCATTCGATTTGAGTAGAAAGTTCAAAGGCTTACCCCCGAAATCCCTCGCAGTTCATTCAGAGTCGATAGACCGTACTTTTAAGGAAAAGTCCCCTAACTGTCGGTCGGAAATCATGAAGCCTACTTGACGAACGAGGACTGGATCCAGCCTGATCGCGTTAGGCACAGGGCGGCCACGGAAAGTCGCATTGAACTGTGATACCGGAAAATGCAAAGAGGTCCACGCACCATAGGGTGCAACAAAGGCGGCTTGGTAGATGACGCCGTCAAAGCCGTCGTCCATTCTCAGATTGAATTTGTAGCGCTTGCCGTCCCCGTTTACCCTTAACACATAGGCCCGTGCACTTCTCACACCCAAATCCATTGCATGCGTACGGATCGACGCAAAGCCACCATTGTTGTCGGCCTTGACCGTGCCTTCAAAAACAGCGTGTCCAGTCGAGTCATACCGTAAACAGCTTGTCGAACATCCGCCCATTACCCTGTCATCGACAGAGGACCATGCAGCGACTGAATTCGGATTGGTGAAGATGAAAAGGTCAGTGGCCATTAAGGCAAAGTTGGTCAGCAAAATACGACAAATACGAACCTGTAATCTATCTTGCAGCCGCAAGTTCAATTTCGGCAAGCAAAGCCAGTCACGGAAATTAGCGCATGCTGGTTTTTACATCGCTAGTTAACAAGTGGCAAATCTACGCTCGTTACCTTCAGTGGCGCGAACAAGGATAGCCCGACCTCGTTGACCTGGGCAGATAGTCGGCTGGGTCAATCATCAACCGTCGATCTCAGTTCAATCGATCGACCACTTCCAGTTGAAATTGGTTTAGCGAGAAGAAGTGGTAACAAGAAACCGCCTTTTCAAAAGTTATGGCTTGTCAACGAATATTACTGGTTATGTAGGGTAAACGCTAATATACCCATTTTTCAATTATCTGGCATCATTGGCTAATCACACCTTCATTCGGGTAGGTGTGGTTTGAGTTTCGGCCTATGCGCCAAAGGTTTCGCGAGGGGTGTACCTGCTCTGGGCTGATCAAGTAGTCAAAGTCCAGATCTCTATCCTTTGCAAGATCACCTCTGTCGATTCCGATAGGAGAAACTCAATCAGTGGCGACAAAGAGCAATGCGCATGACGTAAAGCAATTTGTCGCTGGCCCATAGACAAAGGAGCGGCTGGAACCTGGCTCAGGAGCTAGTCACCATGCCGCGAAAAGGAGACGATATGTTGCTGACTGAGTTATCCCTGAATTGGCCTCGCCCGAACAGACTCATGGGTTTTAGGCCTCTGCCACTGGTAGCGGCACTGGCTGCAGTTCCCGTTTGGTCACAGACGTCGCAGTCGGTCACTCCAACTGCTGCCCCGACAGGCGCTCAAACTGTCGAGGAAGCAAAGGACCAAAGGGAACGGCAGTCCCTTACAAGTGTCACCGTTACAGCAAACCGCAGAAAAGAGCTCTCCAAAGATGTAGCTGGAGCAGTCAGCGTGCTAGTTGGAGACAGGCTCGACGAGTTGGGTGTAAATAGTGTGGCTGACTTGGCGCCATATGTGCCTGGACTGGTAGTTTCCGGTGTCCGCACAGGCGCTCAGCAATTTGCAATACGAGGAATTACCACGGGAATCGACCAAACAAGCGCTACCGTCGGTGTATATGTTGACGAGTCGCCGGTGAGTTTCAATTCCAGCTATTCGGGTGGTTCAACTCTGACCGTAGATCCGAATCCGCTAGACATTGAGCGAGTTGAGGTTCTCAAGGGTCCGCAAGGATCCTTGTATGGGGCAAGCGCGCTTGGAGGCCTAATTAAGTATGTCACAGTCGAACCAAATTTGAGAGCGTTCAACGGACGTGCTGAGGTCGGTTTCAATCAAGTAGGAAATGGTGGCAATGGAAACGCAGTGCGAGCAGCAGTAAACCTGCCAATCGCTACCGACATGTTTGCGGTTCGAGTATCTGCATACCACCGCCAAGACGCGGGATACTTGGACAACATCGCGAGTGGAAAGACCAACATCAACAAAATTGATGTGCGTGGTGGAACGTTTAGCGCACTTCTCAAGCCAAGTTCAACCTTTAACGTCAGACTCACCGCTGACACTTTGTCGATCAACGGTGAAGATGACTCAACAGCCCAGGCAGATTTGCTAACGTTGAAGCCGGTCAATGGCGACTTCAAGAAAGTCACGTGGCAATTGCCTGTGAACCCCAGCGAGGTGAAGCAAGACCGCACCAATTTGGCCCTCAATTACGATGCTGGATTTGCGACTTTGCTGTCATCCACGAGCTACTTTCATGGAACAAGTGATACCGCTGTAGATTTGACACCTACCACTGGTGGGCTCGCTGCTCTCTTTGGCGCAAATACGGTGAACTTCCCAATTTTGGTTGATAACAAGAAAGCTACTCAAGAATTCAGATTGACTTCACCTGACGGCAAGCCGCTGATTTGGTTAATTGGTGCCTTTTATACAGATGAGAAGGTTATTGGTGCGCAAAGCATGGACTTCCTCAGTGGACCTGCAGGAGGTCCCTTTACGCCGATTTATCCAGGGGTGTTAACCTTTCGATATGGTGCTGCATTGAAGGAAACCTCGGTCTACGCAAACGCAACCTACAAAATTAGCGATCCGTTTGACATACAGTTTGGCGTGCGCCAGACGTCTATCCGACAGACCTACTCCCAGAATGAGTTGAACATTTTGGGTGCGCCACCGTCGCCTACGGGTGACGTCAACGAAGATGAATCCCATACAACTGGGATGATTTCTCCGCGCTGGCACCTTGATTCCAACACCATGGTGTATGCGAGAGCTGCAACTGGGTATCGGCCTGGTGGTCCTAATTTTGATGTCGCGGGAGCAGTTTCGCCTAAAACGTTCGACTCCGACAGCCTCGTTAACTTGGAGCTTGGCATAAAGGGGATCGTGCCCTCCACAAAATTTGACTACGGAGTTGCGCTCTTCAACACAGACTGGAAGAACATTCAGGCCCGTGGTGTGGACCCAGTAACAGGCACATCCTTCCAAGGAAACGGTGGTCGGGCTCACACGCGTGGATTAGAAGTCGAAGGTCGTTGGCATGCCAGCTCAGACTTGGTCCTCGGAGGAAACGTGGCGTTCACGGATGCTCAATTAGATGAAGACATCAACATCTCGGGTATTAACGCGAAGTCGGGCAACACTATTCCATTTACACCCAAGTTAGCTTTCGCGCTGACTGCAGACTACAGCATTGATGTGGCTGCGGGTGTACAAGGAAGTTTCGGCGCGACAGTGCGGCATGTAGGGGAGCGCAACGCCTATTTTGACGACACCAAGGTCGGAACAGGTTTACAGAGTTCGGTGGGCAAAATGCCTGCTTACGATGTTGTCGACTTGCGAGCTGCGTTTAGCAAAGACATCTGGACACTTTCGTTATATGCGAAGAACATATTCGACGAAAAAGGCATTACCACCGTCAATGGCAACTACATTGGACCTGGAGCTACAGCAGGAACTTTGACTCCAGCTGGTGTCACGATTACTCAGCCGCGAACTATTGGAGTTACGCTTCGAGCAGATTTCTAAGTACTACCGCCTTGTAAGCTCAACTACCGCAACAGAAGATGATTGATAACACATGGTCTGTATTGGCCAACACTGAAGTACATTATTTGCCTTCTGAGGCGGTAGGTGACGAATTCAAGATTCTGGTGGCACATCCCATGGTGCAACTGCCGCCAGATCAAAAAGCTCCAGTGGTCTATGTACTGGACGCAAATTCAAACTTCGGCCTAGTGAGCGACATCATTCGTGGTGGTGCTTTGGCAGGTTTGCCACATGCGTTTGTCATTGGCATTGGATATCGGACCGACGGAATGATGACGGATGCGTTTGTAAAACGCTCAAGAGATTACACACCCGTCGCAGTGCCAGCTTTTGATCGTATGGGTGGGCTATTCGCCGGGTTGCCTGATGCGCAAATCAGGACAGGAGGTGCCCCCTCCTTTTTGAGTTTCATTAAGGAAGAACTAGCTCCATTCCTTGAGAGACGGTACGCAGTTGATTCGTCAAACCGAACCTTGATAGGCATGTCACTTGGCGGGCTCTTTGCTGCTTGGGTACTGTTGAGCCAACCAGAAGAATTTGAGCGCTATCTTATTTGCAGTCCTTCCCTTTGGTGGGATGACGACGCATTGATGCGCACCCCACCCGCTTGGTCAGACCAAGGGAAGAACGTCAGTGCCCGGGTATTTCTCGCTGCTGGCGATCTGGAGCGCGACGAGATAGTGCGTGTCAAGTTTGAATCAGCACCCGATGCATTCAAAGCAGTTTTGGCAGCATTGAGAAACTCGCAGGGGAAGCATCTTTTGGCTGAGCATGTTGAAGAACTCGCTAAGCGGTTGACCGCACTCCAAATGCCGGATCTCAAAGTGACATGCAAGATATTTGATGAAGAGACACACGAGTCCGTCTATCCATCAGCCTTATCTCGTGGAATAGGTGCGCTGTTTGGTCCAAATTCTCTTTGAATGAAATGCAAATGCAAGATCTGAAGTCTCCGTTTGCAGAAACATACGCCGAGGCCAGAGAGAAATTTCTTGGGCACGCAGCTCAGGCGGGGCTATCAATTCAGACGTATGAGCATCCGCAGCGAGGGAGAGAGGCAGAAAACTTAGGGATGGATGTCGCACTCCAAGGGCCTACCAATGCCCGCGAGATGCTAGTGATCAGTAGCGGCTGTCATGGAATTGAGGGTTTCTGTGGATCAGCGATACAAGTAGCTCTGTTGCAAGACCAGGCGTGGTTGGATCTTGTGGCGGCAAGTGGTGTTGCAGTTCTCTACATTCACGCACTTAACCCTCATGGGTTTTCGTGGCTACGACGTGTCACCCACGAGAACATCGATCTGAACCGGAATTTCATGGACTTTAGTAATGAACTCCCGAGAAATTTCGGCTATGACGATATTGCGCATCTGGCAATTCCGCCTAAGTGGCCTCCTGGTGCGGCGGTTGAAGCAGAGGTGCAAGAGTTCATTGCGAAGCGTGGTTTTCCTGCCTTCATCTCCGCGCTCTCCGCAGGTCAGTACCACCACCCTGAGGGTCAGATGTTCGGGGGGCAGCAACCGAGCTGGAGCAACATGACAGTGCGGCAAGTGCTCAGAGATCGCGCAACAAACGCCAAACGCTTGGGATGGATTGATATCCATACGGGACTTGGTCCCAGTGGTCACGGTGAGCGGATATTCTTCAACACGGATGACCAAGTGTCCCTAAATCGCACCCGATCATGGTGGGGGCTTGAGGTAACGTCCTATTACGACGGCTCATCCGGTTCGCCACAATTGAGTGGAAATCTCTGGTGCGCAATTCGGCAGGAGTGTCCCCATGCTGAGTACACCGGTATTGCGCTCGAGTTTGGTACGCGTGACTATGAACGGGTCATGTTGGCATTGACCGCAGACCACTGGCTACACGTTCAAAAAGATCCTGATCCTGTCTTGGCTAAAAGTATTCGCCAAGAAATGCGCGATGCATTTTTTGTCGATACGGCGGAATGGAAAGAGGCTGTTCTAAAGCAGGCATTTGAGGCGGCAAAACAGGCAATCCAGGGTCTGGGCAGCTGATGGGCATCAGAATGGTGCAAGCCTTGCTAAGGGTTCTTAGATTGTGAACGTCCACAATAGCTTCTTTGAGCTTAGATTGATGCCGGGGGCCATCAATGGCCTGATGGGTAGCGCAATTGCATGGACCGCAAAAAGTGACGCACCTTCGCTAGGTCTATGGACTGAAGGCGCGTATGCGGTTGACCTCATGTTTACGGGATTTCTATTGCCAAGTATCAGCTGGTTCATTGTGCGCACGGCAATGCGGATTAGGGCAGTCAAGGGAAAATATCTTGAGGCTTCGGAGCTACCTTCACCCTGGCTTAAGCACGTGATGCCAACATCATTTTGGGGAGGCGGTTTGTTCATCGGCTCCATAGGAACTATTGCTGGATGTGCAATCGTATTTGCAATGCAGACTCAGGGAAGCCCGACTCTTGACCTATCCACCTATATGGCGTTTAAGTTTGCATACAGCGCGCTACTTGCGGCTATGATTCAGCCGACGCTCGTATACGCCGCGCTGCATCCTCTTATTCAGAAGAAACGCTGCCCGATGGCCAAATAACCGAAACATCACGGTCATCGAATTCAGTTGTCCAGTACGAATTCTCTGATCAATGAATTGAGTTGCATGTAGTTGCGAGAGGGCATTGAATGATCAGCCCCTTCAATCCGCACAAATTGTGAATTCGCGATCTGCTCATGCGCCAGTTCAGCGTGCAAAATAGGTACCTCCTTGTCAAGTGTTCCGTGAAGAATCAACGTCTTGCAGGTAATGGCTTCAAAGTCCATTGGCGGCAGTTTTGCAAAATGGGTGAGATCGTTAACTTGCCCAACTTTGCGGCAAGAGAAAAGAGAGACGGACTCGCCTGCAGATCGGGCCAAATTCAGAACAACGGGGTCAACAATACCTTGTGACTTCAACGCGGCAATCGGTTTCTCTCGAAAGAAGTAAATCAGGTAGTCAACCAGGATCGCCGGCCAGCGTATCGGGCGCTCAACAATTTGATGTGTGACTGCCTCTTCAAGGATAAGGCCTGCGCATCGGTTCGGGAAAAGCGCTGCGAATTGCAAAGCACTAGGCCCGCCTCCGGATACGCCCAATACAAAGGCCCTATCAACATTAAGTTTGGCTAAAAGAGCGTCAAACAATGCCGCTTGTTGGGCTGGTGTCGCACCCGATTCGATCGGCGTGCGCAAGTAGCCTGGTCTGGATGGGATGATGAAGCGGATACCGCAGTCTATAAACTCCGTAGCCTCCACTAAGCTCATGGCCTGATCGTAGCCACCTGGAGTTCCGTGCAGCATCAGGAGTACCGGACCTTTCCCAAAATCTGCGAATTCCACCGGACCCAGTGCAGTGTCAATAACAGAACTATTTTGCAGTAGTCTGTTTGAAATCCTACTTCGCCACTTCAGGAATCCAGCCACCTCGTTCGCGCAAAATATGAGGGCAACAAAACCTAGAACAAGAATTGAATTCCAGACCCACTCGCCGCACAACCATTCATTCATTGAAAATTGCACCAGCGCTATTACGTTTTTGTATTTCCTGCAGTCGCCAGGTGTGTCAGATTGCTTTCATGCTCTTCACGACTGATGGAGTAGTATGAAATAGCAAGAATTGCAAGGCAATTGGTTATCAGGGTAATTGGCATGTAGACCAATGCGAGTCGGTGAAGTACATCGACAGAAACCTGTCCGGGTACTGCTTTCTCGGGAAATGCGATAAAGGTAAGAATCATTCCCGTTCCCATGGAACCTACGCCAGTTACGATCTGCTTGAACATGGTGTCAGCAGAAAATATCAGTCCCTCAGAACGTTGCCCTGTCTTGGTCTGAACTCGCTCAACGATGTCTGCCATCATCGAGGTACCCAGGATGACCGCTATTACTGCAAGTGCAACAGCCACAGTTGAATCAATTGCCAAAAGGGCAACGATGATGGAGCTGCCATTCGGTGGTAACAAACCAAGTAGGCGCAGGCTTATCGGAAGCAGCCCGAAAAAGATTGCCAGGAAGTAGGCGGTCATTACGGTTCGCTTTTTCCCAAAGCGACGCGCAAAGTACTGAGAGGTGATCGCGCCTGCAATCGGACTGATCAGCAGCGAGCCGGTAATGGTTGAGATCTGTGCTGCACTTAACTCCCAGAAATACGTATTGAAATACTCATTGAGGCCACCAACCAATCCGGTTCCTATTCCTGCGACGATTCCTGCAATCGACAGTGCCAGGAAATTGCGGTCCAGTAGCGTTGTACGTATTGTTGAAAACAGTTCTGCGAGAGACGCATGCGGTACTGCCGCACTCAGATGTTTGACCTCCCGATGCGTGCCCATGGCCGATAACATGATTGAGAGAAAAATAACAATTGCAAGCAGCACTCCATAGTTTGCATAACCAACAGGATTAAGCTGACCCGGCATGGACTGGCCTTGAGCGTTGACAAAAGGTTTCATCAACGTTGTCATCGCGATAACGACGATAGCGATTGGCAGCACCAGTCCCGCCAAGCTGCGCCAGGTCGACAATACTGTGCGCTCGTCATAGTCATGAGCTAACTCAGGTAGTAGCGCAGCAGACGGTATCTCGAAAAGCGATATCGAAACACGAGCAGCAATGACACAAGCCAACAGGTAAGCGACGAGTGCTTCTGGTGCCCAGTCTCGCGGCGGGTTCAGTAGCGCCCACACCGCCAATGCAGCTGGTATAGCGGAAGCGTACATGAACGGATGGCGGCGGCCCCACCTTGAGCGCCATGTGTCAGAGATTTGACCAATGACAGGGTCAACGATGGCGTCGACGATCAGCGCTATGCCGATTACGATCGAAACCCAGGACGCTGGCAGGCCTAGTACCTGGTTGTAGAACAGCATGAGCTGAGCCAGAGCGACACCCTTTAGCCCGAAAGCTACAGCACCAAAGGCATAGGAATACTTGCTGATCCTCGAAATTCGACGCCTTGGAATTGCGGTAGTGTTGGCCTGTTCATCAATCATTGGAAACCTATCGCTGCAAGTGCTTTTGTGCCTTCGTTTGTGCCCTGCGCGTCAGCGCTCTTAGGCACTACACTCGCGTTGCGGTCAATGATTTCCGTCATTCGCTCCCGCAGCAACTCTGCTGTATCGGCTCCACTGCCAATCCATGCACCACCGGTCATCGAAATGTGAGCCGCCTCGAACGTGCCAGCACCCGCACACAGGATGGTGCGGTTGGGCGCATCCTCGGCAGCAAGTACAACGACTGCCGGTGCGACAAATTCGGGGCTGAAAGCCTTCAGTACCTGCTCTGGCCAAAGCCCTTGAGTCATCTGGGTCGCAGCGGTAGGTGCAAGACAGTTCACGCGGATATCATGCTTGGCGCCCTCGATTGAAAGCGTCTGCATCAAGCCGACCAATGCCATCTTGGCCGCGCCGTAGTTGCTCTGCCCAAAGTTGCCAAACAGACCGGACGAGGATGTTGTCATAACAATGCGGCCGTATTTTTGGGAACGCATGATGTCCCAAACCGCTTTAGTACAGATCACAGCTCCCATCAGGTGTACTTCCAGTACGAGCCGGAAGTCGTCCAGATTCATCTTGGCAAAGCTTTGGTCGCGCAGTATTCCGGCGTTATTGACAAGAATATCGACACGTCCCCACGTAGCAATTGCCTCCGCCACGGTGTCTCGTATCGCAACCTCATCGGTGACCGATGCGTGACTGACGATCGCGGTTCCGCCAGCCCCGCGAATTTCGTTCACTACAGCCTCGGCTGCGGTGATTCTTTCTGTACCCGATGCAGGTCGCCCAAAGTCATTGACAACTACTTTAGCACCACGAGCGGCAAGCGCCAGTGCGTGTTCGCGGCCCAGGCCTCCGCCTGCTCCCGTAACGATTGCAACGCGGCCCTGGAAATCAATTTTCATCTTGTGCCCCTGCCTTGTTGGTTGTCCACGCTTCCCGAAGCTCTCGCTTGAGCACTTTGCCGATGGCATTGCGCGGCAGTTCCTTGACAAAGTGAAGCGTACTTAGGCGTTGCGTTTTGCCAAGCTGCGAATTGCACCAAGTTTTCAAAGCCATCTCACTGATGATTTCGGCATTACGTCGAACGACGAATGCAACTGGTGTCTCACCCCATTCCTCGGATGGCACCCCAATGACAGAAGCCTCTGTTACCGCGCTGTGTTGCAGGAGAACTGCTTCAATGTCACTTGGATAGATGTTGAATCCTCCGCTAATGATCATGTCTTTGCGGCGATCTAGCAGGATCAGAAATCCGTCTTCATCAAATCGCCCAACGTCACCCGTACGTATGAATCGATTGCCTTCGGAGTCATACCACTCGGCTTCAGCTGTTTTCTTAGGTTGCCCGTGATAGCCGCTCATCATTGCGCCAGAGCGGCCGACCACTTCACCGGAGCTCTGACTTGCTCCACCCGGAATGCGGGGAACTTCACGACCCTCTTCATCAATCAGTCGCATGTCATGTCCTTCTCCTGGCTTGCCCACCGTATGCAGCTTGTTTGGAAAAAGATGGGCCTCCAGGATGCAGGATCCGCCGCCCTCGGTCATACCATAAAACTCGATCAAGGCACCCGGCCAACGAGCCAGAACATCGGTCTTCAATTCGACACGAAATGGTGCACTGGTGCAAAACTTGATTTGAAACGACAAAAGATCGTATTTGTCAAAATCATCGAAAGCCATCAACCTTTGGTACTGCACTGGTACGAGCATGGTGTGCGTTGCACGCTCTTGCTGTGCGAGTTCCAAGTAGTTCTTTGCATCAAATTTTGTCATCAGTACCAAGCATCCTCCATAGGCCAGAGTAGGCAGCACTGAAGTCAGCGTCGTATTGCTATACAACGGGGTCGCAACCATGGTTACGGCTTTCGGCCCAAATTCAGCTAATGGCGCATACTTGATCCACCCCCAGCGCATGAAGTGAGATTGCAGAATACCTTTCGGTGAGCCTGTAGTTCCAGATGAGTAGATGACGTTGAATGGCCAGTCTGGCTCGATTTGTACAGTGGCTGGTACTGCCGACTCGTTGAGCAACCATGGTGTCTTGGCGCGAGGGCCGTCCATTGCATCGAGTTGAATGCGCGCAACTCCTGGCGGTGGCGGGATTCCGTCTATATCAAGTGTCTCTGCAACTTGCGCGTCAACAAAGAAGACACGAGCCTTGGAATCTCGCACCATATCCATCAGCTGAGCTGAAGTTGAGCTTGGCGCAAGAGGAGCAAAGGCTACGCCGGCACGCAGTGCTCCCAAAAATACGCCAACATACTCAAAAGATGTCGAGGCGGAAATGGCTATTGTCTCAAGGGGTTGCACACCTGCATGTTGCAGTGTCGCTGCAACTCGGGTTGCAAGCTGGTCGAGTGTGGCGTAGTCAATACGCCGTTCTCTGTCCACGATGGCAAGCGATAGCGGGTACTGGCGCGCATTTTCCGCAACCATGGATGCGAGATCGCAAAAATCTCGTGGATCTGGATCGGCCATTACGCCACCTCAAACAGTCCAGCAGCTCCCATACCGCCGCCGACGCACATCGTGATGACCACATACTTCACGCCCCGGCGCTTACCCTCGATCAATGCGTGTCCCACCATACGTGCTCCCGACATTCCGTAAGGGTGTCCTAATGCAATGGCGCCGCCGTTGACGTTCAACCTCTCGTCTGGGATCCCAAGTTTGTCGCGGCAATAAAGCACTTGTACCGCAAAAGCCTCGTTCAGTTCCCACAATCCGATGTCGGCGATCGTAAGTCCTGCGCGTTCGAGTAAGCGAGGGATGGCAAAAACTGGTCCAATGCCCATCTCGTCAGGCTCACATCCGGCACTGGCAAAGCCACGGAAGATGCCCAATGGCGCCATGCCCCTTTGTTCTGCCAACTTGCTATTCATCACGACGACTGCAGAGGCACCATCGGCAAACTGGCTTGCGTTGCCTGCAGTGATCACCCCACCCGGCATAGCAGAGCGAATCTTGGCCACGCCTTCGAGTGTAGTGTCGGCCCGTATGCCTTCGTCTTCTCTGACCGTGACCTCCTTTGTGCCCATTCCCATCGCTGATGCGGCACCCATGGTTACGGTAATGGGGGCAATCTCCTGGCTGAAGAGGCCGGCGGCTCTTGCGGCGGCAGCACGCTGCTGGCTGCGCACGCCGTACTCGTCCTGTACGTCTTTGCCAACACCATAGCGCTTGGCCACAATTTCCGCAGTTTCCAACATGGATAGGAAGTAGCTTGGTCGATGCTCTTTGATCCACTCGTCTACTAAGTATTGCGTATTGACCGTGCCCTGCACGCAGGAGATCGACTCCACACCTCCAGCCACCATCACTGGAACTTTGTCCACGATGACTCGTTGCGAAGCCAATGCAATGGCTTGAAGCCCGGAAGCGCACTGCCGGTCAATCGTGGTACCTCCTGCCGTGACTGGAAGACCTGCCCGCAAGGAGGCGTAGCGGCCGATGTTGTAGCCAGTTGCACCCTGTTGCAGGGCGCAGCCCATCACCACGTCTTCCACCTCAGCCGGGTCGATCCCCGCACGTTGGACGGCATGCGCAATGGCATGTCCTGCCAGCGTCGCACCGTGGGTCATATTGAAGCTCCCACGCCAGGATTTGCCCAATGGTGTGCGTGCGGTGGAAACGATTACAGCGTCTGTCATAGGTATTCTCTCAATTCGGGGTCAGTTAAAGGTCTTGCCATCCGCCGCGAGGCTTGCAAGCAGTGGCGCTGTGGCCCATGAGGCTCCGCCAGTCCTGTCATTGCGCGCAAAGCCTTCAATCGCGCGCTGCACGGCAAGCAGTCCCACGCGGTCTGCATACAACATAGGTCCACCGCGATATGCGGGGAATCCATATCCAAAGATGTAGACGATGTCGATGTCTGAGGCGCGCTGGGCAATCCCCTCCTCCAGAATCTTGGCCCCCTCGTTGACCAGTGCGAAGATGCAGCGCTGGACAATCTCGGTGCTACTGATATTGCGGGGGGTGATGCCATGTTCCTTGCGGTGGGCCTCTACCAGGGTGTCTACAGCGGAATCGGGCAGTGCTTCGCGCTTTCCTTTGGCATAGCTGTACCAGCCAGAACCGGTCTTTTGTCCAAAGCGGCCGAGTTCACAGAGTTTGTCAGCCAGAAGTGCCGAACTGGGCCACACAAATTCCGGATGCTGCTGGGTGATGCCTTTTCGGATTGACCAGCCAATGTCATTGCCCGCGAGGTCTGTCATGCGAAACGGTCCCATGGCCATGCCAAACTTCTCCAACGCCCTGTCGATTTGCTGGACCGCCGCACCTTCTTCCAGCATCTTGGCAGCCTCAGCGCCATATCCGCCAATCATGCGGTTGCCGATAAAGCCGTCGCATACGCCAGAGATCACTGCCGTCTTCTTGATCTTCTTGGCCATCTGCATGATGGTGAGCAGCACATCGTCGGCCGTCTTGGCGCCACGAACCACTTCCAGCAATTTCATTACATTAGCCGGGCTGAAGAAGTGGGCGCCGACCACATCCTGTGGACGGTTGGTGAAGCTGGCAATCTGATTCAAGTCCAGAGTCGAGGTGTTCGACGCCAGAATGGCACCGGGCTTGCAGACACTATCGAGCCTCTCGAATACTGCTTTCTTGACATCCATGTTCTCGAACACAGCTTCGATCACCAGGTCGACATTTGCCAGATCGTCGTAACTCAGAGTGGGCTTCAGCAGTGCACCCAGCGCCTGCGCCTTCTCGGGCTTCATCTTTCGCTTCGTGACACGGTCGGCAAAGTAATCAGCAATGTGCTTGGCACCCCGATCTAGCGCGTCCTGTTTGGTCTCCAGCATAGTCACCGGTATACCTGCAAGCAGGAAGTTGATGGCAATGCCACTGCCCATGGTGCCTGCACCGATGATGCCCACACTTGCGATGGAGCGCGGTTTGGCATCCGGTGAAACTCCCTCTACTTTGGCCGCTTTACGCTCTGACAGGAACAAGTGACGCAGCGCCTGCGATTCGCTGCCCAGGTAGAGCTCTCCAAAGAGTCGTGCTTCGGTCTGCATGCCGTCTTCAAAGGATTGCGTTAGACACGCTTGAACCGCGTCCACGCACTTCAACGGTGCTGGATAGTTCTTGGACATGGCGCCGACGCTGTTTCGCACGAACATGAAGAAGGCATCTGGCTTGGGATGGCTCACTTTGAGATCACGCACGCGCTTTAGCGGGCGCTTCTCAGAAACCACCCTGCGGGCGAAAGCAATGGCTCCTGTGAGTAAGTCGCCTTCTATGAATTCGTCGAAAAGCGGCGTTGCCTTGAGCATGTCTGAGGGGACGGTTTCTCCAGATACGATCATGTTTAATGCTGTTTCCACGCCAACGATTCGTGGAAGACGCTGCGTGCCACCGGCTCCCGGCAGCAGACCAATTTTGACTTCCGGTAAGGCCAGTTGGGCGGCAGGCGCAGCCACACGGAAGTGGCAACCAAGCGCTAACTCCAACCCACCGCCCATGCAGGTTCCACCAATGGCAGCAATGACGGGCTTGGTGGATGTCTCCGCTATATGGATGACGTTTAGGAGGTTGGGTTCGGCACTGACTGCCGCGGTTCCAAACTCGCGCATATCGGCGCCACCAGAGAACAGCGTTGGCGAACCAGTGAGGATGATGGCTGTTACCGCTGCATCGGCCTCTGCTTGGCGGATTCCTTCGACGATGCCTTTGCGCACAGCATGGCTTAGGCCATTGACGGGGGAATTGTCCATGCGGATGATGGCAACGTTCTGTTGAGTTTCGTAGTGGGTGTGGTTCATAGTTTTCAATACCCGCGAAGTTGTGCGAGATGGTTTAAGTGAAAGTTGGAGTCGCCAAAAAGTTCTTGCAGCACGCGAGCTCGCTTCATGAAAAATCCGATGTCAAACTCATCAGTCATGCCTATTCCGCCATGCAATTGCACTGCTTCCTGAACAGCCAGTGTTGCAGACTTGCCGGCACGTGCCTTGGCGAGTGCGACAAATAATCCGGCGGATTCCGATTTCTGATCCATATGGTGCTGTGCGTTGATAACTGCCGCCCGCGTAACCTCCAGTTCTGTATAAAGAACGGCTGCGCGGTGCTGAAGGGCCTGGTATTCGCCTATAAGTCGACCGAATTGGCGCCTTTGCTTGAGATATTCAACTGTTCGACTAAAGGCTTCGTCAGCAACACCGAGCAACTCTGCAGCCGCCGCTACCCGCCCGGCATCAAGCGCCTCACGCAGAATTTCTGCACCATTATTGGGAGTGCCCAAAATCTCCGAAGCCGAAACACGCAAGTTGTGGAAATGCACCCTTCCTGCATTGTGCGAGTCAGTCATCACGGTTCGTTCAACACTGACCTCAGGTGCCTTGGAGTTGACAAGACACAGAGTAATTCCAGTCGACCCTATGGGCGCTCCTGCAGTACGGACGGCAACTATGAAAAGGTCTGCTACGTGTGCATCCAGGACGAAAGTCTTAGCCCCATCAATGAGTAGTTGGTCGTTCTCAAATGTGCCATGTACTGTGATATGGGACGGTCGGTGCTTGCTAGATTCGTCAATGGCGAGTGTGGCAATTGACACCCCGCTGGCAAGCTTTGGTAACCAACGCTCTCTTTGCTGTGCGTTTGCACCGCAGCGAAGGGCTGTAACCGCCACTATAGAAGAGGCCAATAGCGGCGACGCCACGAGGTTCCGACCGATCTGCTCCATTACCACACCGGCCTCTACATGGCCCAAACCAACACCGCCCAGATCTTCCGGTACCAGCATCCCACTAAACCCCATTGCCGCAAACTGCTCCCAAAGCGGACGCGAAAACCCCATGGGATCTTCAGTGTCCCGCAGCGCTCGTAAAGCGGAAACCGGCGATTGCGCAGCAAGAAAGTCCCGCGCACTTTCGCGCAGCATCGTCTGCTCTTCATTCAATATCAGTGACATGGTGGGGGGTGTTGCTTGAATTTAGGTGCCTGGTAATTCGAGGATGCGCTTGGCGATGACGTTGAGCTGGACTTCGCTTGTTCCGCCTTCGATGGAATTTCCCTTGGTGCGAAGCCAGGTGCGTGCTACGTATCCTTGCTTGGAACGCTCTCCCTCCCACTCAAGGCCATCGCTGCCAAAGACAGAGGCCAGCAGTTCCCAACGCCGCTTGTTCAACTCAGCACCGTAGAACTTCAGCATTGAAGACATCGCCGGGTGTGCCTGGCGCGCCCTGACCAAATCGTTGGCGCGCTTCATGGCTAGACTGAATGCTGCCTCGTCTGCCTCGAACTCGGCAACTTGAAAACGTAGCATGGGGTCTGCTAGCTGTCCCAGCCCATCAAGTCCGATCTGCTGAGTTGCCACATGCGAAAGAGGCTTGGCGGCCGTGCTGTCGCCCATGGCTCCCAGCATTTCGCGCTCGTGGGTTAAGAGGTACTTAGCAACAACCCAGCCGGAATTGATTTCACCAACCAAATTTTTCTTTTCGACCCTGACGTCGTCAATGAAGACCTCGCAAAACGGGGATTTACCGGAAATCAGTCTGATGGGCTTGGTACTGATTCCCTTTGATGCCATATCAAACAGTACGAAGCTGATGCCCGATTGCTTCTTTGTTGTGTCTGTGCGCACAAGGCAGAACATCCAGTCGCAGAGGTCGGCATGGCTAGTCCAAATCTTCTGTCCATTGACAATGAAATGGTCGTCATGGTCTTCTGCCCGCGTAGACAGCGCCGCTAGGTCAGAGCCTGCATTTGGTTCCGAATAACCCTGACACCAGCGAATTTCGCCGCGTGCAATCTTGGGCAGGTGTTCTAATTTTTGCTCGTGCGTGCCAAATTTCAGAATTGCGGGACCGAGCATCCAGATGCCAAAGCTCAGCAAAGCCGGCCGACATCCAAGTGAATGCATCTCCTGCGCAAGGATCTTAGCCTCGGCCGCCGATAGACCGCCACCACCATACTCGCGAGGCCAGGTGGGAACCGTCCAACCGCGTTCGCCCATGCGTGTCAGCCACTGTCGCTGCGCTTCACTTGAGAACTCACAACGCCGCCCACCCCAGCAATGTTCATCATCGCTTTCTACGAGCGTACGCATCTCGGCTGGACATTGTGCGTCCAACCAGGCGCGCGTTTCTAGTCTAAATGCATGTAGATCTTCGAGTTCTGTCATTTGTAGGTCTGCTCATATCTTGCCTGTTGCGATCAGGCTGGCTGAAGTGAAATGATACCAGCGGCAATAAATAATAGCAAACCGGCTTTTCAAAACTAAGTGAAAAATACAATCAAATAGACGTATATAGGGTAAACACGTAGATACCGCCATTTCAATTTCATCTTTAATCTCCTATGCGGGCAAAGGAGAGAGGACGGATCCGAAGGGGTACCTATGTGTGCAATTACGCAGACTACTTACGAAGGCGACTCCCAGCAGCCCTGTCTAAGTTCTTCAGTGGACTGGCCCGTATTTGCTAGGCGCCATCTTGGAGTGCGCCAGGGGGAAGCAGCGATACCCATGGCATCATTCACAGGTTGTGCGCAAACCGATTCCTACGATCGGAGGTTCGCTTATCTTGGTAGAAGCGCTGGTTCTGTCACTTATCGAGGGGCATCTGTGAATAAATCGCCGAAAGGTACGTCGAAATCGAAGACGACTCCAACGTCTAGGCGCTTTAAGGAAAAGCGCATAGCGATTCTTGATGCCGCGGCCCGACAATTCAACGAGCATGGCGTGAAGGGTGCAGCGCTGGTTGATATTGCTGCCAGCGTGGGACTTGTGACCAGCGGCATTACATACTACTTCCAGAAGAAGGAGGATTTGGCGGCCGCTTGTCTTCTCACTTCTATCGCTGAAGCCAAGGCTTTGGTGGCACTGGCCGCAGAGGAGTCAAGCGCAGCCCAACGGATTGAATGTTTCTTCAAGTTGCAAGCTGGACAATTGGCAGCGATCGAACGAAGCGAACGCCCTGCATTGATCAACTTCAGCGACACTCGGTCGCTGCCGGATGCACTTGCATCGACGGTTTTTGCAGCCTACGTTGATCTGTTCAGGAGCTTCCGAACCCTTTTAAAAGGCGCCGACAGTCCAGCGTTGAGCCAAGACGCATTGAATGCTCGAACACACCTATTGCTATCGTTTGCCAACAATTTCAGCGGTTGGACAGTTCGCTGCGAACCTAGCCAATATCCGCGCTTGGCGGCGCGCGTGGCGAATGTCGTCGTGCATGGCATCTTGGATCCGTCCACGCTAGCACCTGATGGGATCGGCCCACGACTTCCAGAGCCGACCACTGCAGACGATGAAACGGCGGAATCGTTTCTAAGAGCAGCAACGGAACTGGTCAATGAGCAGGGTTATAGGGGTGCATCCGTCGACAAGATTTCGGCACTTCTCAATGCAACCAAGGGAAAGTTTTACTATTACAACGAAACTAAGATTGACTTAGTGACTGCCTGTTTTGAGCGCAGTTTTGAAGTGCATCGGCACTTCCTTTCCTGCGCCGAACAGGTTAGTGGATCAAGCGCAACTCGGATATCCGCCGTGACTACTGCGTTGATCCTGTTTCAAATGTCCGAGCGTGGGCCACTTCTGCGGGGATCTGGTTTCAGTGCACTTCCTGATCGAGAACAACGACTAAGTGTGTTTCGCTCGATGGAACGGGTCATAGAACGCATGGGCAACCTTTTCGTCGAAGGATTCTTGGATGGCGACATTCGTGCTCAGGACCCCACGACCTCTGCCAGCGTCCTATATTCAGCGATTAACGCAGCAAGTGAGTTGCGACAGTGGGTTCCCGGAATTTCGTCAGACGGTGTCGATCGCCTTTATACGCGCCCGAGCCTTCTGGGTCTTTTATGTGCTGAGTAGAACCTTTACCTGTATTCGTGTCCGTATTGCGATGTCTGGAAAGGCCGTGACTTTCTCGTGCAAAGCTTGCGACTCACAGAAATGCGCTGACCAATGCGACCGCGTTTGGCACGACAAGCCTGACATCTGTGAATCCCTCATTTTGCCAACATCACCCACCTAGAAGAGTCGTCCTAATGCAATCCATCCGATCTCTCGTCTTCTATCATCTTCTCAGGAGACAACTAAGAACATCAAGAAGACTTAACCAAACTATCGCCTCCATCCGCGCAAGTGGCGAAAGTTCGAGTGGCAAGCTTGGAAAGATGCCCAAAGGTGTGGAGTCGCATGCAGTAACAATCCAGGGGCTTAGGGCAGAGTGGCTGCTACCCATGGATCGTCGGGAGTCGGCAATCGTTCTTTACTTGCACGGTGGAGCGTACATTACCGGCTCAATCGTCACGCACCGCAGGCTAGCAGCAAAGCTAGCGGTGGCGGCCAGTGCGTCGACACTTATATTGGACTATAAGCTGGCCCCTGAGAATCCGTATCCCGCAGCGGTCGATGATGCGCTGAAGTGTTATGTCGCGCTGCGCACCAGTCAACCCAATGCGCGAATTGCGGTAGCAGGAGATTCGGCAGGTGGCGGGTTGGCATTGGCGCTCTGCCTTCGATTGCGCGATGAAGGGCTTGACCCGCCAGTTGCAATGGCACTCCTCTCGCCATGGACCGACCTTACACTGAGCAATGAAACTCACTTAACACGCGCTGCAGTAGATCCGTTTTTTCCTGACAAATCCGGCTTACATGGAGCAGCTGCTTTGTATGCAGGCAGCAATGACTTGAAGGATCCCTACATCTCCCCACAGTTTGCAAACTTGGCTGGTCTGGCGCCAACTCTCATTCATGTGGGTTCTCTAGAAGCGCTACTTGACGATTCGCGGGTTCTTGCCAGGCGGATGGCGGAACACGGGACACAAGTAACAATTAAGACTTTCACTGACATGTGGCATGTGTGGCAAGCTTTCGCCGGATTGTTTCCAGAAGCGAGTCAATCGGTGAAAGAATTAGGTGCCTTTCTGGACAGACATCTTTCACAAAGCTAATGAACTTTAGGCAGAACGCCTAATGTGTAATTGGCACACCGGCCAAGGTAATCTTCTTCTACCAATGGCAAGTATTTTCGGGGATCCATATCGATTCCAATCAACCGAAAATTCGCGTTCCATCTGATGACGACATCAACGTGCACCGTTTGCAGGTAATGTTGTTTGCGTATGACCGCTATAGGGCGGCGAAACCGAACAGCCGCTCCTGGTCAGGTGCGGGTGTCCCTTTGGTTGAATGCGCGACCACACTGCAGTCGTAGTTCTACTGGAAAGAATGACCGCAATCTGGCGGTCAATTTGAACTTCTGTATTTCCGCTTGCGCTGCGTACTTGACTTACCA
>SESF01017385.1_pt1 | contig 21760 bp, 14 predicted proteins | sample 3171521 | NCBI WGS metagenome assembly SESF01 (sample SAMN10866945, study PRJNA518727) | freshwater metagenome | biome: subpolar coniferous forest; feature: holomictic lake; material: water; isolation source: holomictic Lake 227, 6 m and 8 m depth | place: Canada: near Kenora, Ontario | collected...
GGACTCGCCAAGGGCGCCCCATCGCACAAACTGGGATACTGCTTATGCCATTTACTAAACTAGGCCTTTCCCAGCCCATGCTCGAAGGCGTGCGGGCCATGGGCTATGTCGAGCCCACACCCATCCAGCTTCGCGCCATCCCGCTGATCCTCGCCGGACGGGACGTGATCGGCAGCGCCCAGACCGGCACGGGGAAGACCGCGGCGTTCGCGCTGCCCATCCTTTCCGAGCTTGGCCAGCACAGCCCGCAGCCCCGTCTGCTGGTCCTCGAACCAACCCGCGAGCTGGCCGCCCAAGTCGAAACCGCCATCCACGATTTCGCCCGCTTCACCAACTTGCGCACGGCCGTCGTATTCGGCGGCGTTGGCTACGGCCGGCAAATGGACGCCTTGCGCGACGGCGTGGATGTGCTGGTCGCCACGCCCGGACGCCTGCTCGACCACATAGAACGCGGCACCTGCAAACTGGACCGCATCGAGTTCGTGGTGCTCGATGAAGCCGACCGTATGCTCGACATGGGATTCCTGCCGGATGTGCGCCGCATCCTCGACCGCTGTCCGCGCGACCGCCATACGTCCCTGTTCTCCGCCACCGTCCCGCCGGAGATCGAGACGCTCATCCAGTGGGCGATGCGGGATCCGCAGACCATCGAGATCGGCGCCCGGCGCACACCTAAGGAGTCGGTCAAGCATGTCATCTATCCTGTGTCCGACGCCCAGAAGGCCGACCTGGTCCTCGAACTCCTCAAGCGCGTGAACTACGATTCAGTCATTGTGTTCTGCCGCACCAAGCATGGCGCCGACCGGGTGGCGCATCTGCTCAAGCGGAACAATCATGCCGTCGCCGTGCTACATTCCAACCGCACTCAGCGCGAGCGCGAGCAGGCGCTGCAGGGCTTCCGCGAGGGCCGCTTCGAAGTGCTAGTCGCCACCGACATAGCTGCGCGCGGCCTGGACATCGCGGAGGTCAGCCACGTCATCAACTACGACGTGCCGCAACATCCGGAGGACTACATCCACCGCATCGGCCGCACCGGCCGCATGGAAGCCGCGGGCGACGCCTACACGTTGATGGTGGCGGAGGATATACGGCACGTGAACGCCATCGAGCGCTTCATCAGCCAGAAGATCCCCCGCGTAAAGTTGGAGAACTTTGACTACCGCTACACTGCGCTGTTCGAGGAAGGCAAACCGGGCCAACCGCAAGGCGGCGGAGGCCGGGTTCGTGGCGCGCGGGTAAGGGGCGGCTACTTCTGCGGTCCGGCGCGCAAGCGACGCTAGGCGGTTCTTCGCTCTTTCCGAAGGAATTGTTACTGGGCTCTCGACTGCAGGTTCAGTCGCTATCGGATCAGGCGCCAGACGGTGCCCCAACTCTCGCCCTTGGCCGATCCCCCGCATCTCGGCGACCTCTCCGCACCCAGTTCGGCGCCCCGAATCGCTGAGCCTGTGACCCCCTCTTCATCCAGCCCTGCACCAGACCATCCCGTGGGCCGCACCGGAGTCTCCCCGTAGTACCTCTTATCGCCGATAAGAGGTGCTACGGGGAGACTCCGGTGCGGCTACGGAGGCATGATCGGGCGGCAGGGGATGTTGTTCCACCCATGCCACCGAAAACAGCGAAGATGGCGCCAGTAAATCCTAACTGATTCAAATGCAGTATGGTACGATTATAGGCATAATCTGTAGTATCTGTATTGACTTGTATGTGTATGGTGGTATAGTAGTCCTCGTTTGGCACAATAATATGAATTCAAGCACCGCACAGAAGACTGTATCAGAAGCTGATTCTTCGGCTGGGAGGGCCATTGTTCCTGCCAAGCGTTCTCTCGCGGAACTAGTGGCACCACTGGAAAGAATCGCGGCGAGGTCGCCGAGCCTGGTAGCGAATCATGGCGCGCAGTTCACGAGCGGCGGACAGGGCTATGAACTGCCGCGCTATCTGTTCATCGGTCCAAAAGGCGGCGACGATGCCATCCGGCTCGGTATGCGAGCTGATGGCTTACGCACCAAACCTGTAATCACAACCAACAAACACACACACAAAACCTAGAAAGAAAGGAAGATAACTATGCCAGTATATCCAGATGTAATCAGCACAGTGGGGCGAACCCCGCTGATCAAACTCAACCGCATCGCTGATGGCGCGCTCGCCACCGTGGCGGTGAAAGGGGAATTCTTCAATCCGCTGGGCAGCGTGAAGGACCGGATCGGCTATGCGATGATTGCCGCGGCGGAGCGGGATGGGATTCTCACCCCCAAGACAACGATTATCGAGCCGACTTCAGGCAATACGGGGATCGCGCTGGCGTTTGTGGCCGCCGCCAAGGGCTACAAACTCATCTTGACCATGCCGGAAAGCATGAGCCTGGAACGGCGCACGTTGCTGGCTTTGCTGGGGGCAAAGCTGGTGCTGACCCCGGCGACCGAGGGCATGAAAGGGGCAATCCGCAGGGCCGAGGAACTCCGTAAGGAGATCGCCGACTCGTGGGTTCCGCAGCAGTTCGATAACCCGGCTAACCCGGAGATTCATCGTAAGACCACGGCGGAGGAGATCTGGAAGGATACCGAGGGCAAAGCGGACATCCTGGTTTCGGCGGTTGGGACCGGGGGCACCATCACGGGGGTGAGCGAAGTGATCAAGTCGCGCAAGAAGGCGTTCCTGTCCATTGCCGTAGAGCCGAAAGACTCGCCGGTGATCACGCAGACGCGCAACGGGGAACCGCTCAAGCCGGGACCGCATAAGATCCAGGGCACGGGCGCGGGCTTTGTGCCCAAGAACCTGAACCTGCAAATCGTGGACGAGGTCATCACGGTGAGCAACGAGGACTCGTTTGCGACCGCGCGGCGACTGGCGCTGGAAGAGGGCATCCTGGCAGGCATTTCGACCGGCGCAAACGTCTGGGCAGCACTGCAAGTGGCGAAGCGCCCGGAGAATAAGGGCAAACTAATCGTTACGATCGGTTGCAGCACCGGGGAGCGCTACCTGAGCACGGCACTTGCGGACGATGCGCGCAAGCAGGTACAGTCGTAAGCATGGCAATCACGACTTCCACGTCCAAGCCTTCGGCGAACGAACTCCTCAAAGAGGGGAGCCCGACGCTGGCAGGAACCATCGCCCAAACGCTGGCTGACTCGCAGGCGGACCACTTCACGGACGATGACAATCAGTTCCTGAAGTCCCACGGCATCTACCAGCAGGACGACCGGGACTTGAGGAAGACCGGAAAGAAATATATCCTGATGGTGCGCTGCCGAATTCCCGGTGGCGTGCTGACACCAGCGCAATACCTGGCCTGCGACGACCTGGCCTCGCGCTATGCCAACAACACGCTTCGAGTTACCTCGCGACAGGGACTGCAGTTTCATGGGGTGGTCAAAGGCGGCTTGCGCCCGCTGGTCAAGGCGATCAACGACGCTCTCCTGGGTACTTTGGCGGCTTGCGGGGACAACAACCGCAACGTCATGGCCCCGGCGACCCCGCCCATCAACAAGCTGGGTGAGCAGGTCCTGGAACATGCGCGGCAGGCGGCAGCGGCGTTGCTGCCACTCACGCGAGCGTATCATTCAATTTGGATTGAAGGCGTGCCGCTGAATCTCGAAGACCCGGCTAACCGGGATTTCGTCGATCCGCTCTACGGCAAGACCTATTTGCCGCGCAAATTCAAGATCGGCATCGCCATACCGCCGTCTAACGACATTGACGTCTTTACCAATTGCTGTGGCTTCATTGCGGTTGGCGACGGCAGCGACAAGCTCGCTGGCTACAACCTGGCGGTTGGGGGCGGCATGGGACGCAGCCACGGCAACGACGCGACCTTCCCGCGCCTGGCGGACATCATCGGCTTTCTGCCGCCGGAGAAGATGATCGATGTGGCCAAAGCGGTAATGACGATCCATCGCGACTTTGGGGATCGGAGCGACCGGAAACATGCGCGCCTGAAATACGTACTGGAAGACCGGGGCGTGAAGTGGTTCCGGGAGGAGCTTGAGCGCCGGGTGAGCTTCCGCCTCGCTGAGCCGATGCCCTTCAAATTCGAACAGCAAGGCGATGCCTTTGGTTGGAATCAGCAGGCGGACGGACGCCTGTTCCTCGGCCTGTTCGTCGAGACGGGCCGTATCAAGGACCGGGATGGCTGGCGAATGCAGACCGCCTTGCGCGAGGTGATAAGGAAGTATCAGCCGGAAGTCCACCTCACTCCAGCCAACAACGTGATCCTGGCCAATCTGAACGCAACACACCGGGAGGAAATTACACGGCTATTTGCCGAACACGGGATTCAAACCGAGCGCGAGCGCCAGGGCAGCATCCTACGCCGCGCTTCGATGGCATGCGTGTCGCTACCCACTTGCGGCCTGGGGCTGGCAGAATCGGAACGTTACCTGCCGGAGCTAATCACGCGTTTCGAAGGTTTGCTGGCAGAAGTAGGGCTCGGAGACCAGGAGATTACCATTCGCATGACCGGTTGTCCGAACGGCTGCGCGCGGCCTTACATGGCCGAGATCGGTTTTGTCGGCAAGGCGCCGGGTCGCTACCAGGTCTGGCTCGGCGGTAACGAAGCCAGCACACGCCTCAACCGGCTCTACCGCGACATGGTCAAGGACCCTGATATCATTACTGAACTACGCCCGCTTTTCGCCCGCTATGCGCAGGAGCGACTGGCCAAAGAACGATTCGGGGACTGGGTCGCGCGCGTGCTGTGGCCGGAGCAGCCGGTCGTCGCCAACTGATTCCCATGTCTTCTGATCAACTCGCGCATTGGAACGCCGAGCTGCGCTCCAAGTCACCGCTCGATATCACCCGCTGGGCGATCGCGCAGGCAGACGGGCGCGCGGTGGTTTCCACCAATTTCCGCCCATACGAAGCGGTGCTTCTGCACCTCTGCGCGCAGGCCCAGCCCGACATCCCGGTGCTCTGGGTGGACCACGGTTATAACCGCGCCGCGACTTACAAGCACGCCGAGCAATTGCGCTTGCTGCTCAAGCTGAATCTCAAAGTCTCCCTGCCGCGCATCACGGCCGCGCACCGGGACGCAGTCTGGGGGCCGATCCCCGCCACGGATAACGAGGCGGGACTGAAGCAGTTCAGCGCGCTGATGAAGCTCGAGCCGTTCCAGCGCGGCATGAAGGAGCTGGCGCCGAAGGTTTGGATCACCGCTTTGCGCAAAGTGCAGAACCCCAATCGTGCGGAGCTGGACATTGTATCGACCGACTCAAACTTTGGCACGTTGAAGGTCAGTCCCGTTTTTCACTTGAGCGACGCCGACATGGAAGCCTATCTCGAAAAGCATCAATTGCCGAATGAGTGGGATTACTTCGATCCGGCCAAGGCTGACGAGAAACGCGAATGCGGGCTGCATGCCGCCTGGGGTGGCAAATTCGTCGCGCGGCCCGGCATCGAAGGAGAGGCCGCCGCTTTAATCTGAAATCAGAAACCCTGAATCCCCTAGTGCATAACTACCACCTCGACCACTTACAATACCTGGAAACAGAGGCCATCCACGTAATGCGTGAAGTCGCCGCCGAATTCGAGCGGCCCGCGCTGCTGTTCTCCGGCGGCAAGGATTCCATCTGCCTGCTGCGCCTGGCGGAGAAGGCCTTCCGCCCCTCCGACATACCGATGCCGCTGCTCAACATCGACACCGGGCATCATTTCCCTGAACTGAACCAGTTCCGGGACCACCGGGCGGGGCAACTGGGAGTCAAGCTCATCATCCGCACCGTTGAGAGCGCGATCGCCAATGGCACCGCCGTCCCTGCGCCCGGCGAGGTCAGCCGCAACCGCCTCCAGATTCCCACGCTGCTCACCGCCATCGAGGAGTTCCGCTTCGACTGCTGCATCGGTGGCGCGCGACGCGACGAGGAGAAGGCGCGCGCCAAGGAGCGTTTCTTCAGCTTCCGGGACAGTTTTGGCCAGTGGGACCCCAAGAACCAGCGCCCGGAAATCTGGAACCTCTACAACGCGCGCTTGAACCCCGGCGAGAACATGCGCGTCTTCCCGCTCAGTAATTGGACCGAGATGGACGTGTGGGAATATATCCGCAAGGAAGAGCTCGAAGTGCCGGGCATCTACTTCAGCCACCCGCGCAAATGTGTGCGGCGCCATGGCCAATGGTTGCCGGTAAACGACCTTGTGCCGCCCAAACCGGGCGAGCAGGTCCAGGACCTGGTCGTGCGTGTTCGCACAATCGGGGACATCATTAGTACCGGCTGCATCGAGTCGCCCGCCCGCACAGTGGACGACATCATCGCTGAAATTGCCGCCGCGCGCGTTACCGAGCGCGGCTCTCGTGCCGACGACAAGACCTCCGAAGCCGCCATGGAAGACCGCAAGCGCGCCGGTTACTTTTGAGTTATGCCAGTCCCCATCCATCACCCCGTCGATATCCTACGCCTTAACACCTGCGGTTCGGTGGACGACGGCAAGTCCACACTCATCGGCCGGCTCCTTTACGATTCGCGCTCGCTGATGGAAGATCAGATCGAAGCGTTGGAGCGCTCAGCCGACCTCACGGGTGGCGGCCGGATCGATCTCTCCACGCTCACGGACGGCCTTCGCGCCGAACGCGAGCAAGGCATCACCATTGATGTGGCCTACCGCTACTTCGCCACGCCGCGCCGACGATTCATCATCGCCGACACGCCAGGCCACGTGCAATACACTCGCAACATGGTTACCGGCGCCTCCGCCGCAAACCTGGCAATTGTCCTCGTGGACGCGCGCCAGGGTGTCACCGAGCAAAGCCGTCGCCACACCTGCATTGCTTCCTTATTGCGCATTCCGCACCTGATCATCGCCGTAAACAAGATGGATCTGGTGGACTGGAGCGAGGAGCGCTTCATTGAAATCCGCGACGAGTTCGAGGGGTTCCTGCCGCGCCTTGACGTGAAGGATGTCCAGTTCATCCCGCTGAGCGCGCTTACCGGCGACAACGTCGTCGAGCCCTCCAATCACACCCCGTGGTATCCCGGCCCCACACTGCTGGGCCACTTGGAGAGCGTCCACATTGGCAGTGACTGGAACCTCAACGGCCTTCGCTTCCCCGTCCAATGGGTCAACCGCCCGAACCGCCCGACAGATCCCGAACTGCACGACTTCCGCGGCTTCAGCGGCCAGATCGCCGGCGGCATCGTGCGCGTCGGACAAAAGGTCATGGCGCTGCCGAGCGGCCAGGTCAGCACCGTGAAACAAATCTGGACTTACGACGGCCCGCTCCAGGAAGCGTTCTGTCCGCAATCCATCACCCTGATGCTCGAGCACGACATCGACATTAGCCGAGGGGACATGATCATCGGCCCGGACAATCTGCCCGGCGCCAGCGCCGACCTGCGCGCCAGGGTCTGTTGGATGCACTCGCGTCCGCTCCAGCGTGGCCGCAAGTATCTCCTGCGGCACACCACGCGCACCGTCCAGGCGGTCATCGCTGACATCGAGGACCGTATCGACATGGCCACCCTCGAACCGGTGCCGGACCCCGCCGAACTGGCCCTCAACGACATCGGCGAGGTTCGCCTGAGGACTTCCGGGCCGCTGGTCTTCGACGGCTACAGCACCAACCGCCTGACCGGCTCGTTTATCCTCATCGAACCTGGAACCAACGCAACTGTCGGAGCCGGCATGCTCTTCCCGCCCACAGAGGTCGTGAAGCCCGAATACAGCGATTTCGCGATCTAAGCCCTAGTGTTAATGAGTAGCGGCGGCATCGTCTATCTGGTGGGCGCCGGTCCCGGTGACGCTGGGTTGTTTACCTTGCGCGGAGCGGAACTTCTGGGCAGTGCCGAAGTGGTGATCTATGACGGCCTGGTCAACCGCGAACTGCTCCGCTACGCGCCGTCCACTGCTGAGGTCATCTACGGCGGCAAACACGATCGTACGCGCTGCGTCTCGCAGGCGGAGCTGAATGCGTTGTTGCTGACCAAGGCTCGCGAAGGCAAGCGCGTGGTGCGCCTGAAAGGCGGCGACCCCTTCATCTTCGGCCGGGGCGGCGAAGAGGCGGAGGTGCTGGCCGCCGCGGGCATTCCCTTCGAAGTGGTCCCAGGGGTATCCTCGGCTTATTCCGTGCCCGCCTACGCCGGCATCCCTCTCACTCACGGCAATCTTTCGTCGAGTGTCACTATCGTCACTGGTCATGACGCTCCCTTGTCGGCAGCCGATAAGGTGGACTGGCCCGGGTTGGCCAACCTCCCGGGCACCCTCGTCGTGCTGATGGGACTACGGAATATCCCATTGATCGCGGAAACCCTGATTACCCACGGCCGACCGCCCGACAGCCCGGTAGCCATCATCAGCCGCGGTACCACCGGACGACAAGAGACACTCGTAGGCACCCTCGACACTATCGCAGAATTGACCAGCCAGACCGGCATCGCTCCGCCCGCCGTGACGGTAATCGGCGAGGTGGTGGATTTACGTCAGAAGTTGAGCTGGTTTGAAAAACGCCCGCTCTTTGGCCGACGTGTGGCAGTGACCCAACGGTCCGACCTTGCCCGTCCGCTGGTAGCTGCCCTCCGCGACCGCGGGGCAGAGGTGCTGGAGGTTCCCGCTAGTCGCTGGGTGCCGCATCCCGAACGAGCGGAGTTGGACAAGGCGCTGGCCCAGTTACGCTCGTACGACTGGATTCTATTCACCAACCCGCAGGGCATTGACTTCTTCTTCGAGCGCTTGCTTCAGGTCCACCACGATCTGCGCCAACTGGGGCCGGCTCGATTGGGTGCCTACGGCCCTCGCGTCGGCCAGCGGCTCCGCGATTGGCACTTGCAGCCCGCCGCGGTGGCCGCCGATCACAAGACGTCGCTCATCATCGAAGCCATCACCAAGTGCGGCAACGTGGGCGGACAACGATTCCTGGTGTTGCGAGGCGATAACGCCTACGAGAAGGTGCCGGAGGCGCTCGAAGCCTTGGGAGCCGTGGTGGATGTCGTGTCCTGCTACTCCACGATCCCGGAGACCGAAGACCTGACTGGCGGGGCCGCCGCGCTGGTTGAGGGAGGAGCAGATTGGATTGTCTTCGCCAGCGGGCTGGCCATCGAGCATTTCCATAAGCGTTTTGACTTGCCAGGCTTGATGGCGCGGTTCCCACACACGCGGCTGGCCCTTGCCAGCGACACCGTTCAGTGGGCGCTGGAGAAGCTTGGTGTGCAAGCCTCAGCAATCACCCAACCAAACGACATTGATGCCCTGCTGAATGCCATGATCCGGGCTGAGTTGGAGGCGCAGGAGCAACAAGTGGCAGACCCTCACTTTTAGCCCTTCTCACTCACACTGCGGTTTCATCCCGGCGCCAGGACGCACGGAGAACGCATAACCGTCGAAACGGCTTGCTGGGGTTTGCGCCCAGTTACAAGGGACTGAAGCCGCGGTGTCAGCTCTCCAACCGCTTGAACAGGTCCACACTGCTGACCGGATTGACGCCCTTCTTCTGCAAGGCGGCGATGGCGCCGTCCGGGTCGTCAAACCGGAAGGCCAGGACGCCTTTGCCTTCCTTCCTCAGCGTGAAGCCGTACATGTATTCGAGGTTCACGCGCGCCTTCTCCAGCGTGACCAGGATGTTCGCGAGGCCGCCGGGCTCGTCGGCCACCTCGATAGCGACCATGTCCGAGACCTTGACGACGAAGCCATTCTTCTCGAGGAGCCGCTTGGCTTTTTCCCAGTCGCGCACCACGAAGCGCAGGATGCCGAACTGTTGGGTGTCGGCGATGGAGAGGGTCAGAATGTTGAGCTTGGCCTTGGCGAGCAGCTTGATGGGGCGGCTGAGCGCCCCGGTCTTATTCTCCAGGAATAGTGAGAGCTGTTTGACTTTCATGGGTGATTTTCCTCCAGGTTACATTTTCCGCTGGTCGATGACGCGCTTGGCCTTGCCTTCGCTGCGCTGAATGGTGCGTGGCTGCACCAGCCGCACGCCGGCCCGCACGCCGACGGTGGTTTCGATGGACTTGGTGAGCTGGCTCTGCAATTGCTCGAGCGCGCCCACCGTGTCCGTGAAGACTTCGGGTGTGACCTCGACCTGCACTTCCATGACATCGAGGTCCTTCTCGCGCGTCAAGACGATCTGATAGTGAGGCAGCGTTCCCTCCACCTTCAGCAGCGCCGTCTCGATCTGGGATGGATACACATTGACGCCGCGGATGATGAACATGTCGTCGGCACGGCGCCCGATGCGCTTGATGCGCCGGAGCGTACGGCCACACTCGCAGGTCTCGGAGGCCAGCGACGTAATATCGCGCGTGCGGTAGCGGATCATCGGCATGGCCTTCTTGCCTAGCGTGGTCAGGACAAGCTCGCCCTCCTCTCCATCCTCGCAGGGTTTGCCGGTCTTGATGTTGATGATCTCGGGATAGAAGTAATCCTCGAAGATGTGCGGGCCGGCCTGGCAGGGGCATTCCATAGCCACACCGGGGCCGATGATCTCCGACAGGCCGTAAATGTCGTAAGCCTTGATGCCGCTCTCTGCCTCGATGCGCCGGCGCATGGATTCAGTCCACGGCTCCGCGCCAAAGATCCCGGCGCGAAGAGGAAGTTCCTTAAAGTTCACGCCCACCTCCGCGGCCGCGTCGATGAGATGGAGGAAGTAGCTCGGCGTGCAGCAGATGGCCGTCACCCCAAAATCCTTCATCACCATCAACTGGCGGGGAGTGTTGCCGCCGGAGATCGGGATCACCGTGGCGCCCAGCGCTTCGGCGCCATAGTGCGCGCCCAGCCCGCCGGTGAACAGGCCGTAGCCGTAGGCGTTCTGGATGATATCGCCCTCATGCACGCCGCACGCCGCGAAGCTGCGCAGCATGACGTTCGTCCAGACCTGCACATCTTCCTGCGTGTAGGCGACCACGATGGGCTTGCCGGTGGTGCCGCTCGAAGCATGCAGGCGCACGATGTCTTTCATCGGGCTGGCGAACAGGCCGAAGGGATAGGTGTCGCGCAGGTCGGTCTTCTCCGCGAAGGGCAGTTTGGTGATGTCGTCGAGCGTGCGCACATCCTGCGGCGTCAGACCGCGATCGCTCATGCGCTTGTGGAAGAGGGCGACATGGTCATAAGCGCGCTGGACGATGAATTGGAGCCGCTGCAGTTGCAGGTCTCGCAACTGCGGCAGCGGCAGAAAATCCGGCGCACTAAGCGGGTGGAAACTGGCGATTGAACTCTTCGCGTGCTTGCTCATAAACGTTTGGCCTCTAACGACTGACCGGTTCTACCAGATATTGAAGTTCGTATGCAACTATAAGTGAGCCCCTGAGGCGTGGTCTTTAGGACATTTCGAAGTCGGCTCGGCTCCGTCCAAATCCGAAACCCGAAATCCGAGGACCGAAGGAAATCCGAAATCCGAGATCCGAAGAGATAGACTTCGAGGCCAATTGTAATTGTGTTTTGCTTAGCCGCCCCTAAATTGCGCTTCGCCCATGAACAGGACTAGAATTAGTGAAGACTGGCTTTCGCTGTGGACCGGCCTCGCGGTCTTCGTGCTCTCCATGGGAGTTTTCCTGGGAGCCGACCTCCTGGGCTTTGGCGCGAAGGTCGGGACGTGGACCGATCTCTCCAAAGCCATCACGCCGGTGGCCGCTTCGTTCCAGTGGATGCCCGCCTGGCTGGCCGTCGTCTCGACCTATTTGTTCATGGGTTTGGTAGTGGGTGTCGGCAACTGGCTCCTGGGCGGGAGCCTTAAGCGATTCGTCGTTGCCTTTACGCTGGTGTTTGCCATCAGCTTCGCGTGCTGGGTGTTGGGCAATCACGCCCACATCGCGGCGACCACGCTGGCGGAGTACAAGAAGTTCGGCATCACCTGGTCGCTGAAGCTGACGGGCGAAGCCGGCTTGGTGCTTGCGCTCCTGGCCGGGTTGGTGATCGGCAATTTTTTCCCCAAGCTGGCTGGGCTTTTGACGGAAGCCATCAAGCCCGAGCTCTTCGTGAAAGCCGCCATCGTCATCATGGGCGCGGGCGTCGGGATCAAGGCGCTGGAGAATTCTAGCCTGGCCTGGGGGATCATGTTCCGCGGCTTCTGCGCCATCATCGAGGCCTATTTGATTTACTGGGCGGTGATTTACTTCATTGCCCGAAAGTACTTCAAGTTCAGCCGGGAATGGGCGGCCCCGCTGGCTTCGGGCATCTCCATCTGCGGCGTCTCGGCGGCGATCGCGACGGGCGGCGCGATCCGGGCCCGGCCGATCGTGCCCATCATGGTGTCGTCCCTGGTCGTGGTGTTCGCGGTGGTGGAGCTGTTGCTGCTGCCGTTTCTGGCTCAGACCTTCCTATGGAAGGAGCCGCTCGTCGCCGGCGCCTGGATGGGGCTGGCGGTCAAGACCGACGGAGCGGCGACCGCCGCGGGCGCGATCACCGATGCCTTGATCCTGGCCAAGGCCGCGGGCAATGGCGTGGTGTATGAGAAGGATTGGATCCTCAACACGGCCACCAGCATCAAGGTGTTCATCGATATCTTCATCGGCATCTGGGCCTTCGTGCTGGCGTATATCTGGGCCAACCACATCGAGAAGCGCGAGGGAGATAAGGTCCGCGCCGCCGAAATCTGGCAGCGCTTCCCGAAATTCATTATCGGCTATGTGCTGACTTTTGGCCTCTTCCTGGCCCTCGGCCTTGCGTTCCCCTCATTGATCAAAACCGAGAAGACCGTGCCTGTAACCAGGGAAACGAAGGTGACCGACCCGGCGACCGGCAAAGAACGAGTGGAGATGGTGCCAGTCATGAAAGAGGTCTCCCAGGTTAATCCGGCCACCGGGCAGTCCACGCTCGTGGCGGGGCCGGCAACGAAGAAGGAGATTAAACCCGGGCCGGCCAAGAGTTCGACGGAGCAGGCCAACATCTTCCGGGTGCTGTTCTTCTGCCTGACCTTCTTCACCATCGGCGTGGTGTCAAATTTCCGGCAACTCTGGGAGGAAGGCATTGGCCGGCTGGCGGCGGTGTATGTGGTGGGCCTGTTCGGCTTCATCATCTGGTTTGGTTTAATCATCTCCTGGATGTTCTTCGGCGGAGTGCTTCCGCCACTGGTCCACCCCTAAGCCGCGCGTTGCGACCACACTCTCAAATCTCAATAAGAACCAGACCCACGACCTATGGCTAACGAACCGAAGATCGGCGAAGAACTGAAGAAGATGCAGCAGGAGTACGAGCCGTTGCTGCCGGTGGAGAAGAAGCTGATCGCCTGGAGCCTGGGGATTGGCCTCTCGTTACTGGTGGTGCTTTACTGCGTGAGCAAACTTCTGCCGCAGAGCCATTCGCCGCTCTGACCGCTACCTCAACCTGGTAGCTCAGCGCGGCAGAGTAAGCCTTGGCCTGATCAGCCGCCCGGGCAAGGCACCACTGCCGCAGGGGCGCTCTAAAGTCGGTTAGTATCTGCCTAAAACCGAAATCCGAAGCCCGAAAACCGAAATGGGCCAGCCGCCTTGGGGGCGGTGTTTCGGTGTTTCGGATTTCTGATTTCTGATTTCCTTCGGATTTCGGGCTTCGGGTTTCGGATTTGAGAGCTGCTCGCTGGGAACGGGAGAACCTTAGATGAGCCCTGCCCCTGTCACTGCCCTTTGGCGGCCCCGGCGGCGGCGGTCGCCTGCGTCATCACCTCAACGAACCAGGCCGGCGGACGAATTGACTTCCCCTGGCGGTCCATAAAAGCGTGGACCGTGTAGCCGCGCACCACCGGTTTGCGGCTCTCGGCGTGATGGATCTGAACCTCAAAGCGCAGCTTCGCCCGCCCCGACACCTCCACCGTGGAAGCAATCTCCAGCAAATCGTCGTAGCGCGCTCCCCCCTGAAACTCCAGGTGCGCTTCCACCAGCGGCAGGAAAGCGCCCCGGGCTTCCAGCACGGCATAAGACATCCCCAGCTTGCGACGGATCAATTCCGACCGGCCGCACTCGAACCACTCCAGCGCGCGTGAATTATAAAACGTCCCCATCTGGTCTGTCTCGCTATAGCGGACGCGCAAATGCAACACATCGGATAACCTGATCATGGAGATAGCATTGCCGATTAAGGTGGTTACTTCAACCAAATCGAGTTTAGCCCTTGGCGTCTCAGATGGTAGAAGTTGTTCGAGGCTATGAGGGATCCTGGGGAAAGTTATTACCGGAAACGACAGAATCATTGCCACAGGAACATGTCGCTCAAATCCTAGCGGCATGGGACAGGAAAGGCTAAAGGCTGAAGGCTGAAGGCTGAAGGCTCAATTGCGGATGGGCATGGGTTTGACTTTAGCCTTTAGCATTTAGCCTTTAGCCTTCGTTCGAGCCGCTTGACCACCCAGGCGACGCCCAGCAGGCCGAAGCTCATCGCCGCCCATTCGGAAGGCTCGGGCACCGCCGACAGCTCGAGGTGCAGGCCCCAGCTATTCACTGTCATTATGTCCCCGCCACTCACGTCCGCCACGAAAAGGCGCCAGTCTCCGTTCGGATTCAGCCCCAGGAAGGAATTAAACCCGGCGCCATCCGGCTGCCAGACGCCTGTCAACAGCCCGGTCCCGTTGCCCATGTAGGTGTGCAACTCCGGCGTTCCGGTGGCGCTGAACGTCACCAGGACCCCCTCGCCCGCGTTGCCAGACGGATGGGCTTCCGACACGCCCACGCGATTGAGCAGCGCGGTGAACCCGCTGCCATACTGCACGTAGGCATACAGATCCCCATTCCACCCGCCCGTGAGGTCCAGGGTCACCGCCAGCCTGCTAATGGTTCCGTTGAGCCCGCTCACCGTCCGGCTGTCCGCCCACCCGTTGGCATTGTTGTCCGGCACCGCGGTCCCGTTGAGAAATCCCCCGCTCCAATTGTAGTCAATTACGGCCGCGTGGATTGAGCCAGCCAGCAGCAGGCTGGCCGCGATTCCAAGATTCGTTTTCATTCTCATTCTCATTCTCTCTCGATTCAGGGGTTCGGGTTCAGGGCAGATACCGGGTGCGCCAGAAGTTGTTCGTGGCCGCAGCCGGCTGGTTGGTGAAGATCAACTGGCCGACGCCGTCTGCCAGGTTGGTCGCCTGGGGTATCCATTGGATCGGGTAAGCCAGGTTGTCGGTCCGGTCCAGTGCATAACCGTAGCCGGGCACCCCCAGGTAAGTCAGCCTCATCTGACCGCCGCCGATCAGCGTGGCGCTCACCAGGTTGAAGCCCTCGCCGCTGCCGGCAAGGCTCACTGCGACGGTGGCCACGGCCGTGCCGCCGTAGATATCGCTCACGGTGTAGGTGAAGCTGTCGGTGCCGCTGTCCCCGCCTGTGCCGGTGTAGGTCACGTTGGTGCTGTCGGTGGCGACAGTGCCGTGGCTGCCCTGGGTCACGGCGGTGAGATGCAGCGTGGCCGCATCGCCCACATCAACGTCGGCCGGGGGATGTTTGCCGCCGATGACCGCCACGGTGGCGGGGCCGCCCCGTTTGCCGCCCATGGCGAAACCGCTGGCGGTGGGGGGCGTATTGACCACCTGCACCATGCGGTTGGTGCTGGGCAGGAAGTTGCCGTCGCTGATGTATTGGGCCGTGACGGTGTTCGAGCCGTGCGGCAGGAGCGCGGTGCTGTACGCCGCCTGGCCAGTGGCATCCAGGTAATTGGTCGCCGCGGGGATGCCGTTGGTGAGGAAGCACACTTGGTTGGTCGGAATGCCGCTGGCCGGCGCCACCGCGCCGACCGTGGCGGTGAAGGTGACGTTTGCGCCCGGCAGCGACGGGTTGGAACTGCTGACCACCACGTTGGTCGTGCTGGCGGCGGTTGGCTGCGGATCATTGAACACCGCAAACTCGCCGAAGGCAGTGAGGTTCGTCCAGAAGACGGTCACACTGTCGAAACCCGAGTTGCCCCAGTCCCAAGCTCCGTTGCGGTAACGGCCAATCTGCGGGTCGGGCAAGTTGGCGTGCGGCAGAACGAGGTCGGCGGCGAAGTCGCTGCCCACCGGGGTGATGGTCCAGTAGCTGTCCGTGGTGTTCGTGCCCGGCGCCTGCGGAGGGTTGGCGTCAATGCGGTCCACTTGGATGGCGGTGAGCGGGTTGCCGCCGGCCAGGTCCCCCACGATGATCGAGAGCCAATCCGACGTATCGCCCACCAGCAGCCCGGCCAGGCCAAAGATATACTCTCCGGTCCCGGTCACCGGCTGCGTCTTGCGGAGGACGCCGTGGTTGACCAGCGTGCCGTAAACCACGGCGTTGTCGTTGGTATCCGTCTCAATGAGCGTGGTGCCGGCGGCCACGGTGAGATTGTAAAACACCGTCGCGCCCAGCAGCGACAGGTTCTGCTCCCCGCCGCCGTCGAAGGTGATGCCGTAGTCGCCGCTTAACGCGCCGTTGTTGGTGAAGTTGCCGCTGACGGTGATGTCACTGGTCAGTTGCAGTTCGCCCGCGGCATCAATGAAGATGTCCTGATAATCGCTCGCACTGATGAGCTTGCCCTTGGTGAGGGTCAACTTCTTGCTCACGGTCAAATGGCTCGTCGAAGTCACCGTGTTGGCAGTGGCAGTTTTGTTTTCAGTGAGATTGTAGAAGTTGAGGGTGCCGGGGGCGGTGGCGGCCAGCACCTGGTCGGAGCCGCCCACCAGGGTCACCGTGCCGGTGCCGGGAGTGAAGGTGCTGTTGTTGGTGAAGTTGCCGCTCATTTGGAGCGTCGAGGCACCGGACACGGTGAGCGTGCCGGCAAGGGTGAGGTTCCGGATGGCAGCGGTGTCGCTGCCCAAGGTCACGGATTTGCCCAAGGGGATCACGACATCCTCCCCGGCGGCGGGCAGCGTGCCGCCCCAGGTGGCCGGGTCGCTCCACGAGCCGCTCTGCACCGCCGTGCGGACCACCGGCCCGAGGTTGGTCACCACCACGTCCACCGCCCCGGTCACGGAGAGGTAGTTGGTGGTGGCCCCGGGGGTGAACACCACGGATTGCGCGTTCGTTCCAACGGCGGGACGGTCGCCGGCACCGCAAAAGCAAAGCTGCCCGCCACCGAGGCGCTCCCGCCCGTGAGGGTGGAGGCCGAGAGCGCCTGTCCCGAGGTAATGGGGCTCGCCGCCAGCCAGGTCGTCACGCTCGGGGTGGCCTTGTTAACCGTCTGGGTCAGCGGGCTGTTGGTGCTCGCGCTGTAACTCCCGTCGCCGCTGTAAACCGCCGTGAGGCTGTGGCTGCCCACCGTGAGGGTGCTGTTGGTGTAGGTGGCCGTGCCGCTACTCAAGATGCCGGTGCCCAAGGTCGTCGCCCCGTCCTTGAACGTCACCGTGCCGCTAGCCGTGCTGGGCGAGAGGGTGGCGGTGAAGACCACGCTCGCCCCGTACGGCGACGGATTGGCCGAGGAGCCGAGCGTGGTGGTGGAACTCGCCAGCGGTCCGAACTGGTCGAAATACGCGGCCCGCCAGTTGCCGTCGAGGGCCGTGAAAGCGCCTCCGGCATAGGCGGTGGTGCCATCGGGCGAAAGCGCGAGGGCGTAGGCCGAGCTATTCGGGTTCGGGTTCCAGGTGGTGGCCGTTCCGGTCACGATGTCCAGCGCCGCGAGATAGTTGCGCGTCGTCGCCCCGTTGACGGTGTAGAAGTCTCCTCCGGCATAGACCGTCGAATCCGAAACGGCGAGGGCGCGGACGATGCCACCCACATTGGGATTCCAAGCCGTGGCGGCACCCGCCGAATCGAGCGCGGCGAGCCGGTTGCGCGTCTGCCCGCCGATGGTGGTGAACTCTCCCCCGGCATAGGTCGTCCAGCCCGAGACGGCGAGGGCGCGGACGATGCCGCCCGCATTGGGATTCCAGGTGGTGGGTGTGCCGGTCGTGGCGTCAATCGCGGCAATCCGGTTGCGCGTCTGCCCGCCAACAGTAGTGAATTGCCCCCCAGCACACACGGTGGAGCCGTCACCCGAAACCGCCAGGGCGTAAACGGTATTGTTCGCGTTAGGATCCCAAGCGGTGACGGCACCAGTCGCGGCCGTCACTGCGGCGAGCCGGTTGCGCGTTAGTCCGCCAAAGCTGCTGGAACCCGTGAACTCCCCCCCGACATAGACGGTGGTGCCATCACCCGAAACCGCCAGGGCGCGCACCGGGTAATAGACGACAAGGTCCGCCCAAGTCGCTAGGCCGGTCGTGGCATCGAGCGCGGCGAGCCGGCTGCGTGTCCCCCCGCCGATGCTGCCGAAATCGCCCCCGACATAGACTGTCGAGCCGGAAACTGCCAGACAGTAGATCTCACCGTTCGCATTGGGGTTCCAGGTGGTGGCGACACCCGTCGCGGCGTCGAGCGCGGCGATACGATTGCGGAGCACCCCGCCGAGGCTCGTGAAATCGCCGCCGGCATAAACCTTGGTGCCCGAAACCGCCAAGACATTGACATAGTTGCCGGCGTGCAGTTCCCACGAGGTGGCGAGGCCGGTTGCGGCTTCAAGCACAGCGAAGTAGTTGCGTGTCTGCCCACCGACGGTGCGGAAAGCGCCCCCGGCATAGACCTTCGTGCCCAAGACCGCGAGGGAATACACCGAACTACCAGCGTTCGGGTCCCAGGCGGTAGCGGTGCCGGTCGTGGCACCGAGCGCAGTGATACGGTTGCGCGGCGTCGTCCCGTTGATGGTGGTGAAAGACCCACCGGCATAGACGGTGGCGCCGTCGTCTGAAACCGCGAGGGCGTTGACCATATTATTTGCGTTGGGATCCCAAGCGGTGACGGTGCTCGTCGTGGTGTCAATCGCGGCGAGATGGCTGCGCGCCTGCCCGCCGATGCTGGTAAACCACCCCGCAGCATAGACCGTCGTGCCCACAACCGCCATGGCATCCACCGAGTTGTTCGCGGCCGGGTTCCAAGCCGTGGCGGCACCCGTGGTGGCCTCGAGCGCGGCGAAGCGGTTGCGCGAGGCACCACCGATGGTGCCAAAGTTGCCCCCGACATAGACCGTGGTACCCACCACCGCGAGGGAAACGACCATACTATCCGGATTGGGATTCCACGCGGTGGCAGCACCGGTCGCGGCGTCGAGCGCGGCCAGATTGCTGCGCCCCGCCCCGCCGATTTGCGTGAACTGCCCCCCGGCATAGATGGTGGTTCCGTCGCCCGAAACCGCGAGCGCCCTGACCGTATAGTTCGGGTTTGGATTCCAAGCGGCATCCACGGTACCGTCAGACTTGATGTGCGCCATGCCGTTGCGCGGGAACGAGCCGGCCTGCGTGAAATACCCGGCGACGTAATAGCCGCCCGAGCCGTCCGGCACGCAAGCTGTCACGCCGCCGTTCAGCTTGGGGAAGACGGCGGCGGGTAGCTGGGTCGCGGGGTCGAGGGGCACGCCGAAGCCTGTGTTAGGCCCGACGTAGGTGAAATTCCCGGCGAGATAAATTCTGTCGGCGGTGCGGACCACGGCGTTGACCGCGCCGTTGGCCACCCAAGTGGTCTCGCGCGGGAGGGAAGGCGGGTCAAAAGTGGCCACCGCCTTGGCGATGGCGAGCGTGCCGCTGGTCGAGCCACCGTAAGTGGCGTCGTTGACCGTCCCCACGACCGCGTAGTTGCCGACTGCCGTCGGGGCGGTGGCGGTGCCGTTATAGGTGAGGTTCACCGTCAACCCGACGGGGTCGGTGGTGGCGGTGGCCGCATGGGGCGACCCATCGTAGTTCTGGCTCAGGCTGCCCAGCGTGACGGTGGCGGCGGCACTGTAGTTGCCGACGGACGGCACCGTGGACGGGTCGGTAAAGACAAACGATCCCGGCACCGAGCCGGACCCGCCCGTCAAGGTCGAGCTGGTGAGTGCCTGACCATACGTGATGCTGCTGGCGGCAGGCAAGGTCGTTACGGAGGGGCTGGTCCGCGTATCGGTGGTGACGGTGAGGCGACCGGACGTAAGCGCGAAATAGGTGTTGTTCGTGCTAGAGGCGCTGGAACTGGTGGAACCCCAGGTGCCATTGATCCGGCCCAGTCCGCCCAGGGTGAGGCTGCCGACGCTGAGATTTTGCGCCGAGGCGATGCTCGCTTTGGCGCCCCCGGTGGTCGGGGCGATGCTGAGGTTGCCGGTGACGGACACGCCAGCCGGCATGGTCCCGGCCGTATTGATGATGAGGTTATTGTAGCTCACCGCCAGAAGCGTCTGTGCCCCAGTCCCCGTAGTTTTGTTGTAGTTCACCGTGCCCGTGCCGGCCGTAAAGCTCCCGCCCGTGTAGCTCGGGGAGCCACCGGTCAGGATCAGGGTGCTAGAGCCGCCTTCCACCGTGCCTGCTGTCATCGTCCAAGTGCTAGTGAAGGTGTGCGTCAGTCCCGTGCCGAGGTTGAGCGTGCCACCCGAGCCGTTTATGGTTAAGCCGACGCCATTGACATTACCGGTGAACGTGGCCGTGCCAGCCGTCTTGGTCATCGAGGTAAGACCAGTGGTGGTGAAACCACTGATATTTTGCGCGTCCGTGCCGCTGAGGATAATGGCGGAGCTGCCCGGCGTGAAGGTGCCGTTGTTCACGAACGAGCCGCTGAAGGTGATGGTGATGGTGGTGTCCGGCGTGAAGGTGCCGTTGTTCACGAACGAGCCGCCGAAGGTGATGGCACTTGCCTGGCACGTGCCGTCGTTCAACACGGCGCCATTAATCACCAGCGCTTTGTTATTGCCGTAGAGCCAGGCAGCCAGGTTGATGGTCAGTGGCGCATTGATCGTCTTATCCGCGCCGAGGAACACGCGTCGGGTATTGCTGTTGGCGATGATGACGCCGCCGCTGCCACTCCAGGTCGCCGGAAACTCAATGCCCGTCGTCTGGTCCCGCTCACTTGATTTGTATTGCAGCGTGGCCGCCGCGCCGTAGGTCGGGGCGGTCCCCGTGGTCGTGGCCATGCCTTCGATTGAGAGAATGCCGTTGACGGTAGCGCCGGTGAGGTCTTGAGCATATTTACCCGCACCCAGGCTGATAAGCGTGAGGTTGTTGTAGGTGACGGCGACGGCATTGGTGCCACCGTACCTCACCGTGCCCGTGCCGGCCGTGAAGCTGCCGCCGGTCCCGGTAATGACGCCAAGGGTCAGAGTGCTGGAGCCACCCTCCAGCGTGCCGGCGGTTCGGATCCAGCCGTCGAAGGTGTGGGTTCGCCCGATGCCCAGGTTTAGCGTGCCGCCCACACCGTTGATCGTCAGATTGGCGGAGCTCACGTTGCCCGTGAAGGTGGCGGTGCCGCCCGTCTTGGCCATTGTGACCGTGGTCGAATTGGTGAAGCCATCAATGCTTTGATCGCCCGTGCCGCTGAGGGTGAAGGAACCGCCGTTCATGGTGAAAGCGCCGTCGTTCACAAAACTGCCGCTGAGGGTGATAGCGGACATGTTTGCGGCAAAGGTGCCGTAGTTCGCGAAGAGTCCGCTCGCGGTCACCGCGTAGTTGAAGCCGGCGCGAGTATTCAGCGTGGCACCCGGATTGATGGTGAGCGGCGCATTGATCGTCTTCGCGACACTGAGGGTCACCGTGCCGTTGGTGTTCGCGATGATAACGCCCCCACTGCCGCTCCAGGTTCCCGGGAACTCCGTGCCCGTCGTCTGCGCGCCACTGCCAGCGTATCGCAGCGTGGCGTTCGCGCCGTAGGTCGGGGCCGTCCCGGACCCATAGGCCGTGCCCTCGCACGAAAGGATGCCGTTGACGGTGGCGCCGGTGGTCCGCTTGAAATCTTGGCCCGAGAGGGTGAGGTTCCAAAACGTGTACGCCCCATTGGTCTGCCCCAACACTGACACCCCGTTGAAATTCACGGTGCCGGTCCCCGCAGTAAACGTCCCGGCCGTGCCGCTCAGGAAGCCACCGCCCACGTTCAAAGTTCCCGCGCCTGAAAAGACAATCAGGGAATCAATGCCGGCGGAAGTGATGTTGCCTGGAATGGTGGCAGTCCCGAATGGC
>SESF01001064.1_pt1 | contig 21742 bp, 32 predicted proteins | sample 3171521 | NCBI WGS metagenome assembly SESF01 (sample SAMN10866945, study PRJNA518727) | freshwater metagenome | biome: subpolar coniferous forest; feature: holomictic lake; material: water; isolation source: holomictic Lake 227, 6 m and 8 m depth | place: Canada: near Kenora, Ontario | collected...
CGCTTAGATAAGGCTCAATAAGACCGGGTTCTTCCGCAAAGTCGGGGGCAAAGTTGGGCCATCCGGCGACCTCGGCTTGGGTCTGGCGCTGGGCCCCCGGCTTTGCCCACGCGCCAAAACCATGAAGCACACGAACAGCGGGGCGTTTTGGCCCCTCGCTACTGGTGTCGGCTGCTGCCAGCCGGACCGTCCAGGCTGTCCCCGCGGGCACACCGTAGCCTCGAATAGCGCGTAGTTATCACATAACATACGTGAACGCAGTCACTTGCGTTTCCTGACGCCGGGCACCTTGCGCAAGATGGTTTTGAGGGTCAGCGTCTGCATGCGCTCCAGGAGCTTTTGGGTGAGGCGGTTGTTGCGGATGGCTTGGGCCAGCAGGAGATATTGCGGCCGCGAGAGGGCGACGCAGACCGTTTTGCCCTTCAGCTTGCACGTCCACAGATAATAGGGTCCCTGCGGACCTTGCTGCGCCTCAATGAGTCCCGAACCCACGATTTCCGCCAAGGCAAACGCTTGGGCCCCTACGACCGGCGGGTCACCTGGCACAAGCCCGAACGCAAACGCAAAACCGCCACCCGCAGACTCTGGAGCGCCTTGCCCGCCCAGATCCCCTTGCGCCTGATTCGCTATCCGGTCTGTATCCCCGGCTTTCGTCCCAAGTACATCGTTTCTGTCACCACCCTGCTCGATCCGGTCGCCTACCCCGCCGCCGAATTGGCCCAACTCTACGCGCGGCGCTGGTCGGTCGAGCTGTTCTTCCGGCACATCAAAACCACCATGCAAATGGACCTGCTCCGTTGTCTGAGCCCGGCCCTGCGCCACCGCGAAGTGCTCCTGCATCTCATCGCCTACAACCTGATCCGCGGAATCATGGCCGAAGCCGCTGGCATTTATGATCAGGATGTGGCTCGCCTCAGCTTCAAGACCTCGGGGCAGACCGTGCGCCACTTCAGCCAAGTGATCGCTCAAGCCTCCAGCCGCCGCAAAGCCCTGCAATTGACCAATGATCTGCTCCAAACTCTGGCCCAAGGGCTGGTGCCGGACCGTCCCGGTCGAGCAGAACCGCGCGTCATCAAACGCCGCCACAGGCGTTACTCGTTGATGACCCGGCCCCGTAACCACTGGAAAGCCCACCTGCGCTCTCGCAAAACCACCAAAAATCAAAGGGCTTAACTACGCGCCATTCCAGGCTACCCCTGCAAGGTCATCTATGAAGGAGGGCATCGGCGCTGGGGAATTGAAAACCAAGCGTTCAATGAACTGACGCAGTTCTATCATTTGGAGCATTGCTACCATCACGAGCCAGTCGCCATGCTGGCGCAGATGCTGATTTCAATCCTGGGCTTTGTGCTCTTTAGCGCCTACGCGCTGCGGCACAGCCAGCCATTTCGATTGGGACAGGTGACGCTCAAGGAACTGGCTCACGACTTGGATTTAGCCTTGGAACAGGAATTGCGCTGGGAGTTGTGGTTCGCCAGCGGGTGAAGCCAACCAGGGGGTGGTGCTTTCGGGACGCTGCTCTTTGCAAATTTGCCGGATCAAAAAAGAGGGTTGGGGGTCTACGGGAGAGGGGTTGTCCCATGAAGCCCCCGAAGACCTGGCATTCAAACTTCGAGGAGTTGAGATGCGAGAAAAACGTCGTGCCCCGGACGGAACGCGGTCACGCGAGCCACCTTACGAAATTTCTGTCCTGACAGCGAGTCACTTGACCGCGCATTAAAGCCGCTTTAGGGTTGCGGGGCCGTGAACCGAACCCGCGCTTGGAATCGTTGCGCCTCTGCGGGACAGCGGTCAAAACAACCTAAATACAAACAGAGAACATGAATAAATATCTAGTCGAATCCATCGGGACATTCTTCCTCGTCTTCACCGTAGGAATGTGCGTCATCAAACCGGACGTCGGCAATTTCGCCCCGTTAGCCATCGGGTCGGCGCTGATGGTGATGGTGTATGCCGGCGGCCACATTTCGGGCGGCCACTACAACCCGGCGGTAACCCTCGCGGTGTGGCTCCGCGGCAAGTGCGCCACCGCAGAAGTGCCCGGCTATATGGCAGCGCAAGTGGCGGGGGGCGTTCTGGCGGCCGTGGCAGCGCTCTACCTGAAGGGCAACCCCGAAGCCACCCCGGGCGACCTCAAGATTGTCCCGTCCTTGCTCGCGGAGTTCCTCGGCACCTTTGCGCTTTGCTGGGTGGTGCTGAATACTGCGACGGCTAAAGCCACGGGCGGCAACTCAAATTACGGCCTCGCTATCGGCTTCACGGTCATGGTGATGGCCTTCGCCGTCGGCGGCATCTCCGGCGGCGCTTTTAATCCCGCCGTGGCCATCGGCGTGACGGTAATGCACCTGGTGAAAGGCGCGAACTTGTGGATTCACCTGGTGGCCGACTTCGCCGGTGGCGCGGCTGCGGCGATGGCTTTCAAGGCGTTGAGCAGCGAAGATCGGGCTGGGTAAGCTATCTCGGGTCTTGGGTTTGTCTCACTGGGGGCGGACGAATTACCTCAGGTGCGGAAAGCATTAGGCCACCGGCTGGGCATCGCAAACGAGCCTCGGACCGGCGAGCAAGGGTCGCTCACGACTTTGCTTGGGGCGGCACCGCTTGCCCGCGTGGCACAGCAATGGCGGGGTCCGGCCGCCACGAGTGTTCCTGCCGATCAATGACAATGGGCGAATCCGGACTCGGGGAGCCGGGGTTTCGTGTCAAGCGATTAGCTCGGGAGGGCGAGCGAGGGTAGCGCGCGGACGCACGCCTGCTGGAGCCCGGCCGTCCTCATCTGCAGCACGTCATCACGCAATTGAGGCTCGGCCTCAGCGCGGGCATGCGACCGTCGGTGCCGCTGCGTCGGAGGCCAGTCGCGCTCCGGGCGCGTCGCGAGGACACTCGCATCCCTTCTGGGGGGCGGTTTTTGGCACTGAAATATATTTGCAAATACCTATTGCGCTTAGAATTGGCTTTGCTATATTCCTAGCTCCGTTTGCTCCTGTAGGGCACGGACAGCATAACCTGCGGAACCGATAACTGACCACCCGACTGGGGGCAGGAATAATGGCTTCGCTCTCCAAGTAGCTGACTTGGGAATTGTTATTGATTTATGCCAGTACAGACATTTAGACCGCTGACGCCGTCCACGCGATACATCGCGTATGCGGATTACAGCGACATTACGAAGACCAAGCCAGAGAAAAGACTGGTCGAGACGCGCAAGCGTACCGGCGGGCGTAATGTATATGGCCGTGTCACGGCCCGGGGCATCGGCGGCGGCCACAAGCAGAAGATTCGCTTGGTGGATTTCAAGCGGAGCAAGCATGGGGTCGAGGCCACGGTGATAGCCATTGAGTACGATCCGCGTCGCAGTGCCCGACTGGCCTTGCTGGAATACAAGGACGGCGAAAAGACTTACATCATCGCTCCGAGCGGCCTGCAGGTCGGCGTGAAGCTGATGAGCGGGCCCACAGCTCCGGCAGAACTGGGCAACAGCCTGCCCCTGCGGACGGTCCCAGTCGGCCTACCGATTCATAACATTGAGATCATTCCTGGACGGGGGGCGCAAATGGTGCGCTCGGCGGGCGGTTCGGCAACGCTGATGTCACGCGATGAGGGCTACGCGCAGATTCGCCTGCCCTCCGGAGAAATTCGGCGCGTAAACGAGAATTGCTACGCCACCATTGGCCAGGTCGGCAACAGCGAACACGAGAACGTGGTCCTGGGCAAGGCGGGCCGTTCCCGGCACTTGGGCATCCGGCCGATCAACCGTGGCGTAACGCGTAACCCGGTGGACCATCCGAACGGCGGTGGCCAAGGCAAATCGAAGTCCGGCGGTGGCTGGCAACAGCTTACGTCGCCGTGGGGTCTGCTGGCTAAAGGCTATCGGACGCGTAACAAGAAAAAACACTCAAACCGGTTTATCCTGGTGCGGCGCGACGGCCGGCCCATGAAGAACGTATGATGACACACGGATTGACTCCATCACTGCATTTCTGACCTATGGGACGCTCAATCAAAAAAGGCCCGTTCATTGACGGGCATTTGCTGGAGAAGATCACGAAGGCGAAGGCGACCATGTCTAAGACGCCGATCAAGACTTGGTCGCGGCGTTCGATGATCACGCCGGATTTCGTCGGCCTGACCTTCACCGTGCATAATGGCAAGGTCTTTAACCCGGTGTTCGTGACCGAGAATATGGTCGGCCATCGGCTCGGCGAATTCTCGCCGACGCGGACGTTCAAGAAGCACGGTGCGCATACGGCCAAAGCCGAAGCGAAGTAACGATATGCAAGTTTTCGCCATCACCAAGAACGTACACATGTCCGCGCAGAAAATGCGCGAAGTCGTGCGCCAAATCCAGGGAATGCCCGCCGCGCACGCGCAGGCCGTCCTCGCGGTCGTGCCGCGCAAAGGTGCCCGGTTTGTCGCCAAAACGCTCAAATCGGCGATCGCCAACGCCGAGGACCTCAAAGAGCATAAGAAAGAATATAATGGCATGAGAACTGACCGCCTGATCGTCAAAGAAGCTCTAGCGCAGACCGCCTCCACCCTCCGGCGGTTCACGCCCAAAGCCCGCGGCTCGGCTGGTCCGATCCTCAAACGTAACTGCCACATCAAGATTGTATTGTCAGACGAATAAGGTATGGGCCAAAAAACTAATCCAATCGGTCTCCGCGTCTCCGTCAACCACGATTGGCGGTCTAAATGGTACGCAGGCAAGAAGGAATTCGGCAAGCTGCTCACCGAAGACCGCAACATTCGCGAGCTGTTAAAGAAGAAACTTGAATCGGCGTCGGTGCCGCAGATCCACATCGAGCGAGCCGCCAGCCGGTGCCGGATTACCATCCTGACCGCTCGGCCGGGCATCGTGATCGGGCGCAAGGGCGCGGAAATCGACAAGCTCAAGGAAGAACTGAGCAAGATGACCGGAAAAGAGATTTACGTGGACATCGTCGAGGTCAAAACGCCGGAGACTGACGCGCAGCTCGTGGCGGAGAATGTCGCGCTGCAATTGGAGCGCCGCGTCTCGTTCCGCCGGGCGATGAAGAAGGCCCTGCAGACCGCGAAGGATTTCGGCGCCGAAGGGATTAAGATCCGTTGCGCCGGCCGACTGGGCGGCGCGGAACTGGCGCGCGTCGAGCAGTATCACTGGGGACGGGTGCCGCTGCACACTCTGCGCGCGAACATCGATTACGGGTTTGCCGAGGCCAAGACGGTCTATGGCAAGCTGGGAATTAAATGCTGGATCTGCAAGGGCGACACCAAGCCACAAGCCCCGCAGACGCAGCCCGCCGTGGCCGCGAATTGAGATTTGGATAGAAAGACTTTACTATGCCCTTGATACCCGATAGAGTAAAGTACCGCAAGATGCACCGCGGCAACCGCGCCGGTCTGGCGATGCGGGGCCACAAGGTGTCGTTCGGCGAGTACGGGTTAATGGCGCTGCAACGCTGCTGGCTGGACACCAAGCAGATCGAGGCCGCCCGTGTCGCCATCGCGCGTAATATGAAGCGCCACGGGAAGATGTGGATTCGCGTATTTCCGCAAAAGTCCTTCACCAAGAAGCCCTTGGAAACGCGAATGGGTAAAGGCAAAGGTCCGCTGGAGTCTTGGGTCGCGGTGATCCGCCCAGCAAACGTGCTTTTCGAAGTGGACGGTGTTACGGAAGCCGTCGCACGCGAGTCGTTGCGCCTGGCGGCCACGAAGCTGCCGATCAAGACGAAGTTCATCTCGCGGCATCATATGGGTTAGGCAGGCAGCCCCGAAGACCTTAATCATGAAGAAGACGCAACGGAAAGAAATTCAGGAAAAGACGCTGGCAGAGCTGGTGGCCGATGGCCGGAACTGGCGTCAGGAGATATTCAATCTGCGATTGCAGCAGGCCAGCGCTCAGCTCGAGAAGCCGGCGCGCCTGCGTACTTTGCGCCGTGACATCGCGCGCATTGAAACCCGCATTTCACAACTGCGCCGCAAGGCGGCATAGATTTTTTGTATGGCTGAAACCACCACCATTTCCGAAGCCGCCCGCGCCAAACGCAAAGAGCGTGTGGGCGAAGTCATCTCCAACAAGATGACCAAGACCATCATTGTGCGGATCCAGCGGCGCTTTCCCCACCCGACGTACAAGAAAGTCGTCACCGGCTACAAGAAGCTCTATGCGCACGACGAGAAGGGCGAGGCCAAAGTGGGCGATCATGTGCGGCTGGAAGAAACCCGCCCGCTCTCCAAGACCAAGCGGTGGCGTCTGGTTGAAATCGTGGAACGCGGCTCGGGCGTGGCTCGCGTCGCAGTCTAATGCGACCCGGAACCGATCACCAGCTACTCAATAGTTCTTATGTTACAGGTACGTTCAATATTAGACGTGGCAGACAACACCGGCGCGAAACGGGCAGCCGCAATCGGAGTGCTCGGCCGTAACCAGTATTACGCCCGTGTGGGAGACATCATCAAAGCCCATATTAAAGAGGCGGCGCCCGATGGCACCGTTAAGAAGGGCGAAGTGGTGGATGCCGTCGTGGTGCGAACCCGCCAGGTGATCCGCCGCAGTGATGGCTCGTATCTCCGCTTCGACAGCAACGCCATTGTCCTGATTGACAAAGAGCTCAACCCGCGCGGCACGCGCATTTTTGGCCCGGTCGCACGCGAACTCCGGGACAAGAAGTTCATGAAGATCGTCTCACTCGCGCCGGAGGTCATCTGACTCAACGAATTCCAGTTATGCGCACATTTCATGTAAAAAAGGGCGAGGAAGCGGTGATTATTGCCGGCGCGGACAAAGGTAAGCGCGGCCGGATAATTACCGTCATTGGGAAGAAGCAACGAGTTATCATCGAGGGCGCGCATATGATTAAGAAGCACATGCGCAAGAGCCAACAATACCCTCAGGGTCAGATCGTCGAACGCGAGGGCTCCATTCATATCTCGAATGTGATGAAAGCCGAGGAATTCGACGCGCGGGCCGCACGGCATGCAGCGCCGTCGCTAGCACCAGCCAAAGCGTAAACCTGTGATGGCGACCAGAATTTACTATTTCGATTTGAGCAAACGCTCCGGCAAAATCCGGAAGACAGCGAAATGAAAGCTAGACTTTACGAAAGATACGTTAAAGAAGTGGTGCCAGTGCTGAAAGAAAAGCACAATTACACCAACCTTCACCAGATACCACAGATCAAGAAGATCGTGGTGAACATGGGCGTGAGCGCCTCGCTCGAGAAGAGCGCAATGGACGACGCGGCCAAAGACTTGGCGCTGATTACCGGCCGCAAGCCGGTTACCAGCAAATCGCGTCATAACATCGCCAATTTCAAGCTGCGCGAAGGCGTGCCGATCGGATGTCGGGTGACGCTGCGCCGCGATGCGATGTACGAGTTCTTCGATCGGCTCATCGCCACGGCGCTGCCTCGGATTCGCGATTTTCGTGGCCTCTCGCCTCGGTCCTTCGACGGCCGAGGAAACTATTCGCTGGGTGTGGCGGACCAGACGATTTTCCCGGAGATTGACTTGGACAAGATCAAACGTCAGCAGGGCATGGACATCACGATAGTGACCAGCGCGCGGAGCGACCAAGAGGCGCTGGACTTATTGAAGCTGATGGGGATGCCTTTCGCCGAGGCAAAACAACCAACCAAGAAAACCGAAAGCGCAGTGAAGCCGGTTCAAGCACAGTAATTTCTTATGGCTAAGATGGCATGGATTGAACGCAACAAGAGAAAGGCCGAAACGGTCAAGAAGTACGCCGCTATTCGGGCCGAGTTGAAAGCCAAACGCGATTATGCTGGTTTGGCCAACCTCCCGCGAGACGCCAGCCCCTCCCGACTGGTCAACCGCTGTTCGATGAGCGGCCGCCGTCACGGCTACCTCCGCAAGTTCGGCTGCTCGCGCATGACATTCCGTGAGGGCGCCCTGAACGGCCTGATCCCGGGTGTGACCAAAGCCAGTTGGTAATACTATGAACGATCCGATTTCCGACATGTTGACCAGGATCCGCAACGCCAACCGTGCGCTGCTCCCGAACGTCGAACTACCTCACTCCCAAATCAAGGAGAGCATCGCAGGCATCCTTAAGCGGGAAGGCTACATCGCCGACTTTAGCGTGGAGGGCAAGCTGCCCAAGACGATCAAGCTGAAGTTGAAGTACCAGGGCAAGAAGAGCATCATCGAAGGGCTCCGCCGAGTGAGCACGCCTGGTCTGCGCCGCTACGTGGGTGCCACGAAAATACCGCGCGTTCGCGGTGGCTTGGGCGTGGCGGTCCTCTCGACCTCCGAAGGCCTGGTGACCGACGTTCAGGCGCGCAAGCGAAACCTTGGTGGCGAGCTGATTTGTTACGTCTGGTGAGAAAATGAAGCGGAGTTTTGAAACATCTAAGCGGGCGAGCAAGGCTGTTCAGCAGCCAACCGTCGGCCTATTGGGGCAATTCTCCTTAGCAGTTTGATTTTATGTCACGAATTGGAAAGCAACCGATCGCTATCCCTCCCAAAGTGAAGGTGGAGGTCAAAGGCCAGAAGATTTCTGTTGAGGGTCCGAAGGGCAAGCTCGACTGGGATCTGCCGCGCCGCACCAGTCTCAAAGTGGAGAATGGCAACATCTTGGTCAGCCGCGATGGCGATGACTCGGACGCTAGGGCATTGCATGGCCTCAGCCGCGCTCTGGTCAACAACATGGTCCGCGGCGTCACCGATGGTTTTGTCAAGAAGCTTGAGATTCAGGGTGTCGGCTTTAAGGCCGCCGTTGTGGGCAGCAACGTGAACATGGTCTTGGGCTTTTCGCACCCGATCGTCTATGCGATACCCGCGCAGATCAAAGTTACAGTGGAAGAAAACACCAAGATTACGATCGAAGGCCCCGACCGGCAGGTGGTAGGTCAGGTGGCGTCGGAGCTGCGCAGCTTCTACCCGCCTGAACCCTATAAGGGCAAGGGCGTACGCTACTCCGATGAACGCGTGATCCGCAAGGAGGGCAAGACGGTGCAGTAACGCGTGGCCCCCAAGCGGTGGGACACGAGCACTTGAGATTTTATTAGCTCACGGCCAAATCCGTGAGGAATTGCGATGAGAACTGAACAAAAACAAAAATTGGCGATCCGCCGCCGCTGGCGTATCCGCCAAAAAGTCAGCGGCACGAACGGTCGCCCCCGCATGAGCGTCTGCTTCACCAACAAGAACATCCACGTCCAATTCATCGATGATGAGGCGGGGCGGACGTTGGCAGCGACTTCAACCAAGAGCAAGGCAACGCCGGACCGGGACAAGCTTGCCGCCAACGCGGTGAGCGCCAAGACGATCGGCACCCTGGCGGCGCAGACAGCCCTAGCCAAGGGGATCAAACAAGTGGTTTTTGACCGCGGCGGCGCGCGATATCATGGCAAGGTGAAAGCCTTGGCCGACGCAGCGCGTGAAGCAGGTCTCCAATTCTAACGTATAATGGAAACAAACTCTGTTCCTGAACCAACCAAAGTAGGGGGCGTCGAACCCCGAGTAGGGGGCGGCGAATCCCGACCAGGAGGCGGCGAATCCCGATCTCCGCGCGGACCGGGTCGCGGGCGGCGCAGCCGGCCTGAGCCAGAACCAACTTACGACGCGCAGTCCGGACAGGAACTGGTTGAGAAGGTGGTCTTCATCAATCGTTCTGCCAAAGTCGTCAAAGGCGGACGCCGATTCAATTTCAGCGCACTCATTGTTGTTGGCGACAAGCATGGCCGTGTGGGAGTTGGGCTAGGCAAGGCCGGCGAAGTGGCTGATGCTATTCGCAAAGGCGGCGAAATAGCCCGTTCCCAAATGGTCGGGGTGTCGCTCAAGGATGCGACCATCCCCCACGAGATCTTCTCGCATTATTGCGGTGCAAAGGTGCTGCTGCGACCGGCATCCCCCGGCACGGGCATCATTGCGGGCAAAACCGTCCGCGCTGTCCTCGAATCAGCCGGCGTGAAAGACGTCCTGACCAAATCGCTCGGTTCCAAGAACGCGGCGAACGTCGTCAAGGCTACGCTGCAGGGGCTCCTGAGCCTTCGCCTGCGCGAAGATATTTACCATGGCCGCGGTTTGGAGATTAAGAAGGTGCCAGCCCCGAAGGCACCCGAGGCTACTCCCCTACCCTCTTCACCACCACCTGCGGCTGCACCCACAGCTTAGTACATTATGCGATTACACGACCTTAAACCTCGTCCAGGCGCCAAGCACCGTCGTAAACGGTTGGGCCAGGGTGAAGCCAGCGGCCACGGCAAAACGAGCGGCCGCGGCGGCAAGGGCCAAACCGCCCGCTCCGGCAGTTCGATCCGAATCGGATTCGAGGGCGGACAGATGCCTTTGATCCGACGCATCCCCAAACGCGGCTTCAACAACAAGCGACATACCATTAGCTACCTGCCGGTGAACCTCGAAGAGCTTAACTGCTTCGATGACGGCACGCGCGTGGACGAAGCGGTCTTGCGGAGTGCAGGGCTGGCCAACGGTCGCGCGGCCGGGGTCAAGATTCTCGGAGATGGGGATCTGACCAAGAAGCTCACCGTGAGCGCACACGCGTTTAGCGCCTCGGCGCGGGCCAAGATCGAGGCCAAGGGTGGGATCTGTGAACTTATCACCGCCAAGCAAGCCGAGCCTGCCAAGCCCTAGAGTGACCGTGCGCCTCCATTCATCAACATACCACCTCGCGTTCCAGGCATCGACCTTGGAAGTAGGCGGTTCGAATTGGGCGCGCTCGGCATCGCTCTGTTTTCGGATCTCAGATATCAGACTCTAATACGACCATGTTTGCTGCGATCTATAATACCTTCCTGAATTGCTTCAAGATTCCGGAACTCAAGTCCCGGCTCTTGTTCACGCTGGTGGTGCTCGCCATCTGCCGCCTGGAGGCGGTCGTGCGCATCCCGGGCCTGAACGGTACTGTCCTTCAAACCTACTTCGCCAGCAAGGCCGGCACTGCCAGCGGGTCACTGCTGGGGATGTACAGTATGTTCACTGGCGGCGCCCTAGAGCATTGCGCGGTCGGGGCCTTGGGCATCATGCCCTATATTAGCGCGACGATCATCATTCAACTGCTGACCGCGGTCATCCCCACTTTGAGCAAACTGGCCCGTGAGGAAGGCGGTCGAACCAAGATTATTCAGTACGGACGTTACCTCACAGTGCTGTTGTGCCTCGGACAGGGTATGGTCATGGCCATTGGGTGGGAAAACCCGGAAAAGCTCTTCCAGGGGTGGAATACGGCGGATCGGTTGGTGCTCTACTCGGACTCTCATATTTGGTTTTACCGCCTCCAAACGCTGCTAATGCTGACAACGGGCACGATGCTGCTGATGTGGCTGGGCGAACAGATTACCGAGCGCGGCATTGGTAACGGCGTTTCACTCGTTATCACTATCGGCATCTTGGCGCGCCTGCCCCAGGCGGCAATGGCCCTGAAAGACATGTTCCTCCCCGACGCCGGTATCGAAGCCCGGTTCAACCTCGGACATGCCATTGCCTTGCTGTTATTGCTCGCCGGTGTGATCGCTGGCGTTATAGCTATCACGCAGGCGCAGCGGAAAGTCCCAGTACAATACGCCCAGCGGGCGGTTGGCCGAAAAGTGTATTCGGGCGGCACCTCGTTCATGCCGTTGCGGGTTAACTACTCGGGTGTTATGCCCATCATCTTTGCCCAGGCGATTCTGATGTTCCCTCAGAAGATTTTCCAGACGCTCGGTCAGACTTTCAATGTGAAGTTCTTCATGGAGATTGCCCGCGCGCTCAATGAGGGAGCGATTCTGTATATGTCGATCTACGCGTTGATGATCCTTTTCTTCTCCTACTTCTGGGTGGCGACCCAGTTCAACGAATTGCAGATCGCCGATGATCTGAAGAAAAACGGCGGTTACATACCCGGCGTGCGCCCAGGACAGGCGACAAGCGATTACTTGCACAACGCCATGAGTCGAATCACTCTGGCAGGCGCTGTGTTTCTGACCATCATTGCCTTGATTCCGATTTGGCTCGCTCGGGAAATGCAGATTCCCTATGCGGTAGCCACGTTCTTTGGCGGTACCAGCATGCTGATCCTCGTCGGCGTGATGTTGGACACCATGCGCCAGATGGAGACGCACCTCCTGATGCGCCATTACGACGGCTTCCTGAAGAAGGGGAAGCTCCGGGGCCGGTTCTGATGATCGTTCTCAAGAGCGAGCGAGACTTGGAAGCGATGCGACCGGCTTGTGCCTTGGCCGGCACTGTGTTGGACGAAATTGCGGCCTTTGTTCAGCCGGGCGCGACCACCCGGGATGTGGACGAGTTTGCGGCCTCGCGGATCAAGCATTTTGGGGCCAAGAGTGCCTTTTTGGGTTATCGCAAGTATCCGTGTCAGATCTGCATCTCAGTCAATGAACAGGTCGTTCACGGTCTCGCCGGACCGCGAGTGCTGCGGATGGGCGACATCGTAAGTCTGGATGTTGGCGTTATTTACAACGGGTTCATTGGGGATACGGCGCGGACGGTTGCCGTCGGCGGCTGTGATGTGCCAGCTCAGAAGCTGATGGATGTGACCGAGAAGGCTCTTTACGAGGGCATCGCCCAGGCATTGCCCGGCGGTCGGGTAGTTGATATTTCCCGGGCCATACAGAATTATGTAGAGGGTAACGGGTTCAGCACCGTGCGTGAATTTGTTGGTCACGGCGTGGGACGGACGATGCACGAAGAGCCACAGGTGCCGAACTTCGTGGATGGCAAGCCTTCGCCAAAGTTGCGGCCGGGAATGACTCTGGCGATTGAGCCCATGGTTAACTCCGGCTTGCCGGGTGTAAAAATCTTGAATGATGGCTGGACAGTTGTCACTCAGGATGGTTCACTGTCCGCCCATTTTGAGCATACGGTGTTAATCACCGAGTCTGAGCCGGAGATTCTGACATGGCCCGAGAAGGTGCCATCGAAGTTGAAGGTGTCGTAGTTGAAGTTCTGCCGAACCTGATGTATCGGGTGGAATTGGCTAATGGACACCGGTTATTGGCGTTTGTGCGCGGCAAAGCGCGTTCGAGCTTTGCCCAATTGGCGCCAGGACATAAAGTCCGGTTGGAATTGTCGCCCTGCGATTTATCGGTGGGGCGTATTGTTGCGAACACGAAAACGATCTAATTATGAAAGTCCGAGCGTCAGTTAAAAAGCTTTGCGAGAATTGTAAGATCATTCGCCGCAAAGGCATCATTCGGGTGATCTGTACCAACCCCCGCCATAAGCAGCGGCAGGGCTGATTCGTCGTCCGCACAACCCGTCTAACCTATTTAAGAATATATGGCTCGTATCATTGGCGTGGAAGTTCCACCGAATAAGCGCATCGATATCGCGCTTCGCTACATCTATGGCATTGGCCCTACCAACGCCAAGGAAGTCTTGGTCAGGGCAAAGATTGATCCCTCTATCCGGGCCAAGGATCTGACCGAGCAACAGCTCTCGCAAATTGTCCACGCCATTCAAGATGGCAAGTATGTCATCGAAGGCGATCTCCGCCGCGAGATTGGCATGAACCTCAAGCGCCTGCAGGGCATCAAGTGTTATCGCGGCATTCGCCACCTGCGCGGGCTGCCGGTTCGCGGACAGCGCACCCAGACCAACGCCCGCACCCGCAAGGGCCCGCGCAAGACCGTCGGCGTCGTTCGCAGCCCAACCGCCAAGACCGGCATCCATTGATCCTTCAGCAACTAATTTCACCAACTCCCAACGTCTCTAACTAGCTCATGACCGACGAAGCAAAAAAGAAGCCCGCTCCTAAGAAGGAAGGCAAACCCGCGAGCAAACCAGAAGGTGCCGCTGACAAACCCGCTGGCAAACCCGAGGGTGAGGCGCCGCCGGCCAAGGCCTCGAAGAAGACTGCTGCTCCGGGAGCCGAAGGTGCCGCTCCTGCTACCGATGCCGCCAAGCCCGCCGAGGGCACAGCAATCGTGGCTGCGACTGCGGCCCCGACTGCGGCCGAGTTGCTCGCAGACGATCTTGCCGGCAAGAAGATTGTCAAGGCCAAGGGCTCGAAGAACATCGTCAGCGGCATCGCTAACATTCTGGCGACCTTCAACAATACGATCGTCAGCATCACGGACGCGCAGGGTCATGTCATTGGCTGGTCAAGCGCCGGGCGCGTTGGGTTCAAAGGCTCGCGCAAGAGCACCGCCTACGCCGCCCAGCAGGTAGCCCAGGATGCCGCCCGCCAGGCCATGTCTCACGGCATGCGCGAGGTCGAAGTGCGGGTCAAAGGCCCTGGTTCCGGCCGGGAATCCGCCATCCGCGCCTTTCAGGCGATTGGCATGGAAATCACCACGATCAAGGACGTGACTCCTGTGCCGCACAATGGCTGCCGCCCGCGCAAGAAACGCCGCGTCTAACCCTCAACCGATAACGTTTAACTACCTGATTTAGAAAATGGCTCGCTATACTGGTCCCCGCGTTCGCATCAGTCGCCGCTTTGGTGTTCCGATCTTTGGCCCGTCAAAGTATCTCGAACGCCGCAATTACGGCCCTGGCATGCATGGCCCGAAATCACGGCGCAAACACACCGATTACGGCTTGGGTCTGATCGAGAAACAGAAGCTCCGTTATTATTACGGTTTGATGGAGCGCCAGTTCCGTGGCGTTTACGAACGCGCTCTGCGGCGCCGTGGCGTTACCGGCGAGCAGATGTTGCAAATTCTCGAGACCCGGCTGGACAACGTCGTTTACCACCTGGGTTTTGCCAATACCCGGGCGGCCGCCCGCCAGTTGGTGGCGCATGGCCACGTAAAGGTCAATGGCCGAAAAGTAAACATTCCCTCGTTCGCTCTCAAGGTGAACGAAAGCGTTGAAATCAAGAATTCCAATGCCGCACGCCAGTTGGCCACTAAGAATCTCGAAAGCGCCGCCAGCCGCGTCGTGCCCGATTGGCTCTCGTTGGACAAAGAGGCCCTCAAAGGCGTCGTCATGCGCATCCCTACCCGTGACGAGATTCAGCCGATTGCCAACGAACAAGCTGTCGTCGAATTTTATTCCCGCTAAACCAATGAAACCTGGATTGGTGGACGGACGGATGGATGCCAAGGCGCTCGACGCCTGGAGCATCACTCCCCTGCCCCATTAATCCGTAGCAATTATATGGACTCCTTCGGCCACTGGGAATAATGGCCAGAGGGGTCAGATTGAAATTGTTGAAAGGAAACTATGCCAGTACGTCTAGGACGATTTGAAATGCCCAAGCGGTTGACAAGAGAAGATGCAACCGCCTCTGGAATCTACGCCAAGTTCATTGCCGAGCCGTTTGAGACCGGTTACGGCCATACCGTCGGAAACTCACTCCGCCGCGTGCTCCTCTCCTCCTTGGAAGGTGCCGCCATCACCTCCATCAAGATTGACGGCGCGATGCACGAGTTTGCCACCATTGACGGGGTGGTGGAAGATGTCACGGACATCGTCCTCAATCTGAAGAAAGTCCTGCTCAAGGCGCATTCGCGTGATACTCAGATGCTCTTGCTCTCCGTTAACAAAGAGGGCGCAGTCACCGCCGGCGACATCCAGCTCAATCAGAACGTGGAGTTGGTCAACCCCACCCAGCACATCTGCACCATCGACAAGAAGAAGAAATTTGAGATGGAGCTGGAAGTCAAGACCGGCCGCGGCTTCCTGCCCGGCGACGAAAACAAGAAGCCCAATCAGGCGATCGGCGTGATAGCCATCGACTCCCTGTTCTCGCCAGTGATACGCGTCCGCTATGCCGTCGAAAACGCCCGCGTGGGCCAGCGCACGGACTATGACCGCCTGGTTCTCGAGGTCTGGACTGACGGCCGCATTTCCCCTGACGACGCCCTCACCCAGGCCTCAGCCATCCTGCAGCACCATCTCGACGTATTTGTCGGCTACGACAAGAACGCGGTGGAGTTTGAGGAAGTGGTGGACAAGCAGGACGAAGAGAAGACCAAGCTCAAGAAGCTGCTCAACATGAGCGTCAACGAGATCGAGCTTAGCGTCCGCGCCGCGAATTGCCTGAACAACGCGAACATCACCACGGTCGGCCAGCTCGCAATGAAGAGCGAGCAGGAGATGCTCAAATACCGCAACTTCGGCAAGAAGTCGCTCAATGAGATCAAAGAAAAGCTCCTCGGCCTGGGCCTGACATTGGGCATGACTTTCGAGACGGAGCTGCTGGAAGCTACTAAAGAACAAGCTCCGGCTGAGCCGCCTGCCCACTAACCCGGCATTTACACTCAGCAGCAGCCTCTGCGTTAATATTTATGCGACACCTTAAGCGAACCGCCAAGCTGGGCCGTACCGGCGAACACCGCAATGCGATGCTCGCCAACATGGTCTGCAGCTTGATCATTCACAAACGCATCATCACCTCCCTGGCCAAGGCCAAAGCCGCCCGGTCTGTGGCCGAGAAGATGGTGACGCTCGGCAAGAGCGGCACCCTTCACGACCGCCGCTTGGCCGCCGCCCGCCTGCACCAGGAAGACGTGGTAGGAATCCTCTTCGACGAGATCGCCCCTTCGCAAAAAGAGCGCCGGGGCGGATACACTCGTATCATCCGCATGAACCAGCGCCAGGGCGACGCATCTCAGAAAGCTATCCTTGAATGGGTGGACCTGGGCACTGTCCCCGAGGCTCCGACTCAAGAGAAGACCGCCGCGGAACCTAAGCCGACCGAGGAAAAGGAAGCCAAGGCTGCGGCTACCAAGTAGCCGGATCACGACCCTCTCTTTCAACGCCCGTCCTTCTCAGGGACGGGCGTTCTTGTTGGTCCGGATGATCGGCCCTCAATCTTCCGGCAGAGGCTGACCCTTCGTCTCCGGAGCCCAGATCAACGCCACGATACCGAGCAGGTAGATCGAGGACATAATGACACCGACGGTGCGGAAAGGCATCAGCGTGCTCAGCCAACCAAGCAAGAAGGGGAAAGGCGCTGCCAGATAGCGGACCGTGTTGTAGCAAAAGCCGACACCGGTGCCGCGCAGACGGGTGGGGAAGATCTCCGGGAAGTAGATCGAATAGCCCGCGAAACAGGAAAGCGTGGCGAACCCCATGATCGGCAGCATCCAGAGCACGTCCGTCGCGGTCTTCAGGGAGTAGAAGACATACGATACCGAGCAGAGACAGAGGACGAATGACCCGAGAAAGGCGCTGCGCCGGTTGAAATACGCCGCTGCGAAGGTAAACGAGAACATCCCCAGCAGCGAGCCCACGTCCTGGTAGAGCGTGCCCCGACTGCGGGTCTTGTCGATTGTCTTCTGCAGCTCGCGAATGTTACCCGGGAAGAGTTGTTCCACCAGTTGCCGGTTGAGCGAGATGATGTTCTGCCGCTCGCCGCTCTTCTGCACCAGTTGGAGCAAGTTCCTAGTGCCCTTCTTGAGTTCCACGGAACGAAAGGCCGCTTCGTCATAAAGATTATCCTGCTGGATAATACGGTTAAGGTCCTCAACGAGAGCCTGGACAGCCGCCGGCGGAACCGCCTGGCCGCTGCCCAACTGTCCCAACTGTTGGACGACGCCGGGCGAGAGCCTGGCCTTAAGGTGGGCGACACCCGGGTTGGCCGGGGACTTCAATGCCGCGCACAGTGCCGCCGGCTCGACGACCTCTTCGATTTGCAGTGGCCGATTCGTGAAAGCAGTGGTGATAAGTTCCGGCGAAAAGAAAGCGATCCCCCACAATCCTACCATGCCGGCCACTCCCAGGCAGATGCCGACAAAAGTGCTGCGGCGCCAGCGCGGATGACGGAACAGGTCGGCGAACGAGCCAACGGCCTTGCTGGCCCCGCCAGTAGCGGCCTCCGCCTTGGCATTTATCCACGCCTGGGGTTCCTTCAAGAACAGCAGCATCGGCACCGCGAGAATGCCGGGAAAGACGCTCACAAAGGACAGCACCTGCCAGCCGCTGTAATGGCCCCAGAAGTTCTCCATGCCGGGGATGATGCTCAGGCTAAGCACGGAGGCCAGCATATTGCCGCACGAGGACACGGCCTGCAAGGAGCCAAGCGCCACAGTGCGAAACCGGCGCGGCACGCTTTCGGCCACCAGGGTCGTCGCCGCGCCGAACATGCCGCCCACCCCCACGCCGAACAAGAAGCGGAAGACAAGAAACTCCACCCCGGTGCGCGCAAAGCCCGACATGCCAGAGAATACGGTATAGGCAAGCAGGGTGCTAACCATAGCCTTCACCCTGCCAAAGTGGTCGCTCATCATTCCAAAAAGGATTCCCCCGGTGGCCCAGCCGACCATCATCAGCAGGGTAGCGATGCCACCCCAATACTTCACCTGCCCGTCCGAAGCCGAGGCCCCTAGCAATTCCCTCAAGGCCGGCTCACGCGACAGCACGAAGATGCGCTGCCCCATGCAATCAAACAACCACCCGCAGGAAGCAAAGATGACGACGATCCAGTGATAGAAGGTGATGGGATCAGCCGCAGCGCCGGTCTGCGAAACAGTGGCAGCCGCCTGCTTGACCGGTGCCCTGGTATCCGACGTTGGTTGCATTACGCCCCATACTCCGAGATAGCTGTCGCAAGTGTCAAGTTGCGCCTCACCCAGCCTGCGATTAACTTCCTTCCGCTATGGACCCAATCAACCGGCCAAGCCCCCTGCCCCGCTGCGGCTGGGCCAAACGGCCGCTCGACATCCAATACCACGATCAGGAATGGGGCGTCCCACAGCACGACGACCGGATTCTTTTCGAGTTCCTCATCTTGGAAGGTGCTCAGGCCGGACTAAGCTGGTCCACCATTCTGGACAAGCGTCAGAACTACCGCCGTGTCTTCGACAACTTCGACGCCCGGAAGGTCGCGCGCTACGACGCGCGCAAAGTCGCCAATCTGCTTGCCGACCCAGGCATTGTGCGCAATCGGCTCAAGATCGCGGCGGCCATTCGTAACGCCGAAGCATTCCTGGCGGTGCAGAAGGAATTCGGCAGCTTCAACGCCTACCTCTGGCGCTTCGTGGGTGGACAGCCCATCCGCAATGCCCGGCAAACCCTGAAGGAGATCCCGGCCCGAACGCCTGAATCCGACGCCATGAGCAAAGATTTGCTTCGGCGCGGATTCAAATTCGTCGGCCCGACAATCTGTTACGCCCTCATGCAGGCGGTGGGAATGGTCAATGACCACTTGGTAAGCTGCTTCCGCTATTCAGAGCTTGGTTAAGGGGAATGCGCGTAACCTGGGCGACCCTGCCAGCATCAATCTAACAGCGAAGCACAGCAGAGGGCCGATGCGGAAATAGGTTCGCAGTCGGCAAGGGGTGAAGAAAACCCTCAATTCCTATGGAAGTCCTATGGAGATCCTATGGAACTCCTATGGAACTCCTATGGAGCAACACGGGAGCAACACCGGACCAACACGCTTGCTGGTCGTAGTCAGTTGGCTGGCCGGAGCCGACGGTCGACGCCGAACTCAGAGCCTTAGGAAGATCTTCCGCTTGTAGAGGAAGTGGACCAGCCAGAACGCCAGCAGCAGGCCCACGATCGAAATGACCATATCCCCCAAGCCCTTGGCCAAGTGGTCATCGAAGAAGAGCTTCACATCGCCGCCGACCAACCGAGCCGCCACCCTGCGAAAGCCGCCAAGAATATTGCCCGCGAGATAGATCGTAATCGAGTTCATTCCCATCCACACGAACGGCTGGCACCAGGCGCGGCTCTGCCACACATCCACAATGAGGTAGAAGACCCCGAGCAGGATGGCGCTGTACCCGCCCGCGACCAGCACGTACGACGAGGTCCAGATCTTCTTGATGACGGGGAACTGAGCATTCCACAGCCAGCCCAGGGCGACGGCGCCAATGCCGAACGCAATGAGCCAGAACACTTTCTTCTTGTCCGGGACCGAGTGGCTACTCAGGAGCAACCCTGCGAACACGCCAAGCAGGCAGGTCGCCACCGCCGGGATCGTGCTCAGCAATCCTTCCGGGTCAAAGAATGTGTCGTACTTGCGGCCCGGCAGATACTCGAAATCAATGTGGTTGGCCAGGTTCAGGCCCTTGTCGAACTTGCCGGTGACGCGGTTCGTGGTCCCATAGAACAGCTTCTCCGCTGCCGCCCAGGCCGGGCTGTCTTTGGCCGCCGAGGGATTACGTTCCTCTTTGAACAGCTCCGCGGCCTTCTGGTCGCCTGCTTGCTCCGCGAGCCTGGCGAGGTTGATCTTCGTCAACTGGATATCGCGAACCGGCACGAACGTCATGAGCGCCCAGTAACCCGCCAGGAGGCCCACGCAGATCGCGACCAGGGCGCGCGGTTTGAAGCAGCAAAACAGCACTCCGCCGAAGAAGTAAGCCAGCGCAATCCGATTGAGCACGCCCATAAGCCGAATATCTGGCCAGGAGTTGGTGACGCCACCCGAGTAAAAGATGCCAACCACGAACAACAGGACGCTTCTTCGGAACACCCGCTTCATCGCCTCTGCCCGGCCGGCGCGCTCGATAGTCTTCGTCAGCGAAAACACCACCGACACCCCCATAATAAAGACGAAGAGCGGGAAGATCAGATCATAGAAATGGAAACCTTCCCACTGCGCGTGTTCGAGCTGGTCGGCCAGGAAAGTCGTGGACCTGGTCTGCGTCATGCGGTGCAGGGCCTCGACCAGCGCATCGGCACCGACGATCCAGAACATGTCAAACCCGCGCAACGCATCAACGGACATCAGACGCTGGACGGCTGGGGCACTTTCGGCGGGGCGGGTTTGGGTAGTTGTAGTCATGGGCAACTGAGTTTTCGTTACGTTTAGGCGAAACCAGCGTGTGATTCAATTCCAAAAGCCTTCAAACTGGCCACATGCGCGTGAGGTAAGCACCTCGCACGATCAAGAACCCACCAATTCCCCGCAGCGCATCTACCAAGATCAGTCAGGGACTTTCGGTCCCCTGCCCTGCAAGCGAGACCTTCATCGCAGCCAGAATGTTAGAAACAGGGCCGCCACCATCAAGGCCACTACCCACCAAAACCAATGGAGGCCGCGGGGCACCACGCTCTTGCCGCCAAACTCGCGCTTGACGAAATCGTTGTAGTCGAAGTTCTCATCTGGGAGATCCAGTCCACCCACACGAGCCTCTTCCGACCAGCCGGTCTGCTCATCGGCCCCGCACTCCGGGCAGGCCCTGGCTTTTGGCGGCACTTCCGCGCCGCAGTTGGGACAGATCTCCGGCGCCATCTGCGGTCATCCCACGCCTGCGTATTCCTCGTCGGTTTTCAATTGCAGGCCCATCAGGACGTAATCATGGTCGATGGCCTGCATATCCTTAACGTAACCCTCCAGCCGGACCAGGTTGCTGAATCCCAGCAGAGCGAACATCTTGATAGCAGCCTCTTGCTCGCCAATGAACTCCGCTTCGACCTTCTCCAGTCCTGATTCACGTGCAATGCTGACGATCTCCGAGACCAGCGCCCGCGCCAGGCCACGCCCGCGATACTTCGGATGCACCAGCACGCTGACCCGCCCAATGTGCCGCTTCCAGCCGCCGAGTTGCTGATGCAAAGTAGCGACCCCGACAATCTGCCCGTCCATCAATGCCAGCAGCGGCAGGTTGCGCCCCAAGTCGATATTCTTGCACCAATCCCGGATGGTTTGCGGCTCAGTGACGCGGTGTTTGATAAACATCCGCTCGGGTTCAGGCACAGCCAGGAAGAACTCGTGGAAGTTCTTCTCATCATCCTTCCGCAACGGACGCAAGCTGCACTTGGAACCGTCCTTGAGCTTGATTTCCTTGAGGTACTGCTGCAGTTCTAATTCTAGTGACATAGACTTCCAGGTTGCTTTCCGGTTAATCTGGCGCAACTGGACCGTTAGCGCAAGTGCAGATGC
>SESF01027760.1_pt1 | contig 21725 bp, 22 predicted proteins | sample 3171521 | NCBI WGS metagenome assembly SESF01 (sample SAMN10866945, study PRJNA518727) | freshwater metagenome | biome: subpolar coniferous forest; feature: holomictic lake; material: water; isolation source: holomictic Lake 227, 6 m and 8 m depth | place: Canada: near Kenora, Ontario | collected...
GGTCATCTCCGGTGTTATTTCACCGCCTATCACAAAACAAGCATCGTGTATGTCACCGTAAGCGTAAGCCGCAAGAGAGGACATCGCCGTGCCCAGGCGTATCGGCACGTTGCGAAAAGAAGTGTATGTTTCACGCATGCCCTGAGCAGGGTAGGGTGGCTCATCCCAACCGTATTCCATCATCTCCGGCCATTTATTTTCACGGTGCTGTACCTGCAGCCACTCTGCCGCCGCCAGCTTTTGTCCTTTGGGAAGCCCGACTATGTTGGCTGCTATAATAGCAGGGACTTCCTGCTGGGCAAGCCCGGCCTCCTGAGCCATAGCAACACGCTTCTGAAGCAAAGGCATGCCCCCCCATGCCGGCCCCGGAGGCAATTTTGAAAAATCCCCTGCATACGCAAAATACACGGAATTCTGGCCATGCAGTGCCATATCCCGGTAAGTCGCCAGTGCAACCTCCTCTTTCAATCCAAAACCCCCGAACCGTTTGAAATTAAAATCCTCGCGCCAATACATACCGAACGGTATTCTGGCGGATGCCAGTTGGAAGGGACGGACTTCTACCGACAAGTCCAGCGCCGTAGCCGGTCTGCCGTCAATATCTATCTGTATCTTCCCGCGATGCATTCCGGCCTTAGAATCGGTTTTTGCGTGAAAAGTCAACCAGAAGTTAATGCTATCGCCAATGGAAAGACTGCTGAACGCCTCTCCGCGCTGTAAATATATCTCGTTGGGATACCAATTTGCCATCTCCTCATCAAGTATCAGTTGTTGTTTTACTGTCGGCTCGATGCGGTGATAAACAGTAACATCTATGTCGCTCCCCACCGCGATCTTAATGTTGGTCAGGCTGTCGGCAAGCGCGTGGACGCCAATCTGCAGGGAATTGTATTCGCCCTGCGCCATGGCGAAGGATACTTTGCCGGTAACTGATTGCCGTGACGGTACATACTTTCCGGGTAGATTATCTAGGGTGGTGTACTCAAAGACAACATACCCTTTCTTCAGTTCTGCATCATACCACTGCGGCGCAGCAGTCGTTTCTGCAGCCTGCGCCTGCCATAGACATGCTGCCATTGCCATAACTATAACCGCGCAACTGCGCATAATGCTTCTATTCCTTTTATCTATTCTCATCTTTACATCGTTTGCTTTTCCCATAATGGTTTCTGGCTTACGTCTGGCAATCAGGCGGAAAATTTGCATCGTACCCACGCTCCAGCGCTCGCCGTTATACACAACTGCTTGCGAGACAGCGTCATCCCGGCAGGGATTGCCGGGATCCAGAGCATAGGGATGTGAAAGTTCGGAAACAGCCGCTGTTCGGAACGATTTTTTGCTTTTTTATATCGTAGCTGAACGGGGGCTGTTTTACTCCAACTATATTGCATTATTACGATGCCTGACTTAATGGCATTGGGCTTGCAGTGTCATTCATGCGTCAGGACACTCTGTTTGGGTGAATGTAGAATGGCAAAAGCGTAATAAATTGTCAATTTCTATCATATTGGCATTAGTATCACTAGCCATTGCGGTTAATCTATCGCTACGATAGTGCAGTACGGGGTGGGATTCTGATGCTCCATTTTCTGGTCGTTGTAATTCAGGTTCAAAGCCTAACACTTGCTTGCACCGTTGCTGGATCACTTGCGCCATTTCAAGTACCGATTGCGACACGCCTGCACCTACATTAAATAGACCAGAACACAGTGAATCGTCATTGCCCAAGGCAAGCTTTTCGGTTACGCGACACACTTCAGTCATACTAATAAAGTCCCTGTGTTGCAGTCCACTTGTGTGTAAAATCAATTTATGAGTTTCCACCGCCTGACGACACAAATCATTCACTAACAGCATCCAACAATTTACATCGCAATGAACAGGGGCTCCAAAGGCATTGGACAAGCGTAGCACAATGCCCTGAATTTGCCCACGCTGGTTGGCACTTAACACCGCATGCTCACCGGCAAGGTGCGAAGTGGCGTATGGGTGCAGATTGCGTGGGCAATTCTCCTCGGTGATGGTGCCCACCAGGGGACTGGCATAAACATGGGCGGTGGACAGGTAAATAAAACGTGGCACCCTCGCGCGGCTTGCCGCCGCCACCAAACGTGCGGTGGCTACACCGTTAAATGCCAGTGCAGCGACCGGGTCAGCAGCGCAGTCTTGCGCGTTAATGCCTGCCGCGTGAATCACCACATCAACGCCGTTGCAACTGTGTTCCAATGCACCATCCTCATCCCAAATAATTTGTACCACTTCTGCTTGTGGCAACCAAGCGGGTGGTTTGGGCGCATTGCGTGTACCAAGGACAACTTGATGACCCGCTTGCGCCAAATAGACGGCAAGTCGCCCACCGACAAAACCTAAACCACCGGTAATTAATAGGCGCATGGCTAAACTATATCGCCCACGGTGCACCTTTAGCCCACAGCGATTCCAGCAACTCATGGTCGCGCTTGGTGTCCATGCAATGCCAGAAACCGTCATGGCGATAGGACATCAACTCACCTAATCTGGCGGCCTCTTCCAATGGTTCTCGTTCCAACATAGTGCTATCCCCGGCAATCAAATCAAAGAATGCCGGTTCAATCACAAAAAAACCACCATTAATCCAACCCGCTTGCAACTGCGGTTTTTCTTGAAAACTAACGACACGAGCGCCGTCAAGCTCCAGTTCCCCAAAACGGGCTGCGGGTCGCACGGCTGATACAGTAACCATTTTACCGTGACTGCGGTGAAAAGCCAGCAGCGCATCCAAATCAATGTCAGCGACACCATCGCCGTAAGTTAACAGGCAGGTTTCATTACCAATAAATGACTGCATACGCTTAACTCGACCACCGGTCATGGAGGTATCTCCGGTGTTAACCAGGGTGACGCGCCAGTCAACCGGATCTACCTGGTGTGAATTCACTTTGCCAGAAGCAAGATCAACCGTAAAGTCGGCGTTAAGCGCACGGTAGTTAAGGAAATAATCCTTGATCACCTCGGCTTTGTAACCCAATGCCACATAAAAATCTTTATGCCCAAAGCGGGCATAGGTTTGCATGATATGCCAAAGAATCGGCTTGCCACCCACCGGCACCATCGGCTTAGGAATGACATCAGTGTATTCGGCCAGGCGTGTGCCAAAACCGCCAGCGAGGAGGATGACTTTCATAAAATCAGACCTTTTTTTGCAGAGAAGCACATTAAAAAAATAATTAAAAAATCAACGATGTACCAATGCCCATTCATAGGGAATGCCTGAATCACTGGGCGAGCGCCGTTGAAGTTCATCTGGACTATGTGGCAAGGTAGAACAATTGGCGACGATAGAAGCTGTGGTGCCAACGCTCTTAAAGCCATTCCAGATCATGGGCGGCACCGTTACCAGCATATAGTTTTCTGGTGAAATGAAAAACTCCTGAACTTCGCCACGCGTGGGGCTATCGGGTCGGTCATCAAATAACACAAACTTGATCTCGCCATGGATCACCGCATAATTCAAGGTCATTTCTTTATGCAAGTGCCAGGCTTTAACCACGCCAGGGTGTGTGCATGAAAAGTAAATCTCCCCAAATCTTGAAAATACAGGAGAATCTTCACGCAACATGTGCATGACTTTGCCACGCTCATCAAAAATTTGCCGCAAGGGCGTCAATACCACCCCATCTATCATATTAGCTCCGGAAAGAATTTATGGATTTGAGCGCGGGTGATCTGTTCTGCATTACCGCCATCCATGATGGTTTTATACCAAAGTGCGGTTGCCTCCAATGTTTGCTCGGCATGCCAGCGCGGATACCAACCCAGCAATTGATGGGCTTTGTCACAATTAAGCTGTAGCAAACGGGCCTCATGCACCTGTGTTTGTGATTCTACAATTTCAATACGCCCCCTCCCTAGGTGGCCAATAATTATTTCAGCCACATTTTGTACCGTGCGGACTTCATGAGTGGAGGGGCCAAAGTTCCATGAGCCACCCCAGCGCTGGGGTTCTTCATATAATCGAGCTGCCAATAATAGATAGCCTGCAAGTGGCTCCAACACATGTTGCCAAGGGCGCGTTGCGCTCGGGTTACGCAAGCGGATAGGTTCTCCCGCTTCGATAGCACGAATGCAATCGGGAATAATACGGTCTACCGCCCAGTCGCCCCCACCAATCACATTGCCTGCTCTTGTCGTTGCTGCGCCTAATGATGGTCGCTGTTCAAAAAAGGAGCGTGCATAAGATGAAAATACTATCTCGGCTGCAGCTTTCGAAGCACTATAAGGATCACGCCCACCCAGTTGATCATTCTCTCGATAACCCCAAATCCATTCAACATTCTCGTAACACTTATCAGAAGTAATATAAACCAGCGAGCGCACTGACTCGCATCGTCGTACCGCATCTAATAAATTTACCGAACCCATGACATTGGTTGAAAATGTAGTCGCAGGATCATCATAAGAAGGCCTAACCAAAGCTTGCGCAGCCAGATGAAATACAAATTCTGGTTGAAATTCATTCAGGGTATTAGCAAGCAATGCCGCATCACGAATATCACCCACCACATGCTTAATTTTTTTATCAAGACCCAGTAAATCAAAATGATTAACGGAAGTTGTCGGTGGCAAGGCAAAGCCCAACACGTCTGCACCCATCTCGTTTAGTAGAAATGCTAGCCAAGAACCTTTGAAACCGGTGTGGCCTGTAATAAAGACTTTTTTATTAGCAAACGAATTATTCATCAGTAATTGATCCGCAATTATAGAAAAAGATTTTAATTTATTAAAAAAACTAGCATATTTCGAAAGCAGATACTTCTTCAACCAACTGCCAAAGTTCAATAGTACTTTTATACCAATAGTAGCTCTTGTCAGGCTCATCAAACAAGGTTCTGCACAAACCCACTAAATAGGGAAGCCTTTTATCTTGCCCACGAAATGCCTGAGAATATTCATTACAATCAAACGGGTCTAGCTTGTCAAATAAAAATGTTTTATTATTATCCCCAGATAGCGAAACGATAAATTGATTTATTGTAGCCTTAGAATCAACTACAACATCACAAATGGGTAGACCTTCTCCTGAAAATATTGCTACCCATTTCGCAACTTCATCAGAATTTGAACCTATTTTTTTTGAAAATAAAACCTCCGTGTATCCAAGTTCAGCTAGCAATGCAATAAGATGTATCCCATAAAAACGCAATGCCCCTCCCCCGGAAGAATTGAAACGTTTCCAGATTAATAAACTATTACGGTAGTGTGGTGCTAAAAAATTCCATGAAATACATAAACGATTAAAACCATTTGTATGATTACTTACGTTCAATAGCTCAGAGATACATGCTCCCCAAAATGTGAATCGAAAATTGTAGCCAATACGAAATTTTTTGTTAGAAAGAACCAACTCATCTATCAACTGCGAAGATTTATCTGGTGAAACAGCTAGCGGCTTCTCTAATAGTAAATTTCTTATATTTTTAAAACGTATTAATTTCTTGACCAAATCTAGCTGATATGAAGGTGGTAATGCTAGAACAATCGAATCAACCATCTCGAACATATCGCTATCATCAGAAACCCAATGAACATAGTCCGCATATATTTGCAATTCAGATCTAACAGAAAACTTATCTTTATATCTGACTGGTAATATGATGTTTTTTTTACCTGCTTCAATAAGAGCAGGCAGATAACCATATAGGCCAAAACCAGCACCTACTATCCCTATCTCACTCATAATCAGCGCAGAAATTCTTGCTGGTCAATAATATCAAATACATCTCCATGATAATTATGCTCTGATAGGTAAATACGAATTTCCTGGGGGATATGCCAAGCCAGATTGAGCAAAGGGAGTGACTGATCGGGCATAGTAAACAAATCACTGTCGGAGCATATTGGGATGCGCGTACCCGGAAGATAGTGCCCCACTTTGAGCGAACCGGGCTTTTCATATACAGCAGATATTAAATCTTGATCAAGCCCAAGAAGTTTCACTAAAATGGCAGCACGGCCTGGGAAAGCTTTGGCACGTAGCTTGCCGTGTTTTTTGAACTGCTCTTGCAAAAATTTATGCTTTACTTCCAACCAACACTCTATATTTTTCTTTAACGAAGTAAAATCGTCAAAGAAACTACTTTCGCGAAGCGCCAGTGCATTTAAATCAACAGTGCCTGTATAGTCTGCATGTAAAGAATTTCCTAAAAAGACACGGATGTTCCCGCCATATCTAGACGGAAACTCAACATCGGACAACTGTGTACCCAATGAAGATGCCATCTGTACAAACGAGCCATAACTGTAAGTTCTGGTGTGTTCGTGATAGAAGGTATCAAACTGATTACCATCAAGGACCGAACCAAGATAATGATTTTCGATAACTATGACCGTATTTCCAGACATTAATTTTTTAAGTGATCGAAGAACCTCTTGTAGATCTTCGATATGGGCAAATACATTGGTGAATGTTATAAAATCTGGTTTACCATGTTCCTTAACAAGGGCGTCCGCAAGATTTTCAGATAGGAAATTATTATAGGTAATATGGCCTTTTGCCTCAGCATCAAGACAAGCATCAGTCGGCTCAATACCTATGGTAAGCGCTCCTTGTTCACGAAAATAATCCAGCAAACTGCCATCATTACAGCCAATATCTAGCACTTTTTTTTCGGCTAGACTACCAAAGCGTTGAGCGCAGGAATCAACTAAACCTTTCATACCATTTAATACATCAGCCGTAAAACGTGAACGATAATGGTAAGTAGGGGGGAATAAATCTTCCTTAGGCACTTGAAAGCGCTGATGTGCAGTATTACAGTTTTTACAGAATAGTATCTCAATAGGATATTCAATACAGACTCGATTATCCCCGACACTCACAAGATCATCACACATTGGGTGGCGGCCTAAATCTAAAACAGACACAAGCTGGTCATTTCCACACACTTCACACGACGTAACTTCGTGGAATTTATTATTACTACTCATGTAAAGCTTCTCCTAATAATTGAACATATTACAGACAAGTTCAAAAAAATCTACGCATTCGTCTGCCAATAAAATAAAAAAATGAAAGGTAAAAATTCGGGTATACAAACGAATCAATCAATAACTTCAACGGATTAATATAGATATAGCCTGACTCATTTTTATGTAACAGCATGTTTATAAAGTCTGGTACAAAATTGTTAAGTGCATAATTCTTACAGTATAAATACCTCAAATATGGCAAACCATTATTACGATATTCTTTCAACGCCTCTACCAGACGCACACTATGAATTAAAGGATACATAGGCGACCACTCACGCGCGCCCGTTAAGCACACATTTAAGGGTGTCACATTAAAATAAGCTTTTGATGTTGCGAAAGCTTTAGCAAAGATTTTAACGTGAGGGAATGTGTTGTCAAAATGTGAGAAAGTACGAGTGTCATGAAGAGCATTTTCATTAAGCACGTATGTATTATCCATCCAATTTTCTCTTCTAAATACAGATAAAAACATACCCCCAAGAAAATCGAAGGATATTTTAGGATCGATTAATTGTAAAAATGGCATTTCACTGGCATTTTGCCATTTTGAAAATGGCACCATATTAGCAGGTAAGTTTGCCGTATCAAAGGGAGCAGGATATTTCTTTACATATTCCGTTGTTAAGTGAAATGAATTAACATAAAAAAATTCTACGTCAGGGTGACCATCAATTAATTTATAAAGCTCTACAATAGCATATGGCATTAATAAGTCATCATCACCTATAAGCCATATAAAATCACCATCAGCCATAGAAACAACTTTAAGAAAGTTTCTTGCGTGGCCAAGATTACTGGTGTTTTTATTATACTTAATATCTATTGATGACTGAAAATACCTTACAACGTTTTCTGTATCATCAGTTGAATGATTATCCGAAACGCACACTTGAAACTTTAAATCTGAATCTAAACTACAACTAATAATCGAGTTTAAACAATTAGCCAAATGACTTGCACGGTTATAAGTCGGGATGCAAATTGAGAGTTTCATTTATTTAATCCGCGCATAACATTTATCTCGACAAAATTTGTTTAAGTTCTTGCGCTGGATTTTGACTCACTCTTGCATACTGATCACAAAACTGCTTCCTGGCACCTTGTACGCTACTTTGTCTCCACCACCCATCGACATCATCCCAAACTTCATTAACCTTCTGCGCGACTGATTCTGTGGTTAAATGAACGATTCCGGCATCAACCAATTGTTGATAGTAGGGTTTGGCGCTATCACGCAAATGATCAAAACCATTCTGCCAAAAGGCAAGAGTTGGGATATTTTGTGACAGGGTTTCTAAAATCCCAGTTGAATCATAACTATGTACCACCAATCTGCTTTTGGCAATTAGTTCACTGATAGCAACACCACTATCAGTATCAATTTTAATTGATGGGTCAAATGCTTGCCATCTTGCTTCATCACTCCAATTCGTATGTCGGTATCCGCCATGCAATCTAATAGTCAAGTGCTGCTTTGGTGTGCTGGCGAGTTCACCAATAAGTCTCTTTTGATCTTCAAAATAATTGGCAAATCCAACTGTGCCATCCCATGTAGTGATGCGATGGTTTAAAAAGAGCTCAATTAATAACAAGCCCCCTTGTAGATCGAAATGTTCTGCTTTTAGACCTGCTGTTTTAAATAAAAAGGCGGGGGTGTGTTGGGGCAGGCCATCGGTCCAGCCCCAAGTCAGGAATTTGTCAGCGGTCGCTTCTTCTATCGAGGGATGCATGTAGCGGTAGGTGCCGTAGTTATTGCCATGTTGACCTGTAAAGTACTTTGTTCCTGATTGTAACTTAGTCGCTGCCCACAACTTGAATACTTCATCCGTATCAAAGTTATTGCTGGTAAAAATAAATTTAGGTCTTGTTGGCCAAGGTAGCTTTTTGACGAGCTTATCCAGCTCGGCAAAGCCTTCCAAATAACAAACAGGTAATAATTCAAATAACATTACAGTCAGAATAACTTCCAGATTATTGCCTGATTTTATGATGATCTGGTTAGCTAAATTTTGTCGCAGCGCACGATCAGGTTTTTCTGATATTTCAACTTTCGGTGAAACCCAAAACTGAGGGAACTGCCCCAAAGCCAGTTGCAATTTTATTGCTTCTTTCTTGGGCAGATAACTGTTTATGATGAAAGCGTCGCTATCTCTTGCAAAATAACTTGATATCTTGCCCGCCTGTTGATGGCCCCATTTCAGAATTTTTCGTTTTAGGGTGGGTGTAGTTGTCAAGGCGTTCCAACAGAAGCCTTCTGATGCATCGCCAGCAGTTACTTCCACCGGGCAACCTGTTAACCCTAGAAGCTCCAGAATGCGCACAGCCAACGCATTATTCCAACGATCATCATTAAAAGCCCAAATCGCTGTATAGGAATCCGGTGTTGCCAGCGAATAGTTTTGATTGTCATAAGTTGTCGTCCCCGATATTTGATGTGCCTGCAAACACTGCTCAAGCGTTTTAACACGATTCAGCATTACATTCACATAACGGCGTAACCAGTGACCCAACACGATTCGCCAAAACCGTGCGCCAGACTGCGTGCCATGATTCTGGTTGAGGGCAGCACACAATCCAGAAAAAAGCTTTACCTCCAGGGCGCGTGCCTCGGCATAGTCGGCATCTTTCTGGGCTAGCCCCAAGCCATAAGGCGCCGCAACAATGGCATCCATGTCTTGCCAAACATGTCTTCTATCGTAGATTCGGCACCATTCGCCCAGGAAAATAACTGGGCGATCAAGTTTCCAGGTACGTTCGTCGGCGGTTGTGATTAAATAACGTGGTGTGTTTGGCATGTTAAATTCTACAATTATGCTGTTAATGTAATCGGCGTATTTTTTTGCTCTATCAACCGATGCTAGTGTATGGGGTCTGTCCCTTAGACCCTTATATATACGCTTTGCAAAACGAAGCGGGGCGGGATTTGCAACCCCGTCCCAAACGTTTTGCATCGTTCCCGCGCTCCAGCGTCATCAACAGCACCAGACATCCATAGCCATCAACCCCGCCTGCCCGCATAAAAACCAACAATTGATAGCGCCAATGCCCAGCCAAGCTGACATAACCCCGCTTAGCCGGATTATTTAATGGTTACTACGCTGGTGCGTCCAGAGCGGGCATACCCCCGCTGGAGCGTGGAAACGATAAATTTATCCAAGCGCCCGCCTCGCCACTATGTTCCAGGCGGCAAATTGGTGATGATCTTGCGGCTCATGTCGTTGTATCAGCTTTTCTTCCATGAATATGATTTCAAGATTAGCAAACAAATCACGAAGATGTGCTTCATCGGAAAAATGCACCTTTCCTGTTCCGACGAATTGACCTTTATTATGCTTTGTCCGAGTGTACTCATCATCAATCGCTTCTCCTTCTGAAAAATCATCGTGATTTTTTGAAAACCAGTCTGACCCAATAAACATCCCGCCAGGCTTGAGTGACTCGAATGCGCTTTGCAACGCATTTCTGATCGATGCAGTGTTGTTGTGCGTCAATGCACCACGGTCAACCACCAAATCAAAATTCCCAACAAACGGTTGATCCACCGTAAAGTCACCGATCCGGATTTTATCGGCAAGATGGGGATAGCGCTGATGCAGTTGCTGCACGATGGTCGGACTGCCTTCGATAGCATAGTAGTCCATGCCAAGAGCGAGGAATAAAGGGATGTTGGTGCCTGCGCCACAGCCAAATTCAAGCACTCGCCCCCCCCCCGTTGCAATGATTGGTTTGCAGTGCCGATGTACTAAACTGACCACGTCAGACCAAGGCCAGACAGATAGGTGGGTATTTTCAGCGTAACGCTGTTCCCATTCAGAACTAAAGCCCATGACTATTCTCCGTTGTAAATGTTAATTTTCCTGAACTACAGTTCATCCAATAATCGATAATGCACATGTAGGGCGTGAAATCACCCCACCGTTGCGGGTAAATCGGATGACTAAAATCCTGATATTCTACTGTTATGCCTGTTGCGGTAAAGTCATTTTCATCCAGATAATCTCTGCCCAACGCCCCAGACAAATAATGGTCGGCATTAAAATGCTTGCAAAGATCAAGCACCAAATCCGATTTTTTGCTGGTAATACTCAAATCTGATGATCGAATTAGTTTGGTATCAATTTCAAATTCTGCCAGCCAAAATTTTAGCTGCTGCCAGCATAACTCTGCTAAATTGGTAACCGGTATGGAAAGCAGTGCCACAAGCTTAGGGTAGCACTCCGCAAAATTGGGTGCTTTGCGGTAGTTCATCTCAATAGACTTTAATTGCTTAGTGCGCCAAGGTTGTGCATCGTCTACTTCAGTATCAATGAGTGTGGCATTGGTGTGGCCCTTTATTTTTACCGGTATGGTCAGCCATTGCCCACCTTGCGGGGTCTTGATCTTATTACGGTTTATGAAGCTGTTTTTCTCGAATTGAACGGTATCAAGATAGATAAATATATCTGATCGTTGTATCTTTTCGAAATATCCTAACCACGGTAAATAGGCTGGCTGATGCGCACTTAAAATCATAAAAACTCTTTCACACTAGATGAAATACGAACGACTTCTTTTTCTTGCAAAGACGGGTAGCAAGGCAAAGAAACAGTTGTTTGGGTCAAATCCAAAGCGACTGGGTAAAGACTGGGGGCATCCAAAAGCTCACGCTCTTCAACAGGTATAATGGCATGCACACCCGTCGCCGCCAGCGATTTAATAACCGTGCCCGGTTCAGCACAACGTATGACCGCCCTGTAGCGAGCAGGGCGGTCATGCGCTGTGCTTTCGAGCAAATCCAAACCGGCATCGCGATAAATTTTAAATATCCGCTCCCGTTGTTCCAGGAAGGTTGGCAATTTTCCAAGTTGCGCCCTGCCGACCGCCGCTTGCAAGTCTGTCATCTGGAAGTTAAAGCGCAATTTTGTGTCATCTCGGCAATCAAATTGACGGTAATCGCGTACCTTATCAAGCAGAGCCTTGTCACGACTGATCACCGCGCCACCTTGCCCGCCAGTGGTCATCAACTTGGTGGCATAAAAAGAGCAAATACCGACCTCACCACGCAAGCCTATTCGTTCGCCAGATACCATGGCACCGAGCGATTGGGCAATATCTTCAATCACTTTAAAATTACGGGTGCTTGGCAGATCAACGGGAATACCATACATCGACGGCGCAATTAAAATATCGATATCCGCCTTGCTGGCAGCTAACATATCAAGATTCGGGCTACCTGTTGCACAATCAAAATACACGCATTGCCCGGCTATAAGCCCCACGGCATTACGTAATGCCGCACAGGCGTAGACCGGCAGGCCAATGCGTTTGTCTTTTCCGGTCAATACCCACAAAGCCAAATACAATGCTGCCGAACCACTGGATACGGCTACTGCATGTCCTACAGGGAGATTAAGAAATTGGCACAGTTCATTTTCGAAGGCCTCTACATCAGGGCCTTGGGCAACCCAGCCGCTTTCAAGCACGCGTGCAGCGGCGGCTTGTTCCTCCAGTCCAAGCGTAGGAAGGTTATGGGGAATCATGCCCACCCACTCCAGACTTCAATTTTACTTATGGCGGGATATTCAATGGTCACTTGCTGCGGCTTATTCGGCACAGATTCCGGTCGAATCTCTATCAAATATTTCACATCACTATAAAAAAAGAAGGCAGGATTTTTGGTTTCCACTCCACGCAAATGAGGTATAAGTGTTTCCAAAGATTTGCTTATATCAATCTCGTTGTCTCTTGGATAACGCCTCTCACGGTAACTGCCGATACCAGACTGCTTGATACCTACCAGATTACCTTCCGGCCATTGCTCTAATATCCTTGCAACGAGAAGTAAAGAAAGTTCTTCATCGAGCTTTCTTATAAAAGACGCGGTATACCTCGCATCTAATGGAAATCGAGCTCGCACTATAACATTCCCACTATCGACATCATTAGCGGCAAAAACACCAGAAATAACATATTCTGTTTTCTGTTCACTGAAGGCATAATAGATAGGTGCCCATCCACGTCCCTCTGGTAAATCAGACGAATGCATAACCACAACATTCCCAGCTTGCTCCGCTTCTTTAATGATCTTTCGATAACTCCAAGGCACTATAATTTGAAACTTTGCCGGATCATCAGGAAATGTCTCCGCAAAATCCACTTCGAATCTGTCAGCGGGTAGATAGCGATGCAACAACTCCTCGAAATCAAATTCGTCGAGACTGTTTAAAAGAATACAGACACGGGGCTTCATTACAATTCGATAGCTGTAAACTTAGCGAAATCTCGCCAAGCAGTGTGCCCAAGCAAGCGCCAATACATACTTGGGGGAAATCCTTGCCCCCCTGCTACCCGACGCATCGTAAGATTCAATTCTGTGAACTGTTCGCCCATCTTGATTGCAGTTGCTGCCACAATTACACGCTGAAATTCCCGCTTGTTAGCGAGTTCTGCTTTGGTGGGGCGCACAAACGAGCTTCCTAGCATAACATCCGCTCTGCGAATAGTGGCAATCCATTCGGCGAGCCCCGCAGGTTCCTCTGAAAACCAGTGATCCGGGCCTGGCATATCCTGTGCTAACGTGAAATGTTTCTCGAAAATATTGGCACCGCGTGATACAGCCAACGCAGCGGCAAGTGTGCCTTGGGTGTGATCGGAAAAACCCACGAGCAAGCCTGGAAACGCCTGTTGCAGCGTCGTGAGTTTATTGATATTCACATCCTCGGGAGGTGTTGGGTATTGCGAGGTGCATAGCAAGAGTGCTATCGGGTAGCCATCGAACCAACCGGCCGTTTCAAGCGCCTGGTGTACTTCCGCCAGATCGCTCATACCACAGGACAGAATCAGCGGCAGTTTAGTCTCGACATAGCTACGCAGCAGCGGCAGGTTGGTAAAATCATCCGAACCCACTTTAATGGCGGGTACGCCAATTTCCAGCAACAGGTCGAGGTCGCTACGATTTTGCGGTGTTGAGAAGAAAGTAATGCCAACGGCTTCACAATGCGTTTTAATGGCTTGCCAGTTTTCAGGGCGAAATTCGTAGCGCTTAAACATCGCCAACATTGATTCGGTAACGGTCTCGCCCTGCGACTGGTAAGTGAAAGTCTGCTCTGGATCGCCGCAAAACTCTTCGGCCTTAAAGGTCTGAAATTTGACGGCATCAGCCCCTGCTGCTTTAGCCGCTTCGATCATGCGCTTGGCGATGGCAAGATCACCGTTATGATTGATACCAACCTCGGCGATACAGTAAGGCGGATCATTGGGGCCGATGCTGCGGCCAGCGATTTGAAACGGTCTGATTTGATTTACCATGATGACGCTATATCCTTGCTTGACCTGAATTATTTGTCTGCCCGGCTGACAGAATTTCCACTACCCGCTCGGCTCCCCTGGCATCAACCAGTTTAAAGGCTTTCTTTGACAGGCTGGCAAGCCGTTGGTCAGTCAGACCGTTAAGTGCTTTTTCATAAGCTGCGGCTTGCAAGTGCGTGTTCCAGCCAAGATTTATCACAACCCCGGCAAGGTCTAGCGCTTGTGCAATCGCCGCTTGATTCTCCGCAAGTATCACCACCAAAGCAGGTACTCCAAGTGCGCAACGTTCCCAGTTGCTGGAACCGCCGCCACCAATCACCAGATCAGCCTGCGCTATCAGTGTTGGCATGTAATCTACCTGGCAGTGATATCCCCACTTAAGTGAATCACACTTCTTGTTTATTGCGGCATTATCTGGATTCGCTTGGCCTACCACCACATCTACGCGTTCAGCTTTGCCAAAATGCTCAATACCCTGCATGGCTTTGAGCGTTTCACCTTGATCGTCACCGGCGGTAAAAAAAACCAGTAGCTTATTTAATTTATTTGACCTCGGTGCTATGTGTTGACGCAACGTTTGAAAGTCTTTCCGGAGCAATGCGTAACGTGACCCCAGAAGCACTTGGCACGATGGCGGCACCAACTGGGTATAGCGCTGTTTACCGTCAGGGGAATAATTTTGATCCAGCAGCACATCGCAGTCATGGTGGCGGTTAGCAAGATCGTCAATCACCATCAGCTTGCTAACTTGTGGGCGTAGTCGCTGTTCCCATTCGGCATCCAGTCCATAATGATCCACCACCAGCCAATCCGGTTTTTCGCCATGGAGTGCTTCGATGGTCTGTTTGGCATCTTCGGCTTGGGTCACGCCCAACCAGGCGGTATAGTCGTTACCGGACTTTGCCGTGTTCATTGTCGGTGCAGGTAATACCGTAACAGGTAGGGTCTTTTGTTGCAACAGGGCAATAAGATTGCCAGTATGTTCGCGGCAGATAAAACCTACCTGAACATTGCGTTCGCGCAGATATTCGGCCAAGGTCAGGCAGCGCATGAGGTGGCCTGCGCCTATGTGGGTGGACGAATCAACGCGAAAAACGACCTTCATGCCAATTGCCGCCCCAAGACAAATGCCTCGGCGGCTTCCACGCCCACCGTTGCGCCACGCCAATGCGCCAGATGTTCAACGCCTTGCCGTGAGCGTGGATGCGGCCAAGCCCTTAGCTCGTCGGCATATAGCTCCAGCGCGGCCAATTTGCGGTCAAGCGTTGCTGAAATATCAACAAACCAGTTAGGCATAAACGCCGGTGCGCTGCCGGGCAATTGCCATTCGGTACTGGATGGCACTTCAAAACTCAATAGCGTTTTAACCAGATGGCCCCGCTGCGGACGACAGGCCGGAACTACGGCTTCATGCAGGCGGCGATGGTCAATGTTGACATCCCCGGCATGATGGGTAAAAACCGTATCGGGCTGGTGCTTTTCAATTAAATGCTCAATTGCCTGGGTAATATCCAGCAGTGCAACCGTATCCATGCGGTTGTCGGGAAAATTGTCGAAGGAGACCGATTTCACGCCCAAGATATCGCAGGCTTTTTGAGCGGCGTTACGGCGGGCTATCAGGTTTTCTTGCTGCTTTTCTTGACCACACTCTCGTGAAAAAACACCATCGGACAGAAAGGCAACATGAATGCTTGCACCTTGATCTGCCAGTTTGGCAATGGTGCCACCACAACCGAGGACTTCATCATCGGGGTGGGCGGCGAGGATTAGAATGGATTTCATTTTTTTTCCAACAAGAACCAATTAGTATCATCATCGGGGAATGCCGGATCTCTATGATAAACAAAACCATAGTCAATCAAGCGTAAATCAGGGTACTTGTCTAACATTTCACCGGCAAAATCTCTTTTAAATAATCGGTCTGCATGGCCTCGATAGTTTATTGCAACTGGCGTAGGGTTGTAATATTCAGCCAGCAGAATAAAACGTTTTGAGGCCTTGTATAGCAGCTCATAAACGCCTTGAAGCCTGTCCGGGTTGATATGTATCAGCACACCTTTTGCCATTGCAAGATCTACTTTTTCATGATTTGGGTAGTCAAAAATTGAACCTTTGAAAACATTGCTTTCGCCAATCAAATCCACCAGCCTCTTTGCAGCATCCGGATTAATTTCAACCGCCTTCAGATGAATGCCAGGAAAAAGAAGCTGAAGTGCTTTTAAATTCATTCCGATATTCGCACCAATCTCAAGGGCGGATTTAATACCCCCCCCCCGCATATTTAAGCGCATTACAAAAAGTATTAAGATTTGTGGCAACCATTGCATCGCTATCGTTTCTGGCGATGTAATCAGAACCAAATTCCCCTGCCCAGAATTCCTCTTGAGCGGTTGCAAAATTTCTAGTTGTCATGAATCAAGTTCCTTTACGAGATTAAAAATTATTTCTGCCCGTTCCCAATCGTCCAGCGTGTCGATGTCCTGGACACGCCAGCGGGGAATCAAAAGCGGAGTTGAACCCCTGTCAAAGATACGTTTATTCGCCAACCATGCTGCGGGCCGTCCCCAATAAAACTGCCCTGCGTCATGTAACGCGACGGGCAAGTCTTGCGAGCGCTTATTAAAATGCTCAGGGAAAAACATCTCTATTCCTCCTTCGGGCGTTTGTTTGAATGAACGGAAGATTGGCGCGGCAAAATCAGTTACGGAAAATGCGTAATCCCAATTGCCAGACTGAAGTGCTTCCCAGCCTCGTTTGATGTCTGATACTTTGACAAACGGTGCAGTTGCGTAAATACAGCAAACAGCTTCCACGTCCAGACCTTGGTCTAAAGCCCACTGGATTGCATGGGCAATCACTTCAGTGGTGCCTGCGTAGTCATTAGACAGTTCAGGAGGTCTCATGAATGGCACTTCGGCGCCCCACTGCCTGGCTACTTCTACAATTTCAATATCATCTGTTGAGACAATAATGTGCTCGAACAGACCGGATGCTTTGGCAGCCTCTATCGACCATGCAATCATTGGCTTGCCGCAGAATGCTTTAATATTCTTGCGGGGGATGCGTTTGCTACCACCTCGGGCTGGGATAATGGCGATATTCATGCGCCCATAGCCTCACCTATCCTCGTTATCACTCGATCTTGTTGCGCCTGTGTCAATCCCGGATACAGGGGAATGCTGATGGCCTCTGAATAATACTGTTCCGCCTGCGGGCAATGCCCTGCTCTGAAGCCCTTTGCTTCATAGTAGGGTTGGCGATAAACCGGGATGTAATGCAAATTGACAAGTATCTTTGCTGCAAGTAGTGCTTCAACCACTTGACGTTGGGACTTGTTGATTTCTCCCCGTTTTAAACGTATCACGTACAGGTGGTAACCGGAATAGCTGTCTGCGTGTTGCCAAGGGGTAACAACGGGCAACTCTGCCAATAATTCGTTATAACGCTGGGCAATGGCGTGGCGCTTGGCAACAAACTCATCCAGTCGTTGCAGCTGGCTTAGACCTAGCGCAGCTTGCAGGTCGGTCATGCGGTAATTAAACCCCAACTCTATTTGTTGGTAGTTCCAGATTTCATCCGCTGGGCGTGCGTGCATATCGGCTGCATCGCTGGTGATGCCGTGGCTACGGTAGAGTCGCATCTTCTTGGCAAGGTTATCGTTATTGGTAACCGCCATACCGCCTTCGCCCGTGGTGATGATCTTGACTGGGTGGAAGCTGAACACGGTGATGTCGCTGTAACGGCCGTTGCCGATGGGTTGGTCTTGGTAACGGCCGCCGATGGCGTGTGAGGCATCTTCAATAATCTTAAAGCCGTATTGCTGGCTAAGCGCGTGGATGCCGGCCATGTCGCAGGGTTGACCACTTAAATGTACCGTAATCACGACTTTGGGCAGGTTGCCGGTCTTTTCTGCCACTGCCAGTTTTTCTGCCAGGCGCTCTACGCTGAGGTTATAGGTGCGCGGGTCAATATCGACAAAATCTACCGTCGCACCGCAATACAGCGCACAGTTGGCGCTGGCAACGAATGTAGTGGGTGTGGTCCAGACTGCATCGCCTTTGCCTACGCCCAAGGCCAGACAGGCGATATGTAGCGCACTGGTGGCGCTATTAACCGCAACCGCTTCTTGTGCACCACAATAATCGGCAACGGCATTTTCAAAGGCAGGAACTGCAGGGCCTTGGGTCAGGTAGTCAGAGCGCAACACGGCGACTACCGCGTCAATGTCCGCTTGGTTAATGTCTTGTCGTCCGTAAGGGACCATAAATAACTTTTCCTTAGATCAGCGGTTATGCATCAAAAAACCGTGTAATCTGGCCATGTTGCCAGTACTTTTAAGTAATGGTCTGAAACGAGTTCTGTGTTTTCTCTAAATACAGGGTCTTGACCTGTATGTTCTTTGTATGTCACCGAATTGATGAAGTCACTGGTTCCATCTAACGTAATGGTTGTGATATCAATAAACTTTTTTGCTATTTCAAAAAATTCTTTTTGATAATTTTCATGTGGCTCGAAAACGCCTTGGCCTTTTTCGATCCAATGCAAAGAACGACAAGGTACATGCGTGTAATCATATCCCACAAGATATACATGATCAAAGCCGAAATATATAGCTAAAATTATCGAATAAGTTAAAGACCCACCTAGCGAGTCAATGCGATTGGTAATAAAGTTCTTAGGCAGCCTTGGATCCCAAAAATCACGAAATAAGAAAGTAACATTTCGAGATCTTAAAACAGGGTAATTTGATAAATTTATTATAAAGTTTTTGCTTGGATTTTCTGTAATAATTTTTCTATATTCATTCTGTATTCTGTTTCGCCACAAGTGTCCATATGGGCCATTGAGAAATGGATAAAAAAAATAAGGCTCGGGCAAAATCGCATGCTCAACATTTAGCTTATGAAAGTCATTATGGAATGGTACGTACTGACATGGTATGGATGTTTTATCTGAAAACATCTTAAAATCAAACCACTTTATTGAAATGCCACCCCCTATTAAATAACAATCCTCACCACGATGACTATCCTTAAATCGATGAATTTTAGATAGTACGGGCTTTGCAAGATGTCCCAGTAAATCTTTCACTATAGTATTCATTTTTTATTACCTAAATCATTTAGAATTTGATCATATGTATATTGCCCTTGGATTTTCCCTGCATCCAACCTCACAATTGTTTTACAACTTTTCAAGGTGGTAAGTCGGTGGGCAATTATCAGAATAGTAAGATCTTCACTAAGCCCTTCGATGGCTTGCATGACGGATTGTTCGGTTTCATTATCCAGTGCGCTGGTGGCTTCGTCAAAAATCAGCACGTTTGCCTGCTTGTATAGCGCCCGAGCAATGCCAATGCGTTGACGCTGACCGCCACTTAGGCGTACACCACGTTCGCCAACAATTGCACTATACGTTTCAGGTCGGCTTTCAATAAAGTCTGCAATCCTCGCTTGTTGCGCAGCCTTGCGAACGCGCTCAAGATTGATTTGAGCACGGGGGATGCCGAATGCAATGTTCTCTGCGATGGTGGTGTCGGCCAAAAAGATGCTTTGCGGAACGTGGGCGACTGTGCGCTGCCATGCACGCTGATAATCTTGGCTAACCGGTTGCTCGTCGACCAGAATTTGCCCTCGCGTAGGCTCAAGTAGTCCCATCAATAAATCAAGCGCGGTGCTTTTGCCGCTGCCGGTACTGCCAATAATGCCAATACGCGCACCCTTAGGTATAGTCAGATTGATGCCATCAAGCACCCAAGGGGCATTGCTGTTGTATTGAAATCTGACATCATCGAAACGGATGGATTGCCTTAGCGCAAGAGGTTCTGGCTCTGGTAGGTTGGCCTGCGCCGGCAAGGGTTGATCAAGCAAAGCCAGCACGTCTACCAGCGCAGCCTTGCTCCCCGCCACCACTGACCAGTTGCCATAAAGTTGTTGCATGAGTGGTAGCAACCGTTGTGCGCCAAGTGCGAGCATAGCCAATATTGGCAAAGCCGCTGCGACGCCGCCCGTGCGGTGGCTTAAGGCTAAGACAAAAGCAGCGATCATTGCCATGCCCAATGCCTCCATGGCATATCGAGGTGCTTGGTTAATGAAAGTATTTTCGCCACCGGCACGCTGAAGTTGAAGGACAGCCTTCCGGTACACATTGCAGTAAACCTTCTGCGTCCCATCCAAAAGCACATCACGAATGGCACCGAGCCCTTCTTGCAGGGCTTTAACTACCTGGGTTTGCTCTTGGGCAATGCAGTGGCTGTTGTACACCAACCGGCGACGGGTGAGCCAAGCAATAATTCCGTATGCTGAGCCAAAGCTGGCTGCAGCAAAAGTTGCCACTATGGGATCGACAGCGAGCAGTGTGGCCATTATGGCGACAAACAATGATATTGATGTTATGACGGCGACCACGGATATCAATACACTTGTTGCAGTGCCTACTTTTTGGGTTATCCCACTGATAATCTCGCTGCTGCTCCGGGCTATATGCACACTGTAGGCTTGGTACAGCGTCCGCCGGTAGACCTCGATGCTGAGATCAGCGCCGGTGGCGTTGCCAAGCCGGATACTGGCCCATAGCAACAGCAAGCGCAACCCGCCTGCTACGAGTGCCGCCGATGCAAAGCCGATGGTGAGGGGTAACACCAACTCAGCGCCCGATGTGATACCCAGAGCAGGTATAACACCGTCTAACAAGGGGGAAGCGAACACCTTTTCAGGCTGGGTGAGGATGCCAATGAATGGCAAGACCGCACCGAGACTAACCACTTCGGACAGAGAACTGAGCGCCGTTAAGCCAAGCAACAAGACGAACTGACGTCGCCGACGTCTGCTAATGTGGTGCCAGAGTCGTCGCAAGTGTTGGGTAATTGGTTGGGTGGCTTGCATTGAATAGATGTAGTTAACTTTGAATAATTGAAAGAAAGGAGTCCAAGAAAGGGATCAGACCCAATGTCATTAAGTTAGAATCAATGGGGTCAGACTCGATTGATTTTAGCAAGTTCCGTTCCAATCCCATCCCCCACATTTTACGATACCCGGAATAATGGGCACTTGCATCAAAAACAGTAGCGGTTATGATTCTTTCCATAAAGTTTTCTTTCATAATAAAAGATAACGGCATCATCTACCTTTTGGGAGGGGTTACCCCCCCTCCCGCGTGATCTGCTTAAAATTTTAAGCTTTTTAAGGTGCGCAATTGATGACGAGGTCATCGCTGTACCGACCAATTTCCTGGTCTTTCAACATGAAGACGGCGGTATAGCGGCGCAGTTCGGGTTTTCCGGTTTGGAGCAGGGGACGATTATCCAGAAAAGGCGAGACGGTAGCACGGCCCAGCAATACCCAATCGATATCGTTTTCGCGTTGGCTGTAAATATTGACGCCATCACTTTTATATTTGGTAAAACTTAACGAGGCTCCGCCTCAGAC
>SESF01015550.1_pt1 | contig 21708 bp, 14 predicted proteins | sample 3171521 | NCBI WGS metagenome assembly SESF01 (sample SAMN10866945, study PRJNA518727) | freshwater metagenome | biome: subpolar coniferous forest; feature: holomictic lake; material: water; isolation source: holomictic Lake 227, 6 m and 8 m depth | place: Canada: near Kenora, Ontario | collected...
CATCGAGCGATCCTCATCACGAACTTTCAGCACTCCCTAGATCGACGTCTGAGCTTGAAGCCCATGAGCTGAAGGTCTTCCGGCATTTCGCTCGGGGCATCGATAAAGTCGATAGCATGATGATTGGTCACATCTCTTTTTCAGAACTCGATGCCTCCGGACTTCCAGCCTCGCTTTCCCACGCGATCACCACAACCCTTCTTAGAGAGGAGATGGGGTTCGATGGGCTCGTCATGACTGATGATCTCGACATGGGTGCAATCCTCAATCACTACGGATTTGAAGACATGATTCGGATGGGCTTGGCGGCAGGCAACGATCTTCTCATGATTTGCCACCGCACCGAACTCGCAGAACAGGCTGCAAAAGTTTTGGCAATATGCCCAGAAGATGAAATAAACCGTGCTTTAGGCCACGTGAAAGCATTTAAAAAACGGCTTACCCCACCCTCGCCATTCAGCGAGGAGGCTTTCAAGGAACTCGATGGCGGCGTCTGGGATCTTCGAGTTGCAACGCTAGGAACGGAAGGAGCCGTCTCACGCAGCCCGGAAGATGGGAAACGCTCACCAGTAGAGATCTACTGAGCGAAAGTCCGAAACTTCGACCGCTTCGCAGGTTGCTTCCAGGAACTCAAAGAGCGTTTCCAAGATTGCATCCCGAGAGTTGAACATCTGCATTTTCGATGACATCAGGTTTCGTGATTTTCCCGAAACTGGAATTCAGGATGCGTATATTCTTAATGGTGGCACCTGGGAATCCCCTGACATTAACAATCCTGGGGGCGTTTTCCACCGTGATATGATCCATCACAACATTGCAAATGAATGGATTGTGCCCACCATGCGGCCCTTCCTCGTAAAGCAAATCTATCTGAAGAACAGAATCCTTAACCACGCCAACCTTGATATTTCGCATGAAGATGTTCTCGAGAACCCCTCCCCTCATCGCGTTTGATTTGATTCTTAGTGCACACGTCAGATCGGGACTGCTCATCTCACAGTTTTCAACGAACACATTCCTGCATCCACCCGACACCTCGCTGCCGATTGTCGTTCCACCATGCCCGTCTCGCATCACGCAATCGCGGATAATGATATTGCTTGATGGCATCCCAACCCGGCGACCGTCGTTGTTACGGCCGGATTTAATAGCAATGCAGTCATCACCAGTATCAAAAAGGCACTTCTCGATCAGCACATCGGTACAGGACTCCGGATCACAACCATCGTTGTTTGCACCATGGGAAATAATCTCAACTCCACGAACAGTGACGTTCGAACAGAAGAGAGGATGAATTTCCCACATCGGTGACCGCTTAATTTTCACCCCCTCTATGAGGACATTCTTGCAGTTATTGAACTCGATAAAATCGGGGCGCAGGTAGGAACCTTCACCAAAAACACGCTTTTCCAAGGGAACATCCTCATTGACCATTCGGTCGAGTCTAGACCTGCCCTGCAATTGACTCTTGGTTCCTGTTTTTTTCTTCCACTCAAGCCAGTTTGAGTCATCAGCTTGTCCATCAAGGGTCCCCTCTCCGGAAACAGCAATGTTCGTCTGCTCCTTGGAGTAAATCAGCGGACTGTAATTGAGACAGTCCATCCCCTCGAACCTCGTCGGCACCACGGGCAGATAGAGATTGGGATCCGTGCTGAACTTGAGAATGGCCCCCTTCTCAAGGTGAAGATCCACATTTCCGAGAAGTTGGATCGGACCAGTCAGGAAAACGCCGGAAGGGACAACAACATGACCGCCGCCGGAGGATGCACAGCTTTTGATCGCTTGCGAAATTGCCTCCGAGGAATTAATGACACCCTTGCTGTCGGCTCCATAGTCCGTGATTTGGTAATTTTTCTGTGGAAATTGTGGCGCGGAAATCCGGGCTAAAATTGATGGAACCATCTGCCATCCGGATTCATCAGCACTCAAGGAAAGTGTGATCAGAAGAAAAACAAGGAATGTAAGGAAGCCCTTTGAAGCGTTCATTTTCTTTGAATGATATTGATCACGGGAGGCCCGTCACCTTGGCATTAATCAATTGGTATGGGGAGCCCTTGGCTACGGTGACAAGGACATTGGTCATGCGAATGTCCGCTGCGTTTTCGATGACAAAAGGTTCGGGGGCCGAGATGTTCACGTTCTCCAAAAAAACGTCAGAAATCAGGGAATCAGGCAGGCCCATGATTTTCCCAGCATTTTTTTGGCAAGTTGCGGTCAGGTTTGAGATTCTGATCTTTCGGAATTTTGGAATGTTTTCACCATTTGTCTTCGGAGCCTTCGAAACAGCTTTCACTTGGTATTTGTCCCCTGAAGAACTCAGTGCATAACTGCAAGTCATCGTGATGGCGGGATTCACATTCTTCATGGTGATGCCATCGTAAGTAACGTCCTCCACAAGCCCCCCCTTACCGGGATTGGATTTGATCCTGATCCCGTTTTCAGTATTTTCAAAACTGCAGTTCCTGACCCTCACATTGTGAACCCCTCCGAGTGTTTCGCTTCCGATACTCAGTCCGTGACCGTGGAGAAACCTGCAATCCGTCACGGTGATCTCCTCACAGGCGAAATTTCTTCCCTCGACAGCATGGCTCGCCTTGATGGCGATATTATCATCACCAACATCGATCAAGCAGCGCGTGATGAGCACATTTCTGCAATTACTCGGATCAATTGCATCGGTATTAGCCGCCCGCTCAGGGGCCAAAATCGTGACGTTGGAAATCTTGACTCCATCGCAATCCGTGGGAACAAGGTGAAACTTGGGTGAGTTACGAAGTGTGATGTTCTCCAGTTTCAGATTTCGACAGCCTTTGAGAACGATAAGATTGGGCCGTGGAAGCGTATAACCCGGCTTGATCTGTCGTGCTTTTTCGGCCTCCCCCCACCAGACCTCTCCCCCACCATCAATGACTCCCTCTCCGGTAAGGGTCACATCCTGAAGGTTGGCACCCCTGATAAAGGGAATGAAATCCGCATTGCTACTAACCTTCAACCAATCCCCGGGTTTTTTCATCCAGTCGGATTGACAAGGTGAGGCTTTCAGAATGGCTCCCTTCTCGAGAACCACAGTTGATTTGGTGCGAACCTCAAGCGGTTTGCTTAAGTAAATCCCCGCAGGTAAAAGTACCGATCCCCCGGTTCCTGCACAGGCATTCAGAGACTTTTGAATCGCCTCAGTGTCGAAGGTGATCCCATCTCCCTTGGCACCAAAGTCACGCACATTGAACGTTGCGGCTTGGGCCGGGATGAGTGATGCCAAAAAAAGAACAAAAGTTATCTTCAAGTTTGAGGAGATCATATGCTGGGGTGTTGGTTTATCCTAAGTTTAAAAAGGGTGCCAGTTTGAGCTTGTGGAGAAAAAGATCTGAGGGTTGGCCAACGTCTCAGCTTCTTCCCTTGAGAGTTGTCTTGATTCAGGAATCCGAGAGGAAACATCAGTCGGATTTCCTGAAAGATCACGGCTTCCGTATTCGCCAAAACGAATCCCGACTGTATTGGTCCCCTTGATTTCCCAACCCTTGGTAGGGATGCAGTCCGACATGACACAGTTTATGAAAGCGACTGAACTGTTGGGAAATCGGTCCGCATCAATCCTTGCAAGCAAGCAATGATCGACCCCGTTTGCATGGTCCAACTTGCATTGGTGAAAAACATATCCCCGATTTTCCAAAGGATTGCGCGCCTGAAGGAAATAGCCATTGTGAATGGCCCGAATCTCGCACCTCTCGAAGAACGCCCTCCCCTCACCCCAGATAAAGTCAACATCACCCTCAACTCGACAATTAGTAACGTAGACACTCCCTCCCAATAACAAAGTGTCCTGACAACTCAGAAAGGTGGTGTTTTTCAGCACGCAATGCTCTCCATTGATTCGCAACGCCTCAGCTTGGGAACCCTTGTAAGGAGTCGTGTTTTGAATCGTCAGATTTTCAAGGGAAAAATCATTCGCATCGACCCCGAACAATGCCCGCCCAACCCTCGAGGGATTGAGTGCATTGTTATTCAACCCCTCAATATGGGTACCCTCCCTGCTCTCACCAACCACATGCACGTGATTCTTACCCTGACCTAGGTAGACGAGCCCATTATAGATACCTTTTTTTACCTGGATGCGGACAGGAAATGAATTGTCATCAGGCACATCGTCTACCGCTCCCTGAAGAGTGCAAAAATCTCCTGAACCGTCGGAGGAAACCGTCAGGTTTGTCTTCCCTCGTTGGACTGAAGGGCGCGTGCGGAAAGTCCAAGAGTAGCCATCCGCGATTTCAGGCAACGTCTTTCCATGTTCTCCCAAAACAATCCCCGGTGAGACGCTGACACGGTAGCTTTCGTCGGACTTCAAAACCCCTTGATGAAGCCCGATTGTCAGTGTGTGTCCCGTGAACGAAAATGGTTTATAGCGAAAAAGCCTGCCTCCCACGGAATTGGTAATACATGCGTCTTCCGTGTCCAATGTCTCCACAACAGATCCGTCAACGGATCTCTTGACGACGATCCGGCCTGTGCCAAGAGAGATTGGAATGGAAGAAAACATCATCCGAATCTGCGTATCAGTAGGCAAATCTTTGGCCCCATTGGGAGGAAACGTCACCACTGCACCGATTATTGAAGGCATGAACGATACAACCAGTGCTAACGAGGTTGCCGCACTTAAACTGCGGTAACCCGCTGGCATGTCATGCTTGATTCTTGATTTGACTAGCTCCCCAGAAGAATGGGCTTCATGTGCCTCTCCAAAAGGTTACCGGTAACATTCTTGGCAATGATGGCCTCGTGCTTCTTGAGGGCATCCAGATAACGCTTGCCGAGTTTTGCAGCAACCTTGAAACTCACGTGAAGCAACTGCCGGAGGCTCGCGTTGAATTCCGAGTTCTTTGGATCGTGACGAAGTGCCGAGACAAACTGTTCCGATGTCCAGCCATTCACTGTTTCAGCACTTGGTAGTTTTGATTTATCGATATCAATGACAGAAGCGTAAGGGGCACAGAATTCATCCACATGACCAATCGAGTAGGCGTAGATCTCCTTGGCAATCTCAAGACCGTCGCCCCCCGCCTCTGCAAGACCGATCAGTTCCTCAAGCCAGCTTGTTCCTGCAGTTTTGATATGAACTCCGGCATCAAATTTCTTGAGAGCCCGACGCATCGGTTCATAAATCGAGAATTTGTCACTCCCTGAATGAACGCTAAGTTTCAGGGAAGACGGGAGATCGTATTGTTTGATAGCAAAGGCGATAACGGCCAGATCCTCATTGAACTCTTTCTCGAATTGTCCGATGTCCCCCACATAATCGACCCCCTTGTTGAAACGTCCCGTGAATTTAGGAGCAATCGTCTGGATCGGAATGCCCTCATCGGCTATTGCGGCAAGGATGACAAGCAGTTCGTGAGGCGTCTGCGGCGTATCGGTTTCGTCAATGGAAACCTCGGTGATAAAGTGTTCAGCACCTTTGGTTTTGGCGATATGTCGATAAATCCTTCCGGCTTCCTGAACGGCCAACAGGAATTTTTTTGCGACGCGCTCGACCTCCTCACGATTGATGACAAGAGGGTGATCAATATGAGGAATCGAGAGCTCTCCGATTAATTCCGGATGCTTCTCCAAAAAGGTTGCTACCGATGAGGTATCGGCGGGTTTCCCGATAAAGTCCGCCACATCCAGCGTGAAAAAATCCGAAGGATCAATGAAACGCTCCACCGTCTCAAGTCTGATGTGATCGGCATCAACGTGATATGGCCTGGCCCATCCCAGGGTAAGCACAGCACGATTTGCCTCTTCCCTCAAGCTGGCCGGTTCCGTTCCGACAAAACTGTGCTCCCGATGGGATTTGTTCCATACAGGGATGAAATCCGCACCGAGTTCAGCCGCCTTCACACAGGCCTCCAACTGGGCTTTACCTTGATGACCAAAGCGGTCACCCATACCAAAGGAGAACTTACCTAGAGGGAGATAATCTTTCATGGAATCACTTTTAGCTTAAGGAAGAGGGCAGAGAAACCGTCATTTTTTATTTTTGAACGCTTTTTCTCCTCATGTGAGGAAATGCACGCAATAGTGAGGGTAGATCAAGACCATGCCACGCATGGAGTTTAATCTGCAAGAAGAGTAATGACCCCGGGTGGAATCGAACCACCATCTAGAGTTTAGGAAACTCCTATTCTATCCGTTGAACTACGGGGTCTGCTGAAAATAGGGTATCACCTATCCAGATCGTGACAAGACTCCGGCGAAGAATCGGCCTCAACTCGATTCTCGAAGCCTTGTTCCGAATATTAGGGGATTCTTGAACAAAACTATTTTCCCTCGCAAGCCGTTGCACCAGACTCGAACGCGCTCCATGAAGAGGTAAACAACCGGCGTGGTAAAAAGGGTTAGTGCCTGGGAGACAACTAAACCTCCGACAATGGCCACTCCAAGAGGTTGTCGAAGTTCCGAACCGACCCCCATGCCGATGGCCAGTGGCAGCGAACCGAACACAGCCGCGGCACTGGTCATCATGATCGGCCTGAATCGAACGAGACAGGCCTCATAAATGGCATCCCTGGGTGACAGGAATCGTTCACGTTGTGCCTCAATGGCATAATCAACCATCATGATGGCATTTTTCTTCACGATACCGACAAGAAGGATGATGCCGATCATAGCCACGATGCTGAGTTCCATTTTCATGAGGATGAGGGCCAGTAAGGCACCGATTCCCGCAGTGGGAATCGTGGATAAAATCGTCAAGGGGTGGATCAGGCTCTCGTAGAGCATTCCGAGGACAATGTAGACCGCTAGGATTGCGGCCAGGATGAGAAGTGGTTGTGATGAAAGACTGTCTTGAAACAGGAGCGCATTGCCCGCAAAGCCACCTTTGATCGAGGGTGGCATTTTCAGTTCTGCCATCGCCTTGTTGACAATCTCCTCAGCCTCTCCAAGGGAAACCCCAGGTTGAAGGTTGAAGGAAAACGTGACGACGGGAAACTGTCCCTGATGATTCAGGGAAAGGGGCTGCGTGATCTGATCGAAATGAGCGATCGCGCTCAGCGGAATCATCTTACCGGAATTGGATTTCACATAAATCTTGGAAAGATAGGCGGGATCCTTGGCCATTTCAGGATTCGCCTCCAGAATCACATGAAACTGACTGCGGGGCTGATACATCGTCGATACCTGATGCTGTCCAAAGGCGTTATAGAGTGCCTGATCCACCTGAATCGGCTCAATACCTAGACTGCCGGAAAGATTGCGATCGACAACAACCTTGACCTGCCGTCCTTGAAATTGTGAGTCCGCATTCACGTCGACTAGCTGGGGGTATTTTTGAAGTTTTTCGATAAGTTTTGGAGCCCAGGTAATGAGCGGGGCGATCGTATCGGATCTCAGCGCATATTGGTATTGAGCTCTGGACTGTCGACCACCCATCCTGAGATCCTGAGCAGGTGCAAGAAAGGTTCTTGCTCCCTTGACAGCGGCAAGCTTCGGGCGGAGACGGTTAATGACACCATCAACGTCAAGACCACGCTCGGACTTTGGTTTCAAGGCGATATAAAGACGGCCATTATTGGAACCCGTTCCACCATTTGAACCAATGACGGAAGCTATGTGCGCTACAGCCGGATCCTCCTTGATAATTTTTGCAATCTGTTTCTGCTTCTCCTGCATGGCCAAGAAAGAAATGTCTTGGGCTCCCTCCGTTGTTCCGAATAGCAATCCGGTATCCTGTTGTGGGAAAAATCCCTTGGGTACGATCGTGTAGAGATAAACCGTCAGGAAAACAGTACCCAGCGTGAGAAACTGAACGAGACGAACATGTTTGAACACCCAATCCAATTTTCTCCGGTAGTAAGATTGCATGGCATGAAATCCCAACTCGAACCAATGTGCCAATCCCGTCTCAACCTTGTGATGTTCTCTTTCCAGAAATCTGGCGCATAGAGATGGTGTCAGCGTTAGGGAAACTACCAGAGAGACAAGAATCGAACAGCTTAGGGTCATGGCAAATTCATGAAACAGCCTTCCCATGACCCCTCCCATCATCAAAACAGGGAGAAAGATCGCTACCAGGGAAAGGCTCATGGAAACCACGGTGAATCCTATCTGTTTCGCACCCAGAATCGATGCTTCCATCGGTGACTTTCCAGCTTCTATGAGGCGCACGATATTCTCGATGACCACAATGGAATCATCGACAAGAAATCCGACCGAAACAGTAAGCGCCATCAGCGAGAGATTGTTCAGGCTGTATCCGAAGATCCACATCATCCCGAATGTTGCCGCTATGCAAAGCGGGACGGTGATCCCAGCAATGAAGGTCGGAACAAGCCGACGGAGAAAAAGGAACATGACAAGAATAACGAGTGCGCTTGTGATGATCAACGTGGTTTGAACATCGTTGACCGAGGCACGTATTGTCTGAGTTCGATCCGAAACAACATCCAGATGAACTCCCGGGGGGAGCCACGAACGGAGCAGAGGAAGAATCCTGTTAATTTCATCCACGATCTCAATGACATTGGCGTCGCTCTGCTTGAACACAGGCATGATCACGGCACGCTTCCCGTCAAACCAACCACCCTGATAACGGTTCTCGGTTGCATTCATGACTTTTGCCACGAAAGAGAGAGGAATGGGGACTCCGTTCCTCTGGGCGATCACCAGATCCTGATAATCCCCGGCATCGAGAAGTTGATCGTTGACGCGAAGGCCGTAGGAACGATCAGACGTCTCGATAAAACCTTTCGGCGCAAAATGGTTTGCCCCCGTTAAAAAAAGCTGCAGGTCATTCATGCCCAGACCAATGCTTGCCAACTGTGCAGGATCGACCTGAACCCTGACGGCCGTCTTCGCCCCTCCCGAAATCATAATCTGACTGACACCCGCAATCTGGCTGATTCTCTGGCAGATAATATCATCGGCAAAGGTATACACATCGGACAGGGGCATGGTGTCTGATGTCATTGCCAGAACCATGATGGGAGATCCCGCAGGATTCACCTTGCGGTAATCGGGAGGGCTTTTGATTTCGGGAGGGAGATCATGAGCAGAGGCCCTGATCGCGGCCTCGACATCCCTGGCCGCCCCGTCGATGTTCCTGTCCAGATCAAACTGGACCGTCATCTCACTACTCCCAGACTTGCTGGTTGACGTCATCTCGATCACCCCGGGAATCTGTCCAAGACGCCTTTCCAAAGGAGCCGCTAACGCCGAAGAGGCGGTCTGTGAATCGATTCCCGGGACATCCGCTCCGATGCTTATCGTGGGAAAATCAACACTTGGCAGAGGGGCTATCGGAAGAAAGAAATAAGCACAGAAGCCGAGGATAAAAACGCCGATGGCAATTAGCGACGTTCCCCTCGGGCGCTTGATAAAGGGGGCGGAGATATTCATGAGGCTAGGATTCCGAAAGACTCGAATGATCGGTTATGGAAAACTCATTATGGGTGTCTTTTGAAGAAAATTTGGCAGTCATCCAGTTCTCCAAACGATCAAGATAGAGGTAGATGACCGGCGTTGTGTAGAGTGTGATCAGTTGTGACAGCAGGAGACCACCGACAATGGCAATACCAAGGGGCTTGCGAAGCTCCGAACCAGTGCCCGACTGAAACGCCAGTGGAATTGCACCGAGAAGAGCCGCCGCAGTGGTCATCATGATTGGCCTGAATCGCAGCAGACAGGCCTGATAGATCGCATCCCGGGCAGTAACTCCCCGCACCTTTCTGGCATCGAGGGCAAAATCAATCATCATAATCGCGTTCTTTTTCACAATGCCGATCAACAGGATGATTCCGATCAATGCGACAAGGCTAAACTCCATTCTGCAAAGAAGAAGGGCAGACAATGCCCCGACTCCCGCGCTGGGAAGAGTGGAAAGAATGGTGATCGGGTGGATGTAGCTCTCGTAAAGGACACCGAGGACGATGTAGATCACGATGATTGCTGCAAGAATGAGCAGAGGTTCGCTGGCAAGGGAAGACTTGAACTCAGCCACTGTCCCGAGAAACTGTGTCTGGATACTGTCGGGAAAACCGAGTGAGCGTTGTATTTTCTCAAGAATTTTAACAGCTTCGCCCAGCGAGTGACCACGGCTTACATTGAAAGAGATGGTCGATGAGGGAAACTGACCCTGATGTGTTATCATGAGGGGGCTTGTTTTGGTCTTGATGCTGACCAGTGCATTCAAAGGAACCAGCTTGCCAGAGGAGGAACTGACATAGATTTTATCGAGCGCTTCCGGGGAGTTTCGGAAATTCGAGGCGTTTTCCATCACGATCCTGTATTGGTTGAGTTGGGTGTAAATGACGGAGATCTGACGCTGTCCAAAAGCGTCGTAAAGGGTTTCGTCAATAGCTTGAACCGGCACATTCAGACGTGAGGCGGCGACACGGTCGATCGTGATTTCCAACTGGAGCCCCAGATCCTGCTGATCACTGGCAACATCGGAAAGAGCCGGTTCGGAACGGAGGCGTTCGATCAGTTTGGGGATCCAAGTGCGCAGAACTGACGGATCCGCATCCTGTAGTAGATACTGGTATTGAGTACGACTGATGCGGGTATCAATCTGAAGATCTTGGGAGGGTTGAAGGTAGAGACTGATGCCGGAAACCTGCCGGGCGGTCTCGGAGAGACGCGCCATGATTATTCCGATCGGAACCCGGATATCACGCGGCTTCAGAACGATGTAAAAGCGCCCCGTATTCTGCGTGGAATTAACAACACCGGTGCCCACGAAGGCCGCTACACGCACCACATCGGGATCTTTGGCAATTAAGGCCGAGAGCTCTTGCTGACGGTCCTTCATCTGCGTGAAGGAGATGTCCTGAGCCGCATCAGTCACTCCAATGATAAGGCCCGTGTCCTGAAGCGGGAGAAGTCCCTTTGGGATGAAAAGGAAAAGTATAACCGTGATCGCAAGAGTTGCAAAGGCAACCAACAGGGTCGCACGTTGGTGTCGCAGCACCCAAATCAAGGTTCGATCGTAAAACCGAAGCGCCGTTTCAAAGAAACCCTCGAGTGAACGGGAAAGATTGGTTTCGTTCTCGTGGCTTTCGGCCTTGAGCATCTTTGAACACATCATGGGAGTGAGCGTCAAAGATACGATTGCCGAAACAATGACGGCGGTGCTGAGCGTGATGGCAAATTCTCTAAAGAGACGCCCAACAATCCCGGACATGAAGAGAAGAGGTATGAATACGGCTATCAGAGAAATGCTTAATGAGATCACCGTGAAACCGATCTGACGCGATCCCTTCAGGGCAGCTTTAAGTGGCGAATCTCCCAGTTCGATATAGCGGACAATGTTTTCGATCATGACGATCGCATCATCGACAACAAATCCCGTGGAGATCGTGAGGGCCATCAAGGAAAGGTTATCAAGGCTGAAACCCAGCAAATACATGACGGCAAAGGTTCCTAGAACCGAAAGAGGCAAGGCGACACTCGGGATAATGGTGGCGGTCAACTTCCGAAGAAACAGGAAGAGAACCAGAACCACCAAAAAGACAGTCAGCAGGAGGGTGAATTCGACATCCTTGACCGAGGCGCGGATCGTTTCCGTGCGGTCCGAAAAAATAGAAATGTGAATCCCCGGGGGGAGCGAGGAGGCCAGTTTTGGCAGAAGCTCTTTCAGGCGATCCACCGTGTTGATGATATTGGCACCCGGTTGTCTTTGAATATCGATCAAAACAGCCTGTCGGTAAGGATCCTTGGCGCTGGAGACCCATGCCTGGACCAGGGAATTTTCCACATCATCCTGAACCGTGGCCACATCCATCAGACGAACCGGGGCATTGTTTTTGGGATTATAAGCTAGGATCAGAGGGGCCAGTTCCGCCGCACTGAGGATTTGATCGTTCGCACCGATTGTAAAGGACTGCTTGGCACCATCAAAGCTGCCTTTAGGGGCGTTGGCATTGGCCTGGTTGATGATTGTCCGCACCGATTCCAGACTGATTCCCTGCGCATTCAGAGCCGCAGGATTAAGTTTAACCCGAACCGCTGACTTCTGGTTTCCTTGAATGGTGACAAGGCCAACTCCTTGGACCTCACTCAACTTCTGGGCAAGGACCGAATCAGCAAAATCATTGATTTTAACAAGTGGTAGCGTGTCGGAAGTGATTGCCAGCGTAAGAATCGGGGCATCGGCAGGATTTACTTTGTTGTAAACTGGTGGGTTCGGCATGTTGGCCGGAAGAACCCCCCCCGCCGCATTAATGGCTGCCTGAACATCTTGCGAGGCTTGATCGATATTTTTACCGAGAATGAATTGCAGGGTGATGACCGATGTTCCGAGTGAACTGATCGAATTCATCGAGGCGAGGCCACTGATCTGACCAAACTGTTTTTCCAGCGGTGCCGTGACGAGCGAGGCCATGACTTCAGGATCGGCTCCCGGATATTGTGAAGTCACCTGAATGGTCGGGAAATCAACCGTCGGCAATGCTGAAATCGGCAGGAACTTGAACCCCAGTATGCCGACAAGGACGAGAGCCACCATCAGGAGGGATGTGGCGATCGGCCTCTTGATAAAAGGTTCTGAAATATTCATGAAATCTCTTGTGGTCGCGTAATCAAAGAAATCCTGACTGCTTTCCGTTTCACCAAGGGGCTTGCAGCTTAAATCGTCAGGCGTGATTAAGGGGTTTTGCGATGATGGGAACCGGACTCCGCACCGGATTTGGAACCGGTTTTCGCAGAGGCCGTGATGACGGGAGAATTCGGTTGAAGGCGATATTGGCCGTCAACAACAACCTTTTCATCCACCTTGAGCCCGGATTCGATCAACGAAAGTCCTGCCTCGGCTCCACCGACAGTCACGGCACGCATCTCTGCGGTGTTCCCCTCACCCACCACATAAACATAGGAACCTTCAGGACCAAGTTGCACGGCCTCGGTCGGCACGACCAAGGAATCAGCACGTTTTGTTACAAGAAGCCTTACATTGACAAATTGTCCGGGCCAGAGTTTGTAATCTTCGTTCCCAAAAACAGCCTTGAGTCTTACTGTAGCCGTTGATGTGTCGATCTGATTGTCCACGACACTCAGGACACCCGTAGCCAATGGGGTCTGATTATTCCGATCCAGCGCAATGACTTCCAGGGACTTATGGGCAAGCATTGGTTCGCGAATCTGCGGAAGACTCTGCTGAGGAAGCGTGAAAGAGACATAGATCGGTTGGATCTGGTTAATCGTGACGATCGAGGAAGCACCATTGGCCATATTGCCACCAACCATGACCTGATTTCCAACATCTACCTGCTTCACGCCTGTTCGACCACTGATCGGGGCGGTCACCTTGGTGTAATCTAACTGAGTTTTTTGCAATTCGACGTTTGCATCATCTGCCTGCACGGTCGCTTCAATCTGGGCAACAAGATACCTTTGGGTATCAAAGGTCTGTTTATCGAGGACATTCTTCTCGAGTAGCGATTTGTCACGTTCCAACAAGACTTTGGCACTTTGCAGTTGAGCCGTGTCCTGGAGTTTCTTGGAAAGAGCCTGATCGTATTGAGCCTGATAAGTTCTCGGATCAATGAGGGCCAAGACATCGCCGAGTTTAACCTCCTGCCCTTCCTGAAACTTAATCTCTTGGATCTGCCCGGAAACCCGAGCATTCACTAGGACTGAATTGAACGCCTGAACGGTCCCAAGGCCATCAAGAAAAACGGGGAAATCCTCGGTTTTAACAGCGGCAAGGGTAACCGGAACCGGACCGCCGCCACCCTGAGATCGTCGAGATTTAGGACGGGGTGACTCCTCTGCATGGGGATAAAACCGCCAAACCAAGAGACCAATGATCAGCAGAAAGACCAGCCACTTGATCCAAGAGAAGACCTTGTTTTTTTGGGACGCAGCTGGAGAAAGAAGCTTTTCAGAATCTTTTTCAGAAGGACTCTCGAGCGGATTTTGAGGGGTGGTTTGCATGAGATTGAAAGAAACAAGAACAATTGATTACGATAAAATATTTAGGTGGTTAAGTAAAGATCCCAACCAGACCATAGACTCTAATTGAATTTCACCATCAGAGCCCTGATCGTCACAAAAAGGATCAGATCCTTGGTTGCGTCAAACGAGTGACCGACCGGATCGATTGGATAAATCAAGGGATAGGCAAAACGATAGCCAAAAGAAGATTGATCAACGGCAAGGCGAGAGATGACTTCGGAGCGATCAACACCGCTTTCATTTTTAAAATAAGAGATGACTTCCGGTTGTTTTGATTTTCCAAAAGATGTTGGAATTTCAACAATCAGGGGTACTTCATACTTTGCTCGTAAGGATGCCAGTTTTGTCTTGCTCACCTTAAAGTCCCAGGCCCTGATCACGATAAAGTCCACTCCCTCCGGAATCAGAGAGAGAGGTCCCTCGAATCCGACGAGTTGACCGCAGGAGTGCGCGTAGGCAACCCCTTTTGCAAGAACCAAGGCGTTGACATTCTTGTCATTGGGGCGAACAAGAAAGGTCCAGGCATCAGGACGGACCTTTGCATTAATTTGTTTCAGATGCTCAATGAAAACACTTCCGAAGGATTCGTCACCAGCATTGACAACCATATCGAACAGACACTCCCTATTCTCCGTCAATACTACCGAGCGAACGGCCTTAAAGGCCTCGACGTCAGCATTGGTAATCCCGCCGTAGTCCTGCACGCGAACTAGGCCTGTCAAAAAAGTGGGATGCAGAGATGCAAGAGAGCGACCGATGCTTAGAGGTGTCTGCGAGGATCCTGGAAGGGTCCAGGATCCTTGATGGAAAAGACGCGCTTGAATCACCCTTCTAAAGATCTCTTTGTTATCAACTTTCAAAAAGGAGTGCTTGAGCGGAGCATTAACAATCTCTTCATTCCAGACGGATGATGAAGAAACAGGTTGCGATGTTTTTTCGGCACGTGATGCCTGAAGCCACGAACTTATTGAGAAAAATGCAATGAGAGAAAAACCAAGCAATTTCATAAATCCTATTTTCACAAAATAGCACTCGTTCTGTCGAGGGGTATGAACCGGTGCCCCTAGAGATTTCCAGAGACGATAGGCTGTTCCGAATCGCTCCGGAAGGAACGGGTAGGAAGTCCCTTGAAGTCATAAAGATTACCGTCTGGAGAGTCCTTCCAATTGTAGCGGACGGCTTTTGGGCTCGGAACCGAATCAGCAGTCAGCACGACACTCTCACCATCAATCCGGCCCTGCGCCGGGAACCACCTCCCTCCCTCACCCCTGAGCGCAAAACCTTTAAGCGAAGTGCTCATTCTAGGAAAGTCCCCTTGAGATACCACTGGGGACATCGCAAGCGTCAGGTGACTCCCATGCGTCTCAAAGCTCACCCTGACCTTATTATTCTCGAAACTGATCGACCGGCACTCCGGTCCCGAATCACTGATCTCTTCAGCATAAAAACGATGCCTGGCAAGAAGGGCTAAGCGCCTCCCGATCAAGAGAGGCCCCTGCGATGAGGGATCATCTAAGTCACCCAAATCATCGGTCACGGCCATGCCCGTTGCAGAAAGTTCTAATGTTCCCGCAATGGCCTCCCGAGCCCATGGAAGAGATCCCCGGACAGCAGCTCCGTTTCGCTGATAATGGTCTACGGAGGAGACATTTTCATCTCCAGATCGAACGGGCGTCGCGAGGTAAAAGGGGAACGGCCCTTGGGCCCATTCCTTGCGCCAGTTCCTTATGAGACGTGGAAGAATGGAACGGTTCGTCAAAGCCCCCTCCCCAAGAAGAGTCTCTCCATCACTCCAGATAACGCCGGAGATCGAAAAAGGGATGATCGGCAAGATCAGTTCGTTGAATGCAGAAGGCTGTTTCAAAAAAGCAGGATTCTCAGAACCCGCCCCCCTTTTATTGGCATGGATCCATGAATCCAAAGGAATAGCATCTCTTGTGCATTGAATCATCCCGATCGCAAGATGTTGGGAACTCGTGAGATCCCGGGCAAAGTAATAGCCGACGGCAGAGAGAGAGGCCTTGCAGGCCTCAAGAGAAGAACTGACAACCCAACGACCCTTCCCATAATGATGAGGGTCCAACGACGAATCGGTGAAAAAAAACCGAATCTGATCATCAAAAGGAGGTCGCTCCTTCATTGTCTCCAAAGACTTTGAAAGAGGAATGCTCATACTCCCGCCTCCGGCACAAACCCACACATCGCCTAAGATGACATCCTGGATCTCGATGCGGTTTTTCCCTTTAATAATGAGCCGTTGCGACTTCTTCGGGGAGGAGAAGGGCGCAAAGGTTATCCTCCATCTTCCTGAGTCATCAGCTTTGGTCTCTTGGAAGCACTTCCCGAAGAGAACGGAAACACGCTCACCCGGGGACGCATAGCCCCACACCGGCAGAGTGATTCCCTGTTGCAGCACCATGTGATCACCAAAGACCGGTGGAAGGGTCACGTCGGCCCTTACAACTGAGAATGTTAAAAAGAATATGCCGATAAGGCGCCCCCTCAACGTAACAGCAAACCTCTTAAAAAACTCATTATGCTGAGGCAAGGACTCCATGGAAATTGAGAGTTATCGCAACCTTGAACCTCTTCCCATCCAATTAACTTTAGAGAATCAAAAAAAAATTGACGAAAACTTTTCTTAATCTAGTTTGCCGTTGTCGGTTTCAAACATAAAAACTTATTAACCCCTGATAACTATGAAAAAAAGTGCATTAGCTCTCATCACAACAGGTCTCATGGCCCTCACCCTCCATGCTCAAGCAGTCAAGGAATCCGACTTGCCCCAGGCTGAACAAGATCATCTCAAGGCCGCAAGGAATGCAGCTTACAAGGCTGATCCCGCAGTCAAGCAATTGGGAGTGGACGCTAAGAAAGCCCGTAGAGACGCCATGATCAAGGCAGATCCTTCTGTGGCCCCAATCCTGGATCAGTGCATGCCTCTCTCCGGACCGGCAGCAGTTAAGTCAGCCGACCTGCCACCTGCTGACAAAGCTAAATACGATGCAGCCAAGAAGGCAGCGGATAAGGCTAATCCAGCGATCAAAGAGCAAGAAGCTGCCGCCAAAAAGGCTGTTTATGCCGCAGCAGTTAAAACTGACCCTACAGTGGCCCCGATTGTAAAGAAGCTGACCTCCTCCAATTAATCAAAGATTAACGAATTAATCACAAACCCCATGCCCCACAACGCGGGGCATGGGGTTTTTTTGTGATCTCTCCACAAAAAACTAACCGGTTGGGTTAAAGAGTGAGAGTGGACTAGTAACGGGGCCCGCGGTCCTTTTTGAATCCTTTGACAAATTTGGTCGGCTTCCCTTTTTGAAAAGGAGCCTTGAAACCGGGTTTATCCCCTTGTGAGATCTCCCTTGGAACCTGCGAACCTTTTTTGAATCCTTTTGGTTGTGCAAATCCTTCATTCGCCTGCAATTCAATCGGGAAGTCTTGGTTTTTCTGGTTAGTCGGCACGTCCTCCCCTGAGGTCTGTCCTAGCAAGAGCGAGAAAAGAGCCGAACAGACTTGGGTGGCTTGATAGCCCTGCTCCATGAGGCGATCCGTGTATTGTGTTTGATCTGAGAAACTACCCGAGGCAAGGAGTGACTGGACCTTGGTGAACATCTGTTCCGAACGCTTTCCCTCAACCTCGCCGGGAGTGGGAATTGTCGCCCTGCGGATCCGGGAATGGGTGAACTTCTCCAGATATTGAATTTTATAAATGTCACGACCGGTCACGAAGGTTGCCGCCATCCCTTTTCGACCGGCACGACCCGTTCGCCCGATCCGATGGACATAGTCCTCCGGGTCATGGGGCAGATCGTAGTTGATCACGACCTCCAGCGCGTCGACGTCGATACCGCGGGCAGCGACATCCGTGGCAACAAGGAACTCAAATTCCGAGTTCTTGAACTTGTTCATGACGCGGGTGCGCTGGGTCTGGGTAATGCCTCCATGCAAACGGTCCGCCGAGAATCCCTGAGCAAGGAGAGCATCTGCCAACTCATCCACCATGCGTTGGGTATTGCAAAAAATAATTCCGAGACGGAATGCATGAAAGTCAACAAGACGGATCAGGGACTGCGTCTTCCCACGCGGCGGAATCTCATAAAAAAACTGCTCAATGTCGGGAGCCGCCACATCTTTACGCTCGATGGCAACAGTTTTTGCATCGCGCGAGTAACGGCTGATGAGCTGTTTGATGGGACCGGAGAGAGTTGCGGAAAAGAACACCGTTTGACGCTCATCAGGAGTTGCGTCCAATATTTTCTGGATATCATCCCTGAATCCCATGTCGAGCATCCTGTCGGCCTCATCAAGGATCGCGACCTTGAGTTGGTCGAGTTTCAGAGTTCCCCTTTCCAGATGGTCGATAATACGTCCCGGAGTTCCGATGACGATCTGGACTCCTTTCTTCAATTCAAAGAGTTGCCGATCATAAGAAGCCCCCCCATAGATGGGAACGGAGTGAATGGAGCGCTTGAATGCCGTGAGTTGGTGAACTTCGTCAGCCACCTGTTCTGCAAGTTCCCTGGTCGGGCAGAGAATCAGAACTTGAACGGCTTTGCTATTCGGATCAACTTTTTCAATGGCTGGGATGGAAAAGGCCGCCGTCTTTCCAGAACCTGTCTGGGATTGCCCGACAAGATCACCTCCTGCAAGAAGAACTGGAATGGCTGCGGACTGAATCGGTGTAGCCTCTTCAAATCCAAGCTGGGCAACGGCTTTAAGGATTTCTGGTGAGAGTCCGAGACTGTCGAAGCGATGTTTTTCCATAGTCTTAATAAGATATGTCCATAATGGTTCGCCGTCACCAACGATCGGATCAAGTGAGCCTACCCACCAAGGGGAAGATAGGAGCTCCTCGCATCGAATCTCGCTCAGAGGGCTTTTTTTTTTGGATCCATGCTGTCATGACTATCGGGTGACCATGGATGTTCAAGAACACCACGACGTGATCGTGATCGGAGGTGGAGGGAGCGGAATGTTCTGTGCTTTCACGGCGGCAAATCGGGGCAAACGCGTTCTTCTGCTGGAACATAGCGAACGGGTCGGTAAGAAAATCGAAATATCCGGAGGAGGGCGGTGCAACTTCACCAATATCAACGCCTCCGCAGGGAACTACCTTTCCGGAAATCGTGATTTCTGCAAATCGGCCCTGGCACGATATACTCCATGGGACTTCATAGCCCTTGTCGAAAAGCATGGAATCGCCTATCACGAGAAAAAACTGGGACAGCAGTTCTGTGACGGCAGTTCCAGACAGATCATCTCGATGCTGGAAAGCGAGTGCCGTGAGTCCGGGGTATGTCTCTACTCCCACTGTGATGTCCTTGATATCGAAAAGACAGATCACTACGTCATTCACACCTCGCGAGGGACCTTTCGATCAGATGCCCTGGTGGTGGCCACAGGTGGCCTCTCATTCCCAAAACTCGGAGCCAGTAATCTCGGCTATCGAATAGCAGGGAAGTTCGGAATCGGCGTGACGGAACTCCGACCGGGCCTTGTTCCCATAACGTTCCAACCCTCCGAAAGAAACTTTTATGAACCGCTTGCCGGGGTCTCTCTCCCTGTGCGAATCCGTTCCGGAAACCGTCAGTTCGAGGAAGCCATGCTCTTCACCCACCGGGGAGTGAGCGGTCCTGCCATCCTCCAGATCTCCTCGTATTGGGATGGAAGATCACCCCTTTCCATCAACCTGCTCCCGGAGCAGGCCGCTTCGGAGGCCTTCGCAACATCAACCCGTGGTGGAACAACGGCCTTGCAGAATCTCTCCAAGGTCTGGCCACGGCGCTTTGCGGAGGCTTGGTGCTCCATAAATGCTCCCGACAAACCGCTTGCCAGATGCAGCAAGGAGGAAATTGAGACGCTTGATGCATTGCTCCATGGATGGCCGCAGTCATTCTCCGGCACCGAGGGATACCCAAAGGCAGAAGTGACATGCGGAGGCATTGATACCGGGGAACTCTCTTCGAAGACCATGGAATCCCGTAAAGTCCCGGGGCTTTATTTCATCGGAGAGGTTGTTGATGTCACCGGATGGCTCGGCGGCTATAACTTTCAATGGGCCTGGGCCAGCGCACACGCCGCGGGAACAGCAGTTTAAAGAATGGAGGATAAAAAGAATTCATCTTTTGACCTTTCCGTGAGAACTCGACAAAACGGCATGTCGATTGGATTTACTTGTTGCAACAGGAAATTCTCTCTGGTCCAAAAACAAGAAAGCTCTGAGGAGCGTGGAATGAACTCATAGCCATCCTCACAACGATCTCAAAGAGGACCAAGATCCCGCCTCTTCATCACTCATAATTCATCCTTCATACATTCCCTTTCTCGTGCGCAAACGCAATCCCCACAAAACCTCTGATCCTCGTCGAGACACCGAAGAGGCAATCGCCGGCGTCCGGCAGATCTATGCTGAACTAAAGGCCAATCCTCCAGAGCGAAATTGCACACTGCAGACCGAGTGCTGCCGCTTTCATCTCACGGGACAGACTCCGGTTCTCACAAAAGGTGAGGCCCTTACGGCAGCCAAGGCGGTGCGTGCGGCAGGACGGACGGAACTCCCCAGGAGGGAAGATGGGGCCTGTCCTCTTCTGCATCCCTATACCTCCCGATGCATGATCTACGAAGGGCGTCCTTTCGGGTGTCGCACTCATTTCTGCGAGTCCGCCGGGGGGCCTTATAGCAGGAAGGAAGTCTCCGAATGGATCCGCAGGCTTGAGGATATTGACGAGCGTCTTGGAGGTGATGGCGGCAGGGACATCAGTGTCGCGATCAGGGACGCTCTTGAGGATCTGAAGTAGCGGGTTGGTGGAGATCACCGTTAAGCAGGCAAATGCCAACGGTGAAGCATTCCGATCTCCTCCCTTCCATTCCTTTCTGAGATCCTGATTTCATGATTCAATGATCTTTATGGAGAAACGCCCCGACACAGCACTCGTCATCGTCGGTCATGGATCGACGACCAATCCTGACTCAAGTGAACCGAATCATCTGCTTGCTGATGCAATCCGTGCCCAAGGGATCTTTGACGAAGTGCTCTGCTGTTTCTGGAAAGAAGAACCCTCTATGAGGGAAATCCTTCATTCGGTCTCATCCCCCGATGTCTATATCGTGCCCAACTTCATCAGCGAGGGATACTTCACACAGATCGTGATTCCCCGTGAACTCGAGCTTGAGGGATTCATAACGAGACGTAACGGAAAGACAATCCGCTACTGTGAACCGGTGGGCAATCATTCCTCGATGACCGAGGTCCTGCTCAAGCGAGCCCGAGAGACGGCTCCCGGAATACCAGAATCGGAAACCAGCCTTCTGATCGTCGGACACGGAACAAACCTGAACGATAACTCAGCCAAGGCCGCGAAATCCCAATGCCGGATCATTTCCGAAATGGGCCTCTACCCGGAAGTTCTACCGACCTATATGGAAGAGGCTCCGCTGATCAGCGATTGGGCCTCCATGACTTCGCAACAGAATGTTGTCGTGATCCCGTTTTTTATCAGCGACGGGCTTCACAGCTATCAGGACATTCCGGTCCTGCTTGGAATCCGGGAGGAAGTGGGGCCCGCAGCAAGCCAATCTGCAGTCTTCAAATCAAATCCACATCATCTGCATGGCAAGAATCTCTTCTATGGAAGTGCAATCGGCACGGACCCCATGATGGCCCGTGTTCTTCTTGATCAGGTGAGGGCTTTCGATCTTGGAAAAAGAGAAATTGCCACAGAGGCCGACCAAAACTAGCGATGAGAGTCGGCAAGATCGGGGTTTCGGTAGTTCTGATTT
>SESF01024142.1_pt1 | contig 21660 bp, 20 predicted proteins | sample 3171521 | NCBI WGS metagenome assembly SESF01 (sample SAMN10866945, study PRJNA518727) | freshwater metagenome | biome: subpolar coniferous forest; feature: holomictic lake; material: water; isolation source: holomictic Lake 227, 6 m and 8 m depth | place: Canada: near Kenora, Ontario | collected...
CTCTTCTGTATCGCCTCGCTGAGTCGGGGCAGCGAGGGCATGGACTAGATGGACGAAGTGGACGGGATGTTCGCGCTAAAAACCCTGCCCGCTTTCCACGGCATTGGTCAGCAGCACGTTGGCGCCCGCTTCGCAGGCCACCCGAAAGCGACCGTCGAGCGCGTCCTTCCAGTTGGCGACTCGGGATTGGCGCGTGACCAGGTAGGCACGGCCCGTGTCTGCCACCCAGAGCGGCTTGATCATGTCCGGCTCCGTGGTCACTGTGAACGGTTGTTCGAGATAAAACCGCAGACTGCTGGCTCCTGAGGGGGAGGCGTCCACGAAGACTCGCGGCGCGTTTTCGGCTGTTCCCCGGATGCAATGAGCGAAATCGGCGAATGAGAAATACGGAGCAATTTTGGCGCTGGCATCCGCAAAGGCGTAGCCGGCGGGGATCATGGCCCCGAAGAGAGCCATCAGCGCAAAGCGCCGGCGGTGATGCCACTCCAACCAGAACGCCGTGGCTCCAAAAAGCGCAAAGGCTAGCACGGCAATGAACGCCACCGAGGTGATCGAAGGCCAGAAAAAGGCGGGGATGCCGCGAATCAATTCCGCCTTGAAGGGGCAAAGCTTCCCAAGCACGAGAGCGAGTCGATGCGTCAGGATCAGCCCGAGGAACGCCATGAAAACCACCGCGGCGGTCCACCGCAGGAAATGCTTTCGGGGCATCGTTTCAAAGCAAAGCGCACCCCAGAGCGCAACCGCCGGCCAGACGTTCAAGGTATCGGGAAAACTCCGGGCCGGATTGCCGAGAGCGGCAGCGAGCGCCACGAAAGCCCAGGCGAGCGGAAAGACCGCCGGCCATTCCAAGGGCCGCATTTTGGCCAGACGCGCACACGCGGCGAACGCGGCGGGAACCAGGAGCAGCGACCAAGGGAAGAGGAATCCGATCTGCCAGCCTATCATTCGCGAGGCCGAAACGGCGGGACAAATCCCGGTCGGCATCGCTCCCCAACTGGTTCGGACGTGCATGGCTGTCGCCCCGGCCACGGTCAGGGCGATGATGAGCATTCCTTCCCAGGAAAGCAGGGCAGGGAAGCGCATTCGGGCTTCGCGGACGCAAAGCGAGAGCAGCAGCGCGGTGACGAGGGGGATGGCAGCCGTTTGCCAGCCTCCCGAGAAGTAACTTAGCGCCCAGGCGCCCCAGGCCAGGAAGAACCAGGGACGGCGTACGGGGCGATGTTCAAATCCGCGCACTAGGCAATAGAAACAGCTCACCAGAAACGCGGTTGCGAGCGGCGCGGGCGTCAACGTGCGGGCCACCGTGAACATCCCCGGGGAGCAGAGCAGGATCGTCCCCGCGGCGAACCCGCGCCAGATGCCCCCAAAGCGTTCGCCCAGCCGGAAAGTGAACCAGACGGCAGCCACCACGCCCAGGGCGGTGGGCAGGCGGGCCGCGAATTCGTTGATCCCGAAGACGGCCATTGAGGCCTTGGTCAGCCAGAGGGCCAGTGGCGCCCCCGACCAATCGACCCCGGAGGAGAGGGGATCCCAGAGCCCGTTTTGCAGCAACGCTCGCGCCGCCCCGGCGAGTTCGCCTTCGGGGCCGTTCTGGATCGGGCTCCAACCGGCGGTTAATACGTGGAAGATCGCGGCAAGTGCCAGCAGGAGGGCGCGGACGATGCCGGGCCCCAGCGGGGGGCGAAGCACCAAGGGCGGGAGCATCGGCGAGTCGAGCGGCAATGCATCCGTGTTTGTCATGGCTCAAGTGGATTGAGCGGCGTCAGGCTTGTTCCGGTTTCAGGTGCGCAAAACGGGTCGCCCACTCTGCCGGGAGGCGCAACGGTTTGCCTGAAGGCATCTGAACCACCGCGCACATCTGGCGGGATTTCACCAGCAAAGCCCCGTCCGAGGGGCGGATGATTTCGAAAGCGCACCAAAATCGGCTTCGTTCGACTGTTTCCAGCCGGCCGTTAATCACGAGTCTGTCGCCGAGGACAGCCGGACGTTTGTAATCGATCTCCGTGCGAACCACCACGGGGAACTGGTTGGTTCGCGCCATATCGCTGAGCCCCATGCCGAGCTGCTCGGCAAGGTAAGTGCGCGCCGTCTCGATGAAACGCAGGTAAGCGATATTGTGGACCACGGCGGCGCAGTCCGTGTCGAAAAACATCACCTGCACTTCGGTTTGGATGGTTGGGATTTCAGACATCGGAATAAATCTAGGGACTTCCGACCGGGAGGAAAACAAGAAAACTTTCTCCAACTCCGGCGTTCGGACTATGCCCATGTTGGAGGCTTGATCATGTGGATATGCTGAAGACTGTTATTGAAGCGGTCGCAGAAACTCCCCGATCTGTGGTGCCGCCTTTAACTGCACCCGGATTAAACATCCCGCATTTTGCAGTTTTCAAAGCGGAGGCTGGGAACGTATGGTTGGCCTCCCATGAATCTCGTAAATGTAGCGGTCGTTGGCGCTTCCGGTTATTCCGGCCAGGAGTTGATCCGTATCCTGATGCGGCACCCTGGGGTGGAACTCGTTTGTGTGACCTCGCGCCAGCTCGCCGGAAAGACCATCGCCGAGGTGTATCCCCGGTTTCAGGCCCACCGGTTCGCCGACTTGAAATTCACGGCTTCCGATGCGGCGGCGGTGGTGGCGTCCGGCGCGAAGTTTGTCTTTCTGGCTCTGCCTCACGGGCTGGCCCACGAATATGCCCAGCCACTCCTGAACGCGGGGTTGCGGGTGATCGACTTGAGCGCCGATTTCCGGATCAAAGACCCGGCAGTTTTCGAGGAGTTCTACAAGGAGGCTCATCCCGCCCCGGAGTTGCTGGCGCAGAGCGTTTACGGTCTTCCGGAGGTCTATCGCGAGCAGATCCGGACGGCAAACTTGATTGCCTCGCCGGGTTGTTACCCGACGAGCATTCTTCTGCCGCTCATCCCGTTGCTGAACCAGCGGTTGATCGTTCCGCGCAGCATCGCTGTCGCGAGCATGAGCGGGGTCAGCGGCGCGGGCCGCAAGGCGGAAGTCGATTACCTCTTTTGCGAATGCAACGAGAGTGTCCGGGCCTACGGCGTGCCGAAGCATCGGCATCTCTCGGAAATCGAGCAGGAACTGAGCACTGCGGCAGGGGAACCGGTCGTTATCAGCTTTACGCCGCACCTGATCCCCGTGAATCGGGGCATCGTCAGCACCATTTACGCAGATCTCGGGGCCGGGGTGGGGATTCGCGATGTTTCCAGCGCATTGATCGAGGCCTACAAAGCCGAACCGTTTGTCCGGTTGCAGGGCGAGCAAGGGTCCGCCGACATCAAGAACGTCGCGCACAGCAACTTTATCGACATCGCCTGGCGGCACGATCCGCGCACCGGTCGCGTTGTGCTTCTCAGCGCCGAGGATAATCTCGTCAAAGGCGCTTCCGGGCAGGCCGTACAGAGCTTCAATCTCATGTGCGGCTGGCCGGAAACCGCCGCGCTTTAGTTCCCTCGATCACAATTCAGCCTCTCATCTCATGCCAGGAATCAGCTTCAACGAAATCAGTGGCGGCATCACCGCGCCCCAGAAATTCATGGCCGGCAGCATTTTTGCCGGCATCAAGGCGACCAACCTCTCCAAACCCGACATCGCGTTGATCCACTCGACGGTCCCGGCGGTGGGGGCGGGGACGTTTACGACCAATAAAGTGAAAGCCGCACCGGTGCGGGTTTCCCAGGCGCACATCCGGTTTGCCGAGGCACGCGCCATCGTCGCCAACAGCGGCAACGCCAATGCCTGCACGGGCGTGGTCGGAATCGACTACGCCAAGCGGATGGTGAAGGCCACCGCCAAGGCTCTGGGTTTGAAGGAACGCAGCGTGCTGGTCTGCTCGACCGGGCGCATCGGCGTGCCGCTTCCCATCGAGAAAATGGAGGCGGCGATCACCCAGGGAACGCACTGTTTGCAGGCCGATGGAAGTCGCAAGGCGGCTGAGGCGATCATGACCAGCGACAGTTTCGCCAAGGAAATCGCCGTGGAGGTGATCCTGGATGGCAAACCGGTCCGGATCGGTGGAATCGCCAAGGGCGCGGGAATGATCGATCCCAATATGGCCACAATGCTCTGCTTCGTCACCACCGATGCGGCCATTGACAAGAAGCTGCTTCAGCAGGCGCTCTCCGATGCCGTGGAACAGTCCTTCAACCGCATCACCGTGGACGGGGACATGAGCACGAACGACACGGTGCTGATGCTCGCCAATGGCGCTGCTGAAAACAAGCCGCTGCGGGGGAGCAGCCCGGAATTCGCGCTCTTCCAGACGGCGCTCAATCACGTTTGCTGCGGCCTGGCGAAGTTGATTGTCGAAGATGGCGAGGGCGTCAGTAAGTTCGTGACGGTCCAGATCCGCGGCGCAAAGAGTCGCCAGGATGCCCGGAAAGCGGCCGAGGCGGTCGCCAACTCCACGCTTACCAAGTGCTCCTGGTTCGGGGGCGACCCGAATTGGGGGCGCATTATGGACTCCATCGGTTACTCCGGAGCGAAAATTCGCGAGGAGATGGTCGATATTTATTATGATGGCCTGCTCGCCGTCCAAAACGGAATGGCTGCTCCCACTCCGTTCGCCAAGCTTCAGGAGGCGGTTGCCAACAAGAAGTTTACGATCACCATTGACCTCCATGCCGGCAAGGCCGATTACACGGTTTTCACCACCGACCTGACCACCGCTTACGTTGACTTCAACAAAGGCGAGTGATTTTTAGATTGCGCATTCGCCTTCGCCGATTTCCACTCTCTCCCCTTCCAAACCTTCACCCTCGTTCGACTTCAATTCCGCATGTCCACCGTATCGCATATCGCCCGCACTGAATCCCTGATCGAGGCCCTTCCGTTTATCCAGAAGTATCGCGGCCAGCTCTTCGTCATCAAATACGGCGGCAGCGCGATGGAGGATGAGCACACGGTGGAGCGCCTCTTGCGGGATGTCGTGTTTCTGGAAGCCGTCGGCATCAACCCCGTGCTCATCCATGGCGGCGGCAAAGCGATCAGCACCCGGATGCGTGAAGCCGGGCTCAAGCCTCGTTTTGTCAACGGCCTGCGGGTGACGTGCGAGAAATCGATCCAAATCGTCCAGCAGGTGCTCGACGGCGTGATCAATCCAAGGATCGTCGAGACCATCAACGAGTTCGGCGGCAAGGCCGTCGGCTTCTCCGGCAAAGACGTGTTTGCGGCGAAAAAGCTGCCGATGCAGCGGGATGAAAAAGGCGAAGAGGTCGATCTGGAATTTGTCGGCGAGGCCATGGGGGTCATGATCGAGGAAATCAAAAAAGCCGTGGAATCCGAAACCGTTCCGGTGATTTCGCCGATCGGCCAAGATGCCGAAGGGCGGATTTTGAACATCAACGCCGATACGGCGGCGGGCGCGATTGCCGCAGCCCTGGGCGCTTCGAAGATGATCTATCTCAGCGACGTTTTGGGCATTATGCGCGATCCGAAACAGCCGGATTCGATGATCCCGACGCTTCAAATCCAGGGCGTTCGCAAGCTGATCGAGGAAGAGATCATCGAGGGCGGCATGATTCCCAAAGTTCAGTCCGCCATCGCTGCCATCGAGAAGGGGGTCAAAAAAGTGCACCTCATCGATGGCCGCATCCAGCACTCGCTTCTGCTTGAAATCTTCACCAATTCCGGCGTAGGCACGGAAATCATCGCTTAATTTCACCGATTATGGACGCAAATGGCCTGAGCACGGTCGAATTGTTCGACCGTTATGTCATCCCCACCTATGGCCGGTTCCCGCTGGTTCTGGAGCGCGGCGAGGGATGTAAAGTCTGGGACGAACAAGGGCGCGAATATCTCGACTTCGGCGCCGGCATAGCCGTCTGCTCGGTTGGCCATAGCCATCCGCGGGTCGCCGCCGCCATGGCTCAGCAGGCGCAGAAGCTTGTCCACACTTCGAATCTCTACTACACGCGTCCCCAAGGCGTGCTGGCCAAGCGGCTCGTGGAAGCTGTGGGCCAACCGGGAAAAGTCTTCTTTTGCAACTCCGGGGCGGAAGCCAACGACGGCCTCTACAAACTCGCCCGCAAGTTCGGCAATGAGTCCCAGCCGCCGATCCCGCGCCATAACACCGGGGAATCGAAGGATTTTGCCCCCAACCGGTTTGAGATTTTAACTTTCGACGGCTCCTTTCACGGGCGCACGCTGGGTGGCATCGCCGCCACCGGCCAGGATAAAGTAAAGAAGGGCTTCGAGCCGCTGACTCCCGGATTCCGACACGTCCCGTTTAACGACGCCCCCGAGTTGGCCGCTGCCATTCGGCCAGAAACCGTCGCCGTTCTCATGGAACCGATCCAGGGTGAAATCGGGGTGCGCCCGGCGACCGCGCAATTTTTGAAAACCGTACGCGAAATCTGCGACCAACACGGCTTGCTGCTGATGTTTGACGAAGTGCAGTGCGGCTTAGGACGGACCGGCGACTGGTGCGGTTGGAAATCGTTGGTAGGCGAGGGGATCATCCCCGATGCCGTGAGCTGGGCCAAAGGCATCGGCGGCGGGTTCCCTCTTGGCGCGTTCTGGGTGCGCGACCGAAAGATCCTCATGAAAGGCGGCCAGGAGATCAGCCTGGCCAACCTGCTCGGACCCGGCACGCACGGCTCCACCTACGGCGGCACGCCGCTGGGCTGCACCGTCGGCAACGAAGTCCTCTCGATCATCGAAGAGGAAGGCCTGCTCGACAATGCGCGCGTGCTCGGCGCGTATGCCAGGGAGGCGATTGTTGGCTTGGGCTCCCCGCTTATCAAGGAAGTGCGCGGCGTCGGCCTGATGCTTGGGATCGAATTGGTGGCGGATTTCGCGGCACGGGTTGGGGATCAACGCGCGCCAAGCCTGGCGCTTGTCGCCTGGCTCCACGAAGCCGGTTTGCTCACCATTCCGAGCGGGACGCACGCCATTCGCTGGCTGCCGCCGCTCAACGTCACGCGCGAAGAGATCGATCAAGCTGTGGGGATTTTGAAGTCGGTGATTTCACGCCATAACGCTTGAGCAAAGTGCGTCATTCTGTAGCCGCCCCGCCTTTGGGGGCTGCGATCTGGACATTCCGGGATGTTACAGCTTTGTCATGAGAAAAATCCGTTCCGGAAGAGATCGAATTACCGCCATGACCCAGCGCCACGGCCATAAGGTATAAAGCGTGGATTCCCGGCGATCGATGGCGCGGAGAATGTCTGCGGCAACCTGCGCTGGGTGGGCGCAAAGAGGGGAATCGGGATTAACCAGTCCATGCGTCATCGGCGTCGCGATGAAACCGGGCTTTACCGTGATGATGTGCGGCCCGGTGGAATGGAACCGGTGGCGCATGCCGTCGAGCAGCGCGGTGAGTCCCGCCTTCGTCGCGCCATAGAGATAGTTGCTGCCGCGCCCACGGTCCCCGGCGACCGAGGAGATGCCCGCGAGGACGCCGTCCGCGCGCATCTGGTTGGCAAAACCCTGCAGGACAATGGCGGCAGAAGTCAGGTTCACCTCAAAGAGCGTGCGAATCCGGACAGGATCGCGCTCGGCTTCGCCCTGGTCAAACATCACGCCCCAGCAAAGTATCACTCCATCCGGGGCGCGGCCGCTCAGCGAGGCAAGGCACTGGTCGGGCAATGCGCCCATCGTTTCCAACGCGCTTGCATCTGCGGCAATGGCGTGGACGCTTACGCCAAAACGGGTCCGCAGGTCCGCCGCCTGGATCGAGAGTTCCTCGCGCGAACGAGCTACGAGGACGAGTTGCTCGCCTCGCCTGGCAAGCGCCTCGCAGATGGCCCGGGCGAGGCCCGAGAGCGAGCCAAGGATGACGTAGGATTTGCTCATGGTATTCAGGGGATCAGATCCAGCCGCCGCGCCTGGTCGGAAACGAACCGGTTGCCGGGATCGAGCTGTTTTTTGATGGCGAGAAATTCTCCTTTGCGCGGATACATCGCGGCGAAGGTCTGCGCATCCATCACCGAATCCTTCGCGAGATACAGGCGACCGCCGCGGGCGAGGAGAATTTCATCGAGTTTCCGCGTCATTTCGAGCAGGCGAGGCCCCACGTTGGGGATGTCCAGCGCAAGCGTATAGCCTTTGAAGAGAAACGAAAGAGGGGATGGGTTCGCAGGGCCGCTGCGTTTAATGACTGCCAGAAATGAGGCGAGTCCATAGCCGGAGAGCGTCTCCAGAACCCTCCGTAGGCCGTCCGCCGCGGTGGCGTCCGGGAATAGCGCCTGGTATTGGATGAAACCGCGCCGCCCATAAATGCGATTCCAGTGGCTAATGGAATCGAGCGGGTAAAAGAAATTGCGGTAGTGCTCGAATGATTGCCGGTTCTGCTGCCGCAAATAGTAGAACTGATTGAAGAGGGAAACGCTCGCCGAGTTGAGCATATGCGAGGGGAAGTCGAAGGGGACCATCAGATTGCGTCCGCGCGGGGACGCCAGCGGAGCGGCACGTAACGCGGACGGGAGTTGGGCGGGATTGAGGTCATTGGCGAGCATCAGCACCGTGCGTCCGAGGCTGCGCCCTTTGGCCAGGCAGTCGATCCAACCCACCGAATACCGGAAAGGCTCCCCGGTTTCACCCATCGAGAGGAGAGCCGCGTCGAGGTTCTCGCATCGCCGGTAGGTGACATGATAATAAGCGCTCTCGCAATGCTGAAGCTGGATGCGGGCATCACGGATGAATCCCGTGAGGCCCATGCCACCGACCGTGGCCCAGAACGCTTCCGGGTGGGCATCTGGGCTGCATTTTAGAATATTCCCATCGGCGAGCAGGAGAGTCAACTCCCGCACGCACATGCCGAATGTGCCGTCCACATGATGGTTTTTTCCATGGACATCCGCGGCAATGGCTCCGCCCACTGTCACGAATTTCGTACCAGGTGTCGTGGCCAGGAACCATCCTCGGGGCACCGAAAATTCCAGAATCTGCTCCAGTGTCACGCCCGCCTCACAGTGCAGGATGCCCGTTTGATCATCGAACGAGAGGAAGCGGTTGAGGAAACCCTGGCCAATGACCATGCCGTTATGAATTACGGCGGAGTCGCCATAAGAACGCCCCATTCCGCGTGCGATAATCCCGTTGCCGCCGCCTTCGAGCAATAACGCACTCAATGCCTGGCGGGAGGCAGGCATTGCCATTCGGCTGGAGACAGGTTTGTAGCGTCCCCAACCGGAAAGTGGCTGGATGGATGAATTCATAATGAGCGACTAGTGAACGAGTGCGGGAAAGAGTTGCGCGGCGGCAATCACGCCGAGCATCAGCAGGCCGACGGCCAAACTCGCGCGATCGTTCAATGCGAAGACAACGGGGTCATCGTGGAGACAGCCGCGCCCGGTCAACAGCCAGAACCGACTGATCCAGTAAATCACCAAAGGGCAGAGCAGCCAAAGAAAAACGGGCGAGGAGTAGAGTTTGAGCACCTCGGGGCTCTGCACGTAGAGCGCCAGGACCATCACGGAGATGAAGCCGGCACTCAGGCCGCCCATGCCGATGATGGGCAAATCTCCGACGAGATACCCCCGCACACGCTGGGAAGGCTGCTCCTTCACAGCCTCGGGAGCGATTTCCTGATAGCGCTTGCCGAATGCGAGCGAGAGGAAAAAGAACAGGCTGAAGGTCAGCAACCATTTGGAGACCTCCAGCCCTGTGGCGACGCCTCCCGCAAAGATTCGCAACGTGTAGAGAAGCGCCAGACATACGACATCCATGACGGGGCGATGCTTGAGCCAGAAGGTGTAGAGAAGGTTGGCTGCCAGATAGACGCCCAGCACCTCGATAAACGCGTTCCCTACACCCAGCCAACTCAACAGACCGGCAGCTACCAGCAAGATGAACGAAACCAAGGGGGCATGCCAAAGGGGGACATCGCCCGACGCCAGCGGGCGTTTGCGCTTGCGTGAATGGGCACGGTCGCGAAACACGTCTGCGCAATCATTGAACGCGTAAACAGCCGAGGCGGCCAACGAAAACGCGGTGAAGGCCAGCGTGGCCAATCCAACCAGATACGCGTCGTGTATTCGATGCGCCAAGATCAATGGCAGAAAGAGGAGGATATTCTTGGACCATTGCCGAGGGCGCATGAGACGGAGCCAGGAATGCATGAGTCCCGGCCCGGTGTCCTGGAGCGTCTTTAAATGCGAAACGGACTGGCGCGCCATTTTTTCCAGCCATCGGCCATGGCGGGGCACCAGCCACGCTTCTTCCGCCGCCTGCCAGATCGGGATGTCTGCGCGGGAATCGCCAATGTAATCAAACCCCTCGGCGCCCAAGGTCTTGCAGTGGGTGCGGATGGCAGCCAGCTTCGCTTCCCCTTTGAGATTACATCCGTCCACCGTAGCTAATACGCCATCAAAAAAAACGTGAAAATCCGCAATGCGCCGCGCGATCTGCTCATGAGTGGCTGTCGCCAGAAAAACGCGTCCGGATGCCGCTTTGTGGATTTGGATCAATTCAAGCACCGCAGTATTCCACGGCAGCAACTCCACGGGAAAATCGATCTCCGCGTTCAGCCAAGTCTTAAGTCGGGCGCGGTCCCCTACGCAGGCTCTTGCTAAAATGGGAATTTTCCAAGGCTTGCGGCACACAAGTTGCGCCACGAGTTCCCAAAGAACATCGGTGAGGAGCAGCGACTGGTCGAGATCGACATAAAGCGGTCGGGGGTTTTTCACGGGTTGGCTAACTATTCTCTGGATTACTACAGAGTCCTCTTGATAATTGGAACTTAAAAGCAGAGAGCTTGCGGTGATGGATATTGGAACGAATTGCATTCAATTTGGGCTTGTCGCCGGGGCCGCTGGAATGTCACTAAAGGAGATGTCGTCCCGATCACGGAAGATAATGCACCCGCGTCGCTATAAACTCTCTCTAATATGAAGCATCTCCAACGGATCGAGCTTGGCCTCGCTTTACTGCTGACCGCACTCGCGGTCGTCCTTCACCTGCGTTATGCCACGCACGCTGGAGCGTTGTGGCGCGATGAGGTCAACAGTGTGGAGATCGCGGCCCTCCCATCATTGGGAGAAATGTGGAACAACCTTCAGTTCGATTCTTTTCCCATCGCCTGGCTCGTAATCCTTAAAATCTGGTGTGGTCTCGGCTTCGCTTCCGATTCCGGACTTCGCCTGCTTGGGTTCCTTACGGGGATTGGGGGACTCGCCGCGATCTGGGCCAATGCTCGACTGCTTAAGCGCCCGGTTCCGCTGATCGCCCTCGCTTTACTCGGGCTGAGTCCCACGGTCATTAGATGGGGCGACTCGATTCGCGCGTGGGGCTTGGGGTTGCTGCTTACAATCATTGTTTTGGCTTTGCTGTGGCAGGTAATTGAAAAGCCAGATTGGAAACGATTTGCAGCCGCGTTCTCAATCTGCGTTTTGGGCGTTCAGACCAGCTATTACTTCGCAGTGATTCTCTTTTCCATAGGGGTTCCGATCATGGTGCTGGCCGTGATTCGGAAAAACTGGCGGGCTTTAACCCTGCTGGCCCTGATCAGCGGAGTCAGCGCGCTCTCGTTGTTTCCGTATGTTGGAATGATGCGACGGGCCGGCGACTGGAACATGATCCTCCACCGGCCTGACTTCACGTTCGGCTGGTTTCTTGAAAAATTGACGCAGGCGATCGCTCCCCTGTGGGGCGGCCTCGATGTGGCAATCTGGCTTGGACTGGTCGCCACCGGTTGCAGTGTTGCGTTTTTCAACGCTACCTATCCGGAGCCGCAACGCAGAAAGTGCGCCAAAAAAGAATTGGCCAAATCGGAGTCGGTCGGGCCTGAGGGGAGCGATTCGTCACTGAGCGGAGGGCCATTGGCCAATATTTCCCTGGTCATTCTCGGGCTCGTGTTTGTCGCCTATTTCCTTTTTCTTCAAACGCTGAGCTATCAGACGAATGCCTGGTATTACCTGTCATTGATGGGGCTTTCCGCAATCCTCGTTGATTTCTCCATCGCCTCCAATATCGGAGCAACTACCCTCCGGGTCATGCGGATCGGCATGGCGTCAGCCCTGTTGCTGCTCTGGTTTCCAGTGGCGTGGACGCAAGTGGGCCAGCGCCAAACCAATGTCGACCTGATTGCCCACACGATCCAATCTTCCTCCAACTCCGCTGACTCAATCATTATCAATCCTTGGGAGTCGGCCATTACCTTTCAGCGCTACTATAAAGGAAATTGCGTTTGGTCAACGCTCCCTCCGGTTGGAATTCCGAAGGTTCACCGTTTCGATCTCGTCAAAGAGATGATGACCCAGTCAGTTCCGGCTGACGCCGTAAAGCCGCTTCTGAGCCAGGCCGAAACTACGCTAAAAAGCGGCGGAAAACTTTGGCTGATCGGAGGAGTGGAGTTTCTCCAAAATGGCGCTACCCCCGCCATCCTTCCGCCTGCACCAAATAGCCCTTATGGCTGGATGAACGTTGCCTATTACAGCATGTGGTCGCAGCAGCTCGGGAATTTAATCCAGAAGCATGCCCTCCGGGCAACCCAGGTCGAAGTTCCTTGTGCGAGTCCTGTCAGCGCATTTGAAAACCTTCAGCTGATTGTAATCGAGGGGTGGCGTGAAAAGTCTCTCTAAAAGGCGGTGCTGATGACAAACGCCGCAGTTACAGGGCGGCGCTAATAGCAAATGATCAAGTCATGGGGCGACCAAGATATATCCAAATACTTGAACCCCGCGCCCAGAACCGCCAATTTGTCTTCAATGCAGTCCGTTTTTCTCATTCCGCCCGACACCATCGAGTTCAAGCCCGAGAGCTATTTCGATCCGCTTGATCTTGCGGCGATTTTTCCCGGACGCGCAGGCCTCCCGCTGGAGATGGACCTTGGTTCCGGGGACGGTTCGTTCGTTATGGCGATGGCTGCCGCCTCGCTCGATCGCAACTTTCTGGCCGTGGAACGGCTGATGGGCCGGGTGCGCCGGACGTGCCGATACACGGGCCGCCTTGGATTGCGCAACCTCCGCGTGCTTCGGGTGGAAAGCCATTATCTGCTGCGCCATCTCATGCCTGCGCAGTCCGTGGCCGTGCTCCACATCATGTTTCCCGATCCGTGGCCGAAGCGCAGGCACAATCACCGCCGCCTGATCCAAACCGAGTTTTTGGATGCCGCTCATACGGTGCTTCAACCGGCTGGAGAACTGCGCCTGACGACGGATGACCACCCTTATTTCTTGCACATGCGAAAGGTGTTTACCGCGCATCCCGGCTTCACCGAGGAAGTCTGGGAGCCGGGCGAGGATTACCCGCAGACGGATTTTGAACACGGATTCCGCGCGAAAGGATTACCGATCTACCGGGCTTTGCTACGGAAAGCCTGAGGTTCAGGTGACGCGGCTATCCCTAAGGAACGAAGCGGCAGGGATGCCGCTTCTACTACTGCGCGTCCCACTCTTCAGTAGAAGCGGCTTCCAGCCGCTTTCCGGCGAGCTCGTTTACCCGTGGAGCTCCCAGTAGGAGCGCACGGCAATCTCATAAACCGCGCGAAGCGGCTGGCCGGTGCGTTCGCTGGCGGCCCGGCATGATTCGAACTCGGGCGCAATCTGGATGGGTTCGCTCCCGCGAAGGCCGACTTTCACGGTTATTTCTCCAAACGGCGTGCTGACGTTCTCAAATTTCCGATCAAGCTTCCACCGCTCCACCCGGTCCATTCGAACCCCGAACGAGGTGGTTTCAGCGAAAATCAAGTCGGCGATCTTACTCAGAAGCTGTTCCTCACAGAGCACCGTGAGTTGAACCGCCGGGCGGTTTTTCTTCATCTGGATGGGCGTCAGGAAAGCGTCCAGCGCGCCTGCATCCATCAGCTTTCCAAGCACCGCGCCGACGATTTCCGGCGAGAGATCGTCGAGGTTGGTCTCAATCCGCGAGATCGTGTCTCTCTGGTACTCGGTGGCTGTCAGCGTTTCCACGTCACCGAGTACGGCCCGCAAAACGTTGGGGCGGTTCTCCAGCTTACGGGAGCCGACTCCATAGCCGATTTTTTCCACCCGAATCCGCGGCATGAGCCCGAACGACTGGCCGAACTCCGCGACAATCGCCGCGCCCGTGGGCGTGATCAACTCAAACGGCTCGTCAACCTGAGCGACCGGAATACCTTTTAAAATTTCCAGCGTGGCGGTGCAGGGGATCGGATACTGGCCATGGGCGCAGTCCACCCAGCCCCGGCCATCGTGCAACGGCGAGACGAGGACTTGCGCCACGCCCAGCGCTTCGATCCCAACGCAGGCACAGATGATATCCGCAATCGAATCGAGCGCGCCGACCTCGTGGAATCCGACTTCCTCCGGCGGCTTCCCATGAATCTTCCCCTCAGCGATGGCGACCCGCTTAAAAATAGAGACGGCGTGCAGCTTGACGAAATCCGAGAGATCGCTCTGCTCGATCAGGCTCCGGATCTCTGAAAACGTCCGACCATGAGCGTGGGAGTGCTCTTCATGGTGATGCCCATGGCAGCAGCACTGCTCCTCATGGTGATGTCCGTGTCCATGCTCGTGTCCATGCTCGTGTCCATGTCCATGTCCGTGTTCATGTTCATGCTCCTCCCCATGCGTCGCTCCCTCATGAACCCCAAACTTCACCCCTTCGATCGCCTGACGCTGCTTCCTTTCGAAGTGCATGTGGAAGTCGCCGATGTCCACCTTCGAGAGTTCCCATTCGAAGGCCGAAGGACTGACCCCGAGATCGCACAACGCGCCCACGGTCATGTCGCCGCTGATGCCTGAAAAACAGTCGAGGAAAAGAACTTTCATGACGTAAAACTAGTTCTTCCGCAGGTCACTTACGAGCGATGGAAGGTCGATCCGGTGATCGTAAAGCGCCTTCCCGATGATCGTGCCGTAGAGGCCATCGAGTTTGGCAAGCCGCAGGACATCTTCCGCGGTCGAGACGCCACCGCTGGCGATAAGCTGGCATTTCAACTGGCCCAAAAGGTTTTCCATCTCGGCGAAGTTCGGGCCTTCGAGCATCCCGTCGGTGGCGATGTCGGTGTAAATAATCGTGCCCGCTCCGGCCGATTCCACTTGCCTGGCGAGGTCGATGGCCCGCACCCCCGATGACTCGGTCCAACCCTTTACGGAAACCACTCCGTCCCGCGCGTCGATCCCAACGGCAATGCGTTCGCCGCCGAATTTCGCGGCCATTTGCGCAACGAAATCGATCGACTCGGCGGCGCGGGTGCCGATCACCGCGCGCGTTACTCCTGCGTCATAAGCGCGGGCAATGGCTTCTTCATTGCGCATCCCGCCGCCCAACTCGCACGGAATGCCCGCTGTCGATGTAATGGCGCGCACGGCTTCGAGATTCTGGGAGACGCCGGTAAACGCGGCATCCAAATCGACGATGTGCAGAAAGTCGCCCCCTTCATCGGCCCACTTTTTGGCAAACGCGGCGGGGTCATTGGAGTAAATCGTCTTTTCGGACGCTTTGCCCTGGCGTAGGCGGACCACTTGGCCGCCCATGAGATCAATAGCTGGTAGAAGGATCATTGGGAAAACAACTATACTACAGACATGCCCGCCTCAGAAGCGAGCCGCGTTTTTAGATCGCTGAGAATTTCCAGGGGTCAGTTTGTGAATTTTGCGCAACACTGGAGCGCATTCCTCCTGTGAATTACCGTGCAAAATTCACAGACCGACCCCGCGCTTACCGGGTCGATTCCACGAAATTCCGCAAAATCTTCAACCCGACTCCTTGGCTCTTCTCCGGGTGAAACTGGACGCCGGCCACGGGGCCGCTGGCTGCGGCGGCCGCGAACTCTTCACCGTATTCGCAGGTGGCGATGACGACCTCGGAGTTCTCCGGGGCCGGGAAATATGAATGCACAAAAAAGACGTGCGGATTAGCCGGCAGCCCTTTCCAGAGTGCATGTGTGGGCGAGGGGAGTGAAAGCACGTTCCAGCCGATCTGGGGCACTTTCAGGCCGGGCGTCGTGAAGCGTTTGACGTTGCCTTTGAAAAAGCCAAAGCCGCGCGATCCGTCTGCGGCCTCCTCGCTCGTCTCAAACAGAAGCTGGTAGCCGACGCAAATTCCCAAAAACGGTTTGCCGCTCTGGAGCCATTGTTCAAGCGGATTCCAGAGTTCGCGGGACTTTATCCCGGCGACGCAGTCGGCAAACGCGCCCACGCCTGGCAGCACGACGGCGCTGGCGCGTTCGAGCCCCTCGGGCGTGCCGATAAGCTCCACGTCCGCCCCCTCGTGTTCAAGCGCCTTGAAAACGCTGCGTATGTTTCCGCTCCCGTAGTCGATCAGTGCGATCATGAATGCCTCCCGCTCAAACCTGCCCCTTTAGAGAACGCCTTTCGTGCTGGGAATACCCTGCACCCGCGGATCGACCTGGCAGGCCTGATCGACCGCTTTGGCGAGACCCTTGAAAATCGCCTCCGCCATGTGGTGGGCATCGCGCCCGTACAGGACTTCCGCATGCAGGTTCAAGCCCGCGTGGACGGCGAATCCGCGCAGGAATTCCTCCACAAGCTGGAACGGAAACGCTCCGATGGCATCGACTTTCTTTGGCGCGCGAAACGCCAGGAAGGGACGCCCGCTGAAATCGACCACCACCCTTGCCAGGGTTTCATCCATCGGCAGGTAAGCCCAACCATAGCGGCGAATCCCGCGCTTGTCGCCCAGCGCCTTGGCGAACGCGCTTCCGAGGCTGATCCCGACGTCCTCCACGGTGTGGTGGAAATCGACCTCCACGTCCCCGTCGGCGTTGATTTCCAGATCGACCAAACTATGCCGCGCAAAAAGCGTCAGCATGTGGTCGAAAAAAGGAATTTTGGTGGCGATCTTGCTGGTCCCCGAACCGTCGATGGTCAGTCGAATGGCAATGCGGGTTTCTGCGGTATTGCGCTCGATGGTTGCGGTGCGGCTCATTTTGTGGGTGCTGGGTTACGGGTTCGCTTATCCTTTGGCGCGAACCGCTGGTTTCGGAGTCGGAGACGGAGAGGGGCTGGGCGTCGGAGTGGCGGCTTTTTTCAGGGCTTCGATGGCCGGGAGGAGACGCGTGACGGCTTCGTTATTAGCCCAGAGCGTTTGCGCTAATCTCGCCTGAGTTTCGGCCTCAGTGACGTTCTTGGCAATCAGCGCGGCGTTGCTGGCATCCGCCGCCGCCACGCTGTTGCGCATGGCTTCAAGGGGAAGGGCTGCGAGCCGTGTTTGCTCCGATTTCAGGGTGCTCTTGAGGGCCTGCGGGCTCTTGTCTGTGATCGCGAGCAAAGGCTTCCATTTGGCAGTCGATTTCGCAACGGCAGCTTCCGCAGCGGCGATCTGATTCTGCCGCGCCTCGATGATCTGGGTCTTCTTCGGCTCCTGCACGAGAACGATGCCGCTGTTGAACTGGGAAGTCTGCAGATTTGCCGATTCCACAGCGTGATCGATTTCACCATCCAGGCGCTGAACGAGAGAGGAGGCAAGTTCCACGCCATCGATGTAGGCCTGTGAACCGGGAAAATCGTGCTCGAGTTTATCAAACGTATTCAGGGCGCCAACCGTGTCGTACCGGGCTCCTTGTTCCCGCATTGCCGCCAAAAGCAACTGGGCGCGTAGTTGATATTTCTGCTTCTCGAACTCCGCAGGCGAATACCAATGATTGTTCCACTTGATATCCTTGGCCTCGACGCGGGCTTTTTCAGCCGTCAACGCCGCGATGGCGTTGATCACCTCAACCCGGTGTTTGCTGATGGGAAACTGATTTTTGAAGGCCTCCAAGGCCGCAATCTCGGCCTTATAATTGGCGGGCGGGAATGAATTCGGGCCAACCCCGTAATCTTTCACCTTCTGAAAAGCGATTTCGTCTGGCCCGGTTTTTGACACGGCGTTGACTTCGCTCTTCTTCAAGGTTTGTTCATCGGTGATTCCGGAGCCGACTTTGGCTTCAATGACGATCTCGGTGTCGCTTTCGCGCATGATTCGTCCTTCGACGACTTCGCCTGATTTCAAAGTGACGCTGTCGGCCAGTGTGAAAGCACTGATGCCAAACAGGGCTGCGGTGCAAACGACGATTAGAGGGGACTTAAACATTTAAAGGGTAAATCTAAGCCGAGTTTCGCAAGCCGGAAAAGGGATTTTTGGCCTTGTACGCAATTTAGAGTGCGCCCTCATGGGGGGCAGCCTGTGAATTTTGCACCTGAGGGCGAAGTAGTCGGGGAACTTAAAGCCTTCAAAATTCACAGGCTGACCCCTCGCTCTTTGTCGCGATTTACCACAAACGCCCAACCGCTCCGGGGGTTGAAACCGTTTGAATTCGTGACCCCTTATGCAACCTGAAAACCGTTGGATTTCGCGTCTGGCCAAGTTTGCGGTCATTGTCACCTTCAGCCTGATTTACCTGGGAGGGATGGTGACCAGCCTCAATGCGGGGCTCTCGGTCCCGGACTGGCCCACCAGCTTCGGCTACAACATGTTCACTTTCCCGGTCTCCAAATGGGAGGGGGGCATTTGGTGGGAGCACAGCCATCGGCTGGTGGCCTCGTTCCTTGGCCTGGTGATCACGGTTCTGGCTGTCTGGATCTGGCGGGTGGACTCGCGAAGATGGGTTCGTGGGCTCGGGCTGGGCGCTTTTGTGCTGGTCGTCGTCCAGGGCATTCTGGGGGGACTGCGGGTCACCGAGATTTCAACCGTGCTGGCGATCATTCACGGGTGCATCGCCCAGGCGTTCCTTTGTGTGCTCATCCTGCTTGCTCTGGCGCTTTCCCCGGCTTGGGAGAGGCCGCCCACGGAGAGTAAAGTTTCATATTCCGCTAAAAGGCTGGTCCCTTGGGGCTGGGTTCTGACCGGAGCGGTCTTTATTCAGTTGATCTTGGGGGCGATTATGCGGCATTTGCACGCGGGGCTGGCCATTCCGACTTTTCCGCTGACGCCCTCGGGCTCGTGGGTTCCGCCGGAGCACAATCTGCCGGTCGATATCAATTTCGCCCACCGCTTTTGGGCCATGGTCGTCGCGCTCCTGACCATTGTGGTCATTGCAAAGACCTTCGCCGTGGCCCGGGCCGCCGGGCGCATCGAGGGCCGCCTCCTGCGCCCTGCGCTTGCGCTGACCAGTTTGCTGCTCGTCCAGGTCGCTCTGGGCGCTTCGGTGATCTGGCTTGGCAAAGCCCCTATTCCCACGAGCCTTCATGTGGTCACCGGCGCGGGTGTGCTGGCAGCCGGCTTTGTTCTGGTAATCCGGGCAACACGGTTTTCTTCGGGCGCGGCGCCAGCCCGGTCAATCCCTGGATGAACCAGATCCCTCAAGCCGGAGTGGCCCTCGGATTTGCCGGACCGCGCGAAAGTGCGGGGTTCGCCTCCGATTTCTCGCAACTCACGAAAGTGCGTCTGAACCTGCTCGTCCTGATCACCACCTTCGTCGGTTTTTCCATGGCCAGCGGCGACAAACTCGACTGGTTGCGCCTGCTTCATACCTTGATGGGCACCTGGCTGGTAGCCGGGGGCGGCGCCGCGTTGAACGAGGCCATGGAGGTCGATGTTGATGCCCTTATGAAACGGACGCGGGACCGCCCGCTGCCCGCGCGCCGGATGAACTGGCCAGCAGCCTTGGGCATCGGTCTCGCCATGTCTGGATTTGGCCTACTCTACCTTGCGCTCGCGGCGACTCCGCTGGCGACCGGCCTCGCCTTTGCCACCTTGCTGATCTATCTCGGCTGTTACACGCCACTCAAACGGCGCACCGCCCTTTGCACCTCCATTGGCGCGATTTCCGGAGCCCTGCCGCCAGTCATCGGCTGGACGGCGGTCGATGGCACCTTCGGCCTTGGGGCGTGGGTGCTGTTCGGGATATTGTTTGCCTGGCAGATGCCGCATTTTCTTGCGATCGCCTGGATGTACCGCGACGAATACGCGGGAGCCGGCTTGAAAATGCTCCGCCGAAGTGACGCCTGCGGCATCGAAACCGCCGCGCAGGCGCTCGCGTTTTCAGTAGGGCTGACGGCAATCACCCTCGTGCCCGTCTTCGCTCATCGGGCGGCCTTTGCTTATGGAATCGGCACCCTGGCCTTTGATCTGTTGCTGCTCGCATGCGCCATCAGATTCCTCCTCGACCGCAGCCGGGCAGCCGCGCGCGGCCTGTTTTTCGCTTCCATCTTCTATTTGCCGGGGTTGCTCGGACTGATGATGTTCACCCGGAAATGAGCGTCCACGATCTGCCGCCTATCAACGCCAGCCTCAACGCGTTGAGCGCCGTCTTTCTGTTGATGGGTTGGTGGTTCATCACCCATAATCGAAAGCTTCAGCACATCACCATGATGTCGTGTGCGCTGATCACTTCCACGGTTTTTCTGGTCTGTTATCTCGTCTATCATTTCAACGTGACCGCCGTAACCCGCTTCACCGGCCAGGGAATGATCCGCCCCGTCTATTTTGCGTTGCTCATCTCCCATGTCCTGCTCGCCTTCGTCATCCTGCCGCTCGTCTTCCTGACCATCGTTCCGGCGCTACGGGCGCGTTTCGACAGGCACCGCCGCATCGCCCGCTGGACCCTCCCTATCTGGCTCTACGTCTCCGTTACGGGGGTCCTTGTCTATCTTATGCTCTACCAATGGTTCCCCGGCGGGGGGTAGGAAGACGCGGAGACGCGGGGAGGGGGAGACGCGGAGAGAAGACGCTGTCGCGCGCATCTTTCCCAATACCGACTCCCTCCTGCGCCTCGTCAGCGCCATTCTCAGCGAAATCAGCGACGAATGGGAATCTTCAAAAACTTATCTCAACATGAACCCGCCATCCCACCAGCAAGCCGCCTACCCCATAGCCCCTGTCACTAACCCAAAAAATTTACAGAATTTTTCTCGCGCGGCCCGTGCTTCTACTGTAGAAGCGGCTTTCAAGCCGCTCTTCCCTGGATTTCAAGCTAGGATTGATTGATTGGGGCGGAGACACCGTCTCACCGGTGACAGCGGCTGCAATCCATTAACACCGGCGCGGGTGGGATATTGTTTTCCTTGGCGCGCTTTGTTGCCTCTGCGGGGGATGGACTGGCTGCGGCCAGGTTAAAGACGTCCTTCTTATCCCGAATGGCCAAGTCCGGGTGCCGGTGGCAATCGAGACACCACTTCATATAAAGCGTGTTGGCCTTCCACATCAGCGGCATTTCATCCACGCGCCCATGGCAACTCACGCAGCCGACCCCTTTTGCAATGTGGATGCTGTGATTGAAATAGACGTAATCCGGCAAATTGTGAACGCGCCGCCAGCGTAGCGGTTGGCCCGTGATGAGGCTCTGCCTTACCGGAGCCAAAAGCGGCGCTTCGGTCCAGAGTTGCGAATGGCAGGTCATGCAGGTGTGGGTCGGAGGGATTCCCGCAAAGGCGCTGGTCTCCACACTGGTGTGACAGTAGCGGCAGTCAATTCCCAATCCCCCGACATGATGCTGATGGCTGAACGGCACCGTTTGGTTTACCGGAATCTTCACGGAGGTCATGTAAGGCGACCAATAAAGCCCATAAACCGTAGCGCCCAACAGGGCCACGCCTGCCGCGATGCCCACCAGCACCACCACTGCAACCGTGTTGCTGGCTCGAGAGAAAATCTGCGCCATGGTCCCTTAATCCTGAATGTCTGGTTATGAGCTTCTACTCTGTTTCAGCTCTAACCCTCATTCGGCAGGCCTGCGCTTTACGGACGTTCTACAAGGGAAGTCGCCTGACTTTCATGCGACGGCCCGCCGTAGTAGAAGCGGCATCTTGCCCCTTCGATCCTGGGGAAAGCGGCTGGAAGCC
>SESF01031633.1_pt1 | contig 21578 bp, 21 predicted proteins | sample 3171521 | NCBI WGS metagenome assembly SESF01 (sample SAMN10866945, study PRJNA518727) | freshwater metagenome | biome: subpolar coniferous forest; feature: holomictic lake; material: water; isolation source: holomictic Lake 227, 6 m and 8 m depth | place: Canada: near Kenora, Ontario | collected...
AAATTTGAGCTCGTGTGTTTTTCCAAGCTTGAAGAGAGGTAACCAGCCCCAGCCGAAAGTTCAAAGGACATTGTGCAAACATGCCTGACTCCAAGGCATTGTGTTGCCCAACAAGCACACACTGGCCCCGGCCGGGACCGGGAAAACCCGGAAAACACAGTGTAATATCAGGATGATAGAGAAATTATTCGCCTCGGGGGCCGTGGCGCCGGCCCAGACCGCCCGGCCACCAGAGCGCCCGCCGGCCGCCCCCCAGTCCGGGGCTATCCGGTAATCTTTCAAGCGCAGACCACGGATTGAGTCGGCGAAAAGCCCCGGTCAGCGCCGGGCTTCCGCCTTCCACTGCTGGAGCTTGCGATAAATGGTCGAGGGGCTGATTTCCAGCAGGGTGGCGGCCTTGGGCACGTCGTCGTCGCACTGGCGCAAGGCCAGCTGGATCAGTTCCTTTTCCACCAGCCACAACGGCCGGATGGTCACCGCCTCGGGAACGCCGGCCGCGGCGGCGGCCGGATGGCGGCCGGGCGGGGTGGCCGGGGCGGCGGCCGGCACCGGCGCAGGCGCGCCTTTTCTCTCGTCGACCCGCGACTTCAGCGGTTCGGGCAGCATGCGCGGCTCGACCAGCTGGCCATCGTGAAGCACCACGATGTTGCGCACCACGTTCTGAAGCTGGCGAACATTGCCCGGCCAGTCATAGTCCCGGATCACAGCGTCGACTTCGGGAGAGAAGCCGATGAACGAGCGCCCTTCCTCGGCCGAATACTCCTTGAGGAAGTGGCGGGCGATCAGCACCGGATCGTCCTCGCGGTCGCGCAGCGCCGGCAGATGCAGCGGCACCACGTGCAGGCGGTAATAGAGGTCCTCGCGAAAGCGCCCGGCCTCGACCTCGGCCAGGGGATCGCGGTTGGTGGCGCAGACGAAGCGGACGTCGACCTTCTCGGTCCTGGAGCCGCCGACCGCCTGGACGGTGCCAGTCTGAATGAAGCGCAGCAGCTTGACCTGAATGTCGAGCGGCATCTCGCACAGCTCGTCCAAAAAGAGGGTGCCGCCGTCGGCGCTGGTGGCGGCACCGGCCCGGTCGGCGGTAGCGCCGGTGAACGCGCCCTTGACGTGGCCGAAAATCTCGCTTTCCAGCAGGTCTTTCGGAATCGCGGCGCAATTGAGGGCGATGAAGGGATGGTTGCGCCGGGGGCTGGCGCGATGGATGGCGTCGGCCGCCAGTTCCTTGCCGGTGCCCGATTCGCCGGTGATGAAGACGCTGGCCTTGCTCGCCGCCACGCTCTCGATGGTGCGGTAGACCGCCTGCATTTCGGTGCTGGCGCCGATGAAGTCGTAGAAGCGGTCGCGGTCGAGATTCTTGCGGTAGACCTCGACGATCCGGGTCAGCTTCTTGCGCTCGAGGGCGTTGCGCAGGGTGACGTTGAGCCGGGCGGCGTTGAACGGCTTGACGATGAAATCGAACGCGCCCTGGCGCATGGCGTCGACCGCGGTGTTGACCGAGCCATGGGCCGTGATCACCACCACCGAGGTGTCGGGTGCCTGCTCGCGAAAATGACGCAGGATGTCGAGTCCGTCCATATCGGGCAGCTTGAGATCAAGCACCACCGCGTCGGGCACCGCCAGTTCCAGCGCCGCCAGCGCCGCCTGCCCGGTCTCGACGTGAATGACGTGATACGACTCGGCGCGCATGTACTCGATGTAGACCCGGGCCAGCGGCACCGTATCTTCGATCAGGAGTATGTTCTTGGTCTCTGCGCCGGCCATACGTGCTTCCGATCTCAGGCGTGCTTTCCATCTCAGGCGTGCCGGCCCCGCAGAACCCCCGAGTCCCGGCCACCGGCCCGATCGGATTCATAATAAGATATCCGGAGCCCTGCATGAACTTCTAAATACGGCGGGCGTTTTCGAGCAGCGCCACCGCCACGCTCCGGTGACCGGCCAGAGTCAGCGTCAGGCGGGAAAGCCAGGAATCAGCCGGCAGCGCCGCCGCGGTCAGCCGGCGGCGCCGCCCCGCCGCCCCGGTACGCGCCGCCGCCGCCAACCGCTGATGGAGCGCGTGCAGGCCGCCGATCCGCCAGCGCAGAGACTCGGACGCCCCCGGCAGTTCGCAGGACGGCACCGGTCCGTCATACCGGCGCTCCAGCGCGGCGAGACGGACGAGGCGGTCGGGCGGGCTCGGCACCATGGGCGGGCGACTCCGGAACGGGAAGACGGTTGATATAGGACAGTAGTCCTGCCGTCAAGTCTGGAACGAGGTGATGAAGCGCTCGACCTCGGCCCGGCCCCGGATCACCCCATAGTGACCTTCGCAGAGAATGTCGGCGCCGACCGCGAGCAGCCGTTGCAGCGAGCGCTGATAGTCCCCGGGGTCCGAAAGCAGCGCCGGGTGCAGCGGCCCGTGAACATCCTGGCCGAACAGCACGGTCCGGCCCGCCGATTCGACGACGAAAACCTGGGAGCCCGGCGAATGGCCGGGCACATGCAGCGCCGTGATGATGCGACCGCCCAGGGTCAGCCGGGTTTCGGCCCCGGCCAACCGGCGGTCAACCCGGCAGGGCGGCATGCGGGCGCCATACCAGGTGGCGGCGCTGACCTCGCTGTCGCCCTGCTCGATGAACGGAGCATCGAGGGCGTGGGCGATCACAGTGCCGCCGAGCAGGCCGCGCAGACCGGCGGCACCGCCGGTATGGTCGAAATGGCAATGGGTCAGGAGCAGGCATTCGATCCGCTCCGGCGTCACCCCGGCCTCGCCGACGTTGCTGAGCAGACGGTCGAGGCTGCGGCCGCAGCCACTGTCGACCAGGGCGGCCCGGCCGCCGAAATCGATGAGATAGACCGCGGCATCGTCGGGCGCGGTCAGTCCGCGGCCGCCGACCTGCCAGATCTCGTCGGTGATCGGCTCCGCCCGGGGAGTCATGGCCGCCTGAGGTCTCCGTCCTAGCCAAGCCGCCGGTCAGGCAGGATTCCCCGCCTACTGGCTGGCCCAGATGATCCGCGCCATCCAGGCGACCTCGTCCTTGAGAAAGGTGCGGTCTGGGTGGGCGGGGTTAATCGATTTGAGGTCAATCCGGGTCGCGGTCTCGCGCAAGAGCTGCTTGGCCAAAACCTCGCCCGACCGGCTTTTCACCACCACCCGGTCGCCGCGGCGAACGCTGGCGGTCGGGGAAACGATCAGGCGGTCGCCGTCGCGATAGGCCGGTTCCATGCTGTCGCCGCTGACCTCCAGGGCATAGGCGTGGGGATCGCCGAGGTTGGGAAACAGCAATTCGTCCCAGCCGCTGCCCGCCGGATAGCCGGCATCGTCGAAATATCCCGAGTCGCCGGCCTGGGCGTAACCGATCACCGGCACCCGCTGCACCGCGCCGTGCCCCTGGGTCTCGCCGATCAGCCCGACGAAATCGCCGAGCGAGGTCCCGGTCGCCTCCAGAATCTTGGCGATGCTCTCGGTCGACGGCCAGCGCAGCTTGCCGTCGTCGTTGGACCGCTTGGAGCGGTTGAAGGTGGTGGGATCGAGACCGGCGTGTTTCGCCAGCCCCGACGCCGACAGGCTCTTGGCCGCTGCCAGGCGGTCGATGGCCCGCCAGATGTCTCCGTGCTTCAGCATGGGAGGATTGTCTCACCACTGGCAGAAAAAGTCCCTAGGATGATATTCATATTTTCCTTGACATAGGACCAAAGTCAGAACATGCCAGGAACAACAACCCGCCCCTCCCCCCGATGGAGCCGATCCCGATGGCCCGAGAGCGTATCAGTCCCCGTCCCGCCAGCGCCGTCCCCGGCCAGCCCTTCGACTCCTCCGAGGAGGCTTGGTTCTGGTTCGTCCAGGCTCACGACGCCCGCGCCGCCGGCGCCCGGGTCACCGCCGGCCAGGGGCTGGTGCCGCGGCCGTGCGAGCCGGTGGATGTGCTGCGCGTGGTCGACCGCCTCTACCGCCAGCGCCGGCTGGTGCGCGACCATCTCGCGGTGCTGGTTCATTACGGCCGCCGGCTGATGGCGCCGGATCCGGCCCGGCGGCTGGAACAGCGCGCCTCCGGCCTTTGGGCCGAGGCCTTCGCCGCCCTGACTCCGGCCCTGCGCACCAAAGGGATCGTGGCGTGAGCGGCCCCGACGCCTGCGCCGCCGCCGCCGGCCCGAGTCCCCGGGCCTGGGTGGTGTTCTGCGACGGCACCGAACTGGCCTGGCTGCGGCTGCTGCGGCCCGGCTTTCGCCACTGCTTCGTCATGCTCCACGACGGCGAGCGCTGGATCGCCATCGACCCCCTGGCGGCCTTGCTCGAGGTGACGGTGCCGCCGGTCGCCGCCGACTTCGATCTGCCCGGCTGGTTCGCCGGCCGCGGTCACGCCGTGGTCGCGGCGCCGATCCGGCGGGCGCTGGGTCGGCCGGCGCCCTGGGCGCCGTTCACCTGCGTCGAGACCTGCAAGCGGGTGCTCGGACTCCGCGATCGCCTCGTGCTCACCCCCTGGCAGCTTTACCGCCGCCTCACCGGCGCCGCTGCCGAGTCGCCGCCCGCGGTCCGGGCCACCGCCCGCGCCGTCGCCCTCTGCCCCTGATCCCGGAGTTTGGCCATGTCCAGCCTGTTTTCCACCCCCAAACGTCCCGACCCGGCGCCGATCGCCGTGATCGAAGTGCCGCCGCCGCCGCCGGCGCCGCTGCCCCCGGCGCCGCCGGTGCCGCTGCCCACCCCGACCATCGTGCCGGTGCCGCTGCCCACGCCCGTGACCGACCCCGGGCTCGCGGTCAGCCTCGACCCGGCGCTGGCGGAGGAAAACGCGCTCGCGAAGCGCGGCCGCGGCATCCAGGGCACGATCACGACCTCGCTGGTCGGGGTGCCGGCGGCGGCGCTGGCCGGGGCCGATTTCGGCGTCAACTCGCTGCTGCCCAAGCGCAAAACCCTGCTCGGGGAGTGATCCGTCCATGACCGGCCCCACCCGCACCGCACCGCCCGCCGACGACGACGCCCGCGCCGTCTTCGATCTCTATGCCGCCGCCCGCGCCCGCCGCGCCCCCTGGGAGACCTTCTGGCAGGAGTGCTACGATTTCGCGCTGCCGCTCGGCCAGACCGTGGCCCGGCCGGCGATGGCCGTCGACCGCAGGGGCGACCGCCTGTTTGACGGCACCGCGGTCGATGCCGTCGATCAGCTGGCCTCCAGCCTGCTCTCGGAGCTGACCCCGCCCTGGTCGCGCTGGTTCGGCCTCGTCCCGGGTCCGGACCTGGCCGCCGCCGAGCGCGACGGCCTCTCGCCGCTGTTCGAGCGGGTCGCCACCGTCGCCCAGTCCCATTTCGACCGCTCGAACTTCGCGATCGAGATGCATCAGTGCTTCCTTGATCTGGTCACGGTCGGCACCGCCACCCTCCTGCTCGAGGAGAACCCGCCCGGCGAATCCTCGGCCCTGCGCTTCACCGCCGTGCCGCTGGCCGAAGCGGTGCTGGAACAGGGGCCGACCGGCCGACTCGACGTCACCTATCGCCACAGCGCGCTGCCGCTGGCCGATCTGCGACGTCGCTTCCCGGCCGCAGCCCTGCCCGAGAGCGTGCGCGCCGAAGGCTCGCGCCACCCCGACCGCCGCTATGGCGTGCTGGAGGCGGTGCTGCCGGACGGCCCGGCCTATCGTTACGCCGTGGTGCTGGAGGACGGCGGCAGCGGGCCGGTCACCCTCAGCCACGGCCGCTTCGGCCAGTCGCCCTTCATCAGCTTCCGCTGGCTGAAGGCGCCCGGCGAAAGCTATGGCCGCTCGCCGGTGATGAAGGCGCTGCCCGACATCAAAACCGCCAACACGGTGGTGGAACTGACGCTGAAGAACGCCTCGATGGCCGTCACCGGCATGTGGCAGGCCGACGATGACGGCGTGCTGAACCCGGCGACGATCCGCCTCGTGCCGGGCACGATCATCCCCAAGGCGGTCGGATCGGCCGGACTGACCCCGCTCGCCACCCCGGGCCGCTTCGACATCTCACAGCTGGTGCTGTCGGATTTGCGTCTGCGCATCCGCCACAGCCTGCTGGTCGACCAGCTCGGCCCGGTCTCGGGCAGCCGCATGACCGCAACCGAGGTGCTGCAACGGTCCTCGGAGATGGCCCGGCTGCTGGGCGCGACCTATGGCCGGCTGCAATCGGAACTGCTGACGCCACTGGTCCAGCGGGCGCTGGCCATCCTGCGCCGGCGGGGCGAAATTCCCGATCTCGCCGTCGACGGCCGGCTGGTCGAGCTGCAATATCGCTCGCCGCTGGCCCAGGCCCAGGCCAACCGCGACGTCCAGGCAACCCTGCTCTGGCTCCAGGCCGCGGGCAGTCTCGGTCCGGCGGCACTGGCCACCATCGATGTTGAAGCCGCGGCCCGCTGGCTCGGCACCGCCTTTGGCGTGCCCGGCCCGCTGATTCGCGCCGCGCCGGCCCGGCCCGAGGGCGGCGGCGGCGCGGCCGGGGCGGCGGCGCGGGAGGTCGGCCATGGCTGAGCCCCGCAGCCCCGGCTGGTCCTGGCTGACCGCCGCCCCGATGACCGGCGCCGGCGACGAGCTGGCCGCCGCCTTCGCCCGCTGCTTCACCGGCGCCGACGGCGCCCGCGTGCTCCAGCACCTCCGGGTCGTCACCCTTGAGCGCAGCCTCGGCCCCGACGCCCCCGACACCGCGCTGCGCCACCTCGAAGGCCAGCGGCAGCTGGTCCAGGCGATCAACGCCCTGGTCGCCCGCGGCCGCGCCGGCCCCGCCCTCTGCCCCGCCCACTGACCCCGTTCAACCAGGAGACCCCCCGATGGCCCAAGACCTGCTGACCGCCCCGAACACCGCCGCCGCCCCGCCCGCCGACCTGCCGCCCGATCCCGGCGCCCGCCCGGCCCAGGTGCCGGAAAAATTCTGGGATGCCGGCGCCGGCCGGCTCCGCGCCGAGGCGCTGCTGAAATCCTATCAGGAGCTGGAGCGCCGGCTGTCGACCCTGACCCGGCCGGCCGCTGCCGGCGCGGCCCCGGCCGCCGACCGGGCGGCGCTGTTGAAAGCCCTCGGCGTGCCCGACCAGCCCCAGGATTATCAGGTCAACACCGATCACGGCCTCTTTGAGGCGGACCCGGTGGTCAACCAGCGCCTGCACCTCGCCGGCCTGACCCCGGAGCAGGTCCAGGCGGTCTATGATCTGGCCGCCGAGCGCTTCGTGCCGCTGGTGCGCGAGGTCGCGGCCCAGTTCGAAGCCGAGCAGCAGCTGCGCCGCCTCTCCGACCATTTCGGCGGCACCGACAAGTGGCGCGAGGCCTCGCGCCAGATGCTGGCCTGGGGCCGGAAGAACCTGCCGGCCAGCGCCCTCGACGCCCTGTCGACCACCGCCGAAGGGGTGATGGCGATTCACCGGCTGATGACCGCCGGCGAACCCGCCACCCTCGGCGGCGGCGCCCCGCCGGCCGGTGGCGGCACCGCCGATCTCCACGCCCTGATGCGCGACCCCCGCTACTGGCGCGACCGCAACCCCGAACTGGTGGCCAAGGTCACCGAGGGCTTCCAGCGGCTTTATCCCAACGGTTGAGCGGGCACGGCCGCCCTCCTCCGGTCGCGGCGCCGGGGGAGGGTCAGGGCGCGATCAGCCGCTCCTCGACCGCGGCGTTCTTGACCGATTTCTGGATTTTTTCGAAGGCCCGGACCTCGATCTGGCGCACGCGCTCGCGGCTGATGCCGTAATGGCGCGAGAGGTCCTCGAGGGTGGCCGGAACGTCGCGGAGGCGGCGCTCGATCAGGATATGGCGTTCGCGCTCGTTGAGATGCTCCATCGCCCGGCGTAACAGGCGCTGGCGGCGGCTCAGCTCCTCGTGATCGGCGAGGCGGATTTCCTGGTTGTCGGTCTCATCGACCAGCCAGTCCTGCCACTCGCCCTCGGACTCGGCCCGCAGCGGCGCATTCAGCGAATGATCGGGGCTGGCCAGCCGGCGATTCATGTTGATGACATCAATCTCGGGCACTTCGAGGGTTTCGGCGATGCTGCGCACCCGTTCGGCCGAAAGGTCGCCCTCGTCGATCGCCTGCATCTGGCCCTTGAGCTTGCGCAGGTTGAAAAACAGCTTCTTTTGCGCCGCCGTGGTGCCCATCTTCACCAGTGACCAGGAATGCAGGATATATTCCTGGATCGCGGCGCGAATCCACCACATGGCGTAGGTGGCGAGGCGGAAGCCGCGGTCGGGGTCGAAGCGTTTCACCGCCTGCATCATGCCGACATTGCCTTCGGCGATCAGTTCCGAGAGCGGCAGGCCGTAGCCGCGATAGCCCATCGCGATCTTGGCCACCAAGCGGAGATGGCTGGTCACCAGCCGGTGCGCGGCTTCCGAATCGCCATGCTCGCGCCACGCCTTGGCCAGCATGAACTCCTCGCCGGGTTCCAGCATGGGAAACCTGCGGATTTCCTGGAGATAGCGAGCGAGGTTGCCCTCGTTGCTCATCACCGGAATGCTGGGAACGCTCGCCATCGCAACCGACCTTCCCTCACGTCAGCCATCACTGTACGCCGTCTGACTTACTATAGTGTTACCAGCCCCGGCACCGGGGCGCGAGTCCGGACGGATATATTAACTCTGCCCCGGCGCGTGAAGAGGGAACACCCTCAAATTTCTCCCAGCGCCGCAATCAGGAGCTTCATATCGGCCGGAAGCTCCACCTCGAAGACGAGCGGGTGGCCGTCGACCGGGTGAAGAAACTCCAACCGCCGGGCATGCAGCGCCTGCCGGGGAAAGCCGGCGAGCGCCGGCCTTGCCGCCTCGGGCAGCCGCTTGAGCCGGGCCGGAGTCGGGCCGCCGCCATAGACCGCATCACCCAGCACCGGGTGGCCGATCGAGGCCAGATGGACCCGAATCTGATGGGTGCGGCCGGTTTCCAGCCGGCATTCCACCAGCGCCGCGGTCAGGCCGAAGCCGCGCAGCACCCGGTAATGGGTCACCGCGGCGCGACCGCCCGCGGTCACCACCGCCATCTTCTTGCGGTCGGCGTGGCTGCGGCCGATCGCCCCCGAGACCGTGCCGGCGGTCGGGCTGGGCAGCCCCCAGACCACGGCGGCATAGGTGCGGCGAATCGTCCGGTCGCCGAACTGCGCCGAGAGGCCGGCATGGGCGCGGTCGGACTTGGCCACCACCAGAAGACCGCTGGTGTCCTTGTCGAGCCGGTGCACGATCCCGGGCCGGCAGACCCCGCCGATGCCCGAGAGGCTGTCGCCGCAATGGGCGAGCAGGGCGTTGACCAGGGTGAGGTCGCGGTTGCCCGGCGCCGGATGAACCACCATGCCCGCCGCCTTGTCGAGCACCAGCACGTCGCCGTCCTCGTAGACGATGCTGAGCGGCAGCGCCTGCGGCTCGGGAAGCGCCGGCTCGGGCGGCGGAACGACGACGTCAAACACCTGCCCGGGTTTGACCCGATGCGCGGGGTCGGTTATGGTTCGGCCGCCACTGCCGACATGCCCCTGTTCCAAAAGCGCCTGCAGGCGCGAGCGCGACAGGTCCCTGAAGGCCGCAGCGAGCATCTTGTCGAGGCGCTCCCCGGCCGCCCCGGCCGGCACCACGCAGGTCAGCAAAGCTGCCGCGCCGTCCGCGCCGTCGCTGGGAATGCCGGTCATGTTTCGTCCACTGTTCCGTTTCCAGATAGGATCGCCGTCGTGAAAACTATAAAAATCGCGCTCGTCGTCATGGGCGTGCTGATCGTGCTCGGCTTCGCGTTCCTGAGCCTCGTGCTCTATCAGCGCGTGACCGGGGCCGGCCATTTCGCCAAGCCCCATGACGACAGCGCCCCGGCAGATGCGAAAGCCCTCAGCATCGCCGGCCGCCTCATCACGCATCCGACCGCCGCCGCCCTCGGCCTCGGCGACGATGCCCGGGTCGAGGCGATGCAGAGCGTCGGCGACTTCATGCTGCTGCTGATCCGCCAACCCAGGGCCGGCGACCGGCTGTACCTGATCGAGCCCCGGACCGCCACCGTGCTTTCGGTGATCGGGGTCGGCCAGACCGTGCCGCCGCTGCCCGAGCCGGTGATCGCCCCCCCGCCGGCCGCCCGGACCCCGGTCCCCTGAGCGGAGACCGGAGCCGCGGCCAGCCCCCGGCCTACTTGGTGCCAAACAGGCGGTCGCCGGCGTCGCCGAGGCCGGGAACGATGTAGGCGTCATCGTCGAGATGGCTGTCGAGGGCCGCGACATAGACCGGAATCCGCGGATGCACGCTGTGGAACCGGCGCATGCCCTCGGGCGCGGCGACCAGCGCAAGAAAGCGGATCTGGCCATCCTCGACGCCGTGGCGGTTGAGCAGATCGGCGGCATGGACCGCCGAGTTGCCGGTGGCCAGCATCGGGTCCAGTAGAATGAATATCCGTCCCTCGGCTTCAGGCAGCTTGACCAGATATTCCACCGGCATGCGGGTCGCCTGATCGCGATAGAGGCCGATATGGCCCTCGCGCGCCGACGGCACCAGTTCGTGCAACCCCTGGGCCATGCCCAGACCGGCGCGCAGGATGGGCACGATCGCCAGCTTGTTGCCGGCGAGCACCGGCGCCTCGACCCGGGCCAGCGGCGTCTCCATCCGTTCGGTGGTCAACGGCAGATCGCGGGTCAATTCATAGCCCATCAGCAGCGAAATCTCCTTCAGCAGCTGACGGAACCCCGTGGTCGACCGGCTCTCATCCCGCATCAGGCTGAGCTTATGCTGGATCAGAGGGTGGTCGAGAATAAACAGATTGGGGAAATCGGGCTGAGTGTGCATGGGGGCGGCGGCCTTTGACGAGTCAGGGAGGTCAACCATAGCCCCTCGCGCCGCCGGGGCCAAGCCGTCTCGCGCGCCGGCCGCGCCCGGCGGCCGTGCGCCCGGGGCCGGCGCCAAACCTGCCGGGAAGATTCTGCCGGGCCGGCGGCCGGCGCGGCCGGCACTTCCCGCCACCACCGCGGTCGTTCCGCACTAATTTATTGTTTTAAAATGATCTTATTGGAGCGGGCCGCTGGCACGGCCCTTGCTTGCTCGTGGGCCAACGAACCTCTTTCCCGGATCGATTTCGGGATCCCTTGTTGAAAGGATGACGAACATGGGTGTCGGCAGCGCATTCAACACCGCTCTCGGCGGCCTCTCCGCCTACGGCAACCAAGTCGGCTACATCTCCGACAATCTGGCGAACGTCAGCACCCCGGGGTTCAAGCGGGTCGATGCCAATTTCCAGTCCTACGTGACGTTGTCGACCCAGAACCTCCACACCCCGGGCGGCGTCAACATCTCGCCCTCCTACCGCGTCTCGCTGCCCGGCCAGGTCTCGAGCAGCGACAACTCGACCGCCTTCTCGATCGCCGAGGGCGAGGGTTTCGCGCCGGTCGCGGTCCCGACCAGCGTCAGCGGCGGCACCGCCAACTTCGGCAACTCGCTGCCCCACTACACCCGGGCCTGCGATTTCAGCGTCGATACCAACGGCTATCTGGTCAACAGCGCCGGGCAATATCTCGAAGGCGTCCAGGAGCAGACGACCTACCAGAGCGATGTCCCGGGCACGCCCTCGCTCGGCAATCTGGTCGGCGTCCGGGTCGATCCCACGGTCTACAAATCGACTCCCGGCACCGCGAGCACGATCATCGACTACAACGCCAATTTCCCGGCCGGGATGCAAGCGGTCGCAATCGGCGCCCAGACCTCCTCGGCGTCCCAGGTGACCTCGCAGGTCCAGTTCTTCGACAGCCTCGGCAACTCCCAGACCCTGCAGCTGACGTTTCAGAAGGTGCCGGTCTGCGACGGCGTCACCCTGATCAACGGCGTGGCGTCGCCGGCGACGGCGCCGATGCTGCTGCCGGCCTCGACGCCGCTGGCCGCCACGGTCAACACCACGAGCCAGTGGCAGCTGGTCGACGCGATCATTCCGGGCGTTCCCGCGGCCGGCGCCAGCAGCTTCAACCTCATGACCAGCCTCGCGACCATGGGCACCGCCGCCGCCCTCGGCCCCGATGCCGGCGGCACCCTGCCGGCAACCACCTACGCCAACACGGTTGACTCGAAGGGGAACGTCGTCGCGCTGACCAAGGACGAATACGATTCCCTGAAGAAGTTCACCGGCGGCGCCCTCACCACCGACAACACCCCCTCGCTATACTTCACCAGCACCGGCGCCCTCAACGGCACCAAGGACCCGGCCTCGCCGGCGGCCAATCCGGAAATCACCCCGATTCTCGCGCTGCCGATCGACTGGACCGCGGTGACCTCGCCCTCGGGCGCGACCTCGCCGCAGGTGATCAAGCTGAACTATGGCGCCACCGCCACCACCACCACCCCGGCAACCGGCAGCACCCAGTATGCCGGCTCGAACCTGGAAGTGCGCACCGTGACCGATACCACCGGCCAGGCGCCCGGCAGCTTCCAGAAGGCCAGCATCGACAACAGCGGCAACGTGGTGTTCAGCTACTCCAACGGCCAGCAGCTGAAACCCTACCGGATTCCGCTGGTCACCTTCAGCGACGCCAACAAGCTGGACCGCATCACCGGCGCGGTGTTCGCCGGCAACGATACGCTGGCGGGCAAGCCGGTGGCGCGCTGGTCGGGCGAGGGCGATTCGGGTAAAATCATCCCCAGTTCCACCGAGGCCTCGAACGTCGATATCGCCGACGAACTGACCAAGATGATCGTCGCCCAGCGCGCCTATTCGTCGAACGGCAAGGTGATCACAACCGCTGACGAAATGATCCAGGAAGCGCTGGGTCTGAAACGCTGACCCGCCCTGACGCGGCCGGCCGGATCATGCCTCCGGCCGCGACTCCGGGCTGAGGCGTCGGGTAAGAGGAGCAGGCCATGGCCTTATCGGGAATTCTTTGGACGAGCACCTCGGGATTGCAGGCGGTCCAGCAGCAGTTGCAGTGGCGGACCGACAACATTTCCAACGCTCAGAATCCGACCTACAGCCGCCGCGACGCGGTCACGACCAGCACCGGCGTCAATTCGGTGCAGGTCAACGTTGCCCGCGCCTCCGACAACGGCCTGCAGGATCAGTTCCTGACCTCCAACGCCCAGTCCTCGTTCACCACCAACCAGCTGACCTATTTCCAGCGCATCGGCGATGTCCTCGGCACTTCCCAATCGACGCCCTATCTGCAGCAGGCGATCGACAATTTCACGGGCGCCTGGAAAGCGTTTGAAACCGACACATCGAGCACGACCTCGGAAGCGAACATCATCAACACCGGTCAGGCGCTGGCCACCACGATCAGCCGGACCTCCCAGGAACTCGACAAGGTCGAAAACGAGGTCCGGGGCGATGTCAGCACCACGGTCACCGAACTCAACAGCAAGCTGACCCAGCTCGCGACCATCAACAAGCAGCTCAGCTCCGAACCGCTGGCCACCTCGCTCAACCCCAGCCTGCTCGACACCCGCGACTCCCTGGTGCGCGACATCTCGGGCATCGTCGGCGTCGTGCGCGTCACCCACGGCGACAACAGCGTCGCCCTCTACACCCATGGCGGCGTCGCCCTCGTCGATCACGAAGCCAATCAGTTCGACTGGAACAATCCGGCCGGCGCCAGCCCCTGGCTTTCTCTCGCCAACACCGGCGGCGCCAACTCGCTGTCCCCTCCCCTCAACAGCGAATTCACCAGCGGCAAGCTCGGCGCCGCCCTCAATGTCCTCGACGCGACCTCCAAGGCCCTGGCCTCGACCGACCCGAAAGTCGGCGTGATCGCCAAGGCCCGCGCCCAGGTCGACAACCTCGCGGTTCAGCTCGCCGGCCAGAGTCCGGGCACCTTCGGCGGCGCCTATTATGCCGCCACCCCCGACCGCACCTCCGACCTGATGGGCGGTATCGCCAACAACACGCTCAGCGCGACCAATCCGGCGGTGTCGGTCGACCGCAACCCGACCTTCTGGCAAAATGAGGACAATGATCCGGCCGCCAACCCTGCCAGCACCTATGACAACACGGCCTACACCATCGTCACGCCGATTCCGGCGCCCTACGGTCATACCCATGCCGCCCCGCTGAACAATACCGCCTCGACGCTCGACTACAGCGTCACGCCGGACCCGGCCAACGCCACGACCCCGACCTTTCCGGTGCCCTGGAGGACCTCGGCCTACTGGGACGGCACGCAGCTTACTTCATTCTTCACCATCGACAACGGCACGTTCGGCAACCCTCCAACGGCTGCGAACGCCCCCACCCTGTCGCCCTCGGCGTCATTTGCGATCAACGCGAATCTGGTCAACGGCACCAACACGGTCAAGCGCCAGTCGGCAACCGCGGTGATCGCCGAACTGACCGACACCGGCCGCTCGATGACCGCGGGCGGTGTCGCCGCCGCCAACCAGACCTACAGCGGTCTGGCCGCAACCATCGCCAACTACCACACCGCGGGACAGGCGGGGGTTTCCGACGACAACACCCGCTACACCCAGACCACCCAGACTCTCGACACCCGCCTCAACTCGACGATCGGCGTCAACATGGACACCGAAATGGCCCAGTTGACGGTGCTGCAAAATGCCTATGCGGCCAATGCCCGGGTGATCAATGTCGTGCAGACGATGTTCGATACCCTGTTGGCAATCGGCAAGTGATAACCCATCGCCGGAGTGGTACAATCGCTCCGGTGTTGACCCTGAGGTGACGGCCATGCTTCCGCTCTCGACCTACTCGGCGCTGTTGACCCAAAACAACTCGATGATCAACACATCGATGTTGACCACCAAGCTCAGCCAGGAGCTGTCGACGGGCAAGCGGGCAATTGATCTGGCCGACAATCCCGACCGCCAGACCATCCTCGACCTGACCCAGACCAAGAATGACAAGGCGGGCTACCTCAAGAGCTGCACCCTCGGGCTGACGACCACGTCTCAATACACCGTATCGCTGCAGCACATCGAGAAGGTGGCCAACCTCGCGCTCAAGGCGGTTCAGGACCTGATGAGCGCGAGCAAGGGCCTGCCCTCGCCCAAGAATTCGACCGATCCCGCCGAACAGTCGATGCTCAGTCAGTACGACAACCTGTCTCTGACCATCACACAGGCCCTGACCGACATGACGATCTCGCTCAACGAGCAATCCTCGTCGGGCGGCGGCTATCTCTATTCGGGCCTGCGCAATCCCTCCGGCGTTCCCACCTATACCCTGCCGCCGGTCCGCGACCTCAACGTGCTGCCCTATTTCACCTCCGCCAGCGGGGTAACCCCGGTGCGGGCGGATCCGACCGATCCCACCGTGCCGCCCTATGCCGCGCCGCCCACCCCGGTCCCGGGCTTGCTGATCGACCCGACGGTCGAGGGTCCGGCCGGGGCGACCAACCCGGGCCTGCCGACCTACGATTCCGATTACGGCAAGGCCGCCCCTCCCTCCCCCGCGACCCTGCCGCTGCCCAGCCAGCAGACCATGGCCTGGGGCGTCCAGAAGCTGACCATCGACAGCAACGAAACCATCGATCTCAACATTACCTCGACTCATCCTGCGTTCCAGAATCTGATCAACGGCCTGCGCGCCGCCAAAACCGCCGCCGATCAGGCCGGGTATTTCGGCCCGGCCGATGCCGCCGGCCACCTCACCTCCGCCGAGCGCGACGGCTACATGTCGGTGGCATTCTCGTACCTGACGCGGGCGATCAGCGGCGGCAATGGCACCGTGAACAACACGACCACCGGCACCAGCGCCACGGCATGGCAACCCGGCATCCGTGACCTTCAGCAGAGAAATTCCCTGAACGAGCTGGCGTTGCAGACCAAGTCGGACCTGCACACCGCGAACCTCAACGTCATCAACACCCGCCTCGACTCGCTGGTCGGGGTCGACACCACGACCGTCACCGTGCAGCTGGCCACCGCCAACAATCAGCTCCAGGCCTCCTATAAGGTGACCGCCTCGCTGCTCAACATGTCGCTGATGAACTATCTGAAATAGCCGCCTGACCCAGTTCCGCTCCCGACCCAGGACATCGACCGATGACCACCCGCTACGCCCAGCCCGCCGCCGAAGCCCCGATCCTCGCCATCATCGCCAGCGCCGCCGACCTCGCCCGCGAGTTGCTGGAGGTGCTCCAGCGCGAAGCCCAGGCCCTGGCCACGATGCGCCTCGAAGCGCCGAGCGGCTTCACCGAGATCAAGAACCGGCTGGTGGTCGCCTATGGCTACAAGCTGGAAGAGCTTCAGGAAGCGCCGATGGCCGCCGAGGCCGAAGCGGCACTGGCCGAACTCAAGACGCTCAACGCCGCCGTGATGAGCGCGGCGCGCACCAACGCCGCCGCCCTCGAAGGCGCGATGGAGGGCAATCGCCGCCTGCTGGAGATCGTGGTCAAGGCGGTGGAGCAGCAGCGCGCCCCGGCCACCGTCGGCTATGGCCGGGTCGGCAACCGGGCCGCGCCGCCCCGGCGCGCTCAGTCTTCGGCCTCGATGATGATCACCCGCAACCTCTGATCCGGCCCGCCGGGCCGCCGGCACTACCCATTTCGACGATAGTGTTCGAGCGAAGGATTGAGCTACCCTCGGCCCGGCAGGCATACCGGTGCATGAGCGGGCATGACCGATCATCTCCTCGACCACGCCGATGATGGGAACGCGGCCGGCACCGCCGGCGGCTGGCGCGACGGGCTGGCTGGCCGGCTGGCGGCCGAGCGCGAACAATGGGGCTCGTGGGCGCCGGTCGGGGTCGGCACCGGCATCGTCCTTTATTTCGCCCTCCCGGCCGAGCCGCCGGGCTGGCTCGGGGCGCTGGTGCTGGCGGCGGCGCTGGCGGCGCTGATGCTGGGGCGCGAGCGGCCGGGGCTGGTCGCGGCGGCGCTGGTGGCGCTGACCGCGGGCGGCGGCTTCGCCGCGGCACAGCTCCGGACCCTGACCCAGGCGGCGCCGGTGCTCCAGCGCGACCTCGGCATCGTCGCGCTCAGCGGCCGGCTGATCATCACCGAGTCGATGCCCGACGGCGTCCGCCTGACCCTCGCCGAGGTCCGGATCGAGCGGCTGGCGCCCGAGGCGACGCCGGCACGGGTCCGCATCCGCCTCGCCGGCCGTTTCGCGCCGCCGCCGCCGGGCTCCCTCATCCGGCTCAAGGCGATGCTGCACCCGCCCTCGCCGCCGGCCGAGCCCGGAGCCTACGACTTTCAGCGCCAGGCTTATTTCGAGGGCAGCGGCGGGGTCGGCTTCGCGATCAGCCAGCCCGAGCTGGTGGCCGGGCCGCCGCCCTCGGTCTGGCGCCGGCTGCTGCTGCCGATGGAGCGGGCGCGGGCGTGGCTGGCCGGGCGCAGCGCCGCCGTGATCGCCGATCACGCCACCGCCACCGTCACCGCCGCCCTGCTCAACGGCGAGCAGACCGGGATTCCGCCCGAGGTGATGGCCGATTACCGGGCCTCGGGCCTCGCGCATCTGCTCTCGATTTCCGGGCTGCACATCGCTCTGGTCGCCGGGCTGGTGTTCTTCGTGGTCCGGGCTCTGCTGGCCATGATCGAGCCGCTGGCGCTCCGGGTGCCGATCAAGAAGTGGGCGGCGCTGACCGGGTTGGTCGCCGCGGTCTTTTATCTGCTGCTGGTCGGCCCGGCGGCGCCGACCCTGCGCTCGGTGCTGATGACCGGCACCGTGATGACGGCGATCATCGCCGACCGCAACCCGCTCTCGATGCGGCTGCTGGCCATCTCGGCGACGCTGATCATGCTCTACACCCCCGAGCAGATTCTCGGGCCGAGCTTCGAGATGTCGTTCGCGGCGGTGGGAGGCCTGATCGCAACCTTCGAGGTGGTGAATCCGCTGCTGATCCGCTGGCGGGCCGGCAGCGGCGCCCTCGGACAGGCCGCACTCTACCTGGGCGGCTCGATGCTGACCTCGGTGGTGGCGACGCTGGCGGTGACGCCGTTCTCGCTCTACCACTTCCAGCAGGACGCGCTTTACGGCGTGATCTCCAATATGATCGCGGTGCCGCTGACCTCGTTCTGGGTCATGCCCTGGGCGCTGCTGGTCTATATCCTGGCGCCGTTCGGCCTCGAGGCCGTCGCCCTGGTGCCGATGGGCTGGGGCGTCGCCGCCTGCAACACCCTGGCCCATCTCACCGCGGCGCTGCCCGGCGCGGTGATCCGGCTGCCGGCAATGCCCGACTGGGGGCTGTCCGCGATCGTGCTCGGCGGGCTCTGGCTGATGCTGTGGCGGGGCGGCTGGCGACTCTGGGGACTGCTGCCGGTGCTGGCCGGTTTCGCCAGCCTCGCCACCGTGACCCGGCCCGACATTCTGGTCGCCGCCGATGGCGGCCTGATCGCGGTGCGGGCCGCCGGGGGCGGGCTCAGCCTGTCTCGCTCCGGCGCCGCCGACCGCCTGACCGCCCAGAGCTGGCTGCACCGCGACGGCACCGACAGCGCCGCCGCGCCCTGGCCGCTGCAGGGGCGCAGTGCCGACACCCGCCTCGCCTGCGACGATCTCGCCTGCCTCTACCGGCGGGACGGACGGACCGTGGTGCTGGTGCGCGACCGGCTGGCCCTCGGAGAGGATTGCGACCTTGCCGACCTCGTGATCTCGGCCGAGCCGGTGCACCGCTGCCCCGGCCCGCGGATTATCGATCTCTGGAGTCTGCGCCGCGACGGCGCCCACACCATCTTCCTCTCGGACGGCCGGATCGAAATTCACACCGTGCGCGAGCGACGGGGCAACCGGCCCTGGTGCCCGGCCGCGGCCGCTACATCCAGTGCAGGCGGCGCAATATCCACACCACCGCCACCGACAGTAGCGCCATGAAGAACAGCGCGATGTAAAAGCCGTAAGGCTCCTGGGTTCCGGGCAGGCCGCCGACGTTCATGCCGAGCAGGCCGGCGACCAGACTCGGGGGCAGCAGCAGCGCGGCAAGGCCGGTCAGGCGGTTGGAGGTGCGGGCGATGCGCTCGTTGAGAAGAGAACTCAGATCCTCGTGCAGGATGATGGCACGGTCACGGATCGAGTCGAGATACTCGATGTAGCGCAGCACCTTGTCGATCACCTCGCGCAGCCGCACCTTGTCGCGCTCGGTCAGCCAGGAACAGTCCTCGCGCTGAAGCCGGTTGAGGGCATCGCGCTGCGGCGCGAGGTAGCGGCGGAGATGAATCGCCCGCCGGCGCAGATCGCTGATCTTGATCCGGGATTCGCTGGCGGCGGTGGTCAGCACCTCGTCCTCGAGGAGGTCGACCTCCTCGTCCATGGCGTCGAGCACCGGCTCCAGGTCCTTGACCAGCTTGTCGGCGATCAGGACCAGCAGTTCACCCGGCCGCCCCGGCCCCTTGCCGAGGGCGTTCGCGTTGCGGATATCGCGGAGCGCACCGAGCTGGTGGTCCTTGTCGCGCAGGCTGATCACCCGGTGGCCGTCGATCCAGAGATGGACCGGCACGAGATCGACACTGCCGCCAAGGTGGGACTCCTGACCGGCCGAAATCTGGCTGATGCCGCGCAGCACAATCAGCAAGCCGTCGTCGACACCCTCGACTCGCGGCCGGGAATCCTCCATCAGCAGGGCCTCGCCGATCACCGGGTCGATGCCGCTGGCCTCCATGATCCAGCGCTCGGTGGCGGGATCGTCGCGCTCCAGATGAATCCACAGCACCCCGTCCTCGGGCTGCCACGCCTGGACCTCCTGCCAGCTCTTGTGAACCGCGCCGCCCCGGCCATTGAGGACGCAGGCAAAGCGCAGACCAGGCTCCAGACCGCATTCGGGAACGCTAAACACCGCCATTAGCAACTCCACATTTTTACATTTATAGTCAATGCATTAGCGTTTTGCGTGTTGTTTTGCAGTTTGGCGTTGATCCAAGCCCCACCCCGCTTTACAATTCAATAGCAGAACGGGAGGGCAAGGGCAATGCAGACAGAAAAGACTGCGAAAGGTATCAAAATAGTTGGAACGAACATTATGCTTCGTAAACGTCAAGGATCACGTTTCTGGGAGGCGTGCATATATTTTCCAAATGTTAGAAGATATAAGACATCCTCAACAAGAACGGAAGATATTGACCAAGCGATTGTCGTTGCGTTTGAAAAGGCCAGCGAACTAAAGTTTATGGAGAAGCATGGACATGAGATATTTAAGAAATGTTTTGGTAAAGTAGCGGTTGATTGGCTAACTCATTTTGAAAAGAGAGTTAAGGAAGGCTATGAAAAAGAGAGCATGCTTTTTGTCTATAGATCAGCAATAAAAGTTCACATTGCAAAATGGTTTGACAATGTTAGTTTGGGCGAAATGACCAACCACACATTGGAAGAATACGGTAAATATTTGATCGAACACAATATCACGTCTGCGGTGACATTTGACCATCATAATTTTGCAATTGCAAACATCTTAAGGTGGGCTCGTGAAAAAGGTTGGTATAAAAAACCAGAAATTCCGAAAATAGCAAAGCCTGAAAATAAAATGAAACAAGGAGAAACGCGATCACGTTTCACTAATCACGAAATTGTAATTCTGCTTGAGAATTTTGATAATTATATCGATATAGTGAAAAATAGAATAAACCCAAACAAGCCGCCGGCCGCCCTTTACAATGCCAAATTACTAAAAGCGTATGTTTGGTTTATGCTTGCTACCGGATGCAGAACAAATGACATAAGGCTGGTAAAATGGAAAAATATTGAATTACGTTTCAAAGAAGGCAATACGTCATTCGGAACAAATCCATTCGACCATATTGCTCAATTAGCAAAGACTGGTGATATAAGTGAATTTATTGATGCGTCGTTCCTAAATGTGTGGCTTACCGGAAAGAAACATGAGAGATGGACCCAAGTTAGTCAAAAAGCAACGATGGTAATGACGTGGTGGTGGACTGAGTCTTTACACAGGGATGATGATGATTTAGTATTTGGCGGATATAATGGCAAGTTCAACGATAATTATTCTAAATGGCTGAAGGAATATCTTGATTTTCTCGACATACCATCAACGACGAAAGATGGGGATCGAACTCCATATTCATTTCGGCATACATTTATAACAAAGAAATTAGTAGAGGGAGCAAATCCAATATTCATAGCAAAATCATGCGGCACATCGGTTGAGCATATCCAAGAGACATATTGCCACATGCTCCCGACAGAGTTGTTTGACAAGATATTTAATCCAAAGAACGAAAAATAAGCCTCTTATCCAACGCCTTGCCCTTGCCGGACGCCCCGAACATCGTCGTCCTCTCTCGTTCCCCGCTACGCCAATTCACGAAGGCTGGCAAAGCCGGAACGCTTTACGATGTTTAATACGCTGCTTCCGTTCCATACACCGCCACGACGGGTTGCGACGCCACGGTTATTAAGAGCGTCGGCTATTTTATGCACGCTGTAAACACCGCTCCAAACAACGTCACGGATCGCGGGTAAAACATTGTGTGCGTGTGTGTCGGCTTGGTCGATTAAAGTCTGCCGTGCTTTCGCTTGTGCATCTGCAAGATTTTGTCGATTACCGAGGTGCACACCGCGAGCACGGGCGGCATGCAATGCTGCCTTCGTCCTCTCGCTAATCATCTTCGCCTCGTGCTCTGCAAACACTGCGACAATCTGTAGCATCATCCGATCTGCTTGTGGCATATCGCACGCGGCAAATTCTGCCCCGCTTTCCAAAAGTGCCGAGACGAAAGCGACGTTGCGGGCAAGCCGGTCGAGTTTTGCGATCACGATTGTGCTCTTTGTTTTGCGTGCCA
>SESF01033176.1_pt1 | contig 21549 bp, 21 predicted proteins | sample 3171521 | NCBI WGS metagenome assembly SESF01 (sample SAMN10866945, study PRJNA518727) | freshwater metagenome | biome: subpolar coniferous forest; feature: holomictic lake; material: water; isolation source: holomictic Lake 227, 6 m and 8 m depth | place: Canada: near Kenora, Ontario | collected...
CCCGGATCGCAACGCTGGGCAAACCGGCGCTGACCAGCGGACAAATCGGGGCATCGTCACGGCGCGGCAGCACCACGGTAAACGGCCCGGACCACAAACACAGGCCAAGCGTGCGGGCGCGGTCATCGAACACCGCGATCCGCTCGGCCATTTCCAAATCGGGCACATGAACGATCAGCGGGTTGAACTCGGGGCGTCCCTTGGCGGCGTAAATCGACAGGACGGCACGCTCGTTGGCGGCGTCGGCGCCCAGGCCGTAAACCGTCTCGGTCGGAAAGGCCACCAACTCGCCTTCGTGCAGCAATTCGGCGGCGCGGGCAATCGCCGCGTATGAGGGCGGCAGAATTTCAGGTCTCGGGGTCATGAAAGGCCTTCTTCTTCCGGGGCACCGCGCTTGCGCCTGCCGGCCCGGTGTACTATGCAGATATATCGGTTGTTCGCAGGCTCGAACAGCGGGAGAAAGCATTATGGCGGGTAAAATTATCACCATCGCTCAGCAAAAGGGCGGTGCCGGCAAGACCACTTTGGTAGCTCATCTTGCGGTGGCGTGGCAGCAGACCGGTAAGCGCGTCGCCCTGGTCGATATCGACCCGCAGGGCAGTTTGACCCGCTGGTACGAGGCGCGCATGCGCAGCCCCGAAAGCGACGGCGACATGGTGTTGAGCAAAATCACCGGCTGGCGCACACAGAAAGAGGTTGAACGGCTGGCGCGCGAATGCGACGTCGTTCTGATCGACAGCCCGCCCCATGCCGAAACCGAAGCGCGGATCGCGGTGCGGGCCGCCTCGATCGTGGTGGTGCCGATCCAGCCGAGCCCGATGGATTTCTGGGCGACCCGGCCGACTTTGGAGCTGTGCAAGCAGGAAAAGGTCAAGGTGCTGTTGGTGCTGAACCGCATGCCGACCCGCAGCAAGGTCACCGAAACCGTGGTCGGCGAGATCAAGTGCCTGTTGATGCCGCCTGCGGTCGATCTGGCCGAGGCCAGAGTCGGCAACCGTACCGGCTATGCCGGCGCCATGCTGGCGGGCCGCGCGGTGACCGAGACCGATAAGGGGTCGAAGGGTGCCGAAGAGATGGCGGCGCTGGCCGCGGAAATCATGGGCCGGATTTAGGGCCGCCGTCGCGGCCCGATACCGGCGCGCCCGGGGCCATCAGGATTAGCCGTCAGGGCAGCACGCCGATCTGCCGGAAATTGTCGATCATGCGCGCGGCATCTTCGGCTTCTTCAGCCGGCAGCAGGTAGACGCTGATTCGGGCTTCCATCAGGCGGCGGGCGGTTCGGTTCAGCCATTCCCGCTCGACCGGAGTAATCTCCATCCGGTTCATCGCATTGACGCAAGCCGAGGCCCGCGGCAACAGTCGAACCGGAAGCTGTCGACGCGCGTCCCACACATCGCGCACGAACTGAACGCGGCGAAAATTGACGTCAACCACCAGAGTATCCCTGGCCCAGATCGCCGACTCGTCGGGAGCCAACCGCTCTTCGAACGCGGTCGGCGGATCGGCCAGGCTCCAGGCCAGCGCGGCCATTTTTTCGGCGCCGAACAGCAAGCTGGTCCGCTTTCCCGGCTCGATTTTGGTCGGATAGGGGCCGAAGCGCTCCGGCCAGGACAATTCAGGGTGGCCGGTCAGATCAAGCGCGATCAGCATGCCGATCGACCATCCCCGGATCAAATTATCCCACAGCGTCTCGATTTGCTCCCGACTCCAGGGAAACATCTTTTTGCCCGACGCCATGGTGCCTTCACGCACTTGGTCCAATAAGGTCAGCAGATGCTGAACCTCACCGTTGGGACTGCCGAGCCGTTCATTAGCCAGCGGCTCTGCATAGCGGCGCAGAGAAACCGGAGCGCGCCGAACCGAGCGGCCTTCATCATCCTCGCCCGCCTCGGACCGGCTTCGGGCCGGGGCCGGGGCGGACGGCAAGTCGATAATGCTGTAGCCGATCCCCCGGGCCGAGTTCTTGAGCGTCTCGTCCCGGAACAAGCCGTTGCTATCCATAAAATCCTCCCGAACCAACCTCGAGAGTAAGGCTACGGCATTTGCCTGATAAGCCCTGTGATGGAGATCACAGACCGACCCGGTGACGAAGATCACACGCCGTAATGTTCCCGGTACCAGGCGACGAAGCGCGGGATGCCGACATCGATCGGGGTGGTCGGGGCATAGCCCAACTGTTCCGAGGTCGCGGTAATATCGGCATAGGTGGCCTCGACATCACCCGGCTGCATCGGCCCGAACTCTTTGATCGCCGGTCGGCCGAGCGCGGTTTCCAACAACTCGACCATCTTCATCAGCGGCTCGGAGCGGTTATTGCCGATGTTGAACACCCGGTGCGGCGCCCCGGTCGGTCCCTGATCTTCCGGCGGATTGTCGAGCGCCGCCACCACACCGGTCACGATATCGTCGATATAAGTGAAGTCGCGGCGCATGTTGCCGTTATTGAAGATCGTGATCGGCTCGCCGGCCAGAATCGCCTTGCAGAACAGGAACAAGGCCATGTCGGGTCGGCCCCATGGCCCGTATACGGTGAAAAAGCGCAGCCCCGTTTGTGGAATCCGATAAAGATGGCTGTAGGTATGGCTCATCAGCTCGTCGGCCTTTTTGGTCGCGGCATAGAGCGAAATCGGATGGTCGACCCGGTCCTCGACGGAAAATGGAAACTTGGTATTGCCGCCATAGACCGAACTGGAGCTGGCATAGACCATATGCCGAAGTCCGGGCTGGTGGCGGCACCATTCCATCACCGTCAGATGACCGACGATGTTGGCGGTGATGTAATCGAAGGGATGGGTGATCGAGTGGCGCACACCGGCCTGGGCCGCCAGATGGACTACGCCGGCGACCGCACCGCCGGCTTCGGCCATCGCCGCGTTAAAACGCGCGGTATCGCCGATATCGACCCGGTGAAAAGAAAAATTCTTCGTGGCCAGTAGCCGCGCCAGCCGGGCTTCCTTAAGTCTAACATCATAGTAGGCATTGACGTTATCCACGCCGATCACGGTTTCGCCGCGGGCAAGCAGTCGGGCTGCTACGTGAGAACCGATGAAGCCGGCGGCGCCGGTAACCAGAATCGCCATAAATCGCCTGTCAGGTCAGGGGAAGGGGAAAATAACGGTAATGGAATCAATGCCCCCGGCTGCCGGTGCCTGCGGACTCGCCGAGACTATACACGCGGCTGCAATAGGGGCAGGTTGCCTGCCCGCTCTTTTCCAACGACAAGGCGACCCGGGGATGACCGAGCGCCCCGACGCCGCCATCGCAATCGACCGTAAGTTTGTCCACGATAATAGTCTCTATCGGCTGCATGCCCTCACTCCTGCTAGAATAGTTCCTTGATCCGACCGGATGCCGCAGGGATGATACCGAATGATGCGGTGCGATCAATCCTCTTTATGGAAAAGACGAAATTGACCCGTAGCTCCAATCCGTTGACTAACGGAAAAGTGGGATTTTGGTTCAGTCTGCTGGCCGTTTCCGGCTGCGTCGGTACTTTGCAGCTCGGCGGATTACCGATCAACACCCCGGTGATGGTGCCGGAAGCCGTGCCGGGGGCCGTGATTGCCGCCGACGGCTACCGCTTGCCCCTGCGTTTGTGGTCGCCCGACGGCCCGATTCGGGTCTTGTTGCTGGCTCTGCACGGCTTCAACGATTATTCCAATGCCTTTGCGGGGATCGGGCCGGTTCTCGCATCCCGGGGCATTCTAACCTGTGCCTATGATCAGCGCGGCTTCGGCACCACGCTTAACCAGGGCGTGTGGCCGGGCGGCGCGACCTTGCGTTCCGATATGGAGACGGTCGCCGGTTTGCTGCAAAAACGTTATCCGGGCGTGCCGATGTATCTGTTGGGCGAGAGCATGGGCGGTGCGGTGATCATGAGCGCGCTCGGCGGTGCCGTGCGGCCCGACTCGCCGCTGGCTGCGATCAAGGGCGCGGTGCTGGTGGCTCCGGCGATTTGGGGGCGGGAAACCATGGCGGCAGCACCGCGCATCGCATTATGGCTTGCTAATAGCTTGGTGCCCGGTCTCACCTTGACCACGCCGCGCGAATTGAAAATCCATCCTTCGGACAATGTCGAGATGCTGCGCGCCTATAGCCGCGATCCGCTGGTGATCAAAGCGACTCGGGTTGACTCCATGAACGGCCTGGTTGAGTTGATGGGCGAGGCGCTGGCGGCAGCTCCCCGGTTTAAAACGCCGGCTCTGGTCATGTACGGTCAGCACGAAGAAGTTTTACCGAAACCGGCTGTCCTTTCTTTGCTGGAGCGCTTGCCCCCTGGGTATCAGCGGATTTCCGTCTATCCGGACGGTTGGCACATGCTGTTGCGCGATCGCCATAGTGACGTGACGATTAATGATGTCGTGTCCTGGATTGATTTTCCGGATACCCCGCTGCCGAGCCGCGCCGATATCGAGCCGCTTTCCCGTTTTAACGGCCGGCTTTCTCGTTTTAAAGGCCAATGAATATCCAAAATTTCGTCTTTTCAAGTTAGACTGCCCTCGCTATTATAGATAGTTGATAATCTTTATGCATGCATCCTGATTTCAATGTGCAGTAGCGGGGCGCATGATCAAGTCGATGGCTGCGCCGGGTGGTCCCGCTTGTTCGGCCGGTATCATCCGAGCGGAAAAGGACTGAAGAGAAAGAGTAGAGGTTTTTGATCGGGCTGCGTGATTGGCCTGGCTGTAAGAATACGATGTTCCTGTCCGTTAATATGATAACGGCTCAGTGATTTGATGCTTAGTTTTTGACCCGCTTTCGGGCGTAGTCTCTATGGATAGGATTGGTGGCGCCGGCTCGGGCGATATATCCTGTTGCTTGAACCTGCAACGTCGCGTACGATGGCATTCACTTTTGCATCCTGGCAATGGTAACACGGAACGAACCGTCGCTTGAATGCGGCTTCGGATGCCCTGTTTAAACCGGTAGCCGGCTATGCGCAGGCCGACCGATCGGCCTCGCCTCTGCTACGAAGAGGGTAGAAAAAGACCGGCACCTCAGCCATACGTATTAGATCGCGAAAAACCTGTCGAAATCCTTGTCTTTTTCTGCTAATCGTCTAATATCGAATTTGCGGCCGAACCCGGAGACGTTGTTTCGTTCCGAACCGGCCGACCGAAAACGGGGGTGGTATGATTAAGAAAGTTGAAGAACGGGTCAAGCCCGGTCGCAAAGCAAAACGCTCCATCGCCAAGGACGGGCCGAGCCCGATTGACGTCCATGTCGGTTCGCGCGTGCGGTTGCGGCGCACCCTGCTCGGAATGAGCCAGGAAAAGCTGGGTGAAGCCATTGGCCTGACCTTCCAGCAGGTGCAGAAGTACGAGCGCGGCATGAACCGCATCAGCGCGTCCAAGCTGTGGAAGCTGTCGAACGTGCTTGATGTGCCTGTCTCCTATTTCTTTGATGATTTGGGTGTTGACGAGGACGGTCAGGCGGCGGTGCAGCCGGGCGGCGAATCGTCCGGGACCGACACCCTCGGCCTCGACCCGATGGCCAAGCGCGAAACCCTGGAATTGGTGCGCGCGTATTACAAGATTGCCGATCCGCTGGTCCGGCGTCGTTTGTTCGAGCTGACCAAGGCCGCAGCCGGTGCCGGGAATAACGAAGCTCCCGCCGAATAAACTGCGCTTTATGGTATCCTATCAAAAACGCCGGTCGGGAATTTCCCGGCCGGTTTTTTTGTTTATGGGGCGGGTCCGACCGAAGCCTTGCCCGGAAGAATCAGTGCCCGACAAACTTAATGGCTGCAAGGAAGCCGCCCAAGGCAATGATCATGCCGCCCAGCCGGATGGTCAGGTCGCGCTTGGCAAGCTCAATATCGTGCCGAACCGACGAAATATCGCCCTTGGTCGCCAGTTGTTCGGACGCGCCGTCCTGCGCCTCCCGGATCAGCGCGGTTACGGTTTCCGCTTGCGGCTCGGGCATGCCGGTGGCAACCAGCCGCTTGATAAAGAGGTGCGTGTCGAAAGTAATCGCGGTCATGACGTCTGCTCCGGCATCCCGTTTCCGCTATCCTACCACTCCGGGCCGCGCGTTGCAAAGGCGTGCGTCAAGCGCACTTGACCCCGGTTCCGGCCAGCCCGCAATAGCCGCCGGGGTTCTTGGCCAGATATTGCTGATGATAACTTTCGGCGTAATAAAAAGCCGGAGCCTCGGCGATCTCGGTGGTGATCGGGTCGAAGCCTTTTTTCTCGAGCGCTCGATCGTAGAGATTGCGGGTTTCGGCGGCCAGCCGCCGCTGTTCGGCCGAATGAACCGACAGGAAGGACCGGTACTGGCTGCCGCGATCATTGCCCTGGCGCAGTCCTTGGGTCGGGTCGTGATGTTCCCAAAACCGGGTAAGCAATTCGGCGTAGCCGATCACGGCGGGATCGAACACCACCAACACCACCTCGGCATGACCGGTGCGGCTCGAGCACACCTCTTCATAGGTCGGATTGGAGGTATAGCCGCCAGCATAGCCGACTGCGGTCGTGTAAACGCCCGGCAGCGACCAGAACAAGCGCTCGGCCCCCCAGAAGCAGCCCATGCCGAACACGGCGCTGTCCATCCCGGCCGGAAACGGGGGAATCATCGGATGACCGGTAATCAGGTGTCGCTCAGGAACGGCCATGATGGCCGCGCGCCCCGGCAGCGCCCGCTCCGGAGTGACCATGTCCCATTTGACCGAGGTTACGGACTTTTCGCCCCACCGCATCGGCACTCTCCCACCGGATCACCTCAAACCAAAGCCGGACCGGAGCGGCCTTGCCGTGATCATTCTCAAGCCCGTGACCATGACCGTACCAGATAATCGGCGGTCCCGGCGATACGTCGAGCGTTGAATGATGAATCCAGGGCATTGAGGCTCTCCCGTGAACAGGAGTTCAGCATGCCACCATCGCGGTCAAAACCGACAGCGGGCAAAGAGAGATCCACCGAAAGCGCTATACGCATGTCCGGAAGCTTCCGGACATGCCGCGCTCATGCGGCCCGATACCGATTTCTGAAGATTTTCAGAAATCGGTATTATTTCCAGATCGGCTTGCCCGAGCCGGGCAGGCCGAGCGCCGCCCATTTGCGATTGACCTCTTCGACCACCGCATCGCTCATGCGCAGCTTGACGCCCCATTCGCGCTTGGTTTCGGGCGGCCATTTGTTGGTGGCATCCAGCCCGACCTTGCCGCCGAGACCGGACTCCGGGCTGGCGAAGTCGAGATAGTCGATCGGGGTGCCTTCGATCAAGGTCAGATCGCGCACCGGGTCCATCCGGGTGGAGATCGCCCACATCACCTCTTTCCAGTCCCGACAATTAATGTCGTCGTCCACCACGATCACCCATTTGGTGTACATGAACTGGCGCAGAAACGACCAAACCCCCATCATCACCCGCTTGGCGTGGCCGGGATAGGCTTTGCGCATCGAGACCACGGCTATACGGTACGAACAGCCCTCGGGCGGCAGCCAGAAATCGACGATTTCGGGGAATTGCTGGCACAGCAGCGGGATGAACACTTCATTGAGCGCCTCGCCCAGCACGCTCGGCTCGTCGGGCGGACGGCCGGTAAAGGTGGACAGGTAAATCGGTTGCCGACGCATGGTGATGGCCGACAGGGTAAAGACCGGGAACGGCTCGACCGAGTTGTAATAGCCGGTGTGGTCGCCATACGGGCCTTCGAGTGCGGTTTCGTCCGGTTCGATATGGCCCTCGAGGATAATCTCGGCCTGGGCCGGCACCTTGAGCGGAACCGTCTTGCAATCGACCAACTCGACCCGTTTTCCGCGCAGCAATCCGGCGAATTGATATTCCGACAGCGTGTCCGGCACCGGGGTCACCGCCGCCAGAATAACGCCGGGATCGGCACCGAGCACCACCGCGACCGGGAAGGGCTCGGTATGACCGGCCGCCTTCCAGCGCCGGAAATGCTGGGCGCCGCCGCGATGCTTCAACCAGCGCATGATGCAGCGATCGCGTCCCAGCACCTGCATGCGGTAGATGCCGAGATTGAATCCGTCCTCACGCACGGTGCCCGGCCCCTTGGTCACCACCAGCGGCCACGTAATCAGAGGCGCCGGCTCGCCCGGCCAACAGGATTGGATCGGCAACCGGCCGAGATCGATCTCGGCACCCGTCAGCACCACTTCTTGACAGGGCGCGCTGCCGGTGGTGCGCGGCTTCATCGCCAGCACGGTTTTCAGCAGCGGCACCATCTCCAGCGCCTCACGGAAACCGCCGGGCGGCTCGGGCTGGCGCAGAAAAGCCAGGGTCTCGCCGACCTCGCGCAACTGATGGGGCTCGCGGTCCATGCCCCACGCCACCCGTTCGACCGTGCCGAACAGATTGACCAGGACCGGCATTTCAGAAGGCGTTCCGTCGGCTTTGAGGACCGACTCGAACAGCACCGCCGGGCCGCCCTCGGCCAGCAACCGGGTCTGAATCTCGGTCAGCTCCAGGACCGAAGAGACCGGGGTCTTCACCCGCACCAATCGACCGGCTTTTTCCAGCCGGTCCATGAAGTCTCTCAGCGAGGCATAAGGCATGGAGCAACCGTCAGCTTGACATCGGACCGATCCACCTTAATAACATCATCGGGATGATATGACTCTATTTTCTTTAACGTGACGGTCGGGCCCGGGGAAGAGCCCGAACGGGGGCGACCGGAGGACAGCCAATGACGGCCGAAGAAACCTTTCTGATCGTCGACGACGCGCGGCTGGCGCGCAAGATGGTGCGGGCCTTCGTTAACAAGGCGTGCCCCGACGTCACGGTTTTCGAAGCCGCTGACGGGGCCGACGCCCTGCGCATTCTCGATACCATTCCGGTTCTGACCTATACCAGTATCGACTATAACATGCCGGGCATGAACGGGCTGGATGTGGCGGCCATCATCAAGGAACGCCGCCCGGATGCCCGCATCGCCCTGGTCACCGCCAATGTCCAGGCGGCCTTGCGGAAACGCGCCGCCGATCTCGGCATCGGTTTCATCGATAAGCCGATCAGCGAGAGCAAAATCGCCGCGTTTATCGACCCGGCCGTAGCGTAACGGCGATGGTCAAGCTTTCCCCCGGCGTGGTTGACGCCCTCACCGAAATCTTCAACATCGGCATCGGTCACGCCGCCGGCGTGCTGAGCGAGTTGATCGATGAGGAAATTCTGCTGACGGTGCCCCAACTCGGCATCTTGCAGCGGGCCGCTTTCATCGAAATGGCCGAACGCCAGTGGGTGGAACCGGCCAGCGTCGTACGCCAGACCTTTGACGGCCCGTTCCATGGCGATGCTCTGCTGATCTTTCCGGCGCGCGCCAGTCTGGAACTGGTCCGGGTACTGCTCGACGAGCCGGCCCCGATCGAATCAATGACCGAACTGGAGCGCGAGGCCCTGCTGGAGGTCGGCAACATCATTCTGAACGCCTGCCTGAGCTGCATCGCCGACTTGCTGGAACGTGAAATCACCAACGCGCTGCCGGTTTATGCCGAATCGGAACCGGCCGCTTTGATCCGCATGCTGGTGCCCGACGCCGACTGGTACGTCATCTTTCTTTCGATCGATTTCACCATCCAACGCCACAACATGCATGGCAATATCGTCTTCGTGCTCGATGTTCCGGCGGCGGAGGCGTTCAGCATGGCGGTCGACCGGCTGGTGGACCGGTTTGAGGACCAGCCATGAACATAGGCGGCGAGGTGATCGACTGGGCCGATCACGGCATCATCGTTCTGGATGCCGCGGGGGCGGTCGTTCGCTGGAACGCTTGGGTCGTCCGCCATTCCGGAATCGCCGTCGAAAAAGCTCTCGGCCGGACACTGACCGATTTGTTCGGCGACGCCCTCGGCAAACGGGTGATTGCGGCGGTACGGGATTGTTTGACCCGCGACCATTCCCACCTGCTGTCGCCTTCGCTCAATCGTCGGCCGTTTCCACTGACGTCACTGCCGGATGATCGCAATCGGGGCACCGACATCGAGCAGTCGGTTACCCTGAAGCCGATTGCCGGTGTCGACGGCGCGCGTCTGTGTCTGATCCAGATCACCGATGTTTCGCTGGCGGCACGGCGCGAGCGTTTTTTACGTAAGCAAACCAATGAACTGTCGGAGTTGGTGGTCGATCTTCAGATCGCGACCGAGGCCGCTAATCTCGCTAATCTCGCCAAGTCCGAATTCATCACCGAGATGAGCCACGAGCTGCGCTCGCCGCTGAACGCCATCATCGGCTTTTCTCAATTGCTGCAACGGGGACGGCCCGGACCGCTTAATGTCGAACAGCACGAATATGTCACCTATATCCGCGAGGCCGGGGAGCATCTTCTTAAGATGATGTCGGATATTCTCGACCTTTCTAAGATTGAAGCCAAAAAACTGACGCTTGATCTGGAGGACATTGAAATAAATCGCTGTGTTCTGACCACGATCAAGAGTGTTTCCGTGCTGTCTACCGCACGCAATGTTACGGTCGGTTACAAGCCGTTTCCCGATGATGCGCTGGTTGTTCATGGCGACCGAACTCGTCTTGCGCAAATTCTGACCAATCTTTTGTCTAATGCGATTAAATATAATCACGTCGGCGGCAGTGTCACGATTAATGTCACACAGCCCGATCCCGGACGGGTCCGCATCGCCGTCGCCGATACCGGCCCCGGTATTCCGCTTGAACGGCAGCCGGAGCTGTTCAAAAGCTTTAACCGGCTGGGGGCCGAGTTCGGTGAAATCGAAGGGGCCGGCATCGGTTTGGCGCTTTCCCGCAATCTGGCCACGCTGATGAACGGCGAGATCGGGTTTGAGAGCAGACTCGACGAAGGGTCTACCTTCTGGTTTGATATGCCGACGGCACCCTCCGGCCATTCGTTCGAAATGCAAACCCCGAATTCCGAGCCGTCGCTTTCGGCTCAAACGCCGGATCTGCCGCCGTTCAGCTTATTGTATATCGAGGACAATCCGGTTGACCGGCGATTGGTCGACGGTCTGCTTCACGGCGTGCCCGGCGCCCGCTTATTCACGGCGCGCACCGGCAAGGCGGGACTGGAAGCGGCCGGGAAGCAGCGACCGGATGTCGTGTTGATCGATATTCATCTGCCCGACATTACCGGGTTCAAGGTGTTGGAACGGCTTCGGGCCGACCCGGAGACCGCCGATATTCCGGCCCTGGCGATCAGTGCCTCGGCGCTGAAAGTCGAAATGGCGCGCGGCCTTGCCGCCGGCTTTCACAAATGGCTGACCAAGCCCCTGGATTTGGGCGAATTACTGGCCGCACTCGCCGAGTTGTTGACGGAGCCGAAATGAACCGTTTCGCCAATCCGGCCCGCTTTTTGCGCCTGGCCGATCTCGTGCTGCCCTGGTTTATCGGTTTGTCGGTTCTGACGCTCGGCGCCGGGTTCGTGTTGGCGTTGTGGGCGTCACCGCCGGACTACCAGCAAGGCGAAGCGGTGCGGATCATGTATGTGCATGTGCCGGCCGCCTGGATGGCGATGTTCGTCTACGCCAACATGGCGCTTGCCGCCGCGGTCGGGCTGGTGTGGAAGCACCCGCTGGCCGATCTGTTCGCCAAGGCGGCGGCGCCGCTGGGGGCGGGCTTCACCGCCATTTGCCTGATCACCGGCAGCCTGTGGGGCAAGCCGATGTGGGGCACCTGGTGGGTGTGGGATGCCCGCCTGACCAGCGTGCTGATCTTGTTTTTCCTTTATCTCGGCTATATCGCGCTGGTGAACGCCTTTGACGATCCGAACCGGGGCACGGCCGCCGGCAATGTGCTGTTGCTGGTCGGGGCGGTCAATATTCCGATCATTAAATTTTCAGTGGATTGGTGGAATACGCTGCATCAGCCGGCCAGCGTTAGCCGGCTCGGCGCTCCGACCATGTCCTCCGCCATGTTGGTGCCGCTGCTGGTGATGGCGGTCGGCTTCACCGCTTATTTCATGACATTGGTGCTGATCCGTCTGCGCAGTGAAATTCTGGCCCGAAAAATACAATCTGTGCGGTTTCAAGCATAATCGAACCCGTCAAGAGCAGCACCGGGGAGATCGACCTTGTCAAAGATCGACGGCTTTAGAATAAAGAATTTCAAAGCTTTAAAAGACGTAACACTTGGAAAGCTTTGGAATCAGCAGGCGATTGAGCCTTTAACTCCCATGACCGCTGTTATTGGGAAAAACGGGGTCGGAAAGAGCACATTATTTGACGCTTTTGGCTTTTTATCAGATTGTTTAAAGCTAGGCGTCGAAGATGCTTGTGATGCCAGGGGGCGGGGCGGATTTTCAAGGATATTGTCCAAGGGACAGCAAGGCCCGATCGAGTTTGAAGTTTATTACAAAGAGGATGGAAATGCGCGGCCAATTACTTATGAACTTGCCATAGATACTGACGACACCCAGCGCCCGTATGTAGTGAGAGAGCGGCTACGGCAGCGCCGTAAAGGCCAAACACGCGGTTGGCCGTATTCCTTTTTGCTTCTTAACGATGGACACGGTGTCGTCTGGAAGGGCGAAACAGAAGGTCGTCAAATTGATGAGCAAAAGCAATTCGATTTTAATGGACTTATAGATGATATTGTAAAAAGTGAAACGGCGAAAACAGAGCGAATCGAGCTTTACGACAAGCGCAAACTCGGTATTTCAACGCTCGGTGCTCTCAAGCAACACTCAAGAATTTCTCTGTTTCGGAGCTTTATCGAAGGCTGGTATCTTAGTTATTTTACACCGGACGCCGCGCGCAGCTTGCCTCTGGCCGGACCGCAGAAGCACCTTAATATTCATGGTGATAACCTGGGCAATGTTGTTCAGTTCATGGAGCGCGAACACCCGAAACGCTTTCAAGCGATTTTAGACAGAATTGCTGAAAAGATACCCGGCATACAGAAAATTAATACAGAAAAAACTGGCGATGACCGACTTTTACTGCGCTTTAGCGACAGGGGGTTCAAGGATCCATTCTTTTCACAGCAAATGTCGGATGGCACGCTGAAAGTCTTTGCTTATCTTCTTCTGCTTGAAGACCCGTCACCACCTCCCTTTCTTTGTATTGAGGAGCCGGAAAACGGGCTTTACCACAAGCTGCTGGAAACATTAGCCAATGAATTTCGCGACCATGCCACGGGGAAGAAGGGCGGGTCTCAAGTATTCATAACGACACACCAACCATACTTCGTGGATTCATTAGAGCCGAACGAGGTCTGGGTGTTAGAAAAGGGGAAGGACGGGTTTTCTACGATTAATAGAGCCAGTCAAATTGCGTTTGTAGAAAACATGGTTGCCGAAGGTCAGCCCTTGGGTGCTCTGTGGTACAGTGATTACCTGGATGCGAGGTAAGTCATGCACTTCGAGTTTCTAGTCGAAGGCCATTCCGACTTGATTGCTCTTTCAATACTAATGGATAAAATTCTAGGGACTTACGGCCAAACCCATACCTGGAAAATTCATAAGCATCGCGGAATTGGAACGTTGCCGGCAAAGCCATGCGCAAAACCTGATAAAAAGGATCAGACCCTTTTGCATAACCTTCCGTCCAAACTTCGCGCTTATGGTGCGGAAAGACGGGATGATGTGGCTGTTGTCGTGCTGGTCGATCTTGATAGCCGTCCTGACTGCGTCTCGTTTAAAAGAGAGTTGGAAGAGTTGTTAAATTATTGCACTGATAAGCCAAAAACCCTGTTTCGGATTGCGATAGAAGAAATGGAGGCTTGGTTTTTTGGAGACAAGAATGCTATAATAAAAGCCTATCCAAATGCAGATTTGATCGTATTGAATGGTTATGTTCAGGACTCCCGCTGTGGCACCTGGGAAAAACTTGCCGATGCTATACACCCCGGAGGGTCGGTCGGATTAAAAAATAACGGCAGAAGGTCTGTGCGTACACTTGAACAAAAACAAGCATGGGCAAAAGACATATGCCCACACATTGATATTAACAATAACCAATCTCCCAGTTTTTGTACTTTTCGCGATGGCGTACTGAACATGGTGGCGGCGTGGGAACGGGCTCGCTCTAGTTAATCGCTTCGACTTTCTTGGTCTTACCGGTACCGGCGGCTTCCTGCGCGTTAACCGAGAGGATCCGAAAGCCTTGACGGTCGGGGTAACGTGCCGCCGCCTTGTCGCGTGCCTTGTTGGCATCCAGCGCGAACACCAGAAAGCGCCGCCCTTTTTCCCAGGATTCAGCCGCTTCGGGCAAGGCGTTCTGAGCCACCAGTTTTAAGTAAACCGAATTATTAATGGTAATAATCCAGTTGAAATCGGCCTTGGTCCGCCGATCATCCAGAACATACAGCCGATGATCGATTGCGCGGGCGGCTTCCAGCTGAGCTTCGGAATCTTCAAGCTCACTCGCCGTCGCCTCTCTTCTGTGGGTGCCGTCTTTGATGCTTCGTTTCAATAACAAACTGGTGCGTCCGGCCCGCCGCAAACGCTCGACCTGTCCGGTTTTCGTGCCGATCAGCTTTTCGATCCGGCCCTTGGCATCGATGACGACGTGATAGGATTTCACCAGTCCCAGCCCCAAGGCAATTGCTGCGGCGAGTAAAGCGACTATGATTTCAATAGGCATCGGCCGCTCCGGATCAATCGAGTGCAAAGTCCGCTGCCGGGTCGGGTGTCCCCGGCTTGGGCGCCGATACCAGACTGGAAACGGTAAAGCCGAATGACGGCGGATAGCGCTTTTCCAGTTCGATCCGGGCCTCGGCAATTCCTGGGGCCCAGACCTCGACTTCCTGAGCGGTCGCCCAGGCCGCGTCGACCACGGAATTACCGCCGCTGCCGGCCGCAATATATTTGTTGAAAACCAAGCCCAGAAACGCGGTGCGCCCGGCGACCTGATCTCCTACTACGCGCATGATACGGTCGGCAATCGCCAATTGCTCCTTGGTCGCTTGATCGAAGGCAATTCGCTTGCGGACCATTTCCTTGATTTCGCGGTCAACTTTCGCCATCTCGGCCCGCAGCCCTCGGATGCGAGCATCAAGGCCGCGCTCGATTTTAGCGCGTGTCGCGATGCTGGCCCGAATGGTTTCAGACTCGACGCCATGCTCGACCATATGCTGAACCACGACGCCGACCAGCCGCCCGATCGCAAAACCGAGCAGCGACATGAAGCCGGTGAGTAACATGGATTCTACAAACCGAATTGCCATGGATCGCCTGCCGGGTGTGAGCGCAGCACCGAACAAGCCATAGCATGACTACGGGTTATCCGTAAATTCCCCTCCTCAACAGCCTTCCGGTACCAGATCACCGTCATCAAGATCATAGGCTTCCGGGTCGGGATGGTCGGGCAGGCGATAGGCCAGCGAGCGGACCTGATACGGGACCGCGGCGGCTCCGGCGGCGTCGCCGGAAGCGGCAACAAACGTAAACAGACGTAGCGAACGCCCGGTCAAAGCAAAACTCTCGCCCGGAAGCAAAACGCTGTCGTCGGCGGCGCCATCGGCGGCCATGGTATCCAGCAGGCAGCGCCAGCCCCGGCAGCCCGGCAGCAGCGGCAGCTTGAACGGAACCACCCCGTGATGAGCATTCAGCGTAATCAGCAGTAAATCATCAATAGCGGGGCAGCCGTCCGGAGTGAGATAATTTCCGGCCATGCCGTTCAGCATCATGCCGACACTGCGGGCTTGCCCGTCACGCCACTCGTCCGGGGTCTTTTCGGTGCCGTGCGGGGTAAACCACAAGATATCCTTGATGCCCCGGGCCGAGTGGTGCCGGCCGTGCAAAAAGCACGCACGGCGTAACGCCGGATGGTCCCGGCGCAGACCGATGACCAGACGCGCGAAGGTCAGCATTTCAAGATCGGCCGCATCGACGCTGTCCCAATCAACCCAGGACACCGGGTTGTTCTGGCAATAGGCATTGTTATTGCCCTGTTGCGAGCGCCCGATTTCATCACCGGCCAGCAGCATCGGCACGCCTTGCGACATTAGCAAGGTCGCCAGCAGATTGCGCTTCTGGCGGGCGCGCAGTTCTTGAATCGCCAAGACATCGCTCGGCCCCTCGACTCCGTGATTAAAGCTGAAATTGGCGTCGGCCCCGTCGCGGTTGTTCTCTTGGTTGTCCAGATTGTGCTTGGTGTTGAAGGACACCAGATCGGTGAGGGTAAAGCCGTCGTGCGCGGTCACGAAATTGATGCTCGCCCATGGACGACGGCCGCGGCGCTCGAACAAATCGGACGAACCGGTCAGCCGGGCCGCCAGTTCCGGCAACATCCCGCCATCGCCGCGCCAGAACCGGCGCACGGTGTCGCGATAGCGGTCGTTCCACTCGGCCCAGCCGGGGGGAAAGCCGCCGACCCGGTAGCCGCCCGGTCCGACATCCCACGGTTCCGAAATTAATTTGACCTGCGCCAGCACCGGATCTTGTTGGACCGCGTCAAGAAATCCGCTGCCCGGATCAAAGCCGTAGGACTCGCGACCAAGCGTGGTTGCAAGATCGAAGCGGAAGCCGTCGACATGCATCTCGGTCACCCAATAGCGCAGCGAGTCCATCACCATCTGGAGCACGCGCGGGTGGGTGATATTCAACGTGTTGCCGGTGCCGGTCTCATCGACGTAATAGCGGCGGTCGCCGGGATGCAGGCGATAATAAGAGGCGTTGTCGATACCGCGGAAACTCAGCGTCGGGCCGAGCTGGTTTCCTTCGCCGGTATGATTATAGACCACGTCGAGAATCACCTCGATTCCCGCTTCGTGCAGGCGCGCGACCATGGTCTTGAACTCGTTGATCCCGCCGGTGCTGAGATAGCGCTGTTCCGGTGCGAAATAGCCGATCGAGTTATAGCCCCAGTAATTCTGCAATCCCTTATTGACCAGATGACGGTCGTCGATGAAGGCGTGGATCGGCAAAAGCTCGATCGACGTAACCCGCAGCGCGCGCAAATGATCGATCATCGGTTTCGAGGCCAAGCCGGCAAAAGTGCCGCGCAACGGACCCGGCACATCGGGATGCCGCATGGTCATGCCGCCGACATGAGCCTCGTAGATTATGGTCTCGGACCACGGGACTTGCGGCCGGCGGTCGTAACCCCAGGTAAAGGCGTCGTCCACCACCAGACATTTCGGCATCATGCGTGCGTTATCGCGGCGATCGAATCCCAGATCCTCGCGCGCGGCGCCGACCTTATAGCCGAAATGGGCGTCCGACCATTTCACCTGCCCGACCAAAGCCCTGGTATAAGGATCGATCAGCAATTTGTGCGGGTTGAACCGGTGCCCCTGCTCCGGCCGATACGGGCCATGGACCCGATAGCCGTAAAGCTGCCCCGGCCGCACGTCGGGCAAATAGCCGTGCCAGATTTCGTCGGTATATTCGGGGAGCGTGATCCGGTGGGTTTCGCGCTGACCGCCGGAGTCGAACAGGCACAACTCGACCTTCTCGGCATTGGCCGAGAACAGCGCGAAGTTGACACCGAAGCCGTCCCAGGTGGCGCCGAGCGGATAAGGCCGCCCCGGCCACACCGGCATCCCCGCCTCATCGGCCATGGCCGGGCCTTTCCCAGCAACGGGCAGCAAGATTCCGACCGACAACGAGAGTCAAAAGAGGCATGGCAGACCCGACAAACGGGAGTTGGGACGATGCCTTTAATTAACACACCTTTTTGCGCTTGTCCGAAGGTTTCGGACAAACCGGTTTCGGACGGCGCTGGAAAGTGCCGCAAAGAAAAACCGCCGCCGAGGCGGACCCCGGCGGCGGTTGGATGGAGAAGCGTTCGATTAGCGGACCGACTCGCCATGCAGAGCCAAATCGAGGCCTTCGCGTTCGGCGTCTTTATCAACCCGCAGACCGATCACCAGATCAATCGCCTTGAGAATGATGAAGGTCATCACCGCGGCCCAGCCGATGGTCCAGCCGATGCCTTGAAGCTGGATCATGACCTGTTCGGTATGGCCTTCGAGCGCGCCGAGCGGAGCGTCCTTGCCGGCGATTGCCGCTTTGGCGAACACGCCGGTCAGTAACGCGCCGAGCATACCGCCGACCCCGTGGACACCGAAGCAATCGAGCGCGTCGTCATAGCCGAGCGCATGTTTCAGGCTGGTTGCGGCGAAGAAGCAGACAATTCCGGAGGCAAGCCCGATGATGATCGCGCCGTTGGGATCGACGAAGCCGGAAGCCGGGGTGATGGCGACCAGACCGGCAACCGCACCCGAGACGATACCCAGTACCGAAGGCTTGCCGTGGGTGATCCACTCAACGAACATCCAGGACAGAGCCGCACCCGCGGTTGCGATTTGCGTAACCGCCATCGCCATGCCGGCGCTGGTTCCGGCCGAGACCGCCGAGCCGGCGTTGAAGCCGAACCAACCCACCCACAGCAGCGACGCGCCGATGATGCTGAGCACCAGATTGTGCGGCGCGAGGTTCTCGACGCCATAGCCTTTGCGTTTGCCGATCACCAGTGTCGCAACCAAACCGGCGACGCCCGCATTGATGTGAACCACGGTGCCGCCGGCATAATCGAGCACGCCGGCATCGCTCAGGAAGCCGCCCGGACCCCAGACCCAGTGAGCGATCGGGGCGTAGACCAGCAACGACCACAGCGTCATGAAGATGCACATCGCCGAGAACTTCATACGGTCGGCGAAGGCGCCCGTGATCAATGCCGGGGTAATGATGGCAAAGGTCATCTGGAACATCATGAACACGGATTCGGGAATGGTCTTGGCCAGCGGATTGACCGAGTCGATCGCCATGCCCGAGAGCAGCAAGCGCGAAAGCCCGCCCAGGTAAGGGGTAGTGCCTTCGGTGAAGGCTAATGAATAGCCGACGATGTACCACAGTACGGTCGCCAGACAGGTGATCGCAAAGCTTTGCATCACCATCGCCAGCACGTTCATCTTGCGGACCATGCCGCCATAAAACAGCGCCAGGCCGGGGATGGTCATCATCAATACCAGCGCGGTCGAAGTCAGCATCCATGCGGTATCGCCGCTGTCGATCTTGGGTGCCGCCGCTGCGGGCGCGGGAGCGGGTTCGGGTGCCGCCGCCGCTACGGGGACGACAGGGGCCACGACCGCTGAAACCGCGGGGGCCGGAACCGCGGGAGCGGCGGCAACGGGGGCCGGGGCCACAACCGGAGGGGGGGCTTTCACGGCGGCGGCGGGCGCGGCGGGGGTGGTAACCGCAGGGGCCATGATTGCGGGAGGAGGTGCCTTAACGGCGGCGGGCGCATTTTGGGCCAGGGCTCCGGTGGCTGCTCCCGCCACCCCGACAACGACCGCCAATAGAGCGGCCAGAGAATGCCAACGTTTCATGAATACTCCTCATCCGGCAAAGGGTGGTCCGCGCTGCGGCGCCGAAATTCCGGTCCCGTCGGGAACCGCATGGAAGCGTGAAATACAAGAATCGTGCCAATGGCGAAACTGCGGATATCAGACGAATATTTCAGGATAGGCGAGCCCCGGATCCCTCCGAGCCGCCGAGTCGCAGCGCACAAATGCGTAAATTTAAGGCGGCGTGTTTTCAGGCAATCGGCGATTGAGCCGCGCCTTGATCGCCTGTGCTGATCGAATGTGCACTATTTTGCAGGCATCTGCCTATAAATTAAGCGTATGGGGTGCGGCGCAAAAATGTTGCGATAAGATACCCGCATGTCGGCTTATCTTATGGATATTGCAGTACGAAGATTCTGGACCCCGGACGGAAACAGTGCTTTAAGGGCGTGTGCCGAAGTGTTTTGATTCGGGGGCCACCCTTGACGGAAACTCGCCCTGCTTCGCTGGATAAGATCGCTTTGCTGGGCCTGCTCAGCCCGGCCGATCGCGCCGTGCTCGCTCGCCAGTGCAAATGGCGTCGCTTTGCCGACGGGGAGCAAATTCTCGACCGCCTCGACGACACCTATGATTTGTGCTTCATCGTTGAAGGCCGCGTGCGCGTGGTCAATCACTCGGTCAGCGGACGCGAAATCAGCTTCGATGAAATCGAGGCCGGGCAATATCTCGGCGAATTATCGGCCATTGATGGCGAGCCTCGCTCGGCTGCGGTGATCGCGCTGGGGGATACGCTGGTGGCGTTCCTCTCGCCCAAGCGCTTCGAGGAATTGGTGCTGAGCACGCCCAAAATCGCTACTGCGGTGATGCGGCGCATGGCGACGATGCTCCGGCGCTCGACCGAGCGAATCATGGACTTGAGCACGGTCGGTGCCAACAACCGGGTGCATGCCGAATTGCTCCGTCTGGCCAAGCCGGACACCCGCGGCAAGCCTAATGCCGGTCTGGTCAGCCCGATTCCGGTGCATTCCGACATTGCGGCCAGGGTCAGCACGACGCGCGAGACCGTGGCGCGGGTATTGAGCGATTTGTCCCGGGACGGGTTGGTCGAACGGAGCGAAGGCGCGTTGATCATTCGCGATTTGGGCAAGCTGCGTCGCATGGTCGAAGAGGCGCGCGGCTAATCCGGCCCGCCGGGAAAGGCTGTGGAACATGGCGATCAGGGACCTGTTTTCCCGGTCCGCGCCCTCGGTCGGAGCGGGGGAGGGACTGGAAGCCGACGAACTGAGCTATTTGTTCGCCGATGCGGTGAGCACGGTTGCCGACGAGGAGCTGATCGACCTGTCCGGCCCGGTTCCGGTTCGGGCGGCGCTGGCCTCCAAACTCGGGCGGATGCTGCCCGGGCTGAATGCCGAACGGCGGGAGCGGGTGTTCGAGCTGACCTGCACCGCCTTGGAGCGGCTGGCAAGGGACGAAGCCGTTTTGGTGCGCGAAGCGCTTGCGACCGCAATCAAGGATGTGGCCTGTGCGCCGCCTGCGGTGTGTTTGCAATTGGCGCGCGATGTCGAAGCGGTGGTGGCGGAACCGATTCTACGGTGCTGCGCCGGTCTCAAAGATAGCGATCTGCTAACCATCTTGCGGGGCAAACCGCCGCCCTGGGCGGTGGCCGCGATCGCCGGTCGGCCCCGGGTGCCGGCCGAAGTTTCGGTTGCCGTCTACGAAGCCGGCGATAGCGAGGCCACCGGAGTTTTGCTTGACAATCACGGCGCCGAGATTCCCGAAGAAACCCTCGGTGAAATCGTCGACGAGGCCAGACATCGGCCCGATTGGCAAAATAAACTGGTGCATCGGCCGGTATTACCGCGCCGGCTGGCGGTCAAATTGGCCGGCTTTGTCGATCAGGCCGCACTTGAATTCTTACGCCATCGAGAAGATATCGACGCGGCTACGGCTCGTGAGATCGTCAAGGTTACGCGGCGGCGGATCGAATGGTTGAGCGATACCCGCCCCGATGAAACCGCCGAAGCCAGGGTGAAGCGCCTGTTCCGCAAGGGTGATCTCGACGAGGCCGCGCTTGAGGATGCTTTGTCCTGGAAACAGCTGGATTTCGTACGCGCCGCCCTTGCGGTACGGGCGCGGGTTCCGCTCGCCATCATCGATAAGATATTACAAGCGCATAGCGGCCGCGCCGTCACCGCGCTGGCCTGGTCCGCCGAATTGTCGATGCGGACGGCCTTCATGCTTCAGCGCGATCTGGCCAAGGTGCCGCGCAGCCAGTTGATCTATCCACGGGACGGCGCAAGCTATCCGATGACTGCGGACGAGATGACCTGGCAGTTGGAGTTCTTCGGTGTGCCGGGGGCGCATTAAGGGCGGGGCGCATAAGGGCCGGG
>SESF01023582.1_pt1 | contig 21546 bp, 10 predicted proteins | sample 3171521 | NCBI WGS metagenome assembly SESF01 (sample SAMN10866945, study PRJNA518727) | freshwater metagenome | biome: subpolar coniferous forest; feature: holomictic lake; material: water; isolation source: holomictic Lake 227, 6 m and 8 m depth | place: Canada: near Kenora, Ontario | collected...
CGTGCGAGCGAAGACCGTTAATATTGGCGAAACTCACCTCGAAAAGTTCGACATCAGGATCACTTTGCGAGACTGGCATGATCTTGGGATCAAGAGGAATCTTGGTCAAAGCTGACTTCTGGTCGTTCCAGAACGCTTCAAAATCAGCAGGCAGCTTGGCGGTGGGTTTGATCGTGTAAGGATCAAAGACTGCACCTGCCATGCCCGTGCCCAGTTTGTCTGCATTGTCCTTGGGCGTCACCTTGAGTTGCAACACGCCTGGCTGGTCCAGTGTGCCTTCCACGATGGCTTTTCCTGATGCGAGAGAGAGAGTCCCTTGCCCCAGTAGCCTGGCACCATCCAGCGTCAGCACCCACGGGAGTTCTCTGACGGAGGCCGGGGCGTTGGTCGCCATCGTCACGTGGAAGATGACCTTTTCTCCAACTTTATAAATGGCATCCTTCCGGTCAGTCGTAACCTTGAGGAAGGTGTTGGGTTGTACTTGCGTTCCAGCCGCGTGTGCCGTCGCGATGGCTAGCTGGGACACCAACAGGGTGGCAAGCAGAGTGGCAGTGGATTTCATGGAAGCGAACATTTTACTTTGTTTTTCCCTTCTGATGTTGGGCTGGCGGCAGCCTTCGAGTTATCCCCTTTGCCTGAGAGAATCTCCACGATCAATTGTTCTGTCAGTTCATTTGGGTGGCCGATCCAGGCGATCCGGCCGTCTTTGCCGACCAAGAAAGCGGTCGGGATGGTATTTACGCCGGCGGCGTCCAGCCATGTCTTATTCATCGCGCCAACTCCAGAGGGGTCCACATTATCCAAGGCGACAGGGTAAGTCATCCTGTCTGCCATTTTGGTTACGAAAGCTTTCACGGGTGACTGATTCTTCCCTTCTACGTTCTGTCCGATGACCACCAATCCTTTATCCTTGTACTTCAGGTACAACGCGTTGATGTGAGGGATGCTGTCCACGCAAGGCCCGCACCAGGTTGCCCAGAACTCGACCAGATAGGCTTTGTCTTTCGAAAACTCCGTGACCGGCGCTCCTTTAATCCACTCTCCGCAGGTCAACTTCGGTGCGGGGTCGCCCATTCTGAGCGTAATCACTTGCTTCTGTGGGGACATGACCGGGAGCTGTCCGGCCTTGTAGTTTGCCAAGATCGATTTCTGTTCGGCTATGAATTCCTCATCATACTTGTCCGGCTTGGCACCTGCCACAAGGGCGATGACCTTCTCTTGCAGTTCGACGGCCTTTCCCTTCTCGCCTTTCATGAACGTTGCACGGGCGAAAACCGTGAGATGGCTGGCCCGGTGCACATCACTGTTGAACTCGCCTTCATTTGCCTGTATGGCAAGTTCATAAGCGTTTGCAAGCTCTTGGCCTGAAAGGGACTCATTCTCAAGCAACCCTTCGGCAACGTCTTTTAGATGGCATTTTTTTTGTATCTGTTGTTCTTTCAGAAATTCAGAAACCGCCTTTGGCACATCAAACTGTCCTGCGAGAAGCTCCTCGATCTTCTTATCCAACGCAATCGGATAGGTCATCTTGTTTCCAGTCACTTCACCTGGATTGCCCATCCAAGCTATCTTGCCATTCTTGCCCACGAGGAAAGCACACGGAAGGCAGGCTTGACCCGCAGCGCTCAGCCAAGTATCCATCATCGTGCCTTGCGATGTGTTCCTGTTATCTAAGGCAGCTGGAAAGGTCATCTTGTCGGCTAGTTTCACGATGAGAGGTTTGACGTTCGTTCGGTCACTTCCTTCAAACTGGCCATCTACGTTGAGTCCGATAACAATTAGCCCCTTATCCTTGAACTTTTGATATAACGCGTTGAGATGAGGGATGTCATTCTCGCATGTCCACAAAGGAGCGGACCAGAAATAAACAAGATAGGCATTGTCCTTAGCGAACTCCGTGACCGGTCCGCCGTGTATCCATTCAGTTGCGATCAGTTTCGGCGCGAGATCGCCGGGCTTGAGCCGAGGCTCAGCCCATTCGCCTATCCGCATCAGCGGGGCGGGATCGCCGGGTTTAAGTGTTGGTTCGGCAGCGTGTAACGCTGCTCGCGGCGCTAGCAACAGAACAACAAGGAGTGGGCTTACAAAGTTACGTTTCATTTTGATTCGCTTTTTAATATTTCACCAGACGACAACGGGTTGATTAATTTGTGGCCCGGTGGCCGGCCAAACAAGACGATCACCGGCAGTAACATAATATTCGAAATCATCCCGCGCAGCCGGTAGGTCGGCTTCAAACGCGGCCCGGGCAATGTGTATGCTTCCGAGCAGACCACGCGCCAATCGGCCGCATTCAACGAAATCAGCGGTGCCGAGCAACAGGGTAGTAAAGAACGTGAGTGTATGTTTCATGTTCTTCATGGTTTGATTGGCACTTCCATCACGGTAAAGGAATAGGGTGGAAAGACGTGCGTGGGGGAAGTCTCTTTACAGGTGACCGGCTTGATCTTCTCCGGCTGGCTTTCGGTGTTGTAGTCCAGAGGATCAGCATGCGCGAGCGTCGTCACGCGCACGGACACGTTGCTCCGTGTGACACCCAGCCAATCGAGACTGACCGGCTGTGCATTGCCGGTATTGTTCACAACGCGCAAAACCAGCTTCGCTCCATCAGAGGTTTTCGCCGCGAAGACATCCAAGGTCGCCGGGGCTTCCGCGGCAACCGCCTCTGGTGCCCACGATTTGGCAATCATCTGATCTACGTAGTACGCGGTTTGAAACCAGACTTTACTGGGCGTGTAATAAATGTTTCCTTGCGTCCAGAGCACCGCTTTCCAGTCGGTTTGGTAAATGCCCCATGGCTGCGAGACGTTCGGTGTGCCGATCGCGCGGATGACATTGCCGCACCGGTAAGCGGCGTTCATTTCGAGCGCATGACTCAAGCCGCGCTGGAAATCGAATGCGCCTGCATTGAATTCCAAGATGCCGACGCTGGCGTGCGGTGCTCTCGTTTTCAGCCAATCTGCAAAGGCGGCGATTTTCTCGACAGCGGCCGCACCGCCGAATGAATGGCAATCGAACATGATCCGTTGGTCGTGTTGCCGGGCAAACTCGGCCAGTTCGAGGTGTAACTCGTTGCCACGCCCGCCAGTGCTGGTCGTGACCAGCGTGATGCCGGGCGCGACCTTCCAAACGGCTTCGGCCACCAACTTGAACTTGTCCACATACCCGCGGTCGAACTTTGACTCGTTAGCTACTTGATAGAACTGCGGCCGACATGTCGCCACGAAGTTGGCGACATCCTCAGGCGACTCGTTGAGATTCAACGCGGGGATGACCGGCAATCCGGCCGCTTTACCGAACGCAACGGCCTCAGCCGGACCAAAGCCGCTGCTGCAATACCGGTCGTAAAAACCATCGTAAGGGGACCGTTCATCGCGCGGACCGCGCAGATTACGCCAACGGTAGCCAGGAACTTCGATCATACCGCCGTTGAACCGCAAAACGCGGATACCTTGCGCCAGAAGCGCCTCTGCCAAATCCTTCCGCACTGGCAAACTCTTGAACCGTCCCCACTCGCCCGGTTGCAGAAACGCAAAGCCGACCGTGATACTGCCCGGCTTCCGCAGCGTGATCGCGAACCGGCCCTGCTCGTCGCTGGCCGATGGCGTCAACGTAAACGCGAGCCGTTGATAGCTTTCGTTCACGTCCAATTTCTGCTCCGCGATTAGCGTACCATCCGCTTTGCGGAGCGAGACCCACAGCTCGGTTGGCTGGACGGCCTTCACGCGCAGAAATCCTTCGTAGGGTTTGCCAGCCACAAGATTAATGCCCCAGCGCTTCAGACCGGCATTATCAATCCCCCACTCGCCGTCACCACCGGTGAACGTGATCGTCTGACTCGGCGAATTGGTGAACCAGGCACCGTCGGTCGTCAGCGCGAAGTTGCCGGCCGAATTGCCGATCTGTACTTTCTCCCAACGCAGGCTGATGGCATCACCGGCAGTCTTTAAAAACGGATTCGGCTCGAACGCGCCGCGAAACCGGGACATACCACGGGCGACGATGGCCCATTGCGCCGACGGCAATGGATGCTTGTCGCGATACACGATGAGTTCTTTGCCGTTGACGACGACACGAACAGTTCCGTCATCCATTCGCATCTGCAGGGCGACCCAGTCCGTAGCGGTAACCGGGGCGCTGGCAACTTCACGGTGCTTGTTCGCACGCTCGGCATTGGTGAGGACGACGCGGTTGGAGAGAATCTCGGCTGTGTAACCAGAATACCATCCCCACTTGTTATCGGAATTATTTGGACTGACGCAAATGGCCAGACCCGCACCGTCGGTGGTCTTGAGTTGCACACGGGCCTCGACGGCGCGCGTCGTGGAGGTCAAGCGCGTACCTTCGTTGAGGACGAGTTCGCCATGTTCGAGTATCGCACTGCCGCCGCAGTGATCAAAACCGGCAATGCGGCTTTTCGCTGCGAATTGCGTCGGCGACGGTTCGAAGAAACTCTCGCCGTGGATGAGCTGACTGTCGAACCCCCCAACCATCTGGTAATGCAAGTCCTCCATGTTCGCGCCGATCATCATGTCAGAGAGCGTGAACAACTTTTTGTCAGCGTGAACGCTGATTTTCGCGTCGTCCGCTTGGACAAAAAATGCCAGTAGCAGGGCGGTGAGGAGTGTGAGCGTGTGTTTCATATTCGCTATTATGAAATCCTGTTATTCGGTGGATTTTGTCACGTGGACCATGTCACTCGACACTGTCACAGGGCGATCATCTGACACGAGCGCAAACCACACCTCGGCCTCGGTGGAGATCTTCGCTTCAAAAATGTTGTCACCCTTTTTTGTAGCGGGAACGGCGATCCACTGACGCTCAAGTTCGGCTTTGCGTTGCAGTTCGGGATCGTTTTCCGCGCCGGAAGGATAAGGCTTTGCCCAATAAACCTCGGCTTTCGTGAGCGCGTGTGGCGCATTGACGCTGAAACGCGCCCAATGCGCGTCGTCGGATTTCTGCACGCTGACTTTCGGGAATGGTTTGCCAATACCTTTGAGGTAGTAATCAAAATACGGTACTTCCATCGTGAGCCAGTTGGCACGGCTGCCAATGAGTTGCGGCGGACCGGGTTTGGGCTTGATGTTTTCAAACCCGGTGCCGCCGGGGACGAGGATCTTGTGATTGCTGTTCGGCGAGTAGAGATGATTCTTTTCGCCGGGAATCGCGTCAAGCGTGGCCTGTACCGCATCGGGCCAGCCGAAGAAATCGTTCGCGGCAGCAGCGAGGAAAAAAGCGGCCTGCATGTTCGGCACGCGCCGACCGGGATCGAGATCGCGCAGCCAGCGCTCGCGTTCCTCGGCGGTCATGTTGGCGGAGAGAAAGCCCGGTTTCAGTGCGGAGTTCGGTTTGCCGGCACGCCAGCCGCCTTTGTCGAAGAAACCACAGCCGTAGATGGCAAAACCCGCGCACACTTTGTCGCCGGCGAGTCCACACACCATCGTCGTCATTGTGCCGCCCCAGGAGACGCCAACCACGCCGATGCGATTTGCGTCCACGTCGGGCTGGGCGCGCAGGAGATCGAGCGCTTTCATCGCAGCAAGCATGCCGTCGAAAATGACGCTGTGCGTCGTGTCCGGCTGCATCGTGTAGCGACCATCAGCGTAGCCTTTGCTCATCGGCAGGTTACCATGCGTGAGCGGGCTGTAAAGTCCCGGCATGTCCGGCGCGAGGGCGACATAACCGCGTTGTGCCCACGCCATCGCTTTTTCTTCCTCGGCTGAACCGCCAGAGCCGTGCAACACGAGAATACCGGGATGCTTACCCAGTGTCTTCGGTGTGGCGATAACGGCATACGCTTCGTTTTTTTCACGGATGCGAAAGAGTACGCGCCGAACGGTTATGTCGTCCGGCACCGATGCGATCTCGCGCATGATCGCCGGCGCCTTGCCGTCGAGATACGGCGCAAAAGGATCACCGAGTTGCTTCGTTGGTGAACGTGACTGGGCCTGCGCCGCCGCTGCGAAAATGATCAATACCGTTGAGCGCATCAGGTGGTTTTTTTTTCTTAGCGTAGTCATTTTTCAGGTTCCATGGTGGTTTTTTTTCCTACAAACCCGATGCTCGTCGTCTTACCGTAGGGCATCATGCGAAGTTTGAATGAGCGATTCACTTTACTCGCGGCTTCGTTCACGGGTTCGATGGTGAGTGTCTGCGCGGTATCGTTCCAGACAAAGAGAATCCGGGCTCCATCGTGTTTCAAATAATCCATGCTGTGCCCATCATCATCGTAAAGCGTGAACTCACCGTCTGCACCGGGATAGATGCGCAATTCCGTCGGCTCGGTCTCCGGTTGGGCGGTGAACTGGCGGACTGGATCGAACGGAATAACTGCACCTGACCGGATGAAGATCGGAATGGTGTTGAGCGTGACCTGACGATCGATCGTCTTGCCGCCGGTCAACTTTTCGCCAGTCCACCAATCGTACCACGTTCCCTCCGGTAAATAGACCTGCCGCGTGGTGGCGCCTTTGGCAACGACCGGAGCTATCAGCAGGTCGCGCCCCCAAAGGAATTCATCGGTGTGTTTCATCGCCTCCGCATCTCCGGGATAATGTAGCCAAAGCGCCCGCATCATTGGCATGCCGGTGTCACACGCCTCTCGGGCGGCCGTGTAGTTGTAAGGCAGAAGCTGGTAACGTAAGTTCAGCACTTCCCTGCAAGCCGGCTCGACCTCCGCGTTGTGGAGTTCCGCCGGATCGGGTTTTTCGCGCCATTCATCAGGCCCTATTTGGCCCGTATTCCAGCCCCAAGGCCGGTGGAGATGCCAATCGCGTCCATGGCCGCGGAAGGAGGGCGTGAAGGCCGCGAACTGAAACCAACGTACGAATAATTCACCGGTGTATTCCCGTTTCAGATGGAAACCCCCGATGTCGCTGCCCCAAAAGGGCGAGAGACTCACGGAGGCCGAAAGGCCAATGGGCACCTGAGCGGCCAGCGTGCCCCAGGAACTGTCGACATCGCCCGACCAAATCCAGCCTCCATAGCGCGCAATGCCTGCGGCACCAGTTCGATGAAGGCTCCAAGGTCGCTCGTTGGGCCGGTCGATCAGCGGGCCTTCGAAGTAGCAGCGATGCCGCGCCAACCGGCCCGCCTCCGGGAGTTCATCGCCGTCGTCCGGCCACCAACCGTCAACACCGAGGGTGAACACGGCGCGATGACGTTGCCAGTAATCGCTAATGTGGTTCGGCGAGTCTACGGCGTCCGCGACCGCCGCGCCGTGCAAATCTTTCGGCGCGCGGTTCACGTGCAGCACGACCTTGAAATTTTCGCCGTGAAGTTTCGTGATGATTGCCGCAGGCTTGTCGAACGTTGCCGGATTGAATTCGAGGGTGCCGTGGCCCTTGTTCCAGCCTGCCGGACAGTAGCCGGTGCCGAGATAAATCATTGCATCGCACGGCAGCTTTTTTTCGCGAAATGTCTTCGCCTCATTGAGAATTTCCTGCGGCCCTTCCAGGGTGCGATGCGACTGCATGTAGCCAAGCGCCCACTTGGGCGGCATCACGGCATGTCCCGTCAGCCGCACATATTCCGCCAGCACATCGGCAGGTTTTTTCCACGACATCACGAAGCAACGGAGCGTTTGCTCCCGCTTGGCGGGAACGAACGTTCCGCACGTGCCGCGCAAATCGAAGCTGCCGTGCGGCTGCGGAATGAACAACGCCCAGCCGTCCGCGCCAATGAGCAACGGTGACGGCAAGATGGAGCCTTGCGTCCCGCCGCGCCATTTCGGGAACATCGGATACTGCGCACCACGTCGGTCAAACTGAGAACCATTCTCACCAAGTCCAAACACCGGCGCATCGGTTTTGAAAGAGACGTCACCGATCGCCTGCCAAGCCAGTCGCTGCACCACTGTTCCATCTTTGCGGCGTACAGTGATCGTCAACGGCGAGCGAGTAACTTCTACGTGCAGATCACCGACCTCCAAGACCGGCGGCGCCTCCGCCACCAGCCCACGCCATTTCTCCTCGCGCGGAAAGTCTACGAGCATCGCAGACGGTTGCGGTTTGTCGTCTTTCGGTGAGAGCCGGATGTCAATCGTCTGATCCGAGACGCGAGCGACCGTTAGTTCCTGCGATTGAACAACCGTCGCCAGGTTGGCGCTCGTCCGAACACTCACTTGGGTGGCACATTTCTCCGACTGGATGGTCTTCTTTTCGCCGTTGGCACTGAGTGTGACTTCGTGCGGCTTGGTCTCTGCAGGCTGCCCAGCTCGGGCAGCGGAGATGGCACATAGGGCGACTCCGATTGCCAGTGATTTTACGATGATAGCATTTCGGCTCATGATTCTTTCTTTCATTTCGCGGCGACTTCCAAGACGGTGATTGACCATGCCGGGAAGGTGTAACTGAAACTGCCGGCGATGTTCTTCAACAGCTCGGTGACGGGGACGATCTTGGTCGGTTCGGTGATCGAGTTAGTATCGGTCGGGCCGGTGGCGCGCAGGGTGACAGACTTGCCTGCCTCGGCAATCTTTGCTGCGCCTTTGAGTTCGATGGTCACCGATTGCGCGATCGCGCTGGGGTTGACGACTTTCACGAAAACTTTGCCGGTTTTGGTTTCACGGGTGACGGAGTATGGCAGAAACACGTTGTCGTCAGCCTGGAGCGCGGACTTCGGCGTGACGTTACCGATGTGGTTGGCGAACATCACTTGCGCATAGTAGGCGGGGGAACCGTAGCTCTCCAGATTGTTGTAGCCGATGAGGTCGGTCTTCCATTGCATACCGCCGGGATTGACGTTGACGAATAACGGCGCGTAGCAGTGCATGACGACCAGGTCGGAATTGCGTTCCATGCTCGTCATCCAGGCGGCGTCGCCGAGCGCGCCGTTGAAATTCGGCGTCGGATCGCCCTCGCGCGTGGCCCATTCGCCGACAAAAACCTTGGGCCCATGACGATTCTCGTTGTCATAGTGCGGGAGGTCTTTGTAAAACTCGCCGGCGTTCCGGTAATAGTGGTCATCGTAGAGGTTGGGCGTTCGCGTCTTGGCTTCGCGGCTGGTGGCGATGAGTTGCAGGTGCGGATACTGCGCCTTGATGGCGTCGTGAAACTGCGTGTAACGCGCGTCGTAATTTCCGCTCTTGTCAAAATAATCTTCGTTGCCGATTTCCACATAGGTCAGCTTGAACGGTTCAGGATGACCGCACTTGGCGCGCTGCCCGCCCCAGTAAGTTGTCTTCGCGTCACCGGTCAGGAATTCGATTTCGTCAAGCGCGTCTTGTACGTACGGTTCGAGCAACGGACCGGGTTCGACACATTGTTGCCTGAGCGAATAGCCGGCAAAAACCGCGAGCACCGGTTGCGCCCCGAGGTCCTCGCACCAGCCCATGAATTCCAGCAGCCCCATGCCGTCGGTCGAACGATAGCCCCAACAACTTGGCTTGCCGCCCCGGAACTCCAACGGCCCGATGGTGGCCTTCCAATCAAAGCGCTCCCACAGGCTACGGCCTTGAAGATAGTTGCCGCCAGGGAACCGGATGAATTGCGGCTTCATCGCCGCGAGTTTTTCCATGATGTCCACGCGAAAACCATTTGGGCGGTTCTTGTAGGTCGGCGGAAACAGCGAGACCAGGCTGAGCCAGAACTTCCCGGTACTGCCCGCCGCAATCACGAACCGCCCATCCGTTGTCGGCTTGACGTCTGGGCCTGTGGTGAGCGTGAGTTCGAACTTCTGCCAGCGCTTGTTGACTGCGGACGTTTCGGCACGAGCGAATACGATGGCGCCATCGGCATTTTCGAGAGTCAGCGTGAGCGACCCTTCGAATGTGGAGCCTTCCATGTTGCCGGTCTTGCGATTTTTCACCGGCACTTCGCCCCGCACATAAAACGATGCGCGATACGTGGTGCTCGGCTTGATCGGGATGCCCCAATAGCCGTCGTTGATGACGCGCAATCGCTGCCCCTCGGTGGCGGCCTTGACATAAACTTCGAGGCTGTTCGGAAGCTTGTCGGTGAGCGGATGCGTATTGATGACGTTGATCACGCCATCTGCGCCGGATTGACTGCAGGCAGTCCAATGCAACGCATTGGTGGGATCGTCGAGGAACGCACGGTTGCGGATCAACTCTGCATACAGACCGCCATCGTAGGAATAATTGATCTCCTCGGTCATCAGCCCGTGTAAGATCGGACTGACTGGTTTCGTCGGTGCCTGGAAATCAATTTTCAAAACATTTCCGGCATTAGCCGTCACGCCCCAAGCTACCAGTAGCATGATGAAAAGAAGTGTGAGCGCGTGGTTCTTGTTATTGTTCATTTGATGTGTACCTTTCATTGCTTGGTTAAGTCCAATCATTAGAAATTCATCGAAGGAATCCCAGGGCCAGTAGCAAGACGACGAAAAAAGAAATTTTCATGTTCATCATCATTCACGAGTTGTCTATTTTCCGACCGCTTCGGCTACGGAAGCGGCGGCCTTGCCCAAGCTGAAATCAGCAGGCTGCCCAAGGCGTTGGCGGGCAAGCCACGCGAGCGCGGCGGTTGTTTCGGAATCATGTCCGCCTTCGAAGACCGTGATACGCGCCTGGCCGGCACTACGTCGGAACAGCATCGTCTTCTGCCGCTCAGGGTCATTCTGCGTCTCTCGGCTCAGCGCAGCCGGAATCTTCTGCTCCTTTACCATGAAATCGATATCGGCCTCGGCGACTTTGCAATCCGGCTTTCCCGATGCCTCGGCCAGCGCGTTGAACGCACGCAGCGAATGACTCACAGGAACCGATCCCGTGTGCCCGTCATGAATGCCGGTATTGATGTCGAGCGGCACCTCCTTGGCTGCGGCCAGATGGAAGAGCGGCGAGCGTTTCCGGTATTCGGCCGCGGTCGACGGACCGGGTGGGCCACCGCAGGACTGTTCGAGCATCTTTGCGTAGTTATTCTTGCGGACGCCGCTCTCCGCGTGCCAGGCAGCAAGGTCAGAGATCGGCACCCAGGCGCTGACGCCGGCCCACACCTTCGGCGCACGGGCGGCCATGACTAGGGCCATGTGGCCACCGCCCGAGTTGCCTAAGAGGTAGATTCGCGCCGGGTCAATGCGGGCGTGTTTCGTGGCGTATCCAACAGCGTCGAGAATGTCCTGGGAGGCGAGTGCCGAGGCGCACGCTTCGGGTCTGCTGTTGGCGCCGCGGAAGTCGGGCGCCACGAATACCCAACCCATCTTCTTGGCCAGACCAATATAAGACACGCCCTGTTCGAAGCCGCCACTCCACGAGTGGAGGAAGACCAGAAGCGGGACACCCTTGCCGGACGCCGCAGCGACTGCGTTTTCAGGACAATACCAGATGACGAGTTGCTCCGTCCCATCGATCGAGCTCGGGATGCGGACCGCCAGCTTTTCGGCTGCGGTGCGCTGTTCGACGGGGGTGGGACGTTTGGCAGGCGTTTGCTTCACGGGAACCGCCACCGGTACCGCCGCCGGTTTGGCAGGTTCTTTTGGAGCGGGCAGAACGTTGATTTTCCCATCACGTTGGAACGCTTGCCAATCGGCGGCGTAGGCGGCGTTGATGAGCCAGGAGGCAATGGCTTTGTCTCCAGTGAATGAGACATACGGCGCGATGGGCAGATCCTGATAGCCGCCTTTCCCAGGGTTCCAATTTTGGCCGAGGCATCCGCTTTCGACCTTGAGCGTGTTGAGCGTCACAGGGCCTTTGCGCGGGTCACCATTAGCTGGCACACGCGCGGCGAAGGTGTGTCGGAGAAAGGAGAAGACCAACGGCCAGGTGTTTTCGCCAGGCCCGTGACCGGTCTTGGGCTCCACAGCAAAATTCCATTGTGCGTTATGTTGATTGCGCATGCGTGGCACAACAGCGAGATTTTCCTCACGTGAGGGGCGTGCAAGGAACTGGTCGTCCTCACCGAAGATCACAAGACCCGGCACCTGCGCCGCACCGGGTTGATAAACCTGAAAGGTGATGCCGGGACGCATGGACACCCATCCCCAGACGCGTGCGCTCTCAGTCGCGGTAAAGATCGCCGAGAAGCCAGTTCCATTGGAGTGTCCATACAGAAAGAGCGGCGCATATTGAAGTTCGGGATGACCGGCTTTGTCTGCAAAAATCTTCAGCCGTTCGTACAGCAGGCTACGAGGCCAGAAGCCACGTTGCATCGGGTTGCCGACGAACTTGAAGATCGCCAGATGCAGTTCGCGCGCCAGCGTCCGAAGATCCTGACGGAGAAACAATCCGGTTCCACTACCGTGACCGGACATGACCACAATCCCTTTCACCACGTCCACGCCATCCGGCACCCAGAGGTCGAATTTTACCTCCTCCTTCTTGCCCTCGCCCTTCTGTTTCACGGCATCGGCCCATTGCTCGTCGGTGATCTTCCCGTCCCAATTCCGCTCCACGATCTGCTGACGCGAGGGCGTACCCCATTTAACTTCATCCAGCACGCCATCCCAGCCCTTCTGGTCTTTGGCTTGCGCATTGGCGCGCACCCAGCCGATGCTATGGCTCACTGGGAGCTGGAGTGTTCCAGTGAGTGTGATGTCAGCGGCCTGCAGCAAAGCCAACGGTACCAAAAGTTGAGCTGCAAAAAGTGTACGTTTCATATTGATCATCCTTCCAAACTTAGTGTTCTACGTGGTAATACTCAATCTCAATTCAATCCGAGCTCATCTGTGTTCATCCGTGGTTTTTTGCCCACTTCTCCACATTTTCTCAAACGGGATCGGCTCGAAACCGGGAATCTGCGTGAAGATGACCGAGTCGGAACGGACCGTGAAGTCGCCAGCGGCCTCGTTGACAAAGCCGGGAGCGGTATCGATTTCGACATTGTGGTGGCGATAGTCTTTGTCTGGATAGCGGCTGGGGCCAACACCCTCGTTATTACCGACCAGGGCGTTGTTGAAGACCCGGTTGAAAAGCGGCGTGTTAGTGTCGCAATTCACGATACCGGTATACATCTGGAAGAATTCGGGATACCGTGTCGCGTAGGGCGGCGTAGCCACATCCACATCCTTTCGCAACATCGGATTGTTGATGGTCAAGTATTTTGCGGTTTTCTCGAAATTACCCCCATCTCCAATCACCGCGCCAGGATTGTCGATGAACAGGTTGTTGGCGATCAGATGATTGTGCCCGCCATTAACACTGATCTGGACCCTCGAATAGGGTGGAACCGTGCGACCGATGTTTCGATAAAAAACGTTGCCGAAGATTTCCACGCCATGGGTGTTGTTGTCCAGATAAATGGTGCAATTCTGCGCGTTATGATCCAGACTGCCTCGCTCATTATGGTGGATGAAGTTGAATCTGATCCTGTTGCCGAGCATGCTAGGGTTCTGCCGAGTTTCGATGACGCCGCCATCCTGAGAGGCCGTCATCCCTCGACTGATCTCGTTGTACTGCATGAGATGGTCGTTACCGAGAAAATAGAGCAGTCCACCGAAGTTGTCATGCAGGTAGTTGCCCTCGACCCGATTGCCGCAACCGTCCACGAGGACCGACTCGGCATACATGTGGACGCGACGGTCGGTGCGGTAGATGTCGCAATTGCGCACGAAGTTTTCCGCGGGAGTCAGCGTTTTGCGGTCGCCGCCACCGAGGATCACGCCCCCGATACCGGTGTCGTAGATCGTGCACCCATCAAGACCGTTGCGTCGTCCGCCCTGCCGGTCCCACGCCGTCGCGTTTGGGAGCCGACTGGGCAACCGTTCCATGCCCGTACAGAGCACGTGTCTCAATGAACCGGGCAGACGTGGCAACGGCTTACCGGGTCCGGCAGCTTTCATCTCATCCGACACAACCGTGGGACATGCAGGCGTGCCCCATTCCCCACTCAGTCCAGCGTCCCAACCGAAGCCGACCTGCACACCCACGATGCCGGTATTGCGGATCACACATTTCTCGATGACATTATCCTCGCCACGTTCAATATATACGCCACTGGTGCGCGTGGCTTCCAACGTCAGATTTCGCAGACGAATATGAGAGCAACCCTCCATCGCCACGAGCACGTTCTTCATCATGGAGACTACGATCTCAGATTTCGCATTGAACCCGGCAGGCGGATAGAGGGTCAGTACGCCAGTCTTCCGGTCGAGATAATATTCGCCGGGCACATCGAGTTCATCAGGCAGATTGGAGAAGTAATAATTCCGCGCCTTATCTTCGTAAGTGGCCCATAGCCTTACAGGAGTGCTAAAAGTGATTGTACCCGTCGCCGGATCCATTGCGCTGATCTTTCGGCTCGTGTGGCTATATCCTCGGACCAAGCCGCCGACCACATACGCATCCTCCAACGGGCCCCACGCCTTGAGATGCGACATCGCCTGTTCAGGAAAGATGCCCGGATAGTCGCCGTCGCCCCGATAGCCCCACGCCTTGACAGGCACATTTTTCAAGCACATCGTCGAATAGCTCAGCGGCTTATTGTCTTTTCCCTTCTCGACCTGCTGGACCGCACAGTCAACGGTTCCCAGAAAGGGAAGCGCCTCATTGCGATTAGGCCAACGCGCAAGTGTCGCCGCCTTACCATCGATGAACAGCTCCAAGGGCGCGGGCAGGTAATGCGTGCTGGAACCAAAGTCAACCGCATGCATCGGCTTCAACTCGCCATAGTCGGTAATACCCAGCGCTTTCAGATCAACGTGTACCAAGTGGCGTCGTGCGGCCCGGGAAATGACCCGGTCAAGAAACGCCCGATCCGTCACCGACTTGAACGCAGATGCCGGAATCACTTTCCCACCCACCAACCGTACCGTCTCGCCCGGCGCTGCCGCGTAAACCACCGGCGCATCCACCTGTCCGGAATCGCGGGCATCAAGATCAAACGACTTTTCGCGCAGATAGACCCCTCCGCACAACCAGACTATCACACCATCACGCGTATACTTCTTGGCGGCGTTTAATTCCCGCACCGCATCCCGCGCCCGCTCCAACGTGGCGAAGGGGCGTCTTTTCGAACCAGAACTGGTATCGTTGCCATCCTGTGCCACATAAAACTCCGTCGTGCTCAACGCCGCCAACGGCAACAATAATACGAACCCTGCAATTCTTCTCATTCCCTCTACCCTCCCCCGTATGTAATTAAAAATTCACACTGACGCTGAAGTTGAACATTTCAGCGTTGAGTGTTGATCTTAAAACGTTTTTCCCCTTAGAAAATTCGAACCATCGTGCCCTTGGGATTCGACCCTTCGGTCGTCTGCAAGGAGCCGTTACCAAAGCCCGTGCCACTCAAAGCCGACAGGTTGGACTTGCTGTAAACCGCATTCCGCGTCTTCAACTCGCCGTTGACGGTCAGGCTTCTGATGATTGTGATTCCCGTGAAATCGAGATTCATCTTGCCATCGGCGCCGATGACCACGTCCGCGTTCGTCGTGATCCCCTGCGTCTGCGTCAGCCGCAGCACGCCGTTCGAAACGACGGTCGGTCCCGTATAGGTATTGACGCCAGAGAGCGTCAGCGTGCCCGTGCCCAGCTTAGTCAAGCCGCCGCCAGTGGCCGAGGTCAGAACATTGGTCGCCGCCGCGACCGTTGCATTGCCATAGGAACTGCTCAGCACAGTGATCGTTGCAATGGAATAATTCTGGCCCCGGCTAGTTACGACAATATTCGTCACCCGTCCGGCACTGTTGAGTTGGGCGATGGCGCTGGCACCGCGTCCGGTTGCATCCGTGATCTTCACATACGGCGCCGTGACATACCCGCTCCCGCCATTCGTAACCACGATGTTGGCTATTCCGGCACCTACTGCTCCCGCCAGACTTTGTACCACGGTCAGATCATTACCGCCAGTGTCGAACGTCGCACCGCCAGAGAGAATGTTCATCGTGAACGCCGGATTGTTGCCCGAGGTCAGGTTACCGGAACTCGACACCTGAAGTGTGCCGTTGTCGAAGTTGATTGAGTTCGTGGTGACACCGGTGGAAGAGCCTGAAAACATGTTAGTAGTGATAATGCCACCCGCAGGAATGACAAGTTTGCCGCCACTGTTCAGGTTGAGCACGGCAAACACCCCGTTCGATGTAGTTGTGCTTTTTCTGCCCATGATGATCGAATTTGTTACCGTTAACATGGCGTTCGATCCGACCGTAAGCGTGCCATACAACCCCCCGCAAAAACCGTCTACATCGCACTGGGCCAACACAACCTTTCCAGCCTTCATGGTGGCCGAACCACTGACCGTGCCGATATACAGGGCAGACTCGGGGTGCATGCTGACGACTTGTGCATTGTTATTCTGTTCACCAATGGTCAACGTTCCACCTGTGAAATCTGCACCCGCGCCCGCAGTTTGGCCGATGGCCAATACGGCGGTGTGGTACTGGCCCTGTCCCGATCCCTGGAGCGTAACCGTCCCGAACATCGCGTCAAGGATGCCGCCTGTGAAGTCCACTTGCTGGTGATAATCCATGGTGCTCGTGAACTGGGAACCAAGCACGAGATTGGCCGTGCTGAAACCGCCAGTTTTTCCGCGGATGACAACCGTTCCGGGCGCTGCCAACGCTGGGTTGAACATGAGCAACGAAAAAGGCTTAGCATCTCTGCCCACATAAATATTGTCAACATTGAGCGTGTTCATAACGCCCAGATCCAGTCGCCCGATCGCTATGGCTCCACTATTGTTCCCACCAGACACATTGATCGTTGATGCAGTGATCATATTGGTCGGTGCCAAGATCAACATACTCCTCGGCTGTCGGGTTGGCGTGGCGTTGTTGAGATAACCCACTTGCAGGTTGCCAATATTGGCCGTAAAGGTGTTCAAACCCGAGAGATTCAGCGTATCGATTTCATCGGAGGTGATATTGTATGAATTGCCGAGCGCAAGGGTTGTTCCCGTGACCACCAACGTGCCGCCACCGGAAATATAATGATAATTTTGAAAAGAGCCACCGACGCTGCCCACCGGACCGGCGACAGCCATTGGACCATTGACCGTGAGCGTCTTGCCCGCCGGGATGGTATTGGTACGGGTGGCGTTGGCACCGGTCGTGTTCTGGAGGATCAGCCCCGATGTCGTCAGGTTCTCGTTCAGCGTCACCCCACCGCTCGCACCGTCGATCAGGAGCCCAGCCACGGTACTCGTGGCACCGAGGGTCAGCGTGTTCGCACCGATTTTTGCCACGCCCAACGTATTGGTAAGCACGGCGTTGTAGGTGCGGTTCCCTGCCGAGGTGTCGAAGCCCCAGCTTGAGCCGGCATCGAAATTACCTGTACCCAGCAATGTATCAATGGAAGTATCCGTCACCGCGTTTCCCACCGTCAAGACTGCAACGCGCGCAACCCCGAAACCTCCGGCCGTCGCCCAACTCGGAAGGGAATTGGTCGAGGCGATTGAAAGTGTACCCGCGCTGACCGTGGTCTTACCGGTGAAGCTGTTGGTGCCGGAAAGGACGAGAGTGCCGATGCCTGATTTTGTCAGACCTCCGGAACCGGTGATCGGCGCGCTGATCGTGGCAATAGATCCGTTCACGGTCACCATGGCCTCCGCCGAACCGAAATCGAGCGTGCCTGTGCTGCCGAAGGGCTTGATGGTATTGCCGGCGGAGAAAAGTACGGCACCGCTGACGACGGTCAGGGTCTTCCCGTCCGTGATGGTCAGATTGTTACCATTCATCACAAGCGCATTGATCGATGCCGTATTGGCTGCCGTGGTGGCTCCTGTGATGTACGTGTTATTGCCCGCCGTGACCGCGTTGGCTGTGAACTCATCCGTGAGGTTCAACGGACGCAGGCCGGTGGTGGCATGATAGGTGAGAAAAGTGTTTGCGACCCCTGACACGGTTCCCGTTCCGCTCGATGCGGTGGCCGCCTCACCCAACAGGTAAGGAACGATCTGCGTATTTTTTGCAGCACTGTTGACGCCGGTGGCAGTCGCCGCAGTGGTGCCGACCAACGTAGGCGCGGAGGTGAGAAAGAGGCGTCCCACACTACCCGAGGAGGCAGTATCTTTGCCAAGGCCGGCACCATTGACCAGAAGTGCCGCATTTCCCGCGTTGTGGGCAAGACTCGCGGCCGTGAGTGTTGCAGCGCCGGTTGCGTTTCCAAAGGCGACACCAATGGAGCTCACGCCGCTGACCGAAGTGATTGCTCCTATGGTTTCGGTCGAGGATGCACTCGCGGTGGTGGCACCATTGTAGAGAAAACGACCGCCGTTTAGAGTGATCGCCTGCGTATCGACAAAACGGTCGTTATTGTTGGCTGCAGCATTCACCACGCTGAAGATACCGCCAGCCAGTGTGATCGGCGACGACGTGAGGGCGAGCACACCATTCGCGCCTTGCAGGAAAAGCGTGCCGTCATTAAGTATGGTGGCTCCGGTATAGGTGTTCGCGCCACTGAGCGTAAGTGTCCCCACTCCGTTCTTGGTGAGGCCAAGGGTTCCCGTATTGCCGCCGTTGCTGATGATTCCGGAAAGCGTGGTTACACCCGTTCCGTCGATCGTGAGGATAAACGGGGCGACATCGCCAACGTTGGAGATGTTCGCCGAGCCTGTCAATGATCCAGAATTGTTAAGCCAAGTTTGGCTTGCACCGAGCTTCACGGACGTGGCACTCAGCGTAAGGGTGCCGACATTGGGGTTGATTGTGATGCCACCAGCACCCAGGCTCAGTGCTGTGCCTGAAAAAGTCAGAGCGCTCGTGGTCAGTGTCCCATCACCAACGATAATCCCTGCCACGCTGCGTGTGCCGGTGTTGGGTTGCTGCGTGATGGGTCCATTAAAGAACGCTGTATCCTGTGTGAGATTGTCCGCAGGAGCAGTTCCTCCGACCCAGTTAGCACCCGTGGCCCACGCTGTTCCTGCATTGCTCCACGTGTTAGTGTCCGCCTGCGCCGTTCCTATGGCCAGCAGCACAGACAGAACCGTTGTGAACAGACGTGCATGCCCAAACGATACGGTCTTGAAGGACTGTGTAATGATATTCTGAAATGTCTTCATCACCTATCTCCTGTGTTTCGTTTTCTTACTCATCAATTCCGTAGTGGATGACGAGATCGTCGCCTCTCACGAATAGTTATAAATACTATACCAAAAAACTCCGATGTTGCCATGTCATTATTTTAACTACATGGGTCCCTTCCATATACCGGCATACAGCCCGGACAGCATCGATGTATACGAGCCCGACCTTGGCGGATTCCTCTTCCCCTTATAAAAATTTGATCATCGTGCCTTTGGGCTTTTCGCCTTCAATCGTTAACAAGGAGCCAGAGCCAAAGCCCGTGCCGCTCAAAACCGACAAATTGGACTTGTTGTAGACTGTATTTCCCTTCTGTAATACCCCGTTGACGGTCAGGCTTCTGACTGTATTGGTCCCCGAGAAGTCGAGGCTCATCTTGCCGTCGCTACCGATAACTACCGCCGTGTTTATCGAGAGTCCCTGTGTCTGCGTCAGCCGTAACACCCCGTTCGAGACAATGGTCTCGCCCGTATAGGTGTTCGTACCGGTGAGCACCAGAGTGCCCGTACCCAACTTGGTCAGGCTGCCGCTACCGGCACCCGAAACAGAGTTGGTGACCGTGAAACCCACGGTATCGATCGTCCCGCTGCCGGTTAGAAAATAATTGGTACCCGTACCAGAAAGGAGGGTGCCGCTCGCACGGGCGTGCAGGACGCCGCCGTTGGTGAAGTTCATCTCGGCTGTGCTGCCGCTCAAGTTGACGTTCGTAACATACGCATCGCCCGCCAAATTGAAGCTGCTGTTGATGCCAGCGAGGGTTATGGTGGTGACATTGGTCAGGATGCCGCCGGCGTCCACGGTCAGAATGTTGTTCGTGTTCGCCCCCGTGCCACCGAGGGTTATCGCGTTGGTCCGGAAGTCCAACAGCGCGCCCGCGCCGCCCACGTATGCCCAGTTGCCATTATTGGCGTTGCCGCTGCTGGCGCCGATTTGACCTGCCCCGCTAACAACGACCTGACCGCCGTTGGTGACGATCAGATAGTTGCCGGTGTTGTAGTTGCCGGATTCGCTGGCGACATAAAGTCCGCCCATCGTTACCCGACCGCCCTGGCCAACCAGGAGGCGGTTGGAGTCATTACTACCATAAGTACCGTCGCTGCCAATATGCATCTTCGCGGAGAGGAGGTTGAACGAGGCGTTGCTCCCGTCGGTCCCAGTGCCGACCACCATGACATAGCCGTTGCTGACAGCGCCGTACCGGCCAATATAGGAGTCGCTGGACGAGAAGGTCGCCTGACCGCCATTGGTGATCATCAGATAGCTCGCCACGCCTTGTCTCAACAGGAACGCAGTGCCCCCCAGCGTTCCGCCTTGATCGACTTCGCAACCGTTGTAAGCTCCGTAGATGGTCACAGTGCCTTGTTCTATTAAAGTTGCCCGGACCCCGGCGCTGTTGGTGCCGCCCATATAAACATAATTATTGCTGGTGGAGACATCACCCATGACAAAATAGCTGCTGGTTCGCAAGAGCTGGCCGCCGTTGATGATATTCAGCGTATTACTATTGCCGGAAATTAAAAAGCGCATACCGTTGACGACGGCCAGCGTACCGTTGTCGATGGTCAGCGTGTTGCTGGAACCGCCGCCAAAATACATATTGGCACTAGTCGAATAACTGGCATCGCCAATCTGCAGGACGGCGTTGGAGTTGATATTAAGCCGCAAATTGCCGCCGCTACTGGCAATATACGAGTTTGCAAAAGCACCGTTGGTCTGCACGAAGGCGATGAGGTTGGAGCCGCCATTCATGGTCCAGTTGCCGTTTATGGTAAAGGCGGTGTTGGAGGGGATCAAGATCTTGGCAGCGATAGCATTGGCGGCATTGGACGTGATCAGCGTGCCGCCACTAAAGGTGAAGAAGGAATTCGTTGCCGAGATCGTGTTGTTGGTAACGAGCAACTGCTGTACAGTGATGCTGCCGCCCGTCGCCAGCGCGTTCGTGCCAGCAAGGACGTTCAGCGTTGCCTTCGGTGAATAGATCGCGCCACCGTTAGCGACAGTCAGTCTACCGCCGTTGATCGTCGTATTGCCGGAGTAGGTGTTTGCGCCGGAAAGCGTCAGCGTGCTTGAACCGGACTTGGTCAACATTCTTGCACCGCCCGCCTCGCTGATGGCACCTGAAAAAACAAAACCCGCCGTTCCATTGCCCGTAAAAGTAATGTCCTTGTTGAGTGTGAGATTGGGAGCGTTGGTGAACGTCAGGTTTTTTGTACCGTTCACGCCGTTGAGATTCACGGTGGGCGTAGTGCCGTCAAAAGTCCAGGTGTTGCCCGCCGTACCCAGATTGACGATTGTGTTGGCTGTAGCTGCCGCGCCCCTACCATTGAGTGTCAACGTATTCAGCGTGAGCGTGGTGGGATCAGTATTGATGGTAATGGTGGGTTGCCCCAAGGCAGTGGTGATGTCACTGAAAAAGGCGATGGTGGCATCCGTGGCACCCACTGGCACACCATTCGCGTCCCAGTTTCCGGCTGCAACATTCCATGCTTTAGCGCCAGCTAACGTGTTTGTGAAGGTATAGGTGGTTGCCGCTTGCGCTGTTCCTGTTGCACACAAAAGGACATAACCCAATGATAATGCCAAAAAGGACTGTATAACCATGTTTAGAAGTATTTTCATCGCCTGTTTCCTGCG
>SESF01020732.1_pt1 | contig 21479 bp, 15 predicted proteins | sample 3171521 | NCBI WGS metagenome assembly SESF01 (sample SAMN10866945, study PRJNA518727) | freshwater metagenome | biome: subpolar coniferous forest; feature: holomictic lake; material: water; isolation source: holomictic Lake 227, 6 m and 8 m depth | place: Canada: near Kenora, Ontario | collected...
TAGCTATAGAAACTACGAAACTGAATAATAGCGCATATACCCATCCATCTACTCTAAATCCGGGAACAATGTCAGATACCCATTTTACTATGAGCACGTTGATCACTAATAGGAATAGGCCTAGTGTAAATATGGTGATGGGGATCGTGATAATTACTAGGATCGGCTTTACAAAACTATTGAGTAAGCCAAGTACTGCAGCAACCAATACAGCTGTCATGCTATCTTTTACGTGAACGCCATCTAAGACATAAGCTGCTACTAATACGGCTACTGCAGTAATCAATGTCTTTGCGATGAAACGTAACATGGCTATAATTTTAAGGAAAGTTAGTGATAAATTCTGTTAGCCAAAAGCAAACAAAAAAGCCTTCCGTTTTGCGGAAGGCTTTATAAACGGGGATCATTTATTTTTTCTTAGGGAAGCTTACTGCTGCCTGTGCTGCTGCTAATCTTGCGATTGGCACACGGAAAGGAGAACAGCTTACATAGTTCATTCCTATTTGGTGACAGAACTTAACACTTTCTGCATCACCACCGTGTTCGCCACAGATACCTACTTTTAAATTAGGTTTTGTTTTGCGTCCACGTTCAGTACCGAACTTGATCAACTCACCCACACCTTCCTGATCGATAGTTTGGAATGGATCATCATCTAAGATCTTTTGATCCAGATAGTTTGGTAAGAATCCACCAATATCATCTCTGCTGAATCCGAAACTCATTTGAGTTAAATCGTTCGTTCCAAAACTAAAGAAGTCGGCTTCTGTAGCCATTTTCTCTGCTTTTAGAGCGGCTCTAGGAATTTCAATCATGGTACCGAAGAGGTAAGGGATTTTTTTCAATTTGGTTTTTTCCAATACTTCCTTATACACTCTGTCTACAATTGCTTTCTGGTGTGTTAACTCATTTACAGTACAAGTAACAGGAACCATGATTTCAGGGAAAGGTTTTTTACCTGCAATCAACAATTCTGCAGTTGCTTCAAAGATAGATCTGATCTGCATTTCAGTGATCTCTGGATAAGAGATTCCTAATCGAACACCACGGTGACCAAGCATTGGGTTATTCTCATGTAATGCAAGAACTCTTCTTTTCAATAAGCTCATACTAATACCCAACTCTTTGCTCAGCTGAGTTAGTTTAGATACATCGTGTGGAACAAATTCGTGCAATGGTGGATCTAGCAAACGAATGGTAACTGGATATCCATTCATGGTATTCAGTGTAGCTTTCATGTCTTTCTTTACAAACTTTGCCAAGTCGTTCAACGCTACTCTTCTTTCTTTTTCTGTTTTGCTCACGATCATTTTGCGTAATAAGAATAGTGGTTCATCACTTCCTTCGCCATAGAACATATGCTCTGTGCGGAACAAACCAATACCTTCTGCTCCAAATTTCAAACCTTGAGCTGCATCGCCAGGAGTTTCAGCATTGGTACGTACGCCCATTGTTTTGATCTTGTCAACCAACTTCATCAGATTTTTGTAAGCCAAGTTTTTATCTAAATCAATATCAACTAAGGCCATACTTCCATGATATACTAAACCTTTGGTTCCATCCAAGCTGATCCAGTCGCCTTCTTTAATAAAGCTTCCGTCATTTGCTTTGAACGATTTTGATTCGCTATGAATTTCGATATCAGTACAACCTACAATACAGCATTTACCCCAACCACGTGCAACTAGTGCAGCATGAGAAGTCATACCTCCTTTGGTTGTTAAGATCGCTTGAGATTTGTGCATACCATCTACATCTTCTGGAGAAGTTTCTTCACGAACAAGAATTACTTTCTCGCCACGGCTTGCCCACTCAACTGCATCATTAGAAGAAAATACTACACGACCCTTTGCTCCGCCAGGACCAGCAGGTAAACCTTTCGCAATTGCTTTAGTTATTGCTTGAATTTTTGGATCTAGCATCGGTAATAACAATTCAACTAATTGGTTTGGTCCAACGCGCATGATCGCAGTTTTTGCATCAATTACTTTTTCGTTGAACATATCGCTCGCAATTTTCACTGCAGCTAAACCATTACGTTTACCTATACGGCATTGCAACATAAAGAGTTTACCTTTTTCAATCGTAAACTCGATGTCTTGCATATCCTTATAATGCTTTTCCAATTTATTTTGGATCGCAAACAATTCTTTGTAAACAACCGGCATTGTCTTTTCTAATGTTGGAAGGTGTTTACTCTGATCGTTCTTTGAATATTCATTTATTGGTGCTGGAGTTCTAATACCTGCAACAACGTCTTCACCCTGTGCATTTAAAAGGTACTCGCCATAGAATTTGTTTTCGCCATTACCTGGGTTACGGGTAAATGCAACACCTGTTGCACTTGTATCGCCCATATTACCGAATACCATTGCCTGAACGGTTACGGCAGTTCCCCACTCGTCAGGAATTTTTTCGATACGTCTGTATTCCACTGCACGCTTACCGCTCCAGCTGCTAAATACGGCACCAACGCTTCCCCATAATTGCTCCCATGGATCTTCAGGGAAAGGTTTGCCCAATACTTTTTTCACTGTTTCTTTAAAGTCTTTTACCAAGGCTTTTAATTGATCAACAGTTAAATCAGTATCTAATTTGTATCCGTTTTTATGTTTTACTTTTTCTAGTTTTTCATCTAGTTGTTTGCGGATGCCTTTGCCGGCTTTCACTTCTATTCCCCCGGCTTTTTCCATCACCACATCTGCATACATCATGATCAAACGACGATAAGCATCATAAGCAAATCTTGCGTCACCAGATTGTTTGATCAATCCTTCAATTGTTTTTTCATTCAAACCAATATCCAATACAGTTTCCATCATACCTGGCATAGATTTTCTAGCACCAGAACGTACAGAAACCAACAAAGGGTTATTAACGTCACCGAATTTTTTTCCAATTTCTTTTTCAACAGATGCTAAGGCTTTTTTTACCTGCTCCTGTAAGACTACCGGATATTTCTTTTTGTTTCCATAATAATAAGTACAAACATCAGTTGTGATTGTAAAGCCTGGAGGTACGGGTAATTTTAATTTCGGATGACCCGCCATTTCAGCTAGGTTCGCACCTTTACCTCCCAGTAAATTCTTCATGGATTCATTTCCATCTGCCTTTCCACCGCCAAATGCATAAACGTATTTGGTGGCCTTTTTTACTTGTGCCATAGTATGTTTTTAATTTAAAAAAAAATAGCGACCGATTGGTTCACTAGTTATAAAATTGTTGTGTTAAAGAATTTGAGATCACTTTGTATTCGAAGTCTTTTCTCATAATCTGGTAGCGATTATTGATGGCCCGAACATTTGGATTGGATAAGTGTTTTTCGTTGTAGGGGGTGAGCATGTCTTTTTCTTCCACTACTGAACCATTTGCATCAGTTGTTCTTGAGAAAACACGGTAATTAAAATGCCATGGATTAAATCCATCCTCATTTGAAGTTTCTCCATAAGAATCATTGAATCCTTCAAAAATGAGTTCGCAAGTACTTCCTTCATATGCAAGAAGGTGATTAGTTAAGTCGATCATTACGTCCATTAATGGGTCGCCATGAATAATGCCGCTATCCCAAATAGTTTTTCCGTTCAGGAAAATGTGTAGCCTATTATCTACAGCTTTTACGTTGATAAGATATTCCGTTTTCATTTTGCTTGGTTTAGAAATCGTCGAATAATTGTGAAGACATAAAGCTAAAAACAGTTATACCATTCCGACATGACGTTTGTCATATAGTAGCATGATATATATCCAATAAAATGTAGTGAAATCGTTAGTTTCTAAAAAAGCTTAGATGACCAGTAATTCATAAAAATCTTCGGGTTGAAGATATTTTTTGGCTAATTCTTGTAATTCTTCTGCAGTTACTGTTCGAACGGTTTCTAGGCTATTATAGAAGTAGCTTGCTTCGAGGTTATTTAGAATATAATTTTTCCATCTTGCAATGATTTGGAATGGCCCGTCAAGGTCGCCCAGCAAGGATCCTATCATATAGTTACGAACTAGATCAAGTTCTTCGGCCTCAATTATTTCTTCTCTCAGCAGTGCCATTTCTTTATATATTTCTGTGATCGTGGCTTCTGCTACATCTCTACCTGCCTCTGTGCTAATCAACCAAGCAGTATCGTGAATATGGTTTTGGAGGAAACTGTGAATGCCATAGGTATAACCTTTGTCTTCTCTGATATTGCTCATTAAGCGTGACCCGAAAAATCCTCCGAACAAATTATTCAATACTTGCACTTTGGAAAAATCGGGGTGATGGCGATTCGGGAAGGGGCGTCCGATTCTTATAGCCGCCTGCACAGAGTCGATATCATTTGTAATTCGGTATTTCTTCTGGCTAGCCCTGATTTGGGGAATGGACTTAATGATTTTATGATCCTGATTAAATGGAAGTTGCCCCAACTCCTTATTGAGCATGGTTTGTAGGTCGGACGGTAATTTACCAGCTACAAATACCAGGCATTTGCCTTGGGTATAATATTGTTGGTAGAATGCTACTAGGTCTTTCTGCTCCAGTTGGTCGAAATCATTTGCTGATGTGTATTTCCCATAGGGATGATCGAATCCGTAGATATATTCATCGATCAATCTATTGGCAATAAAATCACATTTTTTAAGATTTACAGAGAGTCGTTGTTTCTGGTTTTGTTTATAAATAGCCAGCTCAGATTCAGGGAAAATGGCATCGGTAATTAATTCGGTTACGACAGGAAGTAGGGTAGCCAAATGTTTATTCAGGCAATGTAATGTGATAATGGCAGTTTCGTTAAAACAACTGCGACTCAAGAAAGCGCCATAAAACTCAAAAAACTCGTTGATCGCAAAGGCCGATTTGTTCTTTGTGCCATTCTTTAAAAGATGGTTGGTAGTGGCTGCCACAATGTTTTTATCCTCATACCAATTCCCGGCATAAAAGACCAATTCTAGCATCACAACCTCCTCAGCACCAGCGTTAATAGTATAGACAGGAGTTGAGTTGTCTAATGTAAAACCTTCGTAAGGTTTTAGCTTCACTTCAAAATCAACTGCATCCTGTATCACCGGGGCTTTTGTCCTATCCAATATCATATCAAAAGAATTGGCAACAAAAATAGCGGATTAGACCTGCCATCGTGGAATTCAGTGAGAACTTTCCCGATTTTTTCTTCTAACAACCAAATAACTTGTTTCATTTAGTGCCAAATAACCGAACTCATAACAGAAATGATAGAGGTTTCCTTTTTTATTCGAAACGTGGTGGGTACTGTACTGGAAGAGAAATCCCCGCTCAACTAGTTGCGCATGAGCGATTTTGGTCTGCGTTGAAGTTTCAGATAATAAAGCCGACAATATGCGTCGGTTCTTTTGCAATAAGCTATTGATATGGCGGATATAGTTATTACAGTTACTGTGCACCTGATTATTGTAACTATTCCTACAGTAGTCGTTGCAATACTTCTTATCGGTTCTGCCTTTTATAGGCTTACGACAAGTAATACAAAGTTTAATGCTGGCTTCCATAATAGGATTGTTAGCTTAATTGCGCATCTAAAATAATTGCCAGTTCACTAAAAACCATCATTCTAAAATCATTTTAGAATGATGGAGCATAAAAAAGCGGTCCCCCGATACCGAGTACTCGGGACGGGGACCGCTTTGAAAATTTATTTTATTAAAATTATTTTTCGATAGCTAAGATCTCTACTTCAAAGATTAAGGTAGAACCTGGTACAATCTTATCTCCTGCTGCACGATTGCCATATGCTAATTCAGAAGGAATATATAATTTCCATTTGCTACCAACGGTCATTAATTGCAAGGCTTCTGTCCATCCAGCAATAACGCCTCCCACAGGAAAACTAATTGGCTCACCTCTATCAACAGAGCTGTCAAATACAGTTCCGTTAATCAATGTACCATGGTAATGACATTTTACTTTATCGTTGATTTTTGGTTTTATAGTATCGGTTCCAGCTTTAATGATTTCATACTGCAATCCACTTTTAGTAGTGATTACGCCCTTTCTTTTACCATTCTCAGCTAAGAATTTTTGTCCCTCTGCCCTAGCCACAGAAGCTTTTGCAGAATCTTTAGCAAAAGATGCTTTTTGTTGGTAGGTTCCAATGCATTGGTCTAATAAGCCATCCGGCATTGCAATAACTTTATTATTAAATACATCATTGATCCCTTTCTGAATAATGGCGGGATCTAATTTATCGAAACTTTGTTCTTTTAGATTTTGTGCAATTCTTACTCCCAATGCATAACTGGCACTATCGCGGTTATTTTTTAAAACAATAGCAGGAGTGGCTGTTACAGGTTTGCCAGTAGCTGCTTTTGCAGTGGTAGGCTTAGTTGCAGCAGGTTTTGCAGTGGTTGGTTTTGCCGTTAATTGAGCAAATAAACTGGTTGATAATACGATTCCCGAAAGGGCAATTATAATTCTTTTCATACTTTAATTTCTATTAGGCCGCTAAAATAAAGGATTTATATGGCAGCCATGATTTGGGTTTGTTAAAATACTATGCTTTAATTAATTTTTCGATGGCTTTATTTACTTTTTCAAATTCAAATTTTGCGAGAACTGTCTGCATCATCTGCTGAATCTGATCGTTGCAAAGATTTCCAATACTTCCTTCATGAACATGGTCTATATCGCTGCTTATTTCAAAATCGCCTGATTCGATAATGAGTCCTACTTTTTTATACGCATCTCTAAATGGCAATCCTTCTAAAACCAATTTATTCACTGCTTCAACACTAAATGCGTATTTATATTTTTCATGCTGCATGATGTTTTTCTTGACGCTAATATTTTCGAGCATCAATTGAGCCATCAATAAGCAATCTTTCAATGTCTGTAAAGCAGGGAACAAATGTTCTTTCAATAATTGCAGATCGCGATGATAACCAGAAGGAAGATTAGTCGTCATCATACTGATCTCGTTTGGTAATGCTTTGATGCGATTGCAATGCGAACGAATCAATTCAAAAACATCTGGATTTTTTTTGTGTGGCATAATGCTTGAACCTGTGGTAAGTTCTGCCGGAAAGCTTACAAAATCAAAATTTTGATTTAGATAGAGGCACATGTCCATGCTAAGTCTCGCAAGTGTTTCAGCCAAATTGGCCATTGCTTGAGCCGTAATTCTTTCAGCCTTACCTCTACCCATTTGTGCATAAACCACATTGTAGTTTAGGTCTGCAAAACCCAATAAATCAGTTGTCATTGTTCTATTAATAGGAAAGGAAGAGCCATAGCCCGCAGCAGATCCCAATGGGTTTTTATTTACTACTTGGTAGGCACTTTGTAAAGTGATTAAATCATCGACTAAACTTTCTGCATAGGCACCAAACCATAATCCAAAGGAAGACGGCATGGCTAATTGTAGATGCGTATATCCGGGTAATAAATCTGCTTTATATTTTTCGCTTTGAGTAATTAGTAATTCAAAGAAAGGTTGAACTGCTTTTACTAGTTCCTCTATTTCATTTCTTAAAAATAATTTGATATCAACCAGCACCTGATCATTTCTACTTCTTGCACTATGAATTTTTTTTCCGGTATCGCCTAATGCTTTTGTGAGCATGAATTCAACTTGAGAATGAATATCTTCTACTGAGTCAGCAATTGTTAATTCGCCTTTTGCTGCAATTGAATAAATATTTTGTAATTCTTTTACCAGCGATGCAGCTTCTTCATTTGTAAGTAATCCAACGCTGGCAAGCATTTTAGCGTGAGCTATATTTCCTAGCACATCAAAAGGCGCCAGCATTAGGTCGAATTCTTTATCCTTACCCACAGTAAATTTTTCTACTGCTGCTGATACGTTTGTGTTTTTTTGCCAGAGTTTCATACTTGTGATTTAAACAATTACTTGATTGAGTAGGTCGACATACATTTGAATTCCATCACCAATTTCATGAACCCAAATAAATTCATCTGCAGAGTGACTGCGAGCTGAATCTCCTGGACCGAATTTTAATGTTGGGAAGGGCATTAAAGCTTTATCGGAAGTAGTAGGAGAGCCGTAGTAAGTTCTACCCAAAGCGATACCTGATTTTACCAATGGATGGTCCAATGCTATAGCAGTAGATCTTAGTCGGCTACTTCTTGGTTGAATATCGCAACTGGTATTTGCTTTAATGGTACTCAACACTTCTTCAAAAGTATAGAGCTCATTTACGCGAACATCGGTAGTGAATTTGCATTCGTGTGGTACTACATTGTGTTGAACACCTGCATTGATAATAGTAACACTCATTTTCATAGGTCCGAGTAAATCAGACACTCGATCAAAACGATAGTCGACAAACCATTGAATATCTTTTACCGCTTTATAAATAGCATTATCACCTTCTTCTCTGGCCGCATGTCCGGGTTTGCCATGTGAGGTACAATCCAGCACCAGCAAGCCTTTCTCAGCAACAGCCATCTGCAATAAAGTAGGCTCACCTACAATGCCGCAATCGATTTTTGGCATGCGTGTCAACAGTATTTCAACCCCATTATGTCCGGATATTTCTTCCTCTGCAGTTGCCGCCAAGATCAAATTGTATTTTAAATCTTCTTGCTGATAATAGAATAAGAAAGTGGCTATCAATGATACCAAACAACCACCGGCATCATTACTGCCTAGTCCATATAATTTTTCATCCTTAATGATAGGTTCAAAAGGATTTAGAGTATATGCTTTATTTGGTTTAACAGTATCGTGGTGTGAGTTAAGTAATAGAGTAGGCTTTGCCGGGTCGTAATGTTTATTCTTTGCCCATACATTATTAAGGTAGCGATGTGCTGTCACTCCTTTGGATTGCAAAAAATTCTCAATCAAGTCGGCAGTATTGTCTTCTTCCTTACTGAAAGAAGGCAATGCGATCAGGCCTTTTAAGAGGCTGATTGCATTACCTGTTAGACTCGATATAGTATTACTGTTTGTCATTTTACATTCTTTTTGATCTATTCAGTAGTAACTGATAGATCTAACTATTTTGAATAGTGGTACCAGCTTTTGCCTGTACCAGATCTAGAATAGATTCTGCTTTTCCAATAATTACTTTTCCAACTCCTTTTTCTAATGCCACAAATGCATTCTCCAGTTTAGGGATCATACCAGCAAAGATCAATTGGTTTTCTTTCAACTTTTTAAAGCTGTCTTGATTAATGGTGGCGATAACGCTATCATCATTATTTGTATCAAGTAATACACCATTTTTTTCAAAACAATAGAGCAATACAACATCATAAGTTTTACTCAATGCAGTTGCGATGGATTGTGCAATGGTATCTGCATTGGTGTTGAGTAGTTGACCTTTTCCGTCGTGTGTAATAGGTGCAACAACAATGGCAATACCCTGTGATAATAAGGGTTCGATGGCAGATATATTCACTTCGTCAACATCACCAACAAATCCGTAATCAATGCCTTTTGATGCGCTAGCTAATCTTTTATGCGCTTTAATTAGGTTGGCATCTGCACCTGTAAAGCCAATGGCGTTATTCCCATTTGCCTGTAATTGCGCAACAATATTTTTATTGATATATCCTGCATAAACCATAGTAACAATCTTAAGTGTAGCAGCATCGGTGATGCGTCTGCCCTCCACCATTTCTTGTTCTATGTTTAGATCCTTTGCTAATTGTGTAGCCAATTTGCCACCACCGTGCACCAATATTTTTTTGCCATGTATGGAAGCGAATTGTTGAAGAAATTTTTCTAGCTTATCAGTGTTATCAATAATATTTCCTCCGATCTTAATTACAAACAATGTTTCTTTTACAGCATTGTTTTTTGCTGCATTAGAATCATGTATTTGTTGATGATCTATCATTGTATAAAACTATTTATGATTGGTTTGTAAGATCTCGGCGATCACAGCTTGAGCAGCCCACACACGGTTTCCTGCTTCTTTGGTAACTAAGCTATGGGGTCCGTCTAAGATCTCATCACTTAATTCCACATTTCTTCTTACTGGTAAGCAATGCATAACTTTTGCCTGATTAGTTGATCTCATTTTTTCATCTGTAAGCATCCATTTAGGATCGTTCTCATAGATCTTGCCATAATCGGTATAAGTACTCCAGTTCTTGACATACACAAAGTCTGCTCCCTCTAAAGCTGCATCCTGATCATGCGTGATGGTAGCACCTAAGGTAAACTCCGTTGCCAATTCATAGTCCTCGGGATGCGTGATTACAAAATCTGCTTCACCCCATGCATTCACCCATTGTGCAAATGAATTAGAAACACATTGCGGTAATGGTTTAATATGAGGAGCCCAAGACAATACAATTTTCGGTTTGCGATTCAAAGGTTTTGCGATTAAGCTTTCCTGTATAGTAATAATATCAGTAAATGATTGTAATGGATGTAGGGTAGCACTTTCCAAACTAATAACGGGAACGCCAGCATATTTGATAAACTGATTGATATACATTTCACTATAATCGTCTTCTCTGTTTTTTAGAGAAGGAAATGTTCTGATACAGAGAATATCAAAATACTGACCAAGTATGGGTGCTGCATCTTTTACATGTTCAACCGAATTGCCGCTCATGATGGCGCCTTCTTCGAATTCGAGCGACCAGCCCTCTTTATCTACATTAAACACAATGGCTTCCATTCCAAGATTTTTTGCAGCCACTTGGGTACTTAATCTGGTACGTAAACTAGGGTTCAAGAAGAGGAGGCCAATTCTTTTATCAACACCTAAATGACGATCTTTAAAAGGATCGGCTTTATAAGCCAATGCTTTTTTAACCAAGGCATTGATATCGGTTACATCATTTACAGAAATAAAATTTTGCATGAGCGGTTCTGTTGATGGTCTATTTTATGTTAATTCAATTGCTAGTGCTTCCAAGAAAAGATCGGCTTCTTTTTGTGTAATGTTTAGTGCAGGCAATAAACGAATTGTATTCGGCTTAGCTTCTCCAGTAAAAATATGGTGTTTGAAGAGCAAGTTCTTCTTCACTTCTTTCTTGTGATCGGGTAAATCAATTCCAATCATTAAACCCTTCCCCCGAATTTCATTGATATTAGGAAGGCCCTTTAATTCATGCATCAGATAGTCGCCTATTTTAGTTGCATTAGCCATTAATGCATCTTGCTCCATAATTTCTAATACGGCTAATGCTGCAGCACATGCCAAATGATTACCACCAAATGTGGTGCCTAACATAAAATGTTTGGAATGAATTTTAGGAGATATAGAAATTCCTGCAACAGGAAATCCATTTCCCATTCCCTTTGCCATTGAATAAATATCAGCGGCAACACCACTATGATCATGAGAATAAAATTTTCCTGTTCTGCCATAACCACATTGCACGCTATCAGCTATGAATACGGCATTATACTGATCGCATAAACTACGAATGGTTAGCAAGAATTCATTACTGGCAACATTGATACCACCAACTCCTTGAATTCCTTCAATGATCACAGATGAAACTTCATTACCATTAGCGCTGAAATAAGCTTTTAGTGCTTCCGTATTATTGAAAGGCAGGAATACAACATTATCTGTTTCATTAACTGGAGCAATAATATTCGGGTTGTCAGTTGCTGCAACAGCTAAGGAAGTTCTCCCGTGAAATGCTTTAGTAAAAGCCACGATTTTTTTACGGCCATTAAAAAATGATGCAGCTTTTAAAGCATTCTCATTTGCTTCAGCGCCGCTATTGCAAAGAAATAGTTGGTAATCTTCTTTGCCACTTAAGTCGCCCAATTTGCTAGCTAATTCTTCCTGCAATGGTATTCTGATACTGTTAGAATAGAAGCCTAGTTTTTGTAATTGTTCTGTTAAACGTTTTACGTAGTGAGGGTGAGTGTGACCAATTGAGATCACAGCATGGCCGCCATAGAGATCAAGATATTCTTGTCCCAGTTCGTCCCATACATAAGAGCCAAGGGCTTTAGTAATGGTAATATTATTAATAGGATATACGTCGAATAGTTTCATGTTAATTGTTTAATGAGTATTCAATTCAATTTCAATTTGGTTCTGGGCAAACTAGTTATTTTAGAAATAGTTTGCCTTGAGTCGCAACCCTAGAACTTCATCTAATTCAAATAGAATATTCATGTTTTGTACAGCTTGTCCAGATGCACCCTTTAATAAATTATCAATTGCAGTGTGTATGGCAATTTTATCGCCCTGCTTTTCAATATGAATCAAACATTTATTGGTATTGACAACTTGTTTTAAATCAATCATCGTATCACTCACATGAGTAAATGCCGCATCGGCATAAAACGAATGATATAGTTTTATAACTTCATCTAAACTTAGTTTGCAATTCGTTACACTGCTAGTGTAAATACCTCTAGTGAAATCGCCCCTCCAGGGAGTAAAATAAATGAGGTCATTTGTATTTAAATTATTGTCAGAGACCTGATAAAGCGATTCGCCTATTTCTTTTAAGTGTTGGTGTTGCAAGGTTTTATATGCTGAAATATTATTGGCGCGCCAGCTAAAATGTGAAGTGTTGTTCAGGCTTTGTCCAGCACCTGTAGAGCCTGTAATGCCTGTGGTATATACTTCTTCTAAGATTCCTGCTTTTGCAAGTGGTAGTAATCCTAATTGAATAGCGGTAGCAAAACAACCTGGATTGGCTATATTCTGGGCATTGCTAATGGCTTCTTTATTTAGTTCAGGAAGTCCGTATACAAATGCTCTGCCCGACACAATATTATTGGAGTTCAATCTAAAATCCTGTGATAGATCTATTATTTTGATATGGGAGGCAATACTGTTTTCAGCTAAAAATTTCATGGCATCACCATGACCCACACAAAGAAAAAGTACATCAATATCTTGATCTAAATATTCTGCAAATACAAGATCGGTTTCACCAAGAAGATCGTTATGAACGTTATACACCGGGTTGCCTGCATTACTTTTGCTATGTACAAAACGAATGTCAACTTTAGGATGATTGATCAGTAAACGAATTAATTCTCCTCCGGTATATCCGGCGCCACCTACAATGCCAACTTGTATTTTTTTAGTATGTAGATCTAGTTTTGCCATCATTAAATGTTTGCATTCTTTTAAGAACCTTGATTTACTTTGTGCCAGATAGAAACCTGATTTCCAAAAATCTTGCTGAAGCCTCTCACATCATCTCCAGTAAACCCACTATTCATTTCACCATATTTTCCGAATTTGCTATTCATTAAATCAAAAGCAGATTCAATACCAATTACATGGAAACGGTAAGGTAGTAATTGTACAAATACATCCCCTGTAACATTTTCCTGACTATGTAATAAGAATGCCTCGATATCACGCATAACTGGATCAAGAATCTGGCCTTCATGTAACCAATTGCCATAAAACTGGGCCAGTTGGTCTTTCCATCCCAATTGCCATTTGGTGAGAATATGTTTTTCTAAAGCATGATGGGCTTTTAAAATTACCATAGGAGCGGCAGCTTCAAAACCAACACGTCCTTTGATACCGATAATGGTATCTCCTACATGAATATCTCTACCAATACCATAAGGGCCTGCAATGGATTGTAAATATTGGATAGCTTCTGTGCTGTGTTGGAAGTTCTTATCGTCAATTCCTTTCAATTCACCTTTTTCGAAATGTAATTTCACTTCTTTACTTTCAGTTGATGTAACCTGAGTCGGCCAAGCTTCTTCGGGTAAGATTCCTTTTGAATTCAATGTTTCTTTACCACCAACGCTGGTGCCCCATAATCCTTTATTGATAGAGTACATTGATTTTTCGAAGTTCATATTTACTCCTTTGCCCTTGAGGTAAGTAATCTCAGCTTCTCTGCTCAATTGTAAATCTCTGATTGGGGTAATGATTTCAACACCAGGAATCATAATATGGAAAATCATATCAAAACGAACTTGGTCGTTTCCCGCACCTGTGCTTCCGTGTGCAACAGCATCTGCATTCAATTTTTTTGCGTGTTCGGCAATATGTAAAGCCTGACTTAGTCGCTCTGCACTTACGCTTAAAGGATAGGTATTGTTCTTTAATACGTTTCCAAAAATTAAAAATTTAATTATGCTATCGTAATAAGATTTTACAGCGTTGATAGCAGTATGTGTTTTAACACCTAGGCTATACGCATGTTGTTCAATATGTTTTAATTCATCTTCAGTAAACCCGCCTGTGTTTACAATTATGGAATGCACTTCATATCCTTTGTCTTCGCTTAAGTATTTAACGCAGTAGGTAGTGTCTAGTCCACCACTGAATCCTAATACAACTTTCTTTACCTCGCTCATAGAATATTAATTTAAAAGTAAAAATTAAAAATTAAAAAAACTGTGGAAGAATGATTTTTGTTTGATGCTACTTCCACCACCTTTACCAGCTTCTTTCTTTCTGAAAATACTTAAGAGCTTACTCTGTTTTATTTTCATAAAACGTTCATAGAGTTTTGAGTTCTGTTTAAATTCTTCTGCTGTTTCTTCTGGTTTAAAATGATCTGCCGGATCGTATAACATAGCTGTGCACATACAGTTCTTTCTATCTTTACTCATAAGAATGTCAAAGTTCACGCAACTTTTGCAGCCAGCCCAGAATTCTTCATCGTCTGTTAGCTCACTATAAGTAACAGGCTCATAGCCCAGATCGCTATTGATTTTCATTACAGCTAATCCAGTAGTGAGTCCGAATATCTTCGATTCAGGATACATGATCCTTGAAAGTTCAAAAATTCGCTTCTTGATGGTCTTGGCTACACCGCTCTTTCTAAATTCAGGTGATACGATCAATCCGCTATTTGCAACAAACTTTCCATGACCCCAGGCTTCGATATAGCAAAACCCTACCCATTGCCCAAGATTAGTAACAGCAATAACTGCTTTACCGTCTAGCATTTTACCAGCAACGTACTCTGGGGATCTCTTTGCGATTCCGGTACCTCTTGCTTTAGCCGATGATTCCATCTCGTCTGTGATACGCTGTGCGTAATGTGTATCAAGGTGAGTGGCTACCCTGACAATAATTTCCTTGGTTTCCAACTTCAAATATGTTATTAGAGTAAACAGAAAACACGTATAGTGTAGATTGTGTCATTGGGAGTTTTCCACTGATAGGGGCAAGTGCCAGTTGCATGTCCTATCAGAAACCGCGTCGAGGTCGCGGTGAACAATTAAAAGCAGCCTTCGATGACAACATCGGTAAAGATGCTGTAAAATGAAAGGGGTTATTTAGTGTATTATACTGCTTCAATGTTGACTGATTTTTCTTTGAGGGCTCAAAAGTATAAAAATTTGAGAGAATAAGGGTCAATTTTTTCTGAAATTTTCATGAATCACCCTAACGATTGTTAGTAAAAAAGCCGCCTCAATTCACTGAGACGGCTTTTTTACAACACTATAAGTATTTTATTCTCCTCTATCTCCTTTAAAATTGCGCATTTCACCGGGGCCTCGATCGCCACCCATCCGCATCATATTTTGCATTGGGTTATTGCCTCTTTGCTGTTGACCAGCGGCTCCAAATCTTCTAAGGTTATAAGTAAAGCTGACCATAAAATAGCGCTTCAAGACTTGTGTTTGAATGTCTTGAATACTGTTTCCAGAAACGGTTCTACGTATGCTCACGTTTTGGTTGAGTAAATCGAACATATAAAATTTGATCTCCCCTTCTTTTTTCTTAAATAATTGTTTAGAAAGACTGGCATTCCAAAGTGGGATATTAGTATTGTATCCAGCACTTTGTCCGGTATTAATGATATAATCAAAATCAGATGCTACTACCCATCCACTCTTGGTATAGTAGGTTGCTTCTGTTGTAAATGTTTGAGTAAAATAATCTGCATTTTGTGCCGACTGCAAAGTGTAACGTGCAAAAGTGAAAGATGAGTTAGAAGAGAAATTCATATCGAAATTATCTTTCAAGTTGGTGGTCCATTTTACAGTTCCTCCAGCAATGGTATTTTTTGTATAGTTGCTTTTTAAATTGATCAGGTTCTGGCTTTGATTATAGGAAAGATTTCCAGTAAAACTCATATTACTTTTAGGTTTCTTAATGGGGAACCCAAAGTTGAAATATCCCGATGCGCTATAGGTTCCATCTAAGTTAACTGGTTGTGTAACCTGTGCACCGTTAGGTTGTATAACAACAGAATTTTGAATATCATTCTGTGTAGTACTAAGGTTGACGGTTGCAAAGAAGACTTGTTGGGTAAACACATCAAAAGAAGAGTACATCATACGCATGTTATGCGTAAACTGTTGTTTCAAGTTTGGATTACCTAATACAATATTCAGGGGATTGGTATTATCTGCAACAGGTTGTAATTGTGAAGCGCTAGGCTGAGAAGTACGGCCCGAATAATTGATCCGAAGGTTTTTTGTTTTTGTAAAATCGTACCTAAAAGTAGCTGTAGGGTAGAGGTTTACATAGTGCTGTTTGATAGCACTGTCTTTAGTGAGGTTATTGCTTGAAAGGTCGCCTACTTGTACCCCAGAACCAATACTCAGATTCATTAACTTATTTTGAATACGATAACTTAATGTTCCTCTATTGGAACTATAAATATTTTCGAATGTGTTGCTAAGATTGGGAACAATAATATCGTGTTGGTTAGTTAAAGGATTAAAGCCATAAGTATGTTTACCATTGGTGTTATCGCTATAAGAATAAGTATAATTCAGTTCAATCAATTGGCCCTTCCCAATAGGTTCTGTGTATGATAAAGTAGTATTTATATTTTTTCCGTCAGAGTTACTATTATTGATTTGATTGATGGTATCTACTCTATTTTGTGTATAGTATTGGTTAATACTGTTATTGGTTCCATTGCCATTATTTGTAGATCCTCCGAATGTTACTCCTATTGAATAAGTACGTCCCTTCTTCGGAAAGCGGTGACGGAAAGTTGCATCCATTGATCCATTATAACCATCATTTACTGTGGTACTATGTGCAACAGAATTATTTAAGTTTACTTTATTCTTTGTACTAGCAGATGTGGTACTATTTTCATTTTCGGTATGTTGGAAACTGATATTCGGACGCAAGATCATGCTATTACTGCTATCAAACTGGGTTTCAATATTAAAGTTGACACGATTGTTTTGGTTATGTTTAATAGCAGAGCTAAGATTATTACTCAGATTAGAAGAGTCAGGGTTACCGCTTACCAAAGTTTCTGTATAACTTTTTTGATCGGTATAAGTATGTTGGTCATTAAAAAAATAACTTCCAGAAGCCTGTGTTTTTTTACCCCAATTATCACGATAGTTTAAACCTGCAGCCCAGGTATTGACGATGCCACTGCCACCAGTATTTGTACCAGTGCTGGCCCCTCCGCCTCTATTGCCACCACCACCTCCAAATAAATTCTGGCCGGTAAAGTTTTGCTTGTTCACATTATTACCTTGGCCAATTAAGGTAAATTGTTGGTCGCCATTGTATTTACTTAAATTAATATTATTATCATTTACACCTTCATCGCCTGTGCTACCACCGCCAATAGTTACTTTCCCAAAATAGCCTTTACGTTTATCCTTTCTGGTAGTGATATTAATGGTCTTAACTCGATTGCCATCATCGAATCCAGTGAAGGTACTTTGATCGCTCAAGGCATCATAAACTTGAATTTTATCGATCACATCTGGAGGTAAATTCTTAGTAGCCAGCTTGGGATCATCACCAAAAAATCTTTTCCCATCCACAAGTACACGTTGTACCGTTTCGCCCTGTGCTTTGATTCCGCCGTCTTTGTCTACTTCAATTCCAGGCATTTTTTTCAAAAGGTCTTCTGCAACTGCATTTGGCTTAGTTTTAAAACTAGATGCATTGAATTCAATGGTGTCTTTTTTGATAACGATGGGCGACTGAGTAACTGTTACATTTCCAAGATCATGCGATTTTGGCTGTAAAAAAATGGTGCCTACATTGATATCGGGATTTGATTTAGTAGGATTGATGGCCTTACTATAAGGTTCATAACTCTGAAAATTAATTTGCAGAATTAAAGGTTTCAGAGCCAGGTTTTTAAGTTCAAAAAGTCCTTCTGTTTTTGCCAAGCCAAAAACTTCTAAAGTAGAATCTTTTGCATCCATAACTGTAACAGTAGCATCTTTCAAGGATTGTTTAGTAAGGGAGTCAACTAGTTTTCCCTTAACAGTTCCTGTGGATTGTGCAAATGCAGCAACAGAAGAAAATAATATAATGATCGTTAGGTATAAATTTCGCATAAATGATTTATTGCAGGATAAAACTACTAAGCTTATCAACGTGAGAATGGAATACTCAATCAGTGGCAAGCTAGGCGGATAGTTGGGAAAGCGTTTGAATAAATCGGTGAATTCTTGTATAGCCTAGGTCGGATAAACCTTAATTTGTATTAATTAAGGATGAAAGGTAAAAGGAGCTATTTTACTTGTAATAAAATGGTTGAAAATTAATTATTTTTGAATATCCATTTGTCTACTCAAAATCATTAAAATGAACTTTAACCACAGATTCTTATTCATCGGATTGGTCTTATTTACTTCTTGCGTTGCAGTGTCTGAAAAAGACAAAGCACCAACTGCTGCACCAGCAGCCACTGCAATTATGCCAGCCGATTCAACCAAATCATTTGACAATGCATTGGTTGACAATAAGAAAGATCCATCTTGTGGAATGCCCGTAACTGCTGGAGTATCAGATACTTTGCATTTTAAAAATAAAGTTTTAGGATTTTGTTCTTCTGAGTGTAAAGATTCTTTTGTGAAAGATGCTGATAAAATTTTTGCGACTATAGAGTTTAAAAAATAAGTTTAACTAAATAAGTATTCTACATCTTCTTTGGTAAGCGTCTTCACAAATCCTTCATCATCTGTGATCAAGTCCTTAGCCAAATTCCTTTTACGTTCTTGTAATTTCAGAATCTTGTCTTCAACAGTATCTGTACAAATCATACGGTAGGCGAAAATATTCTTAGTTTGTCCGATTCTATGTGTTCTATCAATTGCTTGTTGTTCAACTGCTGGATTCCACCAAGGATCAACAATGTACACGTAATCGGCTGCTGTTAAATTCAGACCTACTCCTCCTGCTTTTAGTGAAATTAAGAATACACGGCAGGAATCGTCATTTTGAAAACGCTGGATAGCAGCTTCTCTTTCATTAATGGTACTACTACCGTCGAAATATTCAAAATCAACTTCCAGTTCTCTCATTTTGTCTTTGATCAGCGATAACATGCCAAGGAACTGAGAAAAAATCAACGCCTTATGGTTGCTAATGTTCTCTGTGATTTCTCTTCCTATCTCTTCTAATTTTACCGACACATTCGGGAACCTTTCTGCTTCTTTAACTATGGCAGGACTATCACAGATCTGACGAAGTTTCATCAAGCCTTGTAATATGGTTAACTGTGATTTCTGAATACCCTGATTCTCTACAACCCCTAAAATTTTATCGCGGTAGTCGTTTCTATAAGCATCATAAATTTTGCGTTGCTCATCACCCATTTCACAGAACAATACCATTTCCTGTTTTTCTGGAAGATCTTTTGCTACCTGTTCTTTGGTTCTGCGCAAAATAAATGGATAGAGTATTTTTCTTAAGTGGTCTTTCTGTTCTTTCTCACCGAATTTATCGATTGGCATAGAGAATTCATGCTTAAAGAATTCCATTGAACCAAGCATACCTGGATTCAGAAAATTCATCTGAGCATATATATCAAATGTGTTATTCTGTAATGGCGTACCACTGAGGCATAACCTATTTTTTGCTCTTAATAATCCTGCTGCTTTCGTGACCTTGCTAGATGGATTTTTGATGGCCTGACTTTCATCGAGTATTACATAATCAAAGTTTACTTCAACGAACTGTTTGATATCACTTCTTAGTGTACCATAAGTTGTGATAATCACATCAATTCCCTTGTCACTCAAACTGTCTCTTGAGCGGGTCCCTCCGTGATGCATATAAAAACTTAGGTTAGGGGTAAATTTTTTAATCTCGTTTTGCCAGTTAAACATCAAAGTAGTGGGACAAACTACTAGGGCCTTCAGGCTTCCGGTTTCAGATTTTAAATGATGTAAAAAACTCAGTGCCTGAATGGTCTTACCCAAACCCATATCATCTGCTAAGATCCCGCCCCATTGAACTTCACGTAAGTAGTTCAGCCATTGAAAACCGCTTTCTTGATAGGGTCGTAAAATAGATTGCAGGTGTTGGGGTGCCGCAATTGGTTTGATGGAATGATTTTCTTTCAAGCGCTCGTATTTCTCTTCAAGCTGAAAGAATAATTCTTCTTCATCTCTTTGTAAATAGAGTTCTTCAATTACACTGAAATGGTATTTGCTTAGTTTTATATTTCCTTGTTTACCATCGCCCACTCGGAATAGTAATGCATATTTTTTGATCCATTCCTCGGGTAGAATACCTAATGTGCCATCATCTAATTGAACAAACTGCTGTTTATTGGTCAATGCTTTTTTTATATCCTCAACAGTAACTCTTTGTTCTCCAAAATTGATTTGAATTTTTGCGTCAAACCAATCGGTATTACTACTGATGAATATTTGAGTAGATGGTTTTGCTGTGTTGAAGCGGAAATTCTTTAAAGCTTCAAAGCCAAGTACTGGAATATTCATTTCTTTGGTAGCGTCAACAAAAAGGAAGAACCAATTATTTTTTAACACATCGGTTCCTTTAAGAGCCAACGAGTTGCTATCACTAGGATGAATAAACTGTGAGTGCAAAGATTCGATCCTTTGCATCATTTCCTTTTCTAATTCTATATTCCGCTGAATAATTAGAATCTTATCCTCCATCGGGAGAATTATTTTTTCCTTATCAGTTGGTCTTACTTCATATCCACGATAGATAAATACTGGTTGGAAGAGCAAGTAATCGCCCTTTTCTTTCAATTGAATCTTCCAATCTGGTTTAATATCTTTAACTTCTTCCTTCTGAACATTTGTAAAGTGTACCTGATATTCTTTCGAAAGTGGCATTACGTAGCGTAACAATTCTGAATTCCAATCGGCTGCAGGAATGGCTATTTTACCAGTGGGTAAATATTTTTCCACTTGCATAATATCTTCTGCTCTCTGCCAGGTATAAAACTGATTATGGTATTGAAATAATAAGGCTGATTCGGTTTCGTTTTCAGCAATATTTAAATCTGCTAAAGGAAGTTTTACCCTGCATTCGATCAAATAAAACCCATTGGCATAACTTACTTCAAATTCCGGAATGATAAACTGTGAACTAAGTTCTGCTTGTAAAAGATTCTGAGTAGTAAAGGTTTTTTTTGCAGGCAGATAAAAAATGAATTTACTTTCAATTAATTCAGAAAACAGCTTTTTAATTTTGGGATGCAGGTATTCATTAATAAGGTGTCTGGTTTCTTCAGGCAACTCATCATTATGTTGTTGAATAATGTTTTCCCAGATCCCACTAAAAGGTGAGTTTCGGTTCAGGTAACGGTTTACTTCACCTGACATCAGTTTGCGTAACTGCTGTAAAAGCATTTTATCGTCTTCGCTGAAAACCTCTGTATTCACAAATTT
>SESF01032172.1_pt1 | contig 21428 bp, 19 predicted proteins | sample 3171521 | NCBI WGS metagenome assembly SESF01 (sample SAMN10866945, study PRJNA518727) | freshwater metagenome | biome: subpolar coniferous forest; feature: holomictic lake; material: water; isolation source: holomictic Lake 227, 6 m and 8 m depth | place: Canada: near Kenora, Ontario | collected...
TGTATAGCACTCGTCTTTCTTTTTTCACTGTCTGCCTTTTTCTCTGGATGCGAGACGGTGCTTTTTTCGTTGTCACCGATACAAGTTCAGCAACTCCGTGAACGTAATCAGGCCGCAGGGCAGCGCGTGGAAAAGCTTATGGAAACGCCGGCCATGATTTTGTCGACCTTGTTGGTCGGCAACACGTTGGTGAATTTTGCGATTGCTACGCTTGGGTATTTGATTCTAGCAACGATTCTGCCTGCGTATGCTAAACTTGTTGCCATCCCGTTAATGACCCTGATGCTTTTATTGTTTGGAGAGGTGACACCCAAACGTGTGGCCTTGCAATATGCAGAAGCACTTGCGCCTGTCTGCAGCAGACTGTTTCTGTTTTGGTTGTGGTTGTTGAAGCCTTTTAATATGTTGTTGACTACAGGTTCGGCCGTTTTTAAACAAACATTGAGGCGCGAACGTCGCGGATTGACCGATGACGAGCTGATGACCGTTGTGGAACTCAGTGAAGAACAGGGCGTGTTGGATACTGAAGAAGCGGCGATGATGGACGGCATCATGCGGCTTTCAGAATTGAAGGCCAGCGATGAAATGATTCCGCGCGTGGATATGATTGGCCTCGACTTGGACACATCTGTCGAGAAACAACTTCAAATCGCCAGTGTAGCGCATGTGCGTTTCCTGCCTGCGTATGTGCGTACACCGGATGCAATAGAAGGTTTTGTCAACACAGCACGCTTCTTGCTTGATCCGGAACATGATGTGCGGAAGGCTTTGGTGCCGGCTCAATTTGTTCCTGAAAATATGCCACTTGATGATTTGTTGACTTCGCTTCAGCTTTCAGGAACGCATATTGCCTGTGTGTTGGATGAATATGGGGGAACAGCCGGACTGATTACGCGCAGCGATATTCTCGAACTCATCACGGAACCTGTCATGAGTCCAACGGAAAAAGAGCATTCAATGATTCAGCCCTTGCATCAGGATGTCTGGCTGATTGATGGTACGACGAGTCTGGAAGAGGTCAGCAGGACGCTCGACATTCAGCTTGATGCGGATGATGCGGATCGCATAGCCGGTTGGGTCACTTTCCATGCTGAACATTTTCCGCAGCCCGGCGAGCGTGTGGAAGCTCAGGGTGTACGCGTGACGGTGCAGCATATTCGTCGACGTCGTATTGAAACGGTTTATTTAGAAGTGTTGCAACGTGCTGAGCCGGAAGATATCGAACAAGAAGCCATGATCACGACCCACGAATTGGTAGTTGAGCATCAGGGCGGAGGGGAGCAATCATCATGAGTGTCTATCTTCATGGTTTTTTCCTTCTTTCTTGTTTTATGCTGATTGCATTTTTTGCAGGCATTGAAACTGGGGTGTTGTGCGTCAGTCGTATGCGCTTGATTCATCTGGTACGCAATGGGGTTAAAGCTGCAAAGACGCTGTCCTGTTATGTGAATGATATTCAGCGCTTCATTGCGACCGTGTTGGTCGGTAATAATTTGTTTAATGTTATCCTGTCGGTTGTGTCAGCGAGTATGGCTAGCCTTGTCTTTCCGCATCATCAGGGCCTGCAAACGATATGGGCCATGGTCGTTGCATGCATGGTGGTTTTCTTCTCGGAATATTTGCCCAAGCTCTTCTTCTCGGTGCGTCCGCTACGTCGTACGTTATGGGCCATTCGTATCTTTGATGTGATTGAAAAGTTTTTGTATCCACTCGCCAAAATAGTTTTGGTGATCACGGAACTGGTTATGCCCAAGGCCAAACACAAGGAAGATCAACGTTTTCTGATTACACGCGAATACATTGAGGATGTGGTGAGCGATCCACGGGATGGAGCGCAGATCACGAGCATGGAACGTGCGATGATTCATCGCGTACTGGGGTTGCATAATAAGACGGCTTCACAAATCATGACACCTGTTGAAAAGATTATATCGGTCACGGAAGAGATGACGATGAGCGATTGTTTTCAGAAGGTGCGTGACGAAGGGTATGTGCGCTTGCCAGTCTTAAATGTTGATGGTTCCCGGTGTGTTGGCGTGTTGTCCATCCTGGACGTATTCGCCATATCTCCCAATCCAGCGGAAGTACCTGTTCGCACCTTTATGAGACCGCCAATCTTTGTTGATCCCTCGATGCCTGCAGATGATCTCTTGCCCCTGATGCGCAAGAAACGTCAGCACATGGTCTTTGTTCGCAATGATGAACGTAAAGTCGCCGGTATTATCACGGTCGAAAATATATTAACCGTGTTGACGGGTAATCTCGTGTAGTTTGTCCTGAACGTTCTGCTTGCACAACCAAGGGTTTTGCAAGCACCTCTTTCCCTAAAAAAAAATCGACTTTTTTTGCGTTTCACTGTTGACATCCGGTGGGTCAAGGTGTTTAATAATGTCAATAAAGGTCAAACCATGTCTGTAGTGCGCGAAAAGAGTGGCGGATCGATTTTGAGTCCAGGATTGCTCGTAGGACGCTTCGATTACGCTTTAGACCCCAAGAAAAGATTCACCATCCCAGCCGGATGGAGGGATGTCATGGGGGCGCCTGCTTATATCTATGTCATGCCCGATCCACGCGAGAAATGTCTGAATCTAGTACCTCCTGGCGAAATGGAAGGGCGCCTTGCAAAGTTGCGCGAGAAAGCGTTGTTTGACAAGCATGCAAGTGAGGCGATGCGCATCATTGGTGAGAACTCTGAGCAATTGACCGTGGATATACAGGGGCGCATCCGTGTGCGGGACCGGTTGCTGAATTTTGCGGGTATTGATGACAAGGTTGTGATGATCGGAGCCTTTAATCGCGTACAAGTCTGGTCACCAGCATTGCGTCCAGACGTGGAGAAAGTCGACCAGAAGACGCTGGCAGATGCGGTCGACCAGTTGCAGTTCTAATTTTAGGTACAGAGCATTTGCTTGTTGTTGCTGTTTTAAAGAAAGGGTGTCATGCATCTGTCGGTGATGTTGCAGGAAACCATCGATGCATTAGACGTGAAGCCAGGAGGCTGCTACATCGATGGAACGTTGGGAAGCGCAGGGCATTCTGTTGAAATTCTGAAGCGTGCCGGCGAGACGGGAAGGTTGCTCGGGATTGATCGTGATCCAGAGGCGTTGGTGCGGTCGCAGGCAAGACTTTCGGGGATCTCAGGGACGGTTTGTTTGGCGCATGGGACACACGGTGACCTGCAACGGATTACGAAGGCGAACAGATTTGAATCGATAGATGGAATCTTTTTAGACCTCGGTGTTTCATCTGACCAGCTTGATACGCCGGAACGCGGATTCAGTTTCAGATTTGACGGTCCGTTGGACATGCGAATGGATCCGACGCAAGGAGAGTCTGCAGCAGATGTGATTGCGCAGGCGGCGGAAGCGGAACTGGCGACGCTCTTTTGGAAGCTCGGAGAGGAAAAGCAGTCGCGGCGCATTGCAAAGGTCATTGTTCAGGAACGAGCGAGTGGTGCGATTACGACAACGGCTCAACTCGCAGACTTGGTGAGCAAAGCCGTTGGAGGGAAGAAGGGGCCGAGGCATCCGGCTACACGCGTGTTTCAGGCGTTGCGGATGCGGGTTAATCGCGAGATAGAGGATCTGGAGCAGGCGTTGGAAGCTGGCATAAACCTGCTGAAGCCCAAAGGTCGGTTTGCAGTGATTACGTTTGAGAGTCTGACTGACCGGATCGTGAAGCATATGTTTGCCGCACATGTGGGCAAATGGCGGTCGTTGCAGCAAGGGGGTGAGGAGTGGATTGGGACCTTGCCGGAGGCCGAATGGGTGACGCGACATGCGATAGCACCGACGGAAACAGAGATGGAAGCCAATCCGCGTTCGCGCTCAGCAAAATTGCGCGTGATTTTACGAAAAGAGAACTCATATTTAACGGGAAAGGAATTTGATTAATGAAGAGAAACAGGAAGCGTCATGTCCGTATGGACGTCATGCCAAGGTTGCTCGTCGCTTGGGTCGTGACCGTCGTCAGTGTCGCTATTGGCTATTGGTTCATGGACTCTAAATGCAAGCAACTGAATCAAGAAATTCGTAAGCATGAAATGAAGTACGATACACTTGAAAATTCGCGTGCACGTGAAGCCTTGCGCTGGGACGAGAAAAAGACACCAGAAAAACTAGAGCATGCCATGTTGCAAAGTGGGCTTGCGATGGATTATCCAAAGGCGTCTCAGGTCGTGCGATTGGATTCCAGAGGACGGATCGTCGCGGGACAGGTGTCGTTGGCTCGTATTAACAAAGTGAAAGGCGCGGTTTCCACCGTCGCCAACACACAATAATGCGGATGGTTATCCATGCCGGAACGTCCGGAACACAATCGCGTCTGGCTTGTTGCTGCACTGTTGTTTTGTGCACTGTGCAGTCTGGGGGGGAGGTTGGCTTTTTTACATTTAGCCAATCATTCCAAGCTCAACGACTTTGAATACAGTCGTCAGTTACTGGGTATGCGCGGTCGCATTTTTGACAGCAACGGTACTCAGTTCCCCATGGCCATCAGTTTGTCAGCTCGGCAATATTTTGTTGATCCAAAGTCGATCAAAAAAGAGCATAATAAAAAGTATATCATGCAGACCATTTCTTCGGCGCTTAAGCTTCCGATGGATCAGGTCGTGGAATGTTTTAGTCGGACGAACTCACGGTACATTAAGCTGGGTATTCCTACGTGTGATGACAACGCCTTTGCACTCTTGTCGACCAACAAACTCCTGAGCGGTATTGGTTCGGATGAAACGATTGTGCGGTCTTATCCGCAGGGACGGCGCATGTCGCATGTGCTGGGTTTTGTGAACAAGGAAGGTGTCGGATCTGCGGGGGCCGAACTGAAGTATAATGCGTATCTCAAGGGGATCGCGGGTCTGATCGAAGGCGAGAAGGATGCCGCACAGACGGAAATCCGGGATCGTCGGAAAATAGATGTGCAACCCATCGCGGGTTCCGATGTACATCTGACGCTGGATCATAGTATCCAATACGAAGTTGAAAGTGCGCTTCGAGAAGGCATTGAAAAGTGTCAGGCTCAATCGGGATGGGCCATTGTTCAACAGGTGAAGACAGGCGCAATTCTAGCCATGGCATCATTCCCGGATTTTGAACCGGTGAATTATAACGATGAGACGAAGGATGTGTGGCGCAATAAGGCCTTCTCCGAAAATTATGAACCAGGATCCATCATGAAATCATTCACCGTGGCCTCTGCGTTGAATGAGAATCTCGTGACGCCCAACACAATATTTGATGTTGGAGAGGGCATCTTCTTCTGGGCAGGCAAGCCGCTTCGCGATCATGTAACAGGGCGCATCAATGTCACAACCGCACTGAAGAAATCAAGCAATATCGCTTGCGCTAAGATAGGGCTGTTGTTGGGGCCAAAACGTGTAGAAACCTATTTTCGTTCGTTTGGTTTTGGTAGTCCATTGGGCTTGGATCTCAATGGTGAAGAGGGAGGCATTTTGTTGCGCGGTAAAGATTGGGATCGTGATAAATTAAAAATCACGCGTGTCCCCATTGGACAGGGTGTTTGTGTCACGGCCATACAAATGGTTAATGCGTATTCCGCGCTTGCGAATGGTGGTAAGGTGATGAAGCCTTATGTGATTGATAAAATCGTTTCTGCCAATGGGCATGTGATCGTGAAAAACGAGCCTACTGTGCTGGCCCGTCCGATCCGACCAGAGGTGGCTCGTATGGTCTGTGACATGCTTGTAGGTGTGACAGAAGAAGGGGGCACGGGAAAGAAGGCTGGCGTGAAGGGGTATTCCGTTGCCGGTAAAACGGGTACGGCTCAACAGGTCGGGCCAGGGGGTTACTCGAGTACAGATTATTGGGCATCATTTGTTGGCTTTGTTCCTGCCAGTAAACCCATCTTCTGTGTGTTGGTCACCCTTGATCGTCCAGATCCGAAGAAGCAGCGTACAGGTGGTGCAGTGGCAGCCCCAGTGTTTTCGAAAATTGCAACAACAACAGCCCGTTATTTGGGTATTCCGCCGGATGTGCCAGAGGATATGGAAGTGGATGCAAAAGGAATGTGAGTTGACCTACGTGATGTTTTATTTGGTGCAAAGAAATGCTAGCGAACGAAGGCCGTATGAAGTTTTTAGATATTCCAGAATTGAAACCCTTTTTGGTTGATCACCCGCCTGCCATTCAGTTTACAGGTGTCCAGTGTGATTCCCGTCGTGTGCGGCCAGGCGATGTTTTTGTGGCCGTCACGGGCGGGAAGGATGATGGTGTAAAATATGCAATGGCGGCTCTTGCAAAGGGTGCCGTAGCTGTGATTTCGGAGATTCCGTTGCGCGAGTGTGGTAAGGCAACGATTTTGGTCAAGGATGCACGTCAGGTACAAGCGATTCTCGCCTGCGCCATTCATGGCTGGCCCGGTCGCAAGATGGAAGTGTTTGGAATTACCGGAACAAACGGCAAAACAACCACGGCCTGGCTCTTGCATGAAATGTTACGCGAATATGGCCAGCAGGTTGGGTTAATTACCACGGTTCAGATATCCTATCAAGATCGTATCATTCCTGCAGTCCGGACGACGCCGGACGCATGTGAACTCCAGGCGCAACTGGCTGCTATGACGAGTGCAGGTTGTCATTCCGTTGTGATGGAAGTTTCCTCCCATGCACTGCATCAGCACCGTGTGGCAGGCTTGCGTTTTGCCGGAGCCGCCTTTACGAATCTCTCGCATGATCATCTGGATTATCATGGTTCCATGGCGGAATATTGGGAGACCAAGAAGCGGCTTTTCGCCTTGCTTGCCCAGGAAAATCCAGGCGCTCCAGCCGTGTGCTTTATCGATGCGGCGTATGGACAGGATATGGCTGCGTATTGTGCGACATTGCCACTCAAACGCATAACCTGTGGTTTTTCAGATACCGCTGATATTCGAGCGCTGCAGATTGTGCTTACCCCAGATGGCACATCCTTTACGTTTGCAGGTGTCGATCTTCAAGGCCGCGGATCCTTTTCAATGCCGATAAAAAGTCATCTGGCTGGACGCTTTAACATTGCCAATATGCTTTGCGCTGCAGCCTTGGCGCTTGAAGCTGGCGTTCCTCCTGAAACGATTGCGGGTGTCATGCAAAAGGTTTGTCCGCAGTGGGGACGTCTTGAACGTGTTCCCGTCAAAGCCTCTTTTCGTGTCTTCGTTGACTATGCGCATACCGATGATGCGTTGACGCAAGTTCTTTCTGCCATTCGCGAGATGGGAAGTGGACGCATCTTGGTCGTTTTCGGATGCGGTGGCGACCGCGACCGTAAAAAGCGTCCGCTTATGGGGGCAGCTTGTGCAAAAGGCGCGGATGTACTGGTGGTCACATCCGATAATCCGCGTTCAGAAGATCCGGACGCCATCATCACGGAAATTCTTGCTGGCATTCCTGAAGGGACGGATGTCCATGTCCAGCCTGATCGACGGGAGGCCATACGCCTTGCGCTCTCACTCGCTCGCGAGCATGATGTCGTGTTAGTCGCTGGAAAGGGGCACGAAGCCTTCCAAGAAGTAGCGGGTCGTGTCTTTCCCTTTGATGACCGACAAGTTACAAAAGAGGAATACGATTCTCTAACCTGTTGATGTATAATATGTTACACAAGATGACATTTTTTGATAAAATGTCATCTTGAAAAGAGGATCACCATTTGCTATACTTTTATTCTTCAACTGAATATTGGAGAATAGGATAGAACTATGGGTGCAACAGCTCGAATATCGAATGGTGTTTGTTTGGATGTGGATCCATCTGGATGTGAAAGACTGGTAGTGGAACAGATTAGTGCCATGCGGCAGATGGAGCGGTTGGGGAAAGGGCCTCGGAGCGTACTCGTGCTGGGTGCATCTGGCGGATACGGATTGTCCGCGCGTATCGTGTCGGCTTTTGGTATTGGCGCTCAGACAATGGGTGTTTCCCTCGAACGTTCGCCTTGTGAGAAGCGCGGAGGTTCGCCAGGCTGGTACAATAACATTGCTTTTGATGCGATCGCGAAACAAGCTGGCTTAAAAGCGGTCACGCTTCAAGGGGATGCCTTTAGCGAAGCAACTAAATGTGAGGTGATCCAAGCTGCACGCATGAATCAGTTTGAACCCTTTGACTTAGTGGTTTATAGTCTCGCCGCACCGGTGCGCACAGATCCTGAAACAGGTGTACTGCATCGGACAACGATTAGGCCCATCGGTCAGCCGACGCACGCGTTGACGCTTAACCTTTCCACGGGTCAGCTCAAACAGTCGACCCTGTCTACCGCCTCGAAAGAGGAGATCACAGACACGATCAAGGTTATGGGGGGGGAGGACTGGAAGTTGTGGATACACAAACTCCACGCAGCGGGTCTTTTGGCTCCTGGCGTCAAGACTGTAGCCTTTTCTTATATTGGCCCCGCAATTACGAATGATATTTATCGATCGGGTACACTTGGGAGAGCTAAGGCCCATTTGGAAGCTACAGCACATGAATTGACAAGCCTGCTGGCGACGATGGGAGGTGGTTCAGCTCGAGTTGCAGTCTGTAAAGCCGTCGTCACCCGCGCCAGCGCAGTGATTCCCGCAATGCCACTCTACATTGCCGTATTGTTCCGCGTGATGAAAGACATGGGCGTGCACGAAGATTGTTTTGCGCAGATCAATCGTCTCTTTCGAGAACGTCTTTATGTCGATGGAGAGATCCCGGTGGACAGCGAAGGGCGTATTCGTGTGGATGACTGGGAATTGCGCGATGATGTCCAGAAGAAGGTTCTTGAAATTTACAAAATCGTGAATAATGAGAACGTATGGAAGCTCACAGATTTTGAAGGATATCAACATGATTTTTTGGCGTTACATGGCTTGAAAGGTTGAACAGAAAAAGGTATCGAAAAGAACATCTGTTGTGACAGCGGAATATGGTTGACATATTCGCAATATTTGTCATTATAGAACATTCTTTTAGGATTATTGGGTGTAATACGAGCATGATGCCGTAATCACTACTAAGGAGATAGAAAGAGTATGAGCAATAAGACACGTGTTTTAGTTACTGGATTAGGCGTCATCAGTCCGATTGGCAATACCGTCGATGAAATGTGGTCGAACATCCAGAATGGGATTGGAGGTATTGGTCCCATCACAAAGTTTGACGCCTCGCGCGTCGATGCTAAAATCGCTGCGGAAGTGAAAGACTTTGATATTGCTAAATATGTAGATTTTAAGGATGCAAAGCGTATGGCCCTCTTTACGCAATATGCTGTCGCAGCGTCGAAGCAGGCGTGGGCGGATGCAGGCCTGGAAGGTAGCAACGTCAATCCTGAGCGCGTGGCAGTGATGATGGGCAATGGTATCGGTGGAAAAGAAGTCGACCATGAGGCCTATATGACCCTCTTTCAGCGTGGCCCCAGTCGTCTTTCTCCCATGACGATTCCTAAATTGATTCCGAACGAAGCTGCTGGAAATGTTTCCATCGTGCTAAATATCAAAGGAGCTTCCCATACAATTGTGACGGCCTGTGCGTCTGGTACGGATGCGATGGGTATTGCGCTCGACATGATTCGTGCGGGGCGCGCGGATGTGGTTTTGGTGGGTGGGACAGAAGCGGTGATCGCTGAATTTTGCGTGGGCAGCTTTGCCGCAATGAAAGCACTGAGCACGAAGCGTAATAACGAGCCAGGGAAGGCCTGTCGTCCTTTTGACGCAGACCGCGATGGTTTTGTCATGGGCGAGGGTTCTGCTATGTTGGTCATTGAGTCTGAGGCACACGCCAAGGCACGCGGTGCACGCGCTTATGTGGAGTTGGCAGGCTATGGCGCCTCTTCGGACGCTTATCATTTAACCGCTCCAGATCCAGATGCTTCGGGTGCCATTCGGGCGATGAAACTTGCACTCCAGGATGCAGACCTCCAACCGGAAGATATCGATTACGTGAATGCGCATGGAACATCGACGCCACTTAATGATGCTATGGAGACAAAGGCTGTCAAGGGTGCGTTCGGCGACTATGCTCGTAAGCTCAAGATGTCCTCGACGAAGAGCATGACGGGGCACTTGTTGGGCGCAGCAGGCGCACTGGAAGCTATTATCTGTACACTGGCGATCCGCGATGGCTTCTATCCTCCGACCATCAATTACGAGAATCCGGATCCTGCATGCGATTTGGATGTCGTCCCGAATAAGGGCGTGAAGGGGCCGATCCGTGCTGCTATTTCAACATCGCTTGGCTTCGGTGGACATAACGGGGTCATTGTTTTTAAAGCACTTTAATCATTAGGTAAAGGTTAATATAATATGAGTAAAACCATTAAGGAACGAGTACCCCTGGTGCCAGAAAACCAACCCTATCCTGGCCCGATGGAGGAATTGCTTCCGCATCGTCATCCTTTTCTTTTTGTCAAAAAATTATTGAAGGTGGGTAAGTCGGAATTCGTCGGTGAGGCAATCTTCCCTGCGGATACGGCTTTCTTTGCTGGGCATTTTCCGAATCATCCTGTGGTTCCTGGCGTTATCTTGGTTGAGATGATGGCGCAGTGCGGCGGGGCAGGTCTGATTGCAAATGGGACGGTTCCTATCGATGGACTCTTCTTCCTCGTGAATGTCGACAATGCGAAGTTCCGCCGTCAGGTTGGTCCAGATGAATTGGTCCATATTGAGGTGAAAAACACCCAGGAGGGAACACGCATGGTCAAGCAGCATGGCATCGCCACCGTGAATGGTGAAGTCGCGGTTGAAGCGGACTTCGCGTGTATTCTTGGTACCCGTAAATAAGTGGGGCGTTTATGCCCTCACCCCTTTTACAGGTCCGAAATCTTTCTATCACGTTCACGCGTGAAGGTCATGTTTTTAGCCCTGTACGTAGTGTTTCCTTTGATGTGAATGCAGGTGAACGGGTCGCGCTTGTCGGTGAGAGTGGTTGTGGCAAGAGTCTAACCGCGTTATCGCTTGTCCGTTTATCCCCCACAGAACGTGCTCGCCTCTCAGGTAGCATTTTATTTAATGGCGAGGAGCTTTTAGGAAAATCCGACAAGGCGCTTTCTGCTGTTCGAGGACGTGGCATTGCTTATGTCTTTCAGGATCCATCCGCTAGCTTAAATCCAGTCATGCGCGTCGGGGCTCAGATTGTTGAGGCGTTGCCTCCCGGCACAACGGAGTCGGCTGAGTATGTAAAAGGACTTCTGGCGCGTGTTGGCATTCCAGATCCTGTTCGCGCGATTCGTGCTTATCCTTCAGAAATGAGCGGTGGACAGCAGCAACGTGTGATGCTGGCGATGGCTCTTGCGGCGCGTCCCCAGTTGCTCGTTGCTGATGAACCGACAACGGCACTCGATGTGACAACTCAGCAGCAGGTGCTTAATCTGATTGATGAGTTGGCGCGTGATTTTCAGATGGCGGTTTTGTTGATTACGCACAACCTGGGCCTGGTCGCGGGGCGCATGCAACGCGTCAACGTGATGTATGCCGGTTGCGTTGTTGAGTCAGGATGTGTGGAGGATGTGTTATTGAATCCGCACCATCCGTATACGCGTAGACTGCTGGCGGCCGTTCCTCGACTTGATGCGCGTCGCGGTGAATACCTATGCGATATTCCAGGTACTGTCCCATCCCCAGAGGCTTTGCCTGCTGGTTGCGCATTTGGTCCACGGTGCACATTTGTCCAGGAAGCGTGTAGCATGACTGAGCCTCCGTGCCAGGCCGATGGCGACCATACGTGGCGATGCCAAGATCTGAGTCGACTCTCTGTCAATCATGTCAATAGGGTCTCATGAAAAAAAAGAAATGCTTTAAACTCCGTGCGCCGTTGACCATCAAGGGGGGTATTCGTGCTCAGACTGAGCACGCAGGACCATTTCGTGTGTGGTGGAGTCGCCGCTGGACAGACGTGCTCGAAGGGTTTCGTATGGGGCCTCGCTTGGGGCGGGGCCGGCATTATGCGATTAGCGGACAAGTATCTGAGCTCAGCCTGATATCAGGGTGTGTGGCCGCCGAAGTGCAAGGTGCGCTTGCGGATCCGTATCGTTGTTCAATTCGCTTCGCATCTCTCGAGGCAGCACAAAAGGAAAAAGTCGTTGCGGCTTTGAAGACCCGCCCGATGTTGATTGCTCGACTGCTTGCAGGGGAATTGCCGCATGACGTTGAAACGCTCTTTGAGCAGGTTCAGGCTCCGTTGTTTCCGCGACGCTCGGGCGATATTCAAAGTAAATGCAGTTGTCCTGATTGGGCAAATCCCTGTAAGCATCTTGCCGCGGTTTACTGTCTGCTCGGCGAAACGATTAGCAAAAACCCATTACTGTTGCTTGCATTACGTGGAATATCGCGTGCCGATTTAATTGCTGAGTTGTCTAACAACGAGAGCACAGATAAGGAAGTCGCTTCGCTGCGGCAAAAAGCAAGAATCAAAAAATCTTGTGCTCATGATGACCCGCTCACGAGCGAATCCTTTTATGGGACGTCACATCCACCCCTCGCTGATTTTGGCGCGTTGCCACATTCAGACATTGCTGCGCCCCTTGTTCAACGGTTGGGACCTCTTCCGTTCTGGCGGGGACAGGAACGTTTTACGGATACGCTTGAACATTTGTATGCCCGCGCAGCATCGCGTGGCATGACGGTCTGGAGCGGTGATCCGCTCGATCTTCGCCGCCCCGAAGAAAAAATTATCGTCAAGGGAGCATCGCTTCATCTCAAGCAACATTTGCGCATTGAGCGCGCATAGGCGGTGATGAAGGACGTGGACATGCGACTTGTCTGTACGACCAAAGTAGCGTATACTGTCGCTATTAACTTTAAACCGTTACGAGGATAATTTCATGTCAGTTCGTGTTCGTTTCGCTCCAAGTCCTACCGGCAATGTTCATATCGGGAACATTCGCGCCGCTATTTTTAATTGGCTGTTTGCCCGTCATGCAGGGGGCAAGTTCCTCCTACGTGTTGAAGATACCGACCGGGAACGTTCTACGCAAGAAGCGATTCATACCTTGCTGGCATGCATGGAATGGCTCGGCTTGGATTATGATGAGCCGGAACTGTATCAGAGTAAGCAGACGGAGCGTCATATCGCTGTTGCAGAGGATCTGGTTGCACGCGGCTTGGCATATCGCGATAACAAGGGCGGCGGTGGCGAGTGCGTCATTTTCCGTATGCCAAAGCAAGGCAAGGTTGAGTATACGGACCTGGTGAAGGGAACGTTGAAGAAACAAGCGGAAGATACTCAAGATTTTGTGATTGTGCGTTCTGATGGCACACCGGTCTTCCATTTGGCCAATGTTGTCGATGATGTGGACATGAAGATCACGCACGTCATCCGTGGTGATGATCATGTGGAGAACACCTTTAAACACATTGAGCTTTTCAAAGCGATGGGCGCTCCGATTCCGCAGTATGCGCATTTGCCCATGATCGTTAACAATCAGGGGAAGCCCTATTCAAAACGTGATGGCGCCGCCTTCGTGGGTGAATTTAAAGAGCAGGGTTATCTGCCACAGGCATTGTTCAACTTCCTGCTGTTGTTGGGCTGGGCGCCTGGCGATGATCGCGAAGTCTTGACACGCGAGGAGATGATCCAGCTCTTCACCTTGGATCGCTGTAAGTCGAGTGCTGCGCGTTTTGACACCAAGAAGCTCATTTGGATGAACGGTGAATACATTCGCAATACGCCACGGGAAGGATATACCGCTGAATTTATTTCTCGCGTGACAAACGCAGGGCTTTCCACAGAGGGTGTTGATTTGAATGGCATCATGGACCAGATGCAAATTCGTACCAAGTTTTATTCGGAAATCCCAGGGACGTGTACCTACTTTTTTACGGAAGAGTATGCCTTTGATCCCAAGGGTGTTGAGAAGCGCTTAAAGGGTGAGGGCGTTTCCGCGTTGCTGGACGAAGTCGCGGATAAATATGCCGCGCTTCCGGTGTTTGATGTCCAGTCTGCTCATGACTTGACCGCCGCCATGGGCGAAGCCAAAGGTACAGGCATGGGTTCTATCGTTCATCCTGTGCGCATGGCGACGACAGGCCTGACTGAAGGTCCTGGCCTCTTCGAGCTACTCGTGCTCCTGGGCCGTGACCGCACCTGCGCACGTCTACGCAAAGTCGCCCAACGTCTCCGCGATCAGACGTTGTAGGGCGACGAGGTTTGAATAGTGGAATGTTGGAATATTGGAATAGTGGAACTGGAAACTGCTACTGCCGACTGCTACTCTCCCCTTATAGCCCCGTCGCCCATGCGCGTACCGTAGCTTCAGCCACATCACGCAGCTTGATGCGCTTCAGGCGACTGGTGTCACCAGTACAGATTTCAACGGCACGGCGGTGGATATGAAACTCGTCAGCGAAAAAGGAGATGATGGCCTCGTTCGCTTTTCCGTCCACGGGTGGCGCTTGAATGCGCAGCCGCATCCAGTCGGGGTCAAATCCTATAACCTCCGTACGCTTAGCGCGTGGCGTCACTTTGAGTGTCAGCATGACCCCATCAGCACGTGTCACAATCCAACTCATTGTACAAAGGGAGACGTGATCAGTTTGTAGAGACCGGTCTGAATAATACCGTAGATAAAATTTACGATAAAGAAAAATATCATCGGAGTAAAATCAATACCGCTGGTTGCGGTTTGGCGGCGCGAGAAGCGCCCCAAAAGCACGTCTACGCTTTCCGTGCAAATCAACATGACGGTCTTCAGGCCAAAGATCATGGAAAGAAAATTGCCTAAGATAAAAAGTAAAAGAGCATTATTCATCCACATCAAGCCATCCCCGCAGGACATCAGGGAGAGCCAGCCGATTTTCAGCAAAACAGCAATGGGATGTCCGATCAGAAACATACTGGCAGCAGGAGCTTGCGCGTTAGGCACGAGCGTTGATAGGACACTCGGGATCAAGCCGAGGCTGATGATAACCGCCGTAATGCCAAAATGAAGGACGATTAAAACGAATGGTTGTAGCATGAAAGGAATCTGGGAGAACGGCCTCGCAAAAAAAGCAAAAGCCTCTGCAGCACGCGTTAAACGGGCCGGGCGTGCAAGCAGGCGGAGAATGAAATAGAGTGTCCAAAGGCGAATAATAAAAAGAGCAAACTGCAGTCCGCCATAGAAGAGCTGAAATCCAAATGACACATGTTGCGGATCGGGCGTAAAAGAAAAGAGGGTACCAAAGGCAAAGGTGACTCCGCTGCCAAAGCGCATGAAGAAGATGGTTTTGAATACGCAAAAAAAGCAGAGCAACGTCAATGATGCGATTTGATCCGGGAGCATGAGCACGGGCCGTAAGAATTGCAATATGCTGTCTACAAAACGTGTCGTCCCTGACAGAAATGGATTAAAATAAAATTCGTTTGCAGGTTTTACCCAAAATCGGATCCAAAACAGCAACAAAAAAAGATTAACAATAAGCTGAAGATAGTACATGTTTTAAAAAGTTTTTCAGGATGTTCGGCTACCAATAATGAACAACAAGAGCCGCAACACCCATGCCTAATAGCATGCCTGCAAAGACTTCCTTGCGCGTGTGGCCCAGGAGTTCCTTGAGATGATGCATTTGGCTGAGACGACGTTCCTTGAAGAGCTCTTGAATCATCTGGTTGAGCACGATGGCCTGATGTCCAGCCGCGCGGCGCACACTGGCGGCATCAAACATCGTGACGGCTGCAAAGAAAAAACTTAAAATGGAGACAGGCGCATCAAACCCATTGGTCATGCTGATGGACGTGGACAACGCGCAGACAAGAGCAGAATGTGCGCTGGGCATGCCCCCAGTACTTAAGAAATAGCGAAAGTCAAATTGACGTGTCCGCGCAAAGCCCAATAACATTTTAATGAGTTGTGCAATGCCCCATCCCAGGAAAGCGGCCCATAGACAAGGCGATTTAAACAATAAAAGCGGATCATGATGTATAACCATAACTAACCTATAACGTCACTGGAAAGTTTCATTATGGCATGATGATGGGGTCTAGTGCAATACTGCAATTAAAGAAGTTAAAACATTGCCATTCCATAGGGATGGCTAGGCTGTAGCAGTTTAGGCTGTAGGCTATTAGGTGAAACGCTAAGAAAACTAACCTTAATTTCCAACACTGACTCAATACGGGCACAACTGAAATTCAGGAGTTTCCTAACAGTCTAACAGTCTACAGCCTAAAAACCTACGTCCTATGGGACGCTACTGAAGTTAAAACTGTTTTGACTAATGGCGCGGAATACGTTACTTTCTTAACTTATGAATGAAATCGTAAAAGAGCTTCAGTATCCTTTCACCAAGGACGTTGTCTGTGAATTGAAGGCTGGACAGCGTGTGTGCATCACGGGACGCATTTTTACAGGTCGTGATCGTTTTCATAAATACCTTGCAGAAGGTCATGCTACGCCAGTCGCCCTGGCGGATGGAGCCCTCTATCACTGCGGGCCCGTCATTACGAAGCGTGAGGATGGAACATGGCACGTGGGCGCTGCCGGACCGACAACCTCCATCCGCGAGGAACCTTATATGGCCAAAATTATTGCGGAGCAGGGGGTTCGTATCATTATTGGCAAAGGTGGCATGGGGCCAGACACCTGCAAGGCGTGTCAAGATTACGGGTGTGTTTATCTGCAGACTGTTGGAGGTGCCGCCGCACTCTTGGCTCAGCGCATCCAGCGCGTTGAAGGTGTCTATATGCTTGAAGAATTTGGTGCCGCTGAGGCAGTCTGGGTCTTAGATGTGGTCAAATTTGAAGCAGTTGTCGGCATCGATGCGCACGGAAACAATCTTTTTGATGCGGTCCGGCATACATCCTACGAACAATTACAAGGGATGCTTGAATAAAGGGGCGAAGACATAAGAAATTAGAACGGGTTTTCTCCCCCGTCGAATCGTCGTTAGTACTTATTGCTTCAGCGCCTTCTCGATCGCTTCGATCAGTTGGGGATCATCGGGTTTTGTGCGCGAACCAAAGCGTGCAATTAGTTTTCCATTGCGATCAATCAGAAACTTGTTGAAGTTCCAGGAGATGTTCCCTCCAAATTCAGGGTGAAGGGTGGTGTCCGTCAGCCAAGCATAAAGCGGATGCTGCTCCGAGCCTTTGACGTGGATCTTGCCGAAGATCGGAAAGGTCACGCCGTAGTTGAGCGAACAGAATTGCTGGATTTCGTAGTTCGTGCCCGGCTCTTGTCCCAAGAAGTCATTGGATGGAAAACCCAGTAGCACTAAGCCGCGCTTCTGATAGGTCGCATATAATTTTTGCAGGCCTGCATATTGGGGGGTGAAGCCGCATTTGCTGGCCACGTTGATGACGAGGGCGACTTGACCTTTGTAGGGTGCAAGCGTGGTCGGGGTGCCATCAATGGTCTCCACCGGGAAGGTGTAGAACGCGGGTACAGCATTGGCGGCACGTGTGACGGGGATATGGATCTCTGACTTGCGCAGGAACCAGAGGGTAAAGGGGGAGTTCCAGTAGACCACGTAGGGTGTGGCGTTGGTTTGCCACTCCTTCTGTCCCGCGAGCCATGTGTTCAGTTTCAGAAGCCCCGCCTCATAATTTTTGCGCGTGTAACTGCCACTGAGCCCAATGCTCACCACTGTGAGCGCTGGCAGTGTCTGAACAGAGACTTCATTCGTGGAGACCAACGCACGCTTCGTGCTGTTACTGCCGACGTAGAAGATCATCTCATTGGTGGATACGGAACCAGAAACCGGCACACTCATGGCGACCTCCTGGTCTTTAATGTAACCAAAGAGTTTCATAAAGGCAGTACCGCGGTCGTCAAACGCGTCACCTGGCGCGGTGGCGACCAGGCATGTGCGTGCTGGCAACGTTTTGATCTCAATAGCCCCAACGGGCGTACGCGGATAGATGGATTCATAAGCCATAGTCTTCCCTCCTATCAGAAAAACCGATACGATTAGGGCTCCAACGTTACTCAATGTAAATAGGCGCATCATGACACCTCCTTAGGTTGAGGTGAATGATATCAGAAACGACGGGTTGAGGCAATTAGCCTTTCGCCAGCGATTTGCGCTTTGAAATATAGGCTTTTGTCTCGCTAACGACAATGGGTGAGAGGCATACCAGGGCGATGAGGTTGGGCACGGCCATCAGGCCATTAAAGATGTCGGAGAGTGTCCAAGCGGTCTCGAGTTTGAGTACGCACCCGATATAAACGAAGATGACAAAGACGCCCCGATAGATCGGGATGGACTTATCACCAGCCAGATATTGCAATGCCTTTTCACCGTAGTATCCCCAGCCGATAAGCGTTGACCATGCAAAGAGGATGAGCGCGATGGCTGAACATTGACCGCCCCACTGTCCATAAGTTCCAGAGAATGCCGTGGATGAGAGTAATGCGCCGCTCAAGCCTGCACCGGTTGCGTCGGTCTGTGTCCAGGCGCCACTTGTCAGAATCACAAGTCCCGTCATGGAGCAGACGATGATGGTGTCGATAAAGGTCTGTGTCATGGAGACGAGTGCCTGGGTTACAGGACAGTTTGTTTTCGCAGCAGCCGCTGCGATGGGTGCGGACCCGAGACCTGATTCGTTCGAGAAGAGTCCGCGCGCAAGACCGACACGGATGGTCTGTGAAAGCATGGCACCTGCGAAACCGCCTGTTGCGGCCGTGGGCGTGAAGGCATGTTTCATGATGAGAGCAATGACCGAGGGAATGGCGGATACATTACAGATCAACACGCCCGTAGTGATGACGAGATAGAAGACAATCATGAAGGGGACCAATACGGATGTAAAGCGTGCGATTCCCTTAATTCCGAAGAGCAAGACCAGGCCCGTGCAAACGGTTAGGACGATTCCCGTAGTGTTGGGGTCGATGCTGTAGGTGATTTTAAGCGCATCAGCCACAGCATTGGCTTGGGTCATGTTACCAATGCCGAAACTGGCTACTACAGTCAGACAGGCGAAGATGACGGCTAGCCACTTCTGATGCAGTCCGTGCTCAATGTAATACATCGGACCGCCAGCCTTCTTGCCATTGGGTGTGGTGACACGGTATTTGACTGCGAGGAGAGCCTCGGAGTATTTGGTGACCATGCCGACTAGACCTGTCAGCCAAAGCCAAAACATGGAGCCGGGGCCGCCAATGGCAATTGCCGTTGCAACGCCGACAATGTTTCCTGTGCCCACGGTTGCCGCAAGGGCGGTCATGAGCGCCTGAAAGTGGCTGATGTCGCCTTCGCCGGTTGATTCTTTCCGCTTAATGAAGGCGAGCCACAGTGCATGGGGCAATAACGTGAATTGAAGACCGCGTAGCAGGAAGGTAAATAAGACACCCGTACCGATAAGCAAGACCATTAATGGCCATCCCCAGACAAAGCCGGCAATGGTATTTAAGATAGTATTGAAATCGGTCATTCGCAGGTTGTTTTCTTAGGCCTGAGCCGTCGGAGTATCAGATGCAGTTGCCGTGAGGATATCCTTGCCGCGGATTTTGATATGTAATTCGCGGAGTTGCTTTTCAGTCACGTCGGAGGGCGCGTTCATCATGAGATCCTGCGCCTTCTGATTCATGGGGAAGGCAATGACTTCGCGGATGTTGTCCTCGCCCGCCAGAAGCATGACCATACGGTCGACGCCCGGAGCGATACCACCATGAGGAGGCGCTCCGAACTTGAATGCGTTGAGCAGGCATCCGAACTTCTGTTCCACGACTTCCGGACCGTATCCAGCGATTTCAAAGGCCTTGTACATGATCTCGGGAAGGTGGTTACGGATGGCGCCACTCGAAAGTTCGATGCCGTTGCAAACCACGTCGTATTGGAAAGCCAGAATGTCGAGCGGATTTTTGTTAAGCAAAGTATCCATACCGCCTTGGGGCATGGAGAAGGGGTTGTGCGAGAAGCCGATCGCTCCAGTCTCTGGATCCTTTTCAAACATCGGGAAGTCCACAATCCAGCAGAACTTGAAGACATTCTTGTCGATGAGGTCCAGATCGCGGCCCAGCTTAACACGGATGTCGCCTGCAATTTTGGCTGCCTTGTCCGCCTCTTCGCATACGAAAAAGAGAACATCGCCGTCCGTGACATTACCCATCTGGGCGAGTGTTGCGAGTTCTTCAGGCTTCAGGAACTTCTGGATGGGCCCCTTGATCGTTTCGCCATCCCAGACCAGATAGGCAAGCCCCTTTGAGCCGAGCGATTTAGCGTGCTCTACAAGCTTGTCAAAGAAGCTACGTGTCTTGTCTTTGATGTTCTTCACAGGAATCGCGCGGACGACCGCACCAGCCTTCACTGCTGAGGCAAAGGCATTGAACCCAGAGGCTGCGAATACGTCTGAACAGTCGAACATAGCGATCGGAATACGGAGGTCAGGCTTGTCGCTGCCATACTTGAGCATGGATTCACGGTAGGGGATGCGAATCCAAGGTGTGGCATCGACGGTCTTCTTCGAGAAGTTAGCAAAGGTTTTGGCGATGACATCTTCAACTACGGCAAAAATATCTTCTTGCGTGACGAAAGACATTTCCATATCGAGCTGATAAAATTCGCCGGGCGAGCGGTCAGCACGTGCATCTTCATCGCGGAAGCAGGGCGCGATCTGGAAATAACGGTCAAAGCCCGAGACCATCAGCAACTGCTTAAACAATTGCGGTGCCTGCGGCAGGGCATAAAACTTGCCATGATGCACGCGGCTGGGGACGAGGTAGTCACGTGCGCCTTCCGGCGAACTGCACGTCAGGATAGGGGTCTGATATTCATTGAATCCATGTGCTTCCATGGCCTTGCGCAGGAAGGAGATAATCTTAGAACGAAATACGATGTTGTTGTGGATGCGCGCACGGCGCAAATCGAGGAAACGATATTTTAGGCGAACATCTTCTGCGCCATCCTCTTCGCCAGGCAGATAAATAGGGGTCTGCTCGGAAGAGGCTTCGATGATGCACTCATTGGCCACAAGCTCGACTTCACCCGTAGGAATGTCTGGATTGATTTGGGCTGCTTCGCGAAGGGTAACTTCACCGACGACTGTTATGACACTCTCCAGCTTCGCTTTGCTCAGGGCATCAAAGAACGAACGGCTGGGATGAGCGATAACCTGGGTAATGCCATAATGGTCACGTAAGTCGATGAAGAGAATTCCGCCATGGTCGCGTACGCGGAACATCCATCCCGAAAGTTTAACCGTTGTGCCAGCGTCCTTCTTGGAGAGCTGATTACATGTGTGTGTACGATAAAGGTGCATAACTAATCCCTTTTGCTTAAAAACAAGGCCATACTATAACAGACTTACTGGGCTGATTCAAGGAGTTGCATATTCGAAGATCGTTTTTTTGACAGGATGAACAGGATTTAAAGGATGAGACAGCGGTCCAATCATCAATCAGTCAATCCGTCACCCCGTCAATTAGTCCATGAACCCCGACCACTGAATTCTGGAATGCCATATCCTGCGGCACAGGTGCGCGGAAGATGAGTCGCTCGCCTGTGGAAGGATGTGTGATGTGCAGGGATTCTGCATGTAAGGCTTGCCTTTCCATGCGGAGTCTTTGTTT